>ENA-UPSA01000134-UPSA01000134.1-bioreactor-metagenome-genome-assembly--contig:-NODE-134-length-119099-cov-10.772991_pt1 | contig 119099 bp, 114 predicted proteins | sample MGYA00238183_ERZ773288 | MGnify/ENA primary metagenome ERZ773288 (study PRJEB29028, sample SAMN07631243) | bioreactor metagenome | isolation source: Switchgrass digestor | place: USA: Dartmouth... | reverse complement strand
ATTGAGGGAGGAAACCATAAAAGGAGTCAAAAAAGAACCGACTGTGGCAACGATTAAAACTATTTTTTTATTTTTCATCTTGTATTGGTCACTTCCGCTTTCTAAAATTTTGTTGTTTCTGTATCCACGATTTGTAAGATAACCAAAAATAATTATATTAAATACAGATCCTAGAAAAAAATAAATCATATTATAAGTATACAATATTTATTTATGCCAAAAATATGCAATTAATTATTTTTCATGTATAAAATTAATCTTTTTGACGCATCATAAAAAGGAATCTAATAATTTTTTGTAAAAGGAGGCGTTAATTAATGGGTGCTTTACAAAAAACTGCTCTCGTTATTGCCATTATTGGAGCTATTAACTGGGGACTTATTGGTTTTTTCGGATTTAACCTGGTATCGGCAATATTCGGTGGCATAAGCACCATGCCTGAGAGAATAGTATATGCCATAGTCGGTTTATGTGGCTTATACTGCATCACTCTTCTCTTCAAGCCCTCTGAAGAGCGCGAAAGAGAAGGAAAGATTCAACCTACATCATAATATTAGAATTAATATGGGATAAAAAATATAATAATCAAAGCCGGCTCATAAAATTTATGAGTCGGTTCTTTTTATGCTTTGATGGGAGGCTTTATAACGCTCTTTGGAATCTTGGTAATATTGATTGAGTTTTCGTAAATTAACTATCCAAAGATAAATAACATAGGGGATAAAAAGAACCAACAAAGAAGGGACATCGGCCATAAGAATAAAATCAAAGCAACCGTGAAAAAAAACAGGAATAAACAAAGCCTTTTTTAAATAATTACTTTCAATTTGCCGGTTATATGAAAACTTGGCCAGAGAGAGGTAATATCCCATGGTAACTGCTAACAGAGCATGAGCCGGGACAGAAAATATCCCCCGGGATATTCCTACGTAGGGATTTATGGAGTAGCTGCCCAGGATATACATTAGGTTTTCAATGGTGGCAAAGCCAAGAGCCGCAAACACAGCATAGATAATCCCATCGAGTTTTTCATTAAAATACTTTTTATAATAAGCTGTTTTTAGAACAACAGTCATCTTGAAACTTTCTTCAGTTAAGCCCGCCACTATAAATGCCGTATAAGCGCTGGCTCCAAGACCGCTAAAAATATTGAAATACATCAGTGTTCTTTCCACCGCTATCACAGGCAGGACGGAAAAAGCACCCAGCATAAACAATTTTAACAACAGAAGCGCCGGTTCCTTATCATATCTATCTGTGAAATAAATTGCCAAACCTATGGCAATAGCGGGTGTCAGGGCTATAACTATTAGGCGTAAATCCAAAAAATACTTCATCCTTTCTTACAGTTTAAAATAAATACGTAATACGTATTATCCCATCAATTTATTGTTTGATACCATGATATTAAATTACCATAATTTAATTTCATAAAGAAGATTGTATCATATAAAACTTGGCCAAAAGACTAACCTAAAATCATCGGTTGACGTATAGATTAAAATCAAGTAGAATATCTTCTGTCCCAAAAAAAAAAAAGCCGATGTGGCTCAGGGGTAGAGCAGCTCACTCGTAATGAGCAGGTCGTCGGTTCGAATCCGACCATCGGCTCCATCTAGAAGGCCCTTTGGAACAAATCCAAAGGGCCTTTTCTCACGTTTCTGCCTATCTCTGGCCAATCTGTTGACAATGTTGACAAAGCACCTGCTGAGGCCTTGTTCCAGACGCCTGCAGCGTTAGGCTGACCACACAATTTTTGACTCTTGGCTAACAGATACGGTCTGGCTCTGCGTGCTGAGTGGTGTAGAACAGGTTAGGTCTGTTGATTAGTTCTTCGCATAGCGCCGGCAGCGCAATAGATGCCAGGTTGGGCGGGACACTAGGAGTTCATCATTTGGCTCAACAGTAGATGCGCAGATGAGCTTGGTTTTCAAAAAGCCGTTCAGGCGCCTTTGGGTAATGGAGGCTTTGTTTGCGATCTAGACTACTAGTTACGGATTGCCGAGAAAACAGACAGGGGTTGATTTCGAAGCTGAGAGACTGTTTTGACGGGTTGAGGAAGGGAGTGCAGACTGACGGTTTTCGTGCAGAGGGGTGAGGACTGGCTGCTCGCTTACGTGACGCAGAACCAAGGGACAATCGGCCTTGACCGGTGTCGCTGTGGTCACGACTGCCCGTCCGCTCTGGTGGGTTCACAGGTGTGATCACGAGCCAACGGTTTCTCTTGCCCCGGGTTGAGCAGTGCGTTTCGGGCTTTGTGCCGGGATAGTCTGGTGCGGTATTCGCTCGGGCGGACCCCAGTGTATTTCCGAAATAGTTGTCCAAAATAGGCAGCGTTATCTCCCAGACCTACTAGCTCGGCTATCTCATAGATTTTCATATCCTTGCAGCACTCCATTATGCGCATAGCCTCTTCCATGCGCGCTGCCATCAGGTATTCGGAAAACCTCACGCCACACTCCTTCTTGAAAAGGCGTCCAAGGTAATCTGGATTTAGGTACAAAACTTCCTTGGCAATTCTGCTCAATGAGAGAGAACTGTCGCCTAGGTATTCTTTCACGTACTCTATCACTCTGCGAACGGGATCGGAGTACTTTGAGGTCGACGCGTCGATGAGAGGGGCTAGATCTGCAGCGTTAGAATAAATCCTGAACGGAGAGTAATGTCTGAGAGCCTCCCAGGCCTGCTCATATAGCTTCGGCAACTCTTTGATCGTTCCCGGACTACTTACCGCCGCTCGAACACCTGCGATGTGTGCTTGAGCCGCAGCTTTGCACACTTGAGTTGTCACCTTTCTCGCATCTGTATCGGATGAGGCGTCATAGAGGAGAACTACGCTATCGCGCATCGTTGTGACGAATCTCCAACCATGCACGGCCTGGTTTTGTTTCACGCATTTCTTTAGAGTTGGAAGGTGTGCGAGGTCGTCTGTACGGCTCACAGAGAATAGCAGCAGCTTGAACTCTTGGCACGGTTGTCCGAATACTTGTCTGAATCGCTCGCCGTCATCCGCCAGATCGCCGGATAAATAGTCGCGCAGCACCTGCTCTTGTGCTGGTTGAACGAGTGAGTCGACGTACTGCCTGAGGCACGCCCGCTCTTTTTCAATGGATAGGCGATGCTCAATTTTGGCGATTATTTTGTGCAGAGTAGCCCTGATTTCATCAGGATCGCACGGCTTGAGAATGTAGTCTCGGACGTTATAGCGGATGGCCTCCTGAGCGTAATCAAACTCGCTGTATCCGGAGATGATGACGAACTCGGGTGACGCTTCGTCCTCTTGGAAGCGTGCTATCACCTCAATTCCGGTCATCTCAGGCATGACGATGTCCAGTATAGCTACGTGAGGCCTCTCCTTCGTTATGATGTCAAAGGCTTCTCTGCCGTCTGCAGCGAGAAGGACGCGGGAGACGTTTAGCGCTTTCCAGTCTATTGACCCGGCAATGCCTTCACGTATAGTTCGCTCGTCGTCAGCTACCAGGACCGTCCACATGTGCCTCTCCCTCGAAAGGAAGTGTGATGGTGATGATAGCTCCTTGTGGAATCCTGTTGCTAACCTGGATGCCGTATTGTTCTCCAAACGCCATTTTTATCCGCTGGTCGATATTTCTTAACCCAATACTCTTGCTAGGTGCTTCGATTGCACCGCTGAGTATCATTTCGACATGCTCCATATCAATGCCTTTTCCGTTGTCGATTACGGAGAGTTCGAGTATGCCGTCTGCTGCAGATGCGGTTATCCAGATCTCGCACGGATCCGAATACTTCTCTAGGTTGTGTATTATGGAGTTTTCGACAATAGGTTGAAGCGTGAGGCGCGGTATCTTGCAAGAGTACACTGTGGGAGACACCTGGTTGTGGAACTGCAGCCTCTCTTCAAATCTCGTCTTTTGGATATAAATGTAGCTTTCGACGAATTCCAAATCCTCTTTTACGGTGATTATATCGGGTCCTTTAATAGAGCCACGCAGTAGCTTTGACAAAGATTTCACTATCATCGGGATTTCACGGTTTCCGGTTTCAGCGGCTTTCCAGTTGATAGTATCTAGTGTGTTGTAAAGGAAATGGGGATTTATCTGCTGTTGAAGTATCCTGTACTTCATGTCCATAATCAGTAGCTGCTTAGCATACACTTCTCTAATCAAGTGGTCAATCCGTTCGACCATTCTTGAAAAACCTCGAGATAGGTGCTGCACTTCTGAAACGGAAAACTGAGTTGCCGAGCCGTTGGCATTGAGCGCTGCAGAGTAATCGCCTGCTTCCACCATTTTCATAGCTTTGGTAAGCCGGGTGAGCGGGCGACTGATCGCGTTCGCAAATGCGTATCCGATCAGGACAATCACAAAAACTGTTGCCAGCAAACTGATAGTATAGAAGAAGTTTAGACTATTAATGCTTCTCAGCAAGTCGTTAGTGGATACTGTATACACCAAAGTCCAGTCGTTGTGTGCGAGTTTTTTGGTGGATACGAAGTATCGTTCGTTGCCTAGCCTGACAATGTCGTAACTGTTCGGACTGTTTAGCACGGCAGACATATCGTCTAAGCTGACATCGGTTGGATTCTCGGAGAGTAGCTGATCGCCGGCAACGCAGAAGATATCGGGCTCATAGTTTTCTGCAACAATGGGAGTATATCCGAAAAGCAAATCGGCAGCCACGTTTACTATGAGAGTCCCAAGGGGTCTGAAGTTGTGTCCGGAGATATCCCTTATCAAGCGGTAAAGGGTTATGATATTATCTCCGGCCACGTTAGCCACCCAACCGCAGGACCCGTTTTTGAGAATTGCGTCTTCGATTACCCGATCAAGTGCCTCCCCGGATACATTGGCGACCTGTAGTCTGCCGGTGTCCACTCGGTCGCCGTTCAGAAAAACGAAACTAATCGAGACGATGCTCTTGTTCATGATCCAGCGAGTGAACAATTGGGTGTAGAGGTCGTTCTTGGCCTGGTAGGTGTCATATGAGCTTCCTGAGTCATAATACTTCGTCAAGTTTTCTTGAATATCCGCATTTGAAAGTATCTCAAATGACAGGCCTTCGATTTCTGAGAGCTTAGCGTCTGTGATGACTGAGTGAAGATTAAGCACCTCTGCAGACTGTCGATATACCAGATTTGTGTAAGTATTGAACAAGTTCACCATAAACGCAATGGAAATGATAGCTATGACTAGAGCTTCGAAAATCAGCAGAGTGAATAGGCCTTTTTGAATTGGAATTACTGTCATCGGGATCACATCCATGATCTTCTCAGCATCATTATACACGACTGGAAGGTTTCGTAACAGCAACCATAATACCTCGGTATTTTGAAGAATCATGTCGGAATTGTAAATTGACTCCTTTTTGGCACTGCGGTACGTTCAGAGTAGCCGTTCAGGATAAAGCAAGGGGAGGGAGCTGTACGTGAATAGGCGGATAATTGCTCTTGTCACCGCTGCGGTGTTGGTCTTGGTTTCAGCAGGGTTAGCATTTGCCGAAGAGGACAAAGGACCGTTGCGCATCATGTGGTGGGGTTCGCAGGTTCGGCACGACAGGACCCTGGCAGTGCTTGACCTGTACACGAAGCTCACGGGCGTTGAGTTTGAGGCGGAGTTCTATGGATTCGATGATTACTTCAACAAACTGAATATACTTATTGCCGCTAACGACGCGCCGGACTTGATGCAAATGGGAGGTAACTTCCCAACCTACATGGACCATATCGAGGTTCTCAACCCGTACATCGAGAGTGGCATTATTGATGTCTCGAATACTGACCCAAGCTTCATAGCAATTACAACTTTGGAGGGGAAGACAGTTGGTCTGTCTTCTGGAACTAACGCACCTGCCCTAGCCTATGATCCTGCCTTGTTCGAGGCTGCGGGGGTTCCTGAGCCAGACTTCAACTGGTCCTGGGATGAGTTCGAGAAGGCAGCTCTCACCATTCATGAGAAGCTTGGAATACTCGGAATCGCTTTGACTCGTAATGATGAATTCTGGATTCTTACAACAGTTATCAGCCAGTATAACACCGGCGAGAGTCTCTTCCTTGAGCCATACAGGTTGGCGTTGAACTACAAGAACGACAAGTATGTTGCTGACTATCTAGATATGGTCTACAGGCTGACCAAGGCCGGTGCCTACCCGACACCTGCTCAAATGGCCGAGATCAAGGACATCGAGGGTAACCCGCTGGTTAGAGGCGAGGCCGCAATGGCTTGGTGCTATAGCAATCAGTTCGTAGCCTTGTCCGCGGCAGCCGGTAGGCCGCTTAAGCTAGTCTGCCTCCCGCGGCGTTACGAAGACGGGCCGTTGTCTCAGACCATCATGTCATCACAGATGTTCTGCATCTCTAAGAATTCGAAGCACAAGGAAGCCGCAGCTAAGTTCCTCAACTTCTGGGTCAACAGTGTTGATGCCAACCTGATTCTTCAAGGCGAGCGCGGCGTTCCGATCATGAGGCATGTTAGAGAGATATTGGCTGGGAACCTGACCGAGGCGGAGAAGAAGATCTACCAGTATCTGAACGATCTGGGCCGTGAGGCAGCGACTCAGATTGTCCTTGACTCACCAGTTCAGACTCAGATAAGGGACGTGTACATCCGCTTGGCCGAGGAAGTAGTGTTTGACAGAATAACGCCGGAAGAGGCAGCAAAGCAGTTTAGAGCCGAGGCTGAGGACATACTCGCAAGGTACGCACAGCAGTAGCTTTGAATTCGCAGCTGCTGGACTGTGATGACACATGCCCCAGTTTCATATTGGGGCATGTGTCGCTATCGGCTTTGTGATGTCAGCGGACGGGGGCGCAGGAGGTTGTTGCCATGGCTGTTGATAATAAGACATCGTGGTACCAGCGTATGATGAGGTTTATGGACAAGGAGGCAGTGGCCGGTTACGTTTTCGCTTCTCCGTTTATCGTGGGGTTCTTGGCGTTCACTATATTGCCCATGATCTACTCCTTGGTTATCTCTTTTACTAGTTACCGAATTGCGTCGCCACCGAGATGGATTGGAGTTGACAACTACGTAAGAATGTTCACTCGCGATCCCAGGTTCATTAGATCCATAGGGGTAACACTGCACTATGTTGCTGTCTCAGTCCCTCTGAAGGTCGGCTTCGCCCTGCTAGTTGCGGTGCTCCTAACGCGGTCCACTCGCCTGGCTGCGTTCTACCGTTCTGTATACTATCTTCCTTCGCTAATTGGAGGTAGTGTTGCTGTCTCACTTGTCTGGAAGGAATTGTTCGCTGTCAAGGGTGTAATTAACAACGTTTTATCAGTTATCGGACTTCCCGGAGATATAGCGTGGATTGGGGATCCTAACTACGCTATTTACGTGCTTGTCTTGCTGGCGGTGTGGCAGTTCGGTTCGTCAATGATAATATTCGCAGCCGGACTAAAACAGATTCCCGAGACCTACTACGAAGCCGCTCAAATAGACGGAGCTTCCAGCTGGCAGCAGTTCATTTATATCACTTTGCCGTGCCTGTCTCCTGTAATCCTGTTCAATTTGGTCATGCAGACGATTTCGGCATTTATGAACTTTACACAGGCCTTTATCATTACAAAAGGTGGCCCGATGGACAGCACGCTGTTCTACGCTCTGTACCTGTACATGAGCGCATTTAACTATTTCGAGATGGGGTACGCGAGTGCTATGGCTTGGGTGCTTCTGGTCATTGTTGGCATAGTAACCGCGTTGATCTTCAAGTCATCCGGTAGATGGGTCTACTACGAGTCCAAGGGAGGTCGGTGGTGAGTGATGAGTAGCATGAGGAACAGAAAGATAGTGTCCGGCATTGCATATCACTTACTCGTAGCGGCCCTGGGGTTTCTGATGGTGTATCCTGTCCTCTGGATGATCTCAGGTGCATTTAAGACAAACTACGAGATTCTGAATGAATCATTGAAACTGATTCCGAATAGCTTTAGTTTTGATAATTTTGCGAGAGGTTGGAAGGGCTTTGGCCGGTTGACGTTTGCCGGGTTCTTTAGGAATTCGGCCTATATAAGCACATTAGCGACTGCCGGAGTTACTATCTCGTCTGCGATCGTGGCTTACGCCTTTTCGCGTCTAAACTTTCCCGGAAGGCAGTTCTGGTTTGCTTGTATGATGTCCACGATGATGTTGCCCTATCAGGTAGTAATGATTCCACAGTACATCATCTTTCGTAACCTAGGGTTGACAAACACGTATGTGCCTTTAATTCTGCCGTCCTGGTTCTCGCGCGCTTTCTTTGTGTTCATGATAATGCAGTTTATTCACGGCTTGCCTAGAGAACTCGACGAAGCAGCGATCATCGACGGTTGTTCACGATACTCGGTGTTTACGCGCATAATACTGCCACTGATCAAGCCGGCGCTCATTACGACTATCATTATCAACTTCTACTGGGCTTGGGACGATTTCATGGGGCCGCTGATCTATCTCAGCAGGCCTACCAAGTATCCTGTGTCGCTGGCGATCAAACTATTTGCAGACTCTACGTCCACGACTGACTACGGAGCCATGTTCGCTATGTCGACCTTATCGCTCATCCCGGTCTTTTCGATTTTCCTGTTCTTCAATAGATACCTCATTCAGGGAATAAGCATGAGCGGGTTGAGAGGGTAATCACTGACGTGCACGCTCTTGACATTGCCCGGCCGGTCGGGCATGGCGTAAGAGTCAAGGGGCGAGAAGTCTCGCCCCTTTGCCGTTTTCGTTTTGGCTAGCTCCAGAGGGTTGTGATATAATAAAGCAGATCTGGTAGCATATTATATCGAGGCCGTGCGTGTTGCTGTATTTGTTTGTACATTAATGCGCTAATCAGACTGGAGGAGATCAGCGGTGGCTGAGACAATACCATTTGTGATTGAGCGGGGTACTCACGGGGAGAGAGCCTATGATATCTATAGCCGCTTGCTCAAAGACCGCATTGTCTTTGTAAACGGTGAGATAGATACAGAAATGAGCCAACTGGTGGTCGCACAGATACTCTATTTGGCGAGCGAGTCCAAGGAGAAGCCGATAGAGCTGTATATAAATTCACCGGGTGGTGAAGTTACAGCCGGGTTGTCCATATTCGACACAATGCGCAACGTGCCGTGTCATGTCAATACGTACTGTGTAGGTATGGCTGCATCGATGGCTGCGGTACTTCTCGCAGCAGGTGATACTCGCTATGCTATGCCGAATGCTGAGATAATGATTCATCAACCTCTAGGAGGTGCGAGAGGCCCTGCAGCTGACATTGAAATAGAGGCCAGATGGATTCTGAGGACGAAGGAAAAGTTAGAGCAGATTCTCTCTGAACTCACAGGCCAGCCAATTGATAAGATCAGAAGAGACACTGATCGCAACTTCTGGATGAGTGCGCAGGAGGCAAAGGAATACGGACTGATCGACGAAATAATCGTTCCTACAAAGCCTAGACCAAGGCGAAATGTGTAATACTATGGTCTTCTGAGGGATGTGCTGCAATGACCAATGTATTTGACACTTTGCGTGAGCGGGGTTTTATTCAGCAAACGAGCCATGAGGAGAAGCTGAGAACACTTCTGTCTGAAGAGAAGATTACTGCTTACGTTGGGTTCGATCCCACTAGTGACAGTTTGCACGTCGGGCATCTTCTTCCAATAATGGCATTGATTCATTTGAAACGAGCCGGCCATCGGACGATTGCCTTGGTTGGCGGAGGAACTGCGATGATAGGCGACCCGAGCGGCCGGACCGAGCTGAGGAAGATGATGTCCAGGGAGACGATCTGTTCCAACGTCGAGGCAATTAGACATCAGCTGGAACGGATTTTGTCGAGAGTGCCCGGAGATATGCTGATTGTAAACAACGCCGACTGGATTCTGGATCTGAACTACATCAGTTTTCTCCGGGAAGTCGGCTCACAGTTCTCTGTCAACAGGATGCTGACTGCCGAGTGCTTTCGCGCCAGGTTAGAACGCGGCTTGTCGTTTATCGAGTTTAACTACATGCTTCTGCAGGCTTACGATTTCCTGACACTTTACAGGAAGTACGGCTGCAGAGTGCAGTTTGGCGGGGATGATCAGTGGTCGAATATCCTTGCCGGGGCAGATCTGATCCGCCGTCTCGAACAAGCAGAGGCTTATGCATTCACCCTTCCTTTGTTGACGACCAGTTCCGGGAAGAAGATGGGTAAGACCGAAGCCGGCGCCGTGTGGTTAGACCCTGGTAAGACTTCTCCGTACGAGTTTTATCAGTATTGGCGCAACTGCGCTGATTCGGACGTCGAAAGGTTGCTGTCGTTGTACACTTTCCTCCCAATGGAGGAAGTCAGAAAGCTCGGCGCACTTCGAGACCGCGCAATTAACAGAGCGAAAGAGATCTTGGCTTTTGAGGTTACGAGGTTTGTCCATGGTGAGGAAGAAGCTAAGAAAGCGCAGGATGCTGCTCGTGCGCTGTTTGCTTCCGGCGGCAGCGAGGAGGCTGCGCCCATCAGCGAAATATCCGGCGAGAGAATTGCAGCCGGTGTGGACCTGAGTGAGTTGATGAACGAAGTTGGCCTCGTCAAGTCCAACAGCGAAGCTCGTCGCCTGATTGACCAAGGCGGAGTATACATCAATGACACCCGGGTGCAGGACAGATTCAGACAAGTGACATTGGCAGATGTCAAAGATGGGAAGATAGTTCTGAGAAAAGGGAAGAAGGCCTACCATATCGTAAAAGTGATCTAGCTCTCGTTGTTCAATGCGGCTGTAAACAGATTCTGGCGGAGGTGTGCCCGTATGGCGAAGGCAAGAGCGTTTCTAGCGTTTGATATGGGAGCGGAGAGCGGTCGCGCGATCGTCGGGTCTTTTGACGGGGCCCGAATTGAGTTGCAGGAGGTGCACAGGTTTTCCAACGACCCTGTCAGGATCGGTAACACGCTCTACTGGGACATACTTAGGCTTTTCTACGAAATCAAAGGAGGATTGGCCGCGGCCTTAAGGCAATACGGCAGATCTATATGTTCCTTAGGTATCGATACGTGGGGGGTTGACTTCGGACTCTTGGACAAGTCAGGTCAACTGCTCTCCAACCCCGTGCACTACCGGGATTCGCGAACAGACGGTATGGTGGAAGAGGCATTCAAGATAATGCCTCGCTCCGAGATCTTCCGTCACACCGGAATCCAGATTATGCAGATAAACACATTGTACCAGCTACTTGCCATGAAAAAGTCCAATTCGCCTCTGCTAGAGATTGCAGATCGTCTTCTATTTATACCGGGATTGCTATCGTATTTCCTCACAGGCGTTCAGAGTTCGGACTCCACAGCAGCCAGCACCAGCCAATTGTACGACCCGGTAGCCCGTTCATGGTCTGACCCGGTCTTGCAAGCTTTCGAGATACCGAGAAGCATTCTTCCGGAGATCGTAGACGCCGGGACGGTTGTCGGCGAGCTTTTGCCTGAGGTCAGGCAGGAGACCGGTGCAAGCGATGGCCTGAAGGTGGTCACGCCTGGGGGCCATGACACGGCGTGCGCGGTTGCCGCGGTTCCGGCCCAGAGTAAGGATTACATATTCTTGAGCTGTGGAACGTGGTCGCTCATGGGTATTGAAACTGACTCGCCTGTGATCAACGATCTGACTGCTGACTTCAATTTCACCAATGAGGGCGGGGTCTGTAACACGATACGGCTGCTCAAGAATATAGCCGGTCTATGGCCTGTTCAGGAATGCAGGCGCGCCTGGGAGAGGGAAGGAGTTCATCTCAGTTACGATGAGATTACGGTAGCAGCGTCTTCTGCACCTGAGCTGCGGAGCTTTATCGACCCCGACGATAGAGCTTTCCTCAATCCTGAATACATGCCTGGTGCAATACAGGAATTTTGCAAAAAAACCAAGCAGCCGGTGCCTCAGTCTCGTGGTGAGATAGTGCGGGCCGCTCTGGAAGGTTTGGCGTTGAAGTATAGGTTTGTTGCCGATAGGTTGGAGACTATAGCCGGCAGGAGACTTGAGACGATCCACATGGTCGGCGGCGGCATCAGGAACAGGCTTTTGTGCCAAATGGCTGCTAATGCTACAAAGCGACGCGTTGTCACCGGTCCATCAGAAGCTACCGCTGTCGGAAATACCTTGATGCAGGCTATGGCTATGGGTGAGATCAATACACTGGAGGAATTAAGGGAAGTGGTCCGCAATTCGTTTGAGACAGAGGTTTTTGAGCCTGCGGACTCTTCTGTTTGGGACGAAGCGTACGCCCGTTTTGTCGAAATGCTTGAAGCGCAGCAGGGGGCATAATGGACAATAGACAGCAATGCATGGACAGAAAAACCGGCACTACCTGAGGGCTTTATTAGGTAGTGCCTTTTCGCGCTAAGACTTTCTTTATGATCGAAGTTGTAGACCTGCCGGGTTCGAGGTTCAGGAATACAGGTTGGATGCCCATCTTACTCAAGAGGGCATATTCAGGGAGATTGCTTGCGTTATAGTCGCCACCCTTGAAATAACACGACGGCGCAATCTCGGCAATCAGTTTTTCTGCAGTGATCTCGTCGAATATGACTACCGCTCCAACGCATTCAAGCCCGGCGACGAGTCGAGCTCTATCATCCTCCGGAATGATAGGTCTATCCGGTCCTTTGAGCAATCGCACAGATCTATCGCTGTTCACCCCTACTATCAGCAGGTCGCACATCTCTCGCGCTCTTTCGAGGAGACTGAGGTGTCCACAGTGCAAAATGTCAAAACATCCATTCGTCAAACCGACTATACGTCCGGATTCGCGTTCGCGTTTCGAGAGCCCTTTGGCTTCCTCAATGGCGATCACCTTTCTCTCTGTGCTCACAAACGACTGCATTCGCTGGTACCTCCGAAGCCTAGGGCTTGCAGGTATCTTTGACGGGCGGATCGCATTCGGCGCCAATCGCAGTTGATCTTCCCTGCGAACCGATTACTTTGTAGAAAAGTAGCCCTCCAACGCCTAGGCTTGCATAGTAAGTAAAAAACCGCCAAGTGCTGACGAATATCGGAAGTCGCGGTTTTGGTACGACGGATTGAAAGAGAAGCGCAAAACCGATCTCCGACCCACCACTTCCGCCTGGCGTGGGTATGAACGGTTGTATGATATTGAACACAATCTGCGCGAGCAGAGTTCTCACTAGAGGAGGGTTTACTCCTAGTCCCAGCAATGTCACCGGAGCTATAGCTAAGTAAAAACCCCAATATATGAATGTGAGGACTACCGCCAATAGGAATCCAAAACGAGTGCGCCTGAACAGGTCCGAGATATCGCGGTTAAACTGACCGATCTCGCGCACCAGCCAGTTTGCAACCGAATCAAGTTTTTCAGGACTGATAAACCGGCGCACTATACGAAGGCGCGATAACCAGCGGAGTAGCTTTGCTAGAATCTCTGACTTGACAATTAGGACCATAATGAAGATCGCCAGAACCACTATTATCGCAATTGCTACGTCCACAAGCCGATCTACTTGAGGGCTCAAGCTGTACTCTCGTCGCCTGACGTAGGTGTACAGCAAAGTCGGGCCTAGCAGTACGAGAAGGGCCGTAGTCATGGCTGAGTCAATCACGCTTATAGCCGTAGAGCGGCCGATCGGCTGGCCTTCCTTGTGCATCAAGTACACCTGCAGAGGGAGGCCGCCGGACGTAAAAGGCGTTACATGCGACACGAAGACCGCAGACATGTAAATCTCAAAGAGTCGAAAATAACCTATAGGGTTGCCCAGCAATCGTGAGAGCACGTACAGTCTGAGCACCCTTGTCGCCCAAGCGCCGACTGTCACGGCGAGGCCGAGAAACAGATACTCAGGTTTGACTCTTTGGAGGGACTCTACCTCAAAGTCATTGCGGCTTAAAGCTACTATAAACAGAATGCTTATAACACTGATTCCTATTGAAACAATAAGGCCTCTCTTTAGCGAGACCTTGGAAACATTCTTCACGCCGTTACCACCCTTATTCAGTTCTGACATTGCATTAGCGGTGCATTTGCAGTTGAACTACACGGAACGGTCGCCGCCTTCTGCTCGTCCCCGGGCAAAGATTGCCGGCGCATCTTCTCTAGTAGAAGGTAAACAGCAGACATGACCATATCGGCAGAAATCTCCGACATGCACTCGTGCCTGCACTCGAGTCGTTTCACCGACGATAGGTATAGATACTGAAGCGGACTCGTCATCCAATGGAAGCAAGGACTGCATGGCAGGCTTGCCGTCACCACGCTGGACAGTGAAGATGTCGGGCCGAAGTTCTTGGGGTCGGTGGGGCCGAACAGTGCTATGACAGGAGTGTCAACCGCAGATGCGATGTGCTGTGGAGCAGAATCGTTGCCGATGAATAGCGTACAACGCTCTATGAGTGCACCTGTTTGCTTCAACGGCAGATGTCCGGCAGCTACAAACAATCTGGAAGCATAGCTCGCTTGATCAATGATCGCTTGAGCGAGTGGAACATCGTCTGGTCCGCCAACGATTACCACATCAGCATCTAGTTCGACCACCAGTCGATCTGCAACGGACGCGAAGCCAGAAGTACTCCAGCGCTTAGCCGGAAAGTTTTTGCCACCTGGATGAATCGCGACTGTGACCTTTCGGAAATCCAAGCCCACAGACAACGCCCAGTCCATTGCTGCTTGTCGATCTCTGTTGCTCAGGTACAGTTCCATCTTCCGGCTGACCGCAGTCGCACCGAGCGACTGAACCACTTGTAGGCAGTAGTCTATTGCGTGCACAGTTCGCTTGTCGGGGACCTGCTCTGCATATAACCATCCAAGCGTCCGCGAGTTGAAGCCCACTTTGATTGAGTTTGGGAAAGCTGCGGAAAGCCAGCTCCCAACGTGAGATAACCCAACGACGAGGTCCACACCCTGTGATCTCAGTTTTGAGGCTGTCCTGGCAGCATCTAAAGCTCCGGTACAAGTAATGAGCCTGTCGATGTTCGGATTATTCTCTAGCACTTCGCAAGAGGATCGCCAGGTCATTACGGATATCGTTGCATCTGCGAATCTTCGTCTCAGGGCGGCCAGCGCCGGGGTACCGAACAAGGTGTCACCTATTGGGCACAGCTGCAGGACCAGCACGGAAGAGACGGACTCGATGAATTGACAGCCTTGCGCATTCATCGGTTACCGCACCAGCTTTCACCTGTTGAAATTGCTCATCGACAGTAGGTAATGATCTCTATCTATATAGAAGGAACGCATCCCGAACGGTACAACACTGAGCATCGCTATAGACTGCTCTTGATACAATTCTAGATTTTCTTATCGATACCTTCTTCACCATATTCCTATGTTGTCCTGCATGTCAATAGGACATCCGCACCTAATGACGGAATCAGAAGTCAATTTATTCGGATTGCCGAGCAGGATAGATCCATATGTCTGGAGAAACCCTCGATTGTTGCATCGATGGTAAGCTCCTAGGTGGACTTTGGGTTTGAGACGGTGTATCATGATATGGTCGATACTCTTTCGCAAACAGGACCAGTTCATAGTCTCAGGAGATGGCATATATCTCCGCCCTGTGCGAACTAGTGACGCCCGCGAGTATGCCATTCTTTTTAGAGAAAACAAAGACTTTCTAGAGCCTTTTGAGCCCCTGCGACCTCCGGGCTATTATACAGAGCAGTATCAAAAAGCTGTACTCAAGGAGGCAGTCGAGTCGTTTGCGAATGGCTCGGGATACATGTTTGCTGTGGTCACTGACGACCACAGGATCATTGGCCGAGTTGGTCTGTCCGGGGTGTTTAGGGGTGCATTTCAGAGCTGTTTCATTGGGTATTTTATCGACCACCGGTTTACGCGAAGGGGTTACGCGACCTGGGCAGTGAAGAACGTGGTCTCATTTGCCTTCAACAAAGCAGGATTGCATCGGGTTGAGGCCTCTGTTATGCCCAACAATGTCGCTTCACAGCGAGTGCTTGAGAAATCCGGCTTCAGGCGAGAAGGGTTGGCTCGCAATTACCTAAAAATCCAAGGCAAATGGGAGGATCATTACATATACGCGATCACTGTTGAGGATCTCCTAGCTCGCGCGAAGTCATAGGAGGCGTTTGCTTTGCTAGTTGACTATCATGTACACCTTCAACCGGATTCACACACCGGAAGGTGCAAGTACACTCTTGACAACCTCGATGATTATCTGAACCACGCAACGGCAGCTGGAATAGATGAGATCGGCATTACTGAGCACTCAAACCGCTTCCGCGAGTTTCTTCCGGTATTCGACGCCGTGATGGACAAGGCGGATTCGATCCCCGCGGTTACGAAGTGGATAAGAGAAGGGTGTACCGAGTCCTTGAACGAGTACGTTGAGTTTCTTGAATCCGCAAAACAGCAAGGTCGGCGTATAAAGGTTTCTATCGAGGTTGATTACATCCCCGGGCAAGAGGCCCTGATAGCCGATATACTTGCTCGCTACAGATTTGACTACGTGCTCGGTTCGGTTCACTTTATAGGCGCGTGGGCCGTAGATTACTCCGCAGAGTTTGGATGGCCCGAGAGGTCAGTTGACGATGTGTTCAGACAATACTTTGACTACGTCATACAGGCGGTCGAATCCGGCTTATTCGACTGCATTGCTCATCCTGACTTGGTCAAGAAATTCGGCTTTACTCCTTGCTTCGACCTCACTGCCTGCTATGAAGCTGTAGCCAAGGCAATGAAGAAAGCGGGTGTTGCTTACGAAGTGAGCACTGCGGGCCTTTTTAAACCGGTCAGGCAGGTGTATCCTTCTCCTGAGTTTATAGACGTCATGCGTAGCTATGGAGTACCGTTCGTGTTTTCCTCAGACGCACATCGACCGAACGAGGTCGGAAGAGAATTTCCAACCAGCCTACAGATAGTACGCAATGCTGGGTACAGGGAAGTAGCTGTCTTTGAAGACAGGGTTCATCATCTGCATCCATTCTAGACTTCTCACATGATCCCCCTCGTGATCGCCGATACTACTGCTGAGAACGCCAATCAGGGGGTAAGTGCGTGTGGTAAGGGTTTCGCGCCTGATTGGTCTCCCGGTAGTGAGCCTTGAGTGCAATGAGAGAATTGGGATAATCAGGGAAATTTGGTTAACCAAGGATTTGTGTCAAATCCTTGGATTCAGCGTCGATTTGAGACGGTGGATCTCATCCGTCCGATTCCTGCCGTTTGCGAACCTATTCAGTCTGAGCTCGGCATCCTTAAGTATCTGTAGCGAGAATGCTATCGAGCGTGGTGTTGAGACCGATGACCGGGTCGGGTTCCACGATTTGGTTTCTAGCGTTGTCCGCATGCGCGATGGGACTGTGGTCGGCAGTTTGTCCGATTTGTTTGCTGACGAGAACACAGGGCGCATCTTAGAGCTTGAAGTATCGGAAGGGCTGATCCAGGACATAACTAAAGGTAGATCACGCATCGAAAAGCCAGCATACATCGGGTTCACCGGTGAAGCGCTGATACTTCACAAAGACAGTGAAAACGATGAAAATCTGGGGCCGTAGCTAAATGAGGAGTTGGATTCGTGTATGAAGGGACAATGGAAGTTGTTTCTCACGGGTGGTGCTATTGGGGCATTGCTCGGCGGGTATATGGTGGGCAGAATGCGGGTCAATGGTGGGCGAACTCGTATGACCACGCCGAAGGAGGCGCGTGGTAAGAATAGGTTTGCTGAGACGATGGCCGGACTAGCGGCCCAGGCAGCAGATACGATGGACGATTTGAGCCTCAGAGCTCGGGCACTGAAACACAAGATCGTTTCGGACAACTAATTGGAGTAGCATTATCGTAGCATTATCCTAGAAGTCAAGGAAAAGAAGCAGCCTCAGTTCATTTCGGGAGCGAGGAGTCTGAGCTACAATTGTATTGGCCAAGCTCGAGCCTATAGGTTAGTGGGCGTAGCCCTACTTGCCATAGGCTCAGTTTTGGCTTTGTACGCAGTCAGAGCAGTCCTAACACCTTTTCTTATCGGGATAGTCATAGCCTATATTCTTAGTCCGCTGGTGGCCTCGCTTGAACGGCGGGGAGCGCCTAGGGTGGCGGGTATAGTCATTATATACATGTTTGTGCTACTCTTACTCGCCCTTCTTTTGGTGTACCTGATTCCGGTGAGTATCCGCCAGCTGGAAAAGATGGCTGAGGACTTTCCGGTAAATGTCCGCAGCATTGAGCTGCTTATCACAGACCTTTATGCTCGGTATCACACAGTTCCACTTCCGGAATCCATTAAGGAGTCGCTCGACTCCATTGCCCAGCAGTGGGAGGATTTTCTCGCATCAACGGTATCTCGTGCAATCGCCGCGACCGTTGGACTGCTCTACCAGCTGCCGAATTTAGTATTAGCCCCGGTTCTAGCGTTCTACATATCTCGTGACAAAGACGAGATCCGTAGAAAGGCCTTATCTTGGATTCCTGCGAGAAATAGAGAAGAGATATCGAATCTCTTGGGAGAGATAGATGCGGTCGCGGGAGGCTTTGTCAGAGGTCAGCTCCTGGTTGCGATGATCATGGGCGCAGTCATCAGCGTAGGCCTCTGGTTCATCGGGGTTGAATCTTGGTTTCCAATCGGCGTAGCAGCAGGATTCCTCGATCTCATACCGTATTTTGGACCATTTCTCGGGGCAATTCCTGCGCTGCTGGCCGCCTATTTGGACTCGCCGGTCAAAGCGGTTTACGTCACGATCCTCTTCGTGGTTGCTAACCAGATCGAATCCATGGTTCTCACTCCTAGGATAGTGTCAGGCTACGTTGGTCTGCATCCGTTGACAGTGATCTTCTCTTTACTTTGTGGCGCTTACATCTTGGGACTGCTCGGAATGGTGATAGCTGTTCCGATAGCAGGTATGATAAGGGTCATTGTACGGTACGCATGGCTCAAGCTTGTAACCCAGTAACACGCTCTATGCAGGTGCTGCAACAATTGGCGTGTGTTGACAATATTATCGACCAACAGTATCATTAGGTTAGTTTCTTTTACTGCTGGTAAATTCGTTGCGTTTATCTGAAACATAATCTTGTCGGTTGCAGGAGACCCAGGAGGACAAATATGACGTCACAGGAGTTGCGAGAGAGTTTTCTCAGGTTTTTTGAGTCTAAAGGCCACTTAAGACTTCCCAGTGCACCTTTGATTCCCCAGAACGACCCTACGTTACTACTTGTAGGCGCCGGAATGGTTCCGTTTAAGTCGTACTTTTTAGGAACTGAAACCCCGCCCAACAGGCGGATAACGACTTGTCAAAAGTGTATTCGGACGCCTGATATAGAGAACGTGGGCAAGACTTCTAGACACGGCACCTTCTTTGAAATGCTCGGTAATTTCTCCTTTGGCGACTATTTTAAAGAAGAAGTGATTCCGTGGGCTTGGGAGTACCTTACTCAGGTTCTCAAACTGCCTCCGGAGAGGATGTACGCCTCGGTCTACTTGGACGATGACGAGGCTTACGCTATATGGCGCGATGTAGTTGGCATTCCCGCATCTAGAATTGTGCGATTTGGCAAAGAGGATAATTTCTGGGAGATCCCGGGTGGTCCAGGTCCATGCGGACCCTGCTCTGAGATCATATTTGATCGCGGACCGGAGAAAGGTTGCGGTTCGAAGGACTGCAAAGTCGGGTGCGACTGTGACCGCTTTGTTGAGCTGTGGAATCTTGTGTTTATCCAGTTCTACAAGGATGAGCATGGTAACTATACTCCTTTGAAACAGAAGTCTATTGATACCGGCTTGGGGCTTGAGCGTGTGGCAGCTGTGCTGCAAGGTGTCGATACCATTCAGGAGATCGACATCATAAGACCAGTGATTGAGCACGTCGAGTCTCTTGCGGGGTTTAAGTATGGCGACAGTTACGAAGGAGATTGGGCAATTCGCGTAATAACAGATCACTCGCGCAGCATCACTTTCATGGCTGCGGACGGTGTGCTTCCTGGAAACGAAGGCCGCGGTTATGTGATGAGACGGCTCTTGCGCAGGGCAGTCAGGTTTGGCCACAAGATTGGGCTTAGCCCCGGATTTTTGTCTGGAGTCGCAAGTGTGGTTATTGATTTGATGGGTAGTGTTTACAAGGAGTTGGTAGAGCGCAGGGACTACATTTTGAGAGTAATTGACTCAGAGGAAGAGCGCTTCAACAACACCCTTGATCAAGGTATGGCGCTTCTCTCAGAGGAGATTGCCAGGTTGAGGGAGTCTGGCGAAACGAGCGTTTCAGGAGAAACGGCGTTCAGGCTGTATGATACTTATGGCTTCCCTCTAGAAATCACCAAGGAAATCGCAGAGGAGAATGGGTTGTCAGTAAACGAAGAGGATTTTCGCCGGCTTATGGAGGGACAAAGGAGCAGAGCGAGGCAAGCTCGACAGGCTGTCGGATATGCCGGGAAAGTATCTGCTAAGTATGCTCGCACTCTCTCCGGAACAACCGTGACGTTTTGTGGGTATGACCGGACCAGAGTGGATGATGCGAAGATTCTGAGGATACTTAGGGACGAACAGTCGGTTGAAGAGCTGTCGTGCGGTGAATCGGGCGAGATCGTTTTGGACAAGACTCCGTTCTATGGAGAGAGCGGCGGACAGGTCGGCGATACAGGAACGATTCAGACTCCCACTGGGCGAGCACGAGTTGTAGATACCAAGAAACCGTCTGCAGACATTGTTAGCCATAGAGTTGAAGTGATAGAGGGCCGAATTCGGGAAGGTCAATTGTCTACAGCGTCTATTGACGTAGAGCGCCGCAGCGACATCGCGCGCAATCACACTGCAACCCATCTGTTGCACAAGAGCTTGAGGTTGGTACTGGGAGATCATGTGGCACAAGCTGGGTCTCTGGTTGGCCCGGACCGCCTGAGGTTTGATTTCTCACACCTGGAGCCAATGACCGCGGAGCAGCTCGCCAAAGTTGAAAGTCTTGTCAACCAAAGAATCCTGGATGATCTGGAAGTAGAAGTTTCGGAAATGCCACTTGAAGAGGCAATGAGGAGCGGGGCTGTTGCACTTTTTGGAGAGAAGTACGGCGATAGAGTGAGGGTTGTTTCCGTAGGCGATTTTAGCAAGGAATTGTGCGGTGGAACTCACGTTCGGCGTACCGGTCAGATCGGTTCATTTAAGATTTTGAGTGAGAGCAGCATCGCTGCCGGGGTTAGGCGAATCGAGGCGGTGACCGGACGGGCAGCCTTGGCATATTCATCCCGGCTGCAAGACACTTTGCGGCAGATTGCCGACATCCTCAAGACCTCTGTTGAAGACGCACCGGCTCGAATTGAGAGGCTCTTGTCAGACCTGCGCAATCTTGAAGCAGAGGTCGCAGAGTTGAAATCAAAGGCTGCCAGTGACCGGGTATCTGAATTGGTCAAATCTGCGGTTGACGTGGCCGGAACCAGGATGATTGTCTCAAATGTTGACGGCGTGGATCACGGTCAGTTGCGGACGATTTGCGACGGGATAAGAGAGAGACTGAATTCCGGTGTTGTGCTGTTGTCCTCGTCAATCGGCGGAAAGCTTTCGTTCGTTTCTGTCGTGACACGAGATTTAGTTAATAAGGGACTGAGCGCTGTTGACATAGTAAATGCGGCTGCTCGTGCTGCCGGCGGAGGCGGTGGCGGCAGGCCGGACATGGCGCAAGCCGGTGCAAAGGATCCTGATCGCCTGGCAGACGCCATGCGCGCAGGTAGAGAATATATTGTGAACGCCCTGAGTAAAATGTCTTAACTGCGAAAAAAGGGAACGGGCAGCCTCGGGCAGAATGTCTACAGTGGCTGCTGGCAAATATATCTGGTTGGGGGCGAGGTTGCTTATGCCGGATGCCAGAGACGAGACTCTCCGTTTCAGAGTCGGAACCGATGAGAGTGAGAGCATCAGGACCGTCCTTATCAAGGTCTACAATGCCTTGAAAGAGCGGGGTTATGATCCTGTCAACCAGTTAGTGGGATACTTGCTTTCGGGAGATCCCACGTATATCACCAGCCACCAGAATGCCCGTAACATGATCCGCCAGGTGGAGCGCGACGAGGTACTGGAGGAGCTAGTTCGCAGCTACATAGAGTCAGGTCAATGATCTCTCGTCTTTCTATGAGGACGTTCTAGTGGCGTTAAAATTGCGTAACTGTGTCTGTGCGGCGGGCCAGCAGCTAAGCTGCAGTGCATGGCCCGCTTTTGTCTTGCTCGATGGTGAGATTTTGGCCCTGGTCCAAGGAGTTGTTGCCCATGAACAGTGAACCCCGAGTCCTAATCCTTGATTCCGGCTTTTCTATTTCTTCAATAATAAAGGATGTCAGAGAGTCGCTTTCGGACAGCATCGTCATAGATGTGCGTTCTACAGATGCCCTCAAGAATGAGGCGGATCTTCGCTTACTCCTGCATTACGCAGAAGAGGACGGAAAGCGAATCACAATTGTAACCCGGGATCCCGTGTTGGCTTCTTTGGCCGGGCAGCTCGGCATGGAGGTGCTCAGCGAGCTGCCGGCTCAGGTGGGTAGAATTGCAGATGCCGGCAGTTCGCTGTCTGATTTAGCTGACGGCGTGGACATGGCTGAGGATCACGCGAGCACCCTTGACCAAAGCCCCGTTGCTGTCTATGAACAGTCTTCAGGAACCCGGGCTACTCGGTTTGCAGGGCTTTTCAGCAAGTCAACTCGGATCGCGGCCTTTCTGGCGTTTTTCGCATTGGCTGCAACGGTGGCCCTTGCGTATCTCCGCAGCTCGCTAGTTGAGGTTAGGATAGTACCCGCGACAACGCAAGTTAATGAAACGCTTATTGTAGGGGTTGACACAGACGGTAAGACTCATCAGGAATTGGAGGAGACGTTCGGGGTTGCGATTCCATCGCAAAGACTCTCCACCGATGTCGAGTGTTCTATGGAAATCCCGACGACCGGCGAGACCCGGGAGGGAATTGTCCCATCAGTCGGCGAAGTGTTGCTAATAAACAGCGGATTGACTCCTGTTCGAGTGCCTGCTAGAACTAAGCTTAGAACTGTAGACGGGATAGAGTTTGAAACTGTAAATGACGTCGAGGTCGATGGGAAGACAGTTATAACGAGAGCCGGTGTGAAGATTGGCGAGACTAGCGGCACAGCTCTGGTAGCTGCAACCGCTGTCGTTCCCGGGTCTTCCGGAAACGTGCCTGCACAATCGATTGTTTCTATTGAACCGCCATTTGACGGTCTGCTGCAGGTAGTGAACGAGAACGAGTTTCGCGGGGGAAGGGACAGAATCACACGAGTAGTTTCCGAGGACGACATGGCACAGTTGCAGAAATTGAGCAGACAAAGGATGCTCGAAGAAGGAACAAAGAAACTCGGGCAAACTGCCGGCTTAGATATGTATCTGCTAATGCCCACGCTGGAGCTGAGAGTTCTTTCTGCTAGCTACTACCCAGATGTGGGTAAGGAGTCGGACAGAGTGTCTGTGCAGGCCTCGGGGCTAGTCGAAGCAGATGCAGTTCGATTGGCGGATTTGAGCAAAGCCATAGGCGACAGGCTCTCGACCCTGCTAGGAGACGGATATTCGCTAATAGCTGACTCGCTTGCGATCAACTCGCTGAGCAGCCACAGGCTCGGCAGTGGAAGGATCGCTATTTCGATTGATGTGAGTGCCTGGTTCAAGGCGGAGGTCAACCCCCGGCTTGTAGCCGAAGTCCTCGCGGGAAAGGATTTTGATGAGGCACGTAGCCGGTTAGTGGACTTGGAGAAGATAGCCGATCTCACTGTTGATGAAGATATCCAGGAGTTTCCACGGTGGCCGTGGCTGATTCGGGTAGCTGTTGAGGAACCTTCAGTTGAATTGACTAACTAGGAGATTGTTCTTGATGCAGTACAGACAGCTAGGCAATACAGGGATCTTTGTTTCAAGGCTGTGTTTCGGATTGCTGACTCTCAGCAGGCTCCAACGTGGACTTAGCCTAGACCGCAGCGTTTATCTCTTAAAGAGCGCATTTGACGCCGGAGTCAATTTTTTTGACACAGCCGTTTTGTACGAAACAGATGAAGTGCTTCGCCGGTTTCTAAAAGAGGTTCCTCGAGATCGCGTTGTTATTGCTTCTAAGTCTTACGACTATGAGTATGAGTCGATGAGGAGAACCGTCGAGGGAGTTTTGACCAGGCTAGAGACGTCTTATATCGATCTGTTTCTCTTGCATGAGCAGGAAAGCCGGCTCACACTTAAAGGTCACGCGGCTGCATTGAGGTGTCTAACAGATCTGAAAACGGAAGGCCTCGTGCGCGCGGTGGGAGTTTCAACTCATTATGTCGACGTCGTAAGAGCATGTGCTCTCAACCCTGCTGTGGAGGTGGTTCATCCGATGTACAACCTTTGGGGAATTGGTGTGCAGGGCGGCACCGCCGAGGACATGCTGGAGGCTATACGGTTTGCCCACGATATGGGGTTAGGTGTCTATTCAATGAAAGCCCTTGGAGGTGGGCACCTGGTCGGCGACGCAGAGAGAGCACTTCGTCACGTGTTGGGCTTGGAGGCAATTGATTCCGTAGCAGTCGGCATGGCTGATATAAGGGAGTTGGAGTTTAACATTGCCGTATTTGAGGGCCGCCAATGCGATTCCGAATTCGCACAGTCTCTGGTCAGGGGAAAGTCTTTGCACATAGCAGATTATTGCACCGGTTGCGGTAGATGTGTTTCCAGATGTAGCCATGGTGCGCTCTACCTGAAGAATGGCAAGGCGACCGTAAATCTGCAAGCATGTGTGCTGTGCGGCTACTGCGCCTCAGTTTGCCCAGATTTTTGCATAAAGGTCTATTGATTTGGAGGAGCGGCATTGCGTGTTCTTGGACTTGATGTGGGCGACAGACGGATCGGGATCGCTGTTAGTGACCCGATGGGTTGGACGGCTCAGGGAGTTTGCGTAATCCGGCGGACTTCGCCCGAAAAGGACCTGCAGAAGATTGCAGACCTTGCGGCTAAGCTAGAGGTCTCGTCTATTGTGTGCGGTTTACCTGTGAACATGAATGGAACCTATGGTCCTCAGACTCAAAAGGTGCTCGAGTTCTCCGAGCAGATTCGGAGCGTCACCGGGTTACCTGTACGGTTGTGGGATGAGCGCTTGTCGACCGTCGCGGCTGAAAAAGTGCTCGACGAGGCGGGAATGGGATGGCGTCGCAAGCGCCGCGTCGTGGACATGACTGCAGCTTGCCTAATTCTTCAGTCATATCTCGACAGCAAGAGGTCGGTGGGTCGCAGTGACCAAGGTTAAGCGAGCAATTGGTTATAGCCTTTTGCTTTGCCTCCTGGCTTTGATGGTTGCACTTTCGTCTCCTCGTTTTTACGTCGACGATGAGGCTGTCGACGTATATGTCCCAGACGGGCTGTCGTCAATGCAGATCGGTCAAGTCCTTGAAGACGCCGGACTCGTTTGGGATGCCCGGCTGTTCGCTATAGTGTCGAGGATAAAGGGGGTTCATACCGGGCTGAAGTCCGGTCACTACAGGTTGCCTGTGCACCAGCCCTTGCCCGAAATAATTGATACGCTGGCCAGGGGAGAAGTCCAATTAACTAGAATCACGATCCCGGAAGGCTATACCGTGTCCCAGATAGCCAAACTTCTGGAGAAACACGGGGTAGCAGACGCGGAGAGCTTCGAGACGGCAGCTACAACTCTGGCTGGCGAGTATGCTCACTTGCTTGGATTCGTGCCACCCACCGGTTCGCTGGAGGGTTACCTTTTTCCGGACACATATTTAGTGTCGCAGGGTGTCGCGGTAGAGCGGCTCATTCTAATGATGGTGACCAGATTTTGTAAAAAGGCAATTCCTGTACTTACAGAAGCCGGCAACGCACGTCTTGGTGTTCATGAGCTCGTGACCTTGGCATCGATTATCGAGCGAGAAGCTGCCAAAGATAGTGAGCGCGCCCTCATCTCTTCGGTTTTCCACAATCGTTTAGCGGGCGGAGTTCGACTTCAGTCCTGCGCTACTGTGAATTATGTGTTGGGTGAGCCGCACAGAGCGTTGACTGTCTCCGATTTAGCCGTTGAGTCTCCGTATAACACTTATCTCCATGATGGACTTCCTCCGGGCCCCATATGTAACCCGGGTTTGAGCTCGCTTCAAGCTGCCGTCCATCCTGCAGACTCACCTTTTATGTACTTTGTATCTGACGGAGCCGGTGGCCACGTATTTTCAGTTGAGTATTTGGACCATCTCGCAGCAGCCGAGAGTTTGAAGCGGCTTAGAGAGGATCGAAATCGATAAGCGACGGGTGTACGGTGGACCTGTGAACCGTTCTCGTACAGGCACTAATGAGGCATCCATCTCATAAAATATCCAATGATCTAGTCGTGACCCGGGAGGAGATTGGATGCTAGCTGCTGTGACTGCCGTCGCTGCTCTTTTGTTGAGAGGCATTTCGCTGCTTGTTTCATACGTCACAGGAACTAACGCCTTTCCGAAACCACTTACAGAGGAGGAGGAGAGAGAATATCTAGCAAGAAGAGATCAGGGAGATGAGAGTGCTCGAAACGCATTGATTGAGCGCAACTTGAGACTGGTCGCTCATATAGTCAAAAAGTTTGAAAATACTGGCGAGAGCACAGAAGACCTTATTTCGATAGGAACGATCGGGCTCATTAAAGCGATTCGCACGTTTGATCAAGATAAAAACACAAGACTGGCAACGTATGCGGCCAGGTGTATCGAAAATGAGATCTTGATGTACCTGCGGGCTACTAAGAGGCTCAAGAGCGAGGCAATGCTTCATGACCCGATCGGATCTGATAAAGAGGGTAATGAGCTGAACCTTATGGACATCTTAGAAGCCGGGGATGGATCGGTAGCCGAGACTGTGGAGAGCAGATTTGAAAAAGAGAAGCTGCGAGAGAAACTCAATTGTCTAAGTCCCAGGGAGCGCACAGTGATTGAGCTACGCTATGGTTTGGGAGATTGTGAATCGCAGACCCAAAGAGAGATAGCTAAGATGCTCAACATTTCTAGATCGTACGTATCGCGCATCGAGAAACGTGCGATCTCAAAGCTGTTGAAAGCAATGAATGCGGAAGGCTATTGGTGAACGACGCGTTAGTGAAACAGAAGATCGCGGGTGAAGCAACAGCAGATGCTGAGATGGTTAAGACCGAAGCAGTATCATCGCAGTTTCTACGATATCGATTTCGAAAACCTTGTCGAGAGAGGCATTCGTGGGCTGATACTCGATCTGGACAATACTCTCGTCCCCTGGGGCGAGAATGCTGTGAGTGAGCAGTTGATTTCCAAAGTCGAGGAGCTCAAGGGGCTTGGATTCGCAATGTGCATTGTGTCGAATAACCTCGGGGGGCGAGTTAATCTCATATCGCAAAAGCTCGGCATATCTTCAGCCTCGGGGGCTTTGAAACCGCTGACGTTCGCATACAAGAAGGCTTTGCTGGTTCTCGGAAGCAAGCCGAGTGAGACCGCATTGATTGGAGATCAGCTCTTCACAGACATTCTTGGGGGCAATCTCGCCGGTCTCTACACCATACTCGTTGACCCTATTGGGTCGAGAGAGTTTCCTACTACCAGGTTAGTTCGTCTTTTAGATCGTGCCGTGCGCAAACGCCTTAATCTGTAATTGCGGCCGCCGGGTCGGAAAGTTTCAGGTATCGGGAGTGACTTCTGTGCCTCGATATGCCGAGGTAATTGTAGACGTCAGTGCGAGAAGAGTGGACAAGCCGTTTCATTATTCCATTGACGACATGTTGGAGGAGTCCGTTTGCCTCGGATCAAGAGTGTTGGTGCCGTTTGGTAGGCGACAGGTAGAGGGCTATGTCGTTGGGTTTGTGGATCAACCTGACGTTGAGGCCGTCAAACCAATAATCGACGTCATAGACCCAGAGCCGGTGTTTACTCAGGACCAACTGCAGCTCGCCGAGTGGATGAGCGATCACTATCTTTGTCTGAGGGTTGAAGCGTTGCAGTGCATTCTCCCCCCGGGAACTAAGCACAAGACCGATATTCGGATAATTCCGGCAGTGGAAGGTGAGTGCAAGCTTGATCGATTACCTTTGTCAGAACAGGAGCTGCAACTGCTAGAGGCAATTCCTAAAGAGGGAGCTCTGGTCAGTAGCCTCGCGGAGCACTTTGGCAGATGTCTGGTTCTGAGATTGTCTGCTTCGCTCGAGGCAAAGGGACTGATAAAACGCAAATTCGAGAGTCTTGGTCCGGCCGTATCGGTCGCCAAGAAAGAGGTTATTGAGCTCGTCTCAGAATCCGCACTGCAAGGCATCGGCCTCACTGCCAAGCAAGAGGCAGTAGTCAAGACTATCAGGCAAGAGAATGCACATTTGACTCTTAAAGAATTGATGGACAAGGCTTCGGTAAGTTCATCGGTCATTCGCACTCTTCTCAAAAAGGGGATTCTTAAGAAGAGAAGTGTCGAGGTCAGGAGGGATCCTCTGGCCGAGTTTCCCAAGTGCAGTTTACCTGAGTCACTTGAGCTCACTGCTGAGCAAGCCGGTGCGGTTGCGGCGATCGTTAGGGAGTTAGACCGGGAAGGCGAGAAACGCTGCATTCTTTTGCACGGGGTAACCGGCAGCGGGAAAACCGAGGTCTACATACGAGCAGCAGCAGCAGCAGTAGAGAGAGGAAAGCAGGCAATTGTGCTGGTTCCCGAGATAGCCTTGACGCCCCAGGTAATTGAGAGATTTGCTGTGAGATTTGGCAGAAGAATTGCAGTTCTGCACAGCGGGCTTTCATTGGGGGAAAGATACGACGAGTGGCGCAGGATTCGAGACGGCGAAGCTTTGGTTGTGATCGGTGCCCGATCTGCAGTCTTCGCACCTACGCGGCGGCTGGGTCTGATTGTTGTGGATGAGGAACACGAACCTTCTTACAAACAGGAGGATTCGCCAAGGTACCACGCCCGCGAGGTTGCCCAAAAGCGGGCCGAGCTCACAGGGGCAGTGCTCTTGCTCGGTTCGGCAACTCCCTGCATCGAGACATACTATAGTGCTGAACAGGGGTTGATTGATAGATATGAGCTCCCTGCGCGAGTAAGTGGCCTGGAAATGCCTAAGGTTCACATCGTTGATATGAGGCAAGAACATGCGAAGGGTAACCGATCTCTTTTCAGCCAAGCACTGAGAGAGGCGATCGGCCGTCATCTGGATGGTGGCGGCCAGATTATCCTGTTTCTCAACCGAAGGGGTCACTCGACGTTCATCTTGTGCAGAGAGTGCGGGTATGTAATGAAGTGCAGGCATTGCGATGTTGCATTAACATACCACTTTTCGCACAATACTCTTCGCTGTCACTACTGCGACTTTCAAACGCGTCCACCGGATATTTGTCCAGTGTGCGGAGGAAGGCAGATTAACTACTTTGGGATCGGAACCGAACGCGTGGAGCGCCAGCTGGCTGAGGATTTCCCGGGAGTAGGGGTTGTCAGACTGGATATTGATACAACTCGGCGCAAGAATGCTCATCAAAAGATTCTCGAACGTTTTCGCTCGGGCGAGGCTAGAGTGCTGGTCGGGACCCAGATGGTGGCAAAAGGACTGGATTATCCTAGGGTCAGTCTTGTCGGCGTCATCAGCGCAGATACCTCCTTGAATATTCCTGATTTTCGTTCGGCAGAACGGACTTTCCAGTTAATTCTTCAGGTCGCGGGGAGGGCGGGACGAAGCGGACTCGGCGGCGAGGTCATAGTGCAGACGTATTGCCCGGATCACTACAGCGTAGTAGCTGCGGCCGCGGGTGACTATAAGGCCTTTTACAACAAGGAACTTGAAATCCGGAAAGAAGCAGGGTACCCGCCGTTTACCCGTGTGGTGTCGCTGCTATTTCACGGAACATCTGAGCGAGCCGTGATGCGTGCTTCAGACCGCGTCTGCGGGTTACTGAGGAGCCGATTGAGCGAAAGTGCTCCCACGGTGCAGGTTTTCGGCCCTTGTCCTGCTCCTTTAGTCAAGATCAAGGACCATTACAGATGGTATGTCTGGGTCAAAGGAACCGACCTGTCTGCCGTTATGCAGTTGCTCCGCAATGTTGCTTTGCACGTAGTTCCGAGGTTGAAAAAGATTGGTGTTATGGTTACCATTACTGTAGATCCGATGAGTATGATGTGAAGGCGACAGAGAAGGTGATTAAGTGATACTGAGAATTCGCACTGAAGGATCGGACATACTGAGAAAAAAAGCGCGTCTGGTCATGTCTATTGACCGCAGTATCCATAAACTGATTGACGATATGTTTGAGACAATGTACCACGCGAACGGGGTTGGTTTGGCAGCGCCCCAGGTCGGACGCAGCCTGCGGGTAGTGGTGATCGATGTGGGGCAGGGGCCTCTTGCGCTGATCAATCCGAAGATAACGGCCAGTTCCGGAAGTGCCACAGATGTCGAAGGATGCCTGAGTATTCCCGGAGTGACGGGAAAGGTCACCAGAGCTGAAAGGGTTTCTGTTGAAGCCCTTGATCCCAATGGCGAGACGGTCTTATTCCAGGCGGATAGGCTCTTAGCTCGCGCTGTTCAACACGAGATCGATCACCTTGACGGAATTCTCTTTATCGATCGGGCTACAGAGATAGTTAGAGATGCTGATCGACCGCGTTGAGGGGGTGGCTCAGCTGAAGGTTGTTTTTGTCGGAACCCCTGAATTTGCCGACGCGTCGCTCAAGGCCTTGCTGGCGAGCAGGCATGAGGTCATTGCCGTGGTCACACAGCCTGATAGACCTGCAGGCCGAGGTATGCGGATTTGTTGCACTCCGGTCAAGCAAACGGCTCAGGCTCACTGTATACCTGTCATGCAGCCCGAGCGGATCGCCGATGAGGAAGTTGTGGATAAGCTCAGGCGGTTGTCACCTGACGCAATCGTCGTAGTGGCGTACGGCCAGAAGATCCCAGTTTCTATACTCGAGGTACCGAAGTACGGTTGTATCAACGTGCACGGATCGCTGCTTCCGGAGTACAGAGGAGCCGCACCTATTCACAGGGCGATTATGGATGGCAAAGATTACACCGGCGTCACGACCATGTATATGGATGAAGGTTGGGACACTGGCGATGTAATTCTGTCTAAGACAGTGCGGATTCATGACTCAATGACTGCCGGCGAACTCCACGACGTTCTTGCAGAGGAGGGGGCAAAACTCCTTGTTAAGACATTAGATCTTATAGAAGAAGGCAGGGCCCCTCGCATACCCCAGGACCATTCTAAAGCGACTTATGCGCCTAAGATATGCAAAGACGATTGTTGTATTGATTGGAGCATGAGTGCGGAAAACATCCGAAACATTATCCGAGGGCTCAACCCGTTTCCGGGTGCCGTGTCGGCGCTGGGAAACATCAGGTTGAAGCTGTGGGAGGCTAGACTGAAGCCTGACCTACCGGAAGACTATGATCGTTCATCGGAATGCGGTCAAATAGTCATGCTTCCCGAACGCCCGGGTGATGGGCTCACAGTCAGGTGTGGCCTCGGCTATCTCGAGATTACAAAGTTGCAGCCTGAAAACCGCAAATGCATGTCTGCTTACGATTTCACGCTTGGGTATTCGGTATTGGTAGGCCAGAAGTTTTGCAGCCCAGAGCAGGTTTTGAGAAGATGAGTCCGAACGCAAGAGAGTTGTCCGTCAGAGTCTTAGATGAAGTTGATACAAAGGGAGCATACGCTAATCTCGCACTCGATCGGATCCTGTCGGAGGCAGAGATAGATTCGAGGGAGCGCTCGCTCGCGACCGAGATTGTGTACGGAACCCTTCGCAATAGAGCATACATCGACTGGGTTATCGATTCCTTAACGCCTCGAGGAATTGACAGCATTGATCCGAAACTCCTCAATATCCTACGCACTGCCATCTATCAAATACGGTTTTTGACGAGGATTCCTCCTTTCGCGGCCGTTAATGAAGCGGTTAACCTCAGTAAGAAGCGAGCAGGTCGGAATACCCATCGCTTTGTCAACGGCTTGCTTCGGTCATACGTGCGCAGAATTCGGGAGTTGGTCCCGCCTTCACTAGAAGAGGACCCGGCGTTAAGTCTGTCCATTACGTACTCGTTTCCTAGATGGATGGTAGAGCGATGGTTGGCAGAGTACGGCTTAGGTAACACTGTTAAGCTATGCGAGTATTTCAATTCATCGCCGCAGTTGACAGTCCGGGTGAACCGTTTGAGGGCTACAAGGCAGGAAGTTGCCGATCGTCTTGCTGCGAGGGGCATAGATGTCTCTCTTGCTTCCCATACTGAGGTCGGTCTAGTTTTGAAAGGTGCATCCGCAGTCACGCACATCCCGGAGTTTATTGAGGGATTGTTTACTGTACAGGACGTCAGCTCTATGCTGGTGGCGCCGGTCGTCAATCCTCGCGCCGGTAGCTTGGTTGTCGACGCGTGCGGTGCTCCCGGCGGTAAGACTACGCATCTGGCTGAGTTAATGGATGACACCGGAACTGTGCTTTCGCTAGATGTACACGAGCACAGGCTGCGGGCTACGAGGGAAGCTGCGTCGAGATTGGGATTGTCGTCCATAAAGACGATGCTTCACGATGCGACCAAAGAGCTTAGCGGCCTGGAAGACCAGGTTGATGCGCTTCTGATCGATGCTCCTTGCTCCGGGTTGGGCGTGCTGAATCGTCGCGCCGACGCAAGGTGGCGTAAGACCCCTGACGACATCGATCAGTTAGTTGAGCTGCAGAAGTCTATCTTGGATGCGATGTCAAAATGCCTTAAACCCGGAGGAACGCTTGTTTATTCGACCTGCACGATCACAAGAGAGGAGAATGACGATGTAATCGACTGGTTTCTGGATTCTCACAGGAACTTTCGGCCGTCTGCGATTGCGAACTTTTTGCCAGCATCTTTGGTTTCACTCGGTGGACTGCGCAGTTCAAACGACCATTCAATACGCCTCTTGCCGTTTGTACACGGCACCGATGGATTTTACATTGCCAGGTTGACGCGAGTCTCGTGACATCGTTTCCTCACTTCCATCAACCAACCACTTCGCTCACTTTTTCTTCGCATAGCTTCACCTGCGAACGGACACTATAGCGTTGCAGCAAGTGCTTAAGTGTTTCCATCCCGTCCCATAGTGCAGTTCGCTCAATAGTGCGGACTGACAGTAGCATAGCAAAGCCAGAGCATCCACAGGGGTGGTAGTCTGTGAGACGGGTTGCTTTGTACTTATTGACCGTTATCGCGTGCACGGCAGCTCTGTCAGTGATTTCGCCGGAAATCCGTGAGGCACTCGGGTTCCCCGTCTATATGACTATGAATGAGGGAGAAACGGCTCACATTCGGTCGTGGGTCCCGTTTGACGTTCACATTTCAGTCGATAAAAGCCAGATTGTCAAAGTCAACGGCAGCGTTACCGCTGACAATGTACTTATTCGGGCAGGAACACCCATATCGATTGAGTCTCTCCGATCTGGTGTAGTCAACCTTGAAATGAAGCTTTTCGGACTGATTCCGGTTAGAAGATTTGCAGTTAGCGTGTTTCCGAAGGCCGAAGTGGTGGTTGGCGGCCACTCTATTGGGGTTTTGTTGGCGTCCAGAGGAGTAATAGTGTCTGATTACTCAACAGTCACAGACGTCTATGGAAGACGTCTAAGCCCGGCCAAGGATGCCGGAGTTCGGCCGGGCGATGTTATAGTGGAGGTAGACGGAGTTGCCGTCAATACTGTAGAGGACATTGAGCGAGAGATCAACGCTCCACGGGTGGATGACTCTTTCCAGAGGACGGTTGAGTTGACCGTCATTAGGAATGGCCAGACGTTAGTTATAAGAGTGGCGCCGGCACTTTGCGAAGTCGATGAGCTCGGTGTGAGTAGAGGCCGTAGGCTATACAGGCTCGGACTGTACGTCAGGGATAGTGCAGCAGGAGTGGGAACTCTAACGTTTTATCACCCGGAGACCGGATTGTACGGTGCTTTGGGGCATTCCATTACAGATACAACCGGGAAGCTTAACTTAGATGTGACTGACGGCCAGATAGTCCGAGCGTTCATAACCGGGGTTTACTATGGCACAGGGGGCCGGCCCGGCGAGAAAATGGGTACTTTTAGCGGAACCGGCGATATACTTGGCGACATTAGGAGGAATACAGATTGTGGCATCTACGGAGTAGCGAGCGTCCCATTTACTAACCCAATCTACCCGGACCCGATACCGGTTGCGACAGTCAATGAAGTTAAAGTAGGCCCGGCCAAGATGCTGACAGTCGTCAGTGGATCGACAATAGAAGAGTTCGATGTGCATATCGAGAAGATCCATAGACAGTCAAAACCCGATACCAAGGGTCTCGTTATTCGAGTTACTGATCTGCAGCTCATTTCGAGGACCGGAGGAATTGTGCAAGGAATGAGCGGTAGTCCGATAATCCAGAACGGAAAACTTGTGGGAGCGGTAACTCATGTCTTTGTCTCCGATCCACTTAGCGGATACGGGATATTGGCCGAGTGGATGTTGCTGCAAGCAGGCATAGGAGACCGGTCGGCCGAGCCTAGTTTTCCACGTGTCCGGCCTAGAGCAGCTTGATTTAGTAATAAACTTCCGGTTTGGTCCAAACCTCGGCCGGCAAGCCCCTTACCAAGAGGAACCATCGTTAAAGATGTAGAAATATCCTCCTTATGTGTGAGCACGGACTGGGAGTCCGTTTAACTGCGAACATTGGAGGATGAGGAAATGTCCGGGGCCATTAAAATAGGGATTGCCGAAGACGACTTAGCATTTGTCGAGACTCTGTCGCAGTACATCGCCTCTCAGCCTGGCCTAGAAGTGTGTTGGATTGCAAACAATGGGAACGATGCTATCAAGGATCTATCCAGACATAACGTTGATTTGATAATTCTTGACATAATGATGCCTCATCTGGACGGCATCGGGGTGCTTGAGAGAATTCGAACCATGAATCTTCAACCGGTGCCCAGAGTGATTGTTCTGACAGCGCTGGGTAAGGAAGAAACAGTTAGAAGGGCTTTGTCTCTCGGCGCGGACTACTACATCCTCAAACCGTTCGACATGGCTGCTCTAGTTCGCCGCATACGCCAGTGCGCCGGAGATATGCCTGTGGCAAGACCGCGTGGGATCGTAGCAGCTCGTCAACTCGATGACAGAGAGATAGAAGTGTCTCGGGTGTTGACTTGGTTGGGGTTGTCACCACATGTTAAGGGATTCAAGTACTTGACGGACGCGATTCAGATGGCGCTGGATCAGCCACATATTCGAGGCAGGGTTACCACTGAACTCTACCCGGCTGTGGCTTCGATCAACAGTACAACGCCTCAAAGGGTGGAACGAGCTATTCGCCATGCAGTTGGGCTTATCTGGCGCAAAGGCGAGCAGGCGAACGTTCAGGCGTTATTCAGCCACTGCGTGTCCTCGAGAAAGCAGCCGACCAACTCGGAGTTCATTGCTCGCATATCTGAATCAATTAGGTTGGGACAGGTATAATGCTTTCCCTGACCGCCGGAGTTATTCTGGCTGGTAGGGTGGTGATGAGCCGCATGCAGTTCACAGGAAAGGTCAGGATCGATAAGAAGACTAAGGAACTCTGTCGAAGGATCGGGCCTCAAGAGATAGCCGTCATCGATCATCAAGACATTGATGAGGTGGCGGCTCTTTCATTGGTAGAACGAAGAGTTAAAGGAGTCATAAACCTGTCAAAGTCTATGACTGGACGATACCCTAATCAAGGGCCACTAGTGCTACTCTCAGCGGGAATTCCAATAGTAGATGGCGTCGGCAGTGAGATTCTTTCAGAACTAAGCGAGGGCGATGAGATAACAGTAATTGACGGAGTAGTATACAAGTCGGGCAAGCGGGTAGGCCGTGGCTGTGAGCTAGATCTAGACTTTGTCAAGCAGAGAATGAACGAGGCTGAGCGCAGGATGCTCGGTGTAGTCAAACAGTTCGTCGAAAACACCATTGAGTGGATGACTGCGGAGATGGATACCCTCCTCGGTCATATTGACCTTCCTGATTTGAGAACTCAGATCGAAGGACGCCACTGCCTGATCGTTGTTCGGGGAGCGAATTACAGAGAGGATCTCGAGGCCATCTCATCCTATATCCGCGAAATGAAGCCCGTGCTGATTGGGGTCGACGGCGGCGCAGATGCTTTGCTTGAACTAGGCTATAGGCCCGACATCGTTGTTGGAGACATGGACAGTGTTTCCGACGAAGCCTTAAGGTTAGCAGGTGAACTGGTCGTTCATGCCTATACTGACGGCAGGGCTCCCGGAATGGATCGCATTAACGAGATGGGGTTGCGAGCCTGGACAGTTTCATCGCCAGGCACCAGTGAAGATGTGGCGATGTTGATGGCCTACGAAAAAGGTGCGGAACTCATTGTCGCAGTGGGCACTCACTCGAATGTTGTGGACTTCCTGGAGAAGGGTAGAAAGGGTATGTCGAGCACGTTTTTGGTCAGGCTAAGAGTGGGGACTAGGCTCGTAGACGCTAGGGGAGTTAGCAGGTTGTATCGCACCAAGATATCACCAATACGACTGGTGCCCTTGCTGCTTGCTGCTCTGCTCCCTATTGCGCTCGTTTTCCGGTTTTCCACCTGGTTTAGTCAACTTGTCGACCTCCTGATCATCAGGATTAAGGTATTGTGGAGAATGCTCTGAGCCGGTGTGGGTGAAATCCAGTGTTGGACACCAGGTATCACATTGTGAGCCTGATCGCCGTATTCCTTGCGCTTGGACTAGGGATTCTGATAGGAACGATAGTGGTGCAGGATCCTGAGGTGCTCCAAGCCCAGGATAATCTGATCAAGCAACTATCTGCCGACCTCAAACGTCTCGACGAACAAAACGCGCAGAGCCAGGCACGGCTAGAAGCGATGGAAAAACTCCTTCAGGAATTCGAGGCATTTGCAAATGATGTATTCCCGCTTCTAATCTCCAACCGGCTTTTTGGCCGCAACATAGCGCTAGTTTGCCTTGACCGCGGGGAATCAGAAGACGACGCGGCTGCTTTAAAGGATACGTTGACAGCTGCGGGCGCCTCTGTCCGGGTCGTAACGCTTCACTACCCACTTGCTGACTTTCAATCGAGGTTGAAGGCGTTTGGCTTTGGAGATCCCCGTCGGTTCGCTGAAGACATCGACTACAAGACGGTTGCGGAAGTTTTGGCGAAATCGGCTATCGTTGGATACGAAGCAGGGCTTGTCCGGCAGCTGGCGGACGCCGGCTATCTGACTGTGGAGAACCCGGAAGATTACGGCGCCACCGACTCGGTGGTCCTGTTAGCCGGCGATGGCACGGCAGATTCTGCTCTCCTATCTCTCGCAGACGCTCTCGGCGGATGCACTGTGCTGCTTCTGGGCAGATTTGAAGGTGATGGCCTTAGATCCTTGGGCCTAGACATGCAATCAATGTCACACATTACGGTCATGAGCAGTTCCCCAGGAATTCCCGCAAGGTATCGGCTGATAATGTCTCTCGCAGGTGAGTGAAGGGGGAATAGGAGTCGGGTAAGCGAGTTCCTGCGTGCAGCATAGGCGTACTGGTCCCTGCACACAACGAAGAAGACAAGATAGCCTTTACTCTGCGCTCCCTGGTTCGATTGCCGGGATTGCGGAGGATTGTAGTGGTTGACGACTGTTCCGAAGACAATACAGTCCGCAAAGCCCGTTCGATGGGAGCTCGTGTTGTCAGGATGCCTGTGCGGAAGGGGAAGGGAGCAGCGGTCGGGTGTGGGATTCGCCACCTCTCGGACTGCCCCTTCATACTATTGTTAGACGCTGATCTGGGCGATACATCTGCCCAGGCCTGGCTGCTGTTGCGGCCGGTGATCCGCGGCGTTACAGATGTGACTATAGCGAGATTTAGCAGGCATATGTCCGGTTCCGGATTGGGGATAGCTAAAGCTGTGGCACGGGCCGGCGTGCGCCTTCTCGCAGGTCAAAGGGTTGATAGCGTGTTGTCCGGCCAGCGCGCACTGTCGCGCAGAGCGCTTAAGGCTGTGAGTCGATTCGATCGCGGGTATGGACTGGAGACGGGTATGACGATTGACCTTGTTAGGCGCGGTATGAAGATCACAGAAGTGGACGTGCTCATGACCCACAGGTGCCACGGCAGAACACTGAGCGGCTTCAGCCACAGAGGACGTCAATTGCTAGATATTATTTCCGCAATAGCTTCAAGAATATGGTTGCCGTAGTGATTGTACTTTCTGCGACACTGGTTGCATCCTGGCTGCTGCAGCGCTCGGTGCTCCAATTGCTCTGGAATGCCGGACTTGTGCGGGGCAATTTCAGAGGCAAGTCAATAGTACCGGGCCTCGGCATAATAGTTGCCCTGTCATCAGTCGTGGGCTACACTGTAGCTGCAGTTGTCCAGCCTAGGAATAGTGTTGATTATTCGGTGGTCTTCGGAGTTATCTTGTCAGCGTACGTGGGACTCATAGACGACTTGGCCGGAAGAGACTCTGGGAAGGGGTTTCTCGGCCACTTTGGGAGGTCGCTTGGATCGTTCGCAGCAACCACCGGGGTTTTGAAAGCCGTGTTTATCTCATTGGGCGGAATCCTGGTGTCGAGAGCGGTGTCTGAATCACTTTGGGAAACGCTGCTGAGAGGCGTTAGTGTAGCGTTGACAACAAATCTGCTCAACCTCTTAGACCTTAGGCCGGGGCGTTGTGTCAAGGCTTACTTAGCCATCTTGGCCTTGGCAACGGCGGTTTGTGGGTTTGAGTTTCTCAGGTACGGTCCGGTATTCGTTGGAGCTATAAGCGTGGTGCACATGGATTTGCAAGAGCGGGCTATGCTGGGCGACTGCGGGTCCAATTTGCTCGGCTTCGCAGTAGGCACGCAGGTTGCACTGGCAGCGCCGGTTTGGTTCTTGATTGTCTGGGCAGCGATTCTCTTTGCACTGAATATCGCATCCGAAAAATACTCGTTTACTTCCATTATAGAATCAAACAGAGTGCTGCGGTGGTTGGACATGATCGGAAGGTCTGAGCATTAGCCGGGCACTTAATACCTGCATTTGCAAGGAGTTGATCATCCGGGAAAGATGTTGAGAAGGATGGGTCCGAAAAACGGTAGAACTGTAGGATGTACCGTCAGAGTTTGCGGGAGGGACTCACTCAGTTGTCTGAATTGCCGCAAAAGATAAGAAATTACTTTACTCCCGAGGCAGCTGAAGCTCTGAGGAAGGCAATTGAAGAGATAAAGGGCAATGAGCTGTTCGCAGTGGGACAGCTAGACGAAAACGATCTTATTGCGTCCGTGTCGATCGTTGCCAGAGGATCGCGGTCTGCAGTGCCCGCCGTTGAGCGTGCTGTTTCCTATGGTGAGGTTGTGATTCACAACCACCCATCTGGCGATCTGACTCCGTCGGATGCAGATCTGAGGGTCGCATCCAGGTTGGGCAATCAGGGTGTCGGCTTTTTGATCGTAAACAACGCAGTCGACGACCTATATGCGGTTGTCGAGGTCATTCAAGTGAGGGCTCGCAGGCTGGACGGAGAAAAGGCGTTCGTACGCGAGCTGCTCGGCCCTAGCGGTCCTATCGCAGAGAACCTGCCTACGCACGAGCATCGGGAGGAACAGTTGCAGATGGCCGATGACGTTGTAGAGGCCGTGTTTGGAAAAAAGTACGCGATACTCGAGGCGGGGACCGGCACCGGAAAGTCCCTCGCATATCTTGTTCCCTGTATAGTGTGGGCTCGACGGGCAAACAAGAAGGTAGTGATCTCTACTAACACAATTAACCTTCAAGAGCAGCTGGCATACAAGGACGTTCCTTTCCTTGCTGCTCACCTGGGTATAGACTTCAAGGCAGTCTTGATGAAGGGGCGCGGCAACTATGTGTGCATTCGCAAGGTTAGAAACTTGCGCTCCGGATCAGATTCGTACCTAGACGAAAATGAGCGCGCACAGCTTATGACAATCGTTGAAGCCGTGGAGCAGCGCGACATAGGGTCGCGATCCGAGCTGCCGCTGCAGATTTCTGGGGAACTCTGGGAGATGGTGTGCTGCGAACAGGATACCTGTTTGCGCAGCCGTTGCCCGTATATAGACTCATGCTACTATTTTGCCATGCGGCGTCAAGCCGTTCAGTCCGACATCATCATTGCCAACCATCACCTGCTTCTTGCAGACTTGAGCGTTAGGGAATCCCTTGAAGCAGACATCGACATGGCGGTTTTGCCACGATATGACTGTGTTGTGTTCGACGAAGCTCATCATCTAGGAGATATTGTGCATCAGTACCTAGGGGATTCTGTCAGCACAACGCAGATAGAGCGAACATTGCGGCGCTTATGGCGTCGTCCGGCATCTAACTCATCGGGCGCAGACTCCGGCACCTTGGTCCGGTTGGTACAGGTTCTTTCTTTGGCTGATCAGATCTCGCAGCTGTCACGCTCACGCGCAATCAGTGTGATAAACTTGTCGCTGTTTGCAACGATAGCCAGGGCGGTGGACTTAGTGAACAGCCTAAGGGGACAGCTTGCGAACCTTTTTGCGGGTATGCCCGAAGACGAAATCAGCAGCAGTATTCGATTGACCCATCAAGTCATTTCTGATCCCTTGTTTGAGGGCGTTCGAGTCGAGTGCGAACGACTCGCGTCCGTTCTCACAGAGATCGTACAGCAGCTGAAAGAAGTGCTTACTTACACTGTCCCATATGAGGAGGAGCTCGATCGCGTGGAGCCCGGCCTTTGCCGTGAGGTTCGAGCTCTATCCGACAGGTGCAGCTCGTGCGCGACCGTGCTGCAATCCGTAATGGAACCTCCTCAGGAATCCAGTGTCCACTGGATCGAAAGGACCGGGGCAGCGAATAGAACCAATTACTCGTTTCATGCTTCACCGGTGGAACTAGGGAGTGCCTTCGTTGACGGTGTCCTTGGCCGGTTGAGTGCTGCCGTGTTCACTTCCGCTACCTTGACCGTTCAGGGATCTTTCGATTACTTCAAACGCAGTCTTGGGCTGGATGTTTTGCCTGCCGGCAAGGTAATCGAGAGATCGATTCCCTCGCCGTTTGATTTCGCCAGGCAAGTCCTCTTGTGTATTGCTTCTGATACCCCTCCGCCGGATTCGCCTGAGTTTTACGACCTTTTGCCCGGAATGCTCTGCAAGATCATTTCAGCGTCCTCCGGCAGAGCCTTTGTCCTCTTTACTTCTTACTCAGTCATGAGGCGTGCGGCAGAGGAATGCCGGGACTATTTGACTGAGCAAGGTTATCGCCTCTTAGTTCAGGGCGAGGCTGGCCGCCATCATTTGATCAATGCTTTCCGCGACGGAACGCCCTCAGTATTGTTCGGAACCGATAGCTTTTGGGAAGGAGTCGATGTAAAAGGACCGTCATTGTCATCCGTGATCATTGTAAAGCTTCCCTTCAGGGTGCCGACAGAGCCACTTCATCAAGCTAGGCTTGAAACGATCCAGGCTAGGGGCGGCGATCCGTTTACCGAGCTATCCTTGCCGGAGGCCGTGATCAAGTTCAGGCAAGGGTTTGGCAGGCTGATTCGCTCGCGAGAGGACACGGGAGGCGTAACTGTGTTAGACAGCCGGTTGGTCAAGAGGAGATACGGCCGCGTTTTTCTGGAATCTATCCCTCAATGCACTCGTTTAGTTGGGAGTATTGACGAGATTGCGAGTGGTCTTCGCCGGTGGCTGACCGGTGTGCGAACATAATTGAAGCCTGCCTCGAATAGTATGCAGTGGGATGACGAAACTGCTCGATCACGGTTAGGCTTTTGTTGCGTTTTGGAGGGTGCCGCGGTGGTAGTGCGAATACGAAGGCCGGGTCTAGCCTTATTGCTTGCGCTGGCAGCCATGACTTTAGTGAATCTAGTTCAATTTACCTTTTTCCCGGTGATTAAGGCTGCATTTTCATCGCATGTTGGCAGGAGGATACCGGTCTACAGCGTCGATATCCCCGATAAGAGGGCCGCTGTGACTCTTGATGCGACTTGGGGAGCAGACAAGACCGAGGCCATACTGGATGTTCTCGACAAACACGGCGTAAAAGCGACGTTCTTTCTAGCCGGATACTGGTTGGAGAGATACCCGGATCATGTTCGCTTGATCGCTTCCAGAGGACATGAAATCGGAAACCATTCGTATTCGCATCCTCATCTGAATTCGCTTAGCATTGAGTCTATAAAGGCAGAACTCAACAGGTGCAGTGACTTAATTGAGATCCTGACGGGAACTAGGCCGGTGCTGTTTCGGCCTCCGTTTGGAGAGTACAGCAACAGGGTGATTGAGGCAGCAGAGTCTTGCGGCCTAGTGACGATTCAGTGGGATGTAGACTCCCTCGATTGGCAGAATCTCAGTGCTGCAGCCATTCAGTCACGGGTACTCAGCAAGGTGCAGCCCGGTTCGATTATTCTGTTTCACAACAACGGGCTCCACACTGTAGAGGCTCTCGATTTAGTGATTCGTGAGCTCAAGAACAGGGGATATGAACTCGTCCCAGTGTCATCGCTGCTGCTGAGCGGTGATACGTATGTTGATCACACCGGAAGGCAACGGTTGAGATCACGGAGCAGCTCATCTTCTCGAATGGAGGTGTAGAGGATGAGTCGCTTCCCCCAGCCAAGGTTCCGCTTTGTGGTGATTCGATTTGAGCTTGCTCTCATCTACTGCACTATAGCGCTAATGGTGGCATTGGAAGTCGGCCTCGGTCTCTCTTATGACAGACTGTTAAGAGCTTTTAACGGCGTTGCAGGGGGAGTCAGCTTTGAGGGCCATGACGTATCGGGCTATTACCGCGATGAGCTCTACGATTTGGTCGAACGCTACGCTTCAGAGTTTCAGTCCATCGCAGCTGCGTCTGATTTGAGCGATAGTGCTCGGGAAACTTCTGTACTGGTTGATGTTGAAGCCACGGTTCAGCGCATCCTCAAGGCTCAGCCCGGTGCGTACATAACCGCCGTCACCGTTAAGCGCGTCCAACAACCGGATCCTAAGACTGCTAAGGAGATCCGCCGGGTTGACATCGGGTATAAGGCCGCTTCGTTCGCAGTGAACGTGGCGTGGGGAGACGAGTATATCGAGCCGATGCTGGACTTGTTTGACGAGTACGATGCGGAGGCGACGTTCTTTTTTGTCGGTTCCTGGGCGCGCAGTCGTCCGGACCTTGTGAGGAAGATCGCAGAAGCCGGTCACGAAATAGCGAATCACGGTTACGAGCATGTTCATGTATTGAACGCGAGTGCGGACAAAATCAAGCAACTTATACTGGACAATGAGAGACTTCTTTATTCGATCACGGGCTCGAAGACCCGCCTTTTCGCACCTCCATACGGGGAAGTCAACCCGACGATCGTGCGGGCGGCAGCAGAAGCCGGATACTATACTATAATGTGGGATGTGGATACGATTGACTGGCAGCTTCCGTCTCCGTCTGTGATAACATCTAGGGTCATTGCAAAAGTCAAGCCTGGATCAATAGTGCTGATGCATCCGACGGCGCCGACAGTCGAGGCGTTAAGAGAAATACTGACCAGGCTTTCGTCTATGGGCTATCAGATAGTGACCGTTTCAGACCTTTTGAATGCTGCTCAACGAGACGAGTGATGCTGGTGGCTATACGTATACCGGGCGCACGTGCGACTAGCAGGATTCAACCCCATTCTCAACGAATCAGTAGACCGTTTAGGCTGTATCCTATCGAAACAGTTGATCCACTCGTTGATGAAGGGAAGACACACCAGTGTACGAAGTCTCGGTGCTGCCCAATGGAATAATGGTTGTCACTGAGGTAGTACCCCATGTTAGGTCAGTATCGATCGGTTTTTGGGTTAAGGCAGGTAGCAGAGCGGAGACTCCACGGGTTCGTGGCGTCTCTCATTTGATCGAGCATATGCTTTTCAAAGGGACCCCGTCGCGAAGCGCTAAGCAGATCGCCGAAGAAGTGGATCGCATCGGCGCCCAGCTCAATGCCTATACTTCCAAAGAATACACTTGCTATTATGCAAAATGTCTTGATTCCCACCTGCCCATAGCAGTTGATATTCTCTCAGACATTTTCAGAAGTTCCCTGCTTCAGGAGTCCGACCTAGAGAAAGAGAAGAGCGTTGTCATCGAAGAAATCAGCATGTGCGAGGACAATCCCGATGAACTTGCCCACGACTTGATCTACAGAGCGCTTTGGGGAGATCACCAGCTGGGAGTAAACACTCTTGGAGAGCGAGATACAGTGAGATCTTTGACGCGAGAGGATCTGGTCTCTTACATGGAGAACTGGTATCGCCCCGGCACTCTTTTTGTCGTCGCAGTTGGAAACGTATCTCATGCGGATCTTGTTCACCTCATATCCCATCATCTGGGCGATCTCGAAGGTGCACCTGCCGAAGTAGCCTTTTCCAAGCCGGAGGTTGCCGGCGACGTCCTGGTAGTCGAGCGAGATACCGAACAGATTCACCTGTGCATAGCGACTTCAGGTGCCTCCCGAGTCGATCCACTGCGTTACCCGGTCACCGTGTTAGATGGAATTCTTGGTGGAAGTGTAAGCTCCCGGTTGTTTCAGCAACTGCGTGAGGAACGCGGTCTGGTTTATTCAACTTATAGCTATAACGCGTGCTATTCCGACACCGGATTGTTTGGAGTCTATGCAGGCATGTCGCCGGAACAATTCGAAGAGGTCGTGGAGCTCATTGCATCCCAGTTGAGCTCCATAAAAGCGGGGCATGTCACCGAAGACGAGGTCGAGCGTGCAAAAGAACAGCTGAAAGGAAACTTAGTCATCAGCCTTGAAAGTACAAGTAATAGAATGAGTCGACTTGCCAAACTGGCGATGTTCCACAAGCGATTGACAACGCCTGATGAGGTTGTTCGGAGAATTGACGCAGTCACGCTCCGAGACGTAGTGGAAGCCGCCGAGATTATATTGAACCCGACGAGTTTCGCAGTGTCGGCCGTTGGGCCGGTCGAGGACAGGATGAAGGAGCTGTTGGTTTCTGTCAGCTGCGGAATGTGATTGAGTGGTTGACAACTGGACTGGTTTAATGGAGAATGAGTTCAAGACGCAATTGATAAGAGTGTGAGTCGGATAGAGGAGCGGATCGCCAAGAGTAGCCGGTGTCAGGGGCGCATCACCCAAAAAGCATCGGTCGAAAGGGGCATTCGCCGAAGGCCGAATCCGTGATGCAGGTTTCGGGCTGGGCGTGCAGTGAATAACTGCACGACTGTCACACACAGAATACTGCGTGTGTGGAGAGCTATCATGACGGTCTCGACTACTCCCGGGTTCAGCTGTTGAGTGAGGGGCGTTTGGTTAGTTACACTAGTTTATTGTTAGCCAACTAGTTCGTGTGGAGAAGTTGGTCCGCCTGATAGGTGACCAGCTTTTTTGATATATTACAACCACCTTATCGTATCGGAAGGGCGGGTAGAGGCATTGAGTCAACACAAAGTGGTCGTGGTCGGAGCTTGCGGAAGAATGGGCCTGGAAGTGGTCAGAGCTGTGGCTTCGCAGGAGGATATGGAACTAGTTGGAGCAGTCGATGTTGTCAATGTCGGTGAGGATATACATTGCTTAGCCGGGCTCGAGCCGCGAGGAGTTGTTGTAGTTTCTGACTTGAGTGAATGCCTCAGAACGTCCGGTGCGACTCATGCAGTAGATTTCACAACACCGGCCGTCGTAAAGAAGAATGTCGTTACAACATTGAATGCCGGTGTGCGGCCAGTGGTCGGGACGACAGGTCTGAGCCAGACTGATATTGCAGAATTGCAAGAGTTGTCGGAAAGCCTCGGTATCGGCGGGGTAATTGCGCCGAATTTCGCAGTCGGCGCTGCGCTGATGATGAAGTTTGCCGCGGAGGCGAGCAAGTATTTCCGCAGTGTAGAGATAATTGAGCTGCATCACGATAAGAAGCTCGACGCACCGTCCGGGACTGCTATTAGGACCGCGGAAATGATCCTTGGAGCGGGACGAAAGCCGCTCACTACGGGTGTGCGCGAGACTGAGTCACTTGCCGGTGCGCGAGGAGGAGTTATCGAAGGAATTCGAATCCACAGCGTGCGATTGCCCGGTCTGATCGCCCACCAGGAGGTCATACTTGGCGATGAAGGTCAGATACTCACTATTCGCCATGATTCGATGAGTCGCGTCTCATTCATGCCGGGCGTGTTGCTGGCCATCAGGCGGGTGACTGGTTTGACTAAACTTGTATACGGAATGGAAAACCTTCTTGACATTTGATACGGGCTGCAGGCACCTCAACCAGTACAGTCACATATTATTTGCATGAGGGGAGCAGCGACAAGACTATATTCTGGTCTCTCCCTGACCTACTTGGCGATTGCGATGTAGGTTGTCTGCTGGGGGAGGTGCCTCAGGTGCGTTTTAAAGATAAGAAGATTGGGTTCGCACTAACTGGATCGCATTGTACAATTCCCGAAGTTCTTCCGGTTATTGAGACGCTAGTCAAAGAAGGTGCGACCGTTGTCACGATAATCTCCGAGTCAGTTAGGGATACCGACACTAGGTTCGGGACCGCGGAGGAAGTTAGGAAGTCGCTTGTGCGGATTACGGGGACGCAGCCTATATCGACTATCGTGGAGGCAGAGCCTATAGGACCCGGGAAGCTGCTTGATTGTTTGGTAATTGCCCCGTGCACCGGGAATACTGCAGCAAAGCTGGCTAATGGTATCGTGGATGGGCCGGTGACAATGGCTGCAAAGGCCCAGTTGAGGAACATGAGACCGGTGGTGATTGCGATTTCGACTAACGACGGATTAGGTCAGAATGCTAAGAACATCGGAGTCTTAATGAATGCGCCTAACATCTACATGGTGCCGTATAGGCAGGATAACCCGACGGATAAGCCCAGTTCAATCGTAGCTGTAATGGATAAGATTCCGGATACGATCGAGTTGGCCCTTCGTGGTCAGCAGATTCAACCGGTTATCATGGGTCCGCCGCGTTAGACAATAACACATACGAAGGATGGGTGGACGTTCTAAGTTGTTTGTGGAGGGAGAGCTGAACAAGTGAAGCGTTACACAGTTGCTATCGTAGGAGCTACCGGAGCTGTAGGCAGAGAGTTTGTCACTCTCCTCGGAGAACGCAGATTCCCGTTGAAGCATCTTAAGCTGCTCGCTTCCAGCAGGTCTGCAGGAACTACCATAGAGACCTCGCTCGGTCCGGTCGTAGTGGAGGAAGCAACTTCTGAATCTTTCGACGGTGTGGACGTTGCCTTCTTTAGTGCCGGGGCGTCTGTGTCGAGAGAACTAGCACCTGCTGCGGTGCGAAGCGGAGCGCTTGTTATCGATAACACCAGCGCCTTTCGGCTAGACCCGGAAGTGCCGCTCGTTGTGCCTGAAGTCAACATTGAAGCAGCCCACAAACATAAAGGCCTGATCTCCAATCCGAACTGCTCGACGATAATAATGGCAGTGGCTATTAAGCCAATATACGATAGGGCGGGAATAAAGCGGATCGTTGTCTCGACCTATCAGGCAGTGTCGGGAGCAGGTGCGCGGGCGGTTGCTGCTCTGGAAGAAGAAACTCGTAGATACCTGGCAAGCGAGCCTGTGGAGCCTTCGGTTTTGCCGTATAGTTCTGCTCCGGTTCACCATCAAATCGCGTTCAACCTTATTCCACATATAGATGTGTTTGAGGAAATGGGGTACACAAAAGAAGAATGGAAGATGGTCAGAGAAACCCGGAAAATCATGAGCGATCCGAACATTGCGATCACAGCCACTACTGTGCGTGTCCCTGTGTTCAGGTGTCATGCAGAGTCACTGAACATTGAGACTGAAGTTAAACTGACTGCTTCGGAAGCTCGCACCCTGCTGAGTCATGCTCCCGGTGTGTGCGTTATGGACGACCCGGCACAGTTCGTCTACCCGATGCCGGCATATCTCGCAGGCAGAAACGAGGTCTTTGTCGGAAGAATCAGGGAAGACAATTCCATTGAACGAGGTCTCAACCTGTGGGTAGTGGGCGACCAGATTAGAAAGGGTGCTGCTCTGAATGCTGTTCAGATTGCCGAACACCTGATTGCCGAGGGCCTCCTGTGAGGTGTCTGTCATGGCTTTAATAGTCCAAAAGTTTGGCGGCACGTCGCTGGCGAGTCCTGAAGGCCGTGAGCGAGTTGCGGAGATTGTCTGCCGAGCAAAGGCGGAAGGTCACGAACCGGTCGTGGTGGTCTCTGCGATGGGGCGTTATCCCGACGTGTACTCGACCGACGGATTGCTCAAGCTCATCGAAAGCTATGCACGGTGGCAGGACTCGAGGGAGAAGGACTTGTTGATGTCGTGCGGAGAGATAATCTCCGCCGTGATCGTTGCTCACTTGCTGAGGAGCAAAGGATGTCCTGCGGTCGCCCTCACCGGTGGACAGGCGGGGATAGTCACTACGCGCGATCATTGCGATGCCCATATAGTGAGGGTGGATACCGAGAGGATTCGAAGACATCTCAGACGTAGGGAAACGGTGGTAGTTGCCGGGTTTCAGGGAGTCACCGAAGACGGCGAGATTACAACTTTAGGCCGCGGTGGAAGTGACACCACCGCTGCGGCGCTCGGCTGTGCACTTGGAGCAGAGCGTGTTGAAATATACACGGACGTCAATGGGATCATGACTGCAGATCCTCATTTGGTCAAGTCTGCGTCGACCGTGAGTTGCTTGAGCTATAGAGAAGTTTGCGAAATGGCAGAAATGGGTGCTCGCGTTATTCACCCTAGAGCTGTTGAAATCGCAATGGAAGGTGGGCTGCCCATAGTGATTCGAAGCACTTTTAGCGACGAAGAGGGTACCGTGATCGGGGCGGCACCGGGAACCACCGGCAGCGTGGAGATCCGGAGTGACAAAGTGGTAACCGGTATTGCCCATATACCTGATCTCGCTCAAGTGCGGGTTGCCTTGCGAGACGATACGACGGTGTCGGCACGCAGGCTTTTCCGGAGTTTAGCTGATTTGGGCATCAGTGTCGATTTGATTAACCTGTCTCCTCGCGAGGCTTCTTTCACCATCAAAGCCTCTGATTCAGAGAAGGCATCAGAGACTCTCAAAACCTTAGGGTTTGATTTCGTCGTCGAGGGCGGGTTTGCGAAGGTTTCTGCTGTCGGAGCAGGGATGCGAGGAGTTCCGGGAGTGATGGCGACAATCGTAGAAGCACTTACAGATGCCGGAATACAGATCTACCAGACGGCTGACTCCCACACGAGCATATCGTGCCTAGTGCGCATGGAAGACGTGAAAGCTGCAGCGGTGGCGCTGCACGACAGATTTGGTCTTTCCAAGTAAGATCGGGAGGGGATTGACCGTGGCAGATTTTGGGAAACTCTTAGTAGCTATGGTAACGCCGTTTAACAAGGACATGAGTTTGGATATCACCGGTGCAAAAGAGTTAGCGCGGCAGTTGGTGGACAACGGTTGCGACGGCCTCGTAGTCGCCGGCTCGACAGGGGAATCACCTACTTTGACATTTGACGAGAAGATTGCACTGTTTGAAGCAGTTGTCGAGGAGGTCGGGGGGAGAGCCAGCGTGATAGCCGGAACCGGAGGCTATTGCACTGCGCAGAGTATTGAACTTACCCGAAGTGCAGAGGAGGTCGGGGTTGACGGAATAATGCTGGTGACCCCATACTATAACAAGCCTCCTCAGAGAGCCTTAATTGAGCATTTTTCTGCCATAGCCGCGGCTACATCGCTGCCCATCATGCTGTACAACGTTCCGTCGCGCACAGCCTGCAACATGAAACCCGAAACAGTAGCCGAGCTGAGTCGGATAAAGAATATAGTCGCGATTAAAGAGGCCAGTGGCGACATAACCCAAATCTCGTGGATCAGGGCAATGACCGGCAGCGATTTTGTGATTTACAGCGGCAACGATGGCGATACTCTTCCCGTGTTGGCTGTCGGAGGCAAAGGAGTAGTAAGTGTAGCAGCAAACCTGGTGCCCGGCATGATCAAGGAAATGATAGAGGCGTTTGAGTCTGGACATACTTCTAAAGCCCGGGATTTGCATCTTAAGCTGTTGCCTCTGGTTGCAGCTTTGTTTGTCGAGCCAAATCCAATACCGGTCAAGTACGCATTGAATCAGCTCGGTTTGCCCTCCGGACCGCCGCGTCTTCCACTAGTTGAGATATCGAATGACGCAGCGAGAAAAGTCCGCGAGGCGTTGAGTGAGCTAGGATTGCTGTAAACGACAAATTTGTGTACTTTTCTTGAGCAAGTTATCTCAATGAGGTATAATAGCTAGCGGGAGTGCTAGTTAGCTAGTCTCACCTTCGAAAAGGCGCCTACACCCTGGTTTGTGGGGCGGTTTTGCCTTTCCGAAGGCGTTTTTTTGCAATTAGGAAGGTGATCTATACGAGACATGTCACGAAAGGCAGACGAGAAGGTTTCAATAATCCCCCTAGGTGGAGTTGGCGAGATCGGCAAGAACATGTTCGTCGTTAGGTACCGGGACGACATCATTGTGATCGATTGCGGATTGATGTTCCCAGAAGAGGAAATGCTGGGCGTAGACTTTGTTATCCCGGATATTTCCTACTTGAAAGAGCACCAAGACAAGATACGAGGGATATTTATCACTCATGGACATGAGGATCACATAGGTGCTCTTCCTTTTGTACTGCGGGAGCTTTCCGTTCCGGTGTACGGCCCTAGGCTGGCGCTGGCCCTGGTCGAGGCACGGCTCAAAGAGAGGAATCAAAGCTTTCCCGTAGCCCCGGTGTACGTGACCGCAGGTCAAAAGGTGAGGGTCGGACCGTTTGAGATAGAGTTCATCCACGTCAATCACAGCATATCAGATGTTCTTGCGATGGCAATAACTACGCCCGCAGGAGTGATAATCCACACTGCCGACTTCAAGTTTGACCAGACTCCGATTGATGGCGTGGTTACTGATTACCACACCTTTGCAGAGTACGGCAGCAGAGGAGTTCTGGTTCTCATGTCAGACAGTACGAATGCCGAGAGACCGGGTTACACCCTGTCAGAGAGGCAGGTGTGGCAGGCTTTTGATGACGCTTTCAGAGCTGCACCTGGCCGGATCATTGTTGCCACATTCTCATCCAACATTCATCGGATCCAACAAGTGATAGACGCAGCTCACAACTATGGCAGAAAGCTGTGTATGCTTGGCCGGAGCATGGTCAACGTAGCTAAGACTGCGTCTGAACTCGGATATTTGTCAATCCCGGATGGGATCTTGGTAAGTGAAGACGAACTGAATAAACATAATGATGACCGCATGGTCTTGCTGTCGACGGGCAGTCAAGGGGAGCCGATGGCCGCTTTGTCGCGCATGGCAATGGGATCCCATCGTTCAGTGAGTATTAAGCGAGGAGACACTGTGATTATCTCCGCCTCGCCGATCCCCGGCAACGAGAGATCGGTCGGTGCTATCATCAATAGGCTCTTTAAGCTGGGTGCGGAGGTTATTTACGAAGCGGTTTCCGGGGTTCACGTATCGGGGCATGCTAGCCAAGAGGAGCTGAAGTTGATGATTAATCTCACCAGGCCCCGATATTTTATTCCGATTCATGGAGAGTACAGGCACCTTGTTAAGCACGCCCGGCTTGCGCGCGAGGTAGGCATACCTGAGGAAAGAATCTTCATTCCAGAAATCGGGTCTGTGCTTGAGTTTGACTCAGAGTCAGGTAGGGTTGCAGGCCAGGTGTCTAGCGGAACTGTGATGGTTGACGGGCTGGGAGTTGGCGATGTTGGCAACATAGTGCTCAGAGACAGACGGCAGCTTTCACAAGATGGAATTGTTGTCGTCATTGTTGCGGTAGACAAAGAGACTGGGGTTATGCTGGGAACTCCAGAAGTTATAACTCGCGGTTTTGTTTACGTGCGGGAGTCTGAGGAGTTCATTGAGGCTGCCCGAGAGTTTGTCAAGAGGATATTGACTCAGCGCAGAAGTGGAAGGATCCCGACGGACTGGCAGTCGCTTCGTGGGGTTATCAGGGACTCTCTAGCCTCGTACTTCTACGAGAGAACGCAGCGGCAACCCATGATCCTGCCCGTTATAGTTGAAGTGTAGCTGTGGGATAAGCGGGGGGATTGGCGTGACTTATTTTGACGCGATTGTGCTTGGCCTGGTCCAGGGTCTCACCGAGTTTCTTCCTGTCAGCAGTTCAGGACATCTAGTCATTATTCGCAATCTTCTAGAAGTCAACACCGGCGGCATTGTTTTTGAAGTCTTTGTTCACTTGGGCACCGCTCTTGCAGTGTGTCTGTATATGAGACGCAAGATGCTGGAGGTGATTGCGGGCTTTGGCCGATTAATTGGCGCAATTGTGCGTCGTTCTGGAGTAGCCGAGGTGATCAAAAATGATGCCGGCGCTAGACTCGGAGCTTTGGTAGCGGTGTCGGCCGTTCCAACGGGCCTGATGGGCATATGTTTCAATGATTTTTTCGACCGGTTATTTGAAAGCACACTGGCAGTGGGCGTAGGGCTTATCGCCACCGGAATTCTCTTACAACTAGCTCAGCGGAACGCCGACGGGAAGAAGCGAATCCAGAACGTTAGTTGGTTTGATGCGCTGACGATAGGGATTGCCCAGGGATGTGCGATAATGCCCGGGTTGTCGAGGTCAGGGACTACAGTAGCTGCCTCGCTCTTTAGAGGACTGACCCGGGACACCGCTGCAGAGCTATCGTTCCTGATGTCTATCCCGGTGATTTTGGGAGCAGCTGCAGTTGAGTTACTCGACTACGCGGCTGCCCCTGTTCTGGCCGTTTCTTGGTCGCACTTGGCGCTAGGTGCTGCCGTGGCAATGGCTTCAGGGTATGCAGCAGTCAGCGTATTCATGAGCCAGATTAGATCGGGACGGTTGAGCTCGTTTTCGTGGTATTGTTTTGTAGTGGGCATAGCCGGTATATTGCTGTGGGGAATGTAGAACTCAAGTAAGTCGAGTTACTACGCTCCGGCGCAAGCCTTTCAGTACCCATTGACTTATGTCTGCAGGAGAGTGCTTAGTGCAGTCGAAGTTCTTCTTGCGGTGTGTCTCAGCAGCTCCGACGCGCCCGCTCTCGTGTGGCGTGTCTTTTGCTGTCGACATGCTGCTTCAGGAGGAGATGAAAACTTGGACAGATCCGTTATTTTCGGTTTCCTCGGTGGTGTAGGACTGTTTCTGTATGGTATGTCGCTGATGAGTGATGGCCTGCAGAAGGCAGCCGGGGATCGAATGCGTCGGATTTTGGAAGCGCTTACAGGTAGCGTATGGAAAGGTATCATTGTTGGGACGATAGTGACAGCCGTAATACAGAGCAGCTCTGCTACAACGGTGATACTCGTCAGTCTCGTCAACGCAGGCTTGATGACCTTACGTCAGGCTTTCGGAGTTATAATGGGAGCGAATATCGGGACGACAATCACGGCTCAGCTTATAGCATTTGAGCTTTCTGAGTGGGCACTCCCGGCTATAGGTATCGGGTTTTTGATGACTATCGTAGCTAGGAGAAGAACACATCGGTACGTGGGGCAAATAGTGCTTGGGTTTGGGCTGCTCTTTCTGGGAATGGAAGTGATGAAAGAGGCGGCTGTGCCCCTTGGGGAATCGGCATCTTTCGCTCGATGGATGACTGAACTCTCTGCCGACTCACTGCTCGGCGTGATGATAGGTTTAGTCTTCACTGCCATCATTCAGAGCAGTTCAGCTTCAACCGGAGTGCTACTAGCCCTCGCCTCAAGAGGTCTCATATCGCTCGAAAGCGCCATTCCAGTGTTGTTTGGCTGCAACATAGGCACGTGCGTTACCGCACTGCTAGCTAGTATTGGATTGAGTAGAACCGCTAAACGAACTGCTTTGGCGCATGTTTTGTTCAATGTCGTTGGAACGATCGTCTTCCTTGTGCTGCGCACTCCGTTTACACAAGCCGTGCTGCTGATCAGTCCTGAGAATGACGTGCCGAGGGCGATTGCAAACGCACATACCTTATTTAACGTCACGAATACCGTAATATGGTTGCCGCTTACCAAAGTAATGGTTAGACTAGTCAATGCAATTATCCGCGGACCGGAGCAGGAGCTGGCTGTAGACACCAAATATCTGGACTACAGAATGCTGAGCACTCCCTCAGTAGCTCTGCAGATGGCTATTAAAGAGATGACCTACATGGCCGGCCTGGTTAAGCAAATGCTTGTTAAGACTCGCGAGGCGTTTTTTGAGGGAAACATGAAGGTTCTCGAAGATGTTGATGAGATTGAGGAAAAAGTGGATAGGCTGAAGAATCAGACCATAGTGTACCTGTCAACCCTTCTTTCCCAAAGAACCCTGACTCAGGAGCAATCGTCTAAGCTAGCTGGATTAATGCACGCAATCAGTGACATCGAGAGGGTAGCCGATCACACGCAAAACATCGGCGAGTATGCACTTGAGAAATACACCAAAGGTCTCCCGTTTTCGGACACTGCCATGCAGGAGCTCAAAGATGTGTACGATCGCGTCGTTGAACTTTTCGATGTGAGTGTGAGCGGTTTGGCGACATGGGACAAATCGAAACTGGCGCGAGTCTGGGAATATGAGGATGCAATAGACGAATCTCAGGAGACTCTAAGGAACAATCATATCCTTCGCCTTAACAGAGGGACATGCTATCCCGGATCGGGTGTGATCTTTATTGAAGTCATCAACAACTTAGAGCGCATGGCGGACCACTGTATCAACATAGCTGAGGCCGTTTTCAACCGCAAGGGGCCGCCTACATCAGGCGACGAAAGCAGTCATGAGCATGCTGCAGCCGCAGACTGACCCGGCACCGAACGTTTAGGTGAGGTATCTGATATGTGGAGGTCGCTTAGGAGGCGTCGATCGCGACAGGTAGCCGACGAGCCACGCACGGCGCGGCGGAAGTCTTTTGGCGCATCTGTCTGGCGTGAAGCATTTGCGCTGATAGTAGTCGCCTTTGGTTTGCTAAGCGTCGTATCCGTAATTCGCCCGATTATGACCGACAACCGTCAGGTGACCGGAGTGATCACTCATTCGCTGTACCGGTTCTACAGTCAATGGTTTGGCGTTCTCCGGCTTGTTCCGCCTGTGCTTGTAACTGCTTTCGGCGTCCGCATGCTTTTTGGGCCCGCAACTCTTCGATTGTACAGGTGCTTGCTAGGCGTGTACTTATTTGCCTTCTCCATCAGCTCAGTTCTGCATTTGGTTCTAGGTCCGGGTGTGCGAGCCGATGGCCTGTACCCGGCCGGTTTTTTCGGAAAGTTCAATTGTGATTTGCTGGTTCCCGGGTTGTTCGACAGTTGGGGCGGTGCCGTTGTTTTCTGCTGTATTGGAATTGTGGGGCTGTCGCTATCGCTGGGGATCCCAATCTCCAAGATACTCACTTCTCCATGGCCGGCGCTGAAAAGCGGATTGAAGTTAATAGCAGGTCGTGCCTCCGCTGCCGGTCGAGCGCTGACCTCGGCTGCTGCAGATCAGATGGCTAGAGTCGCCGGCTTGTTCAGGCGTGTTAAAGCCTTTCTTGAGGGTATATTTATGTGGGTTAAGCCCGGGTCGCGCCCAGATACTCGTGAAAAGGACTCGGCAACGGGTGCAGTGCCTGCTGTTTCTGTCCCTGCAGAGGCTGAAGAGCCGACAAAGCGCTCCAGGCGGCCGGATAGATCGGGCGATGCGAAGCCGCAGGCTCCCGCAGCACTTGAGGCGAAAGAAGATGGCGAAGGCAGGCGACCAAAGGCCGCTAGCGGGCAGAATAGGCTGCAACCGTCAGCAGAGAGAACACTGTTCCCTCCTGATGAGCTTAGCCCGCTTCCGCCTATAACGCTCCTCGATCCACCTAGTGAGTCCGACTTAGGCAAGAGCATAGATCAGAGTGACTTGTTGATCAAGACTCTGCGGAGTTTCGGCGTTGAGGCAAAGGTTGTCAATAGAATGGTTGGACCTGTTGTAACCCGCTACGAGCTGTCGCCGGCTCCCGGAGAGCGGGTCAGCAAAATCGTGAGGCTTGCTGATGATATTGCTTTGTCGCTCGCTGCCAGCGGGATTCGGATTGAGGCACCTATACCTGGGAAAGCAGCAATTGGAATAGAGGTGCCGAACAAGGAACCTGCGCTCGTGCGTCTCAGGCAGATTGTAGAATCTCCGGAGTTTCAGAATTCCAGGTCCAAACTTACAGTAGCTCTTGGCATGGACATTGCTGGAAGGTGCATTGTCGGCGACCTGGTGAGAATGGTTCACTTACTGGTTGCGGGAGCCACGGGTTCAGGTAAGTCCGTATGCTTGAATACCCTGATAGCTAGTATACTGCTGAAGGCAACTCCTGAGGAAGTTAAGCTCTTGTTGATTGATCCAAAGCGCGTGGAGCTGTCGACATACGATGGTATACCGCACCTCATGGCTCCTGTGGTTACTGATCCAAAAAAGGCAGCCGGATATCTTCTGTGGGTTGTCGAACAGATGGAGAATCGCTACAAGCTGTTTTACGCGGCAGGAGTGAGGAATATTGAGCGGTACAACGCTTTATGCGCTGCAAGTTCGGGTGAAGATGCGCCGAAGCCGTTGCCCTACTACGTGGTAATAATAGATGAGTTGGCGGATATGATGATGGTCGCTCAGGCCGAAGTTGAGGCTTCGATTAGCAGGCTCGCCTTTATGGCCCGAGCAGCCGGGATTCATCTTGTAATGGCTACGCAGCGGCCATCCGTTGACGTGGTGACCGGAATCATCAAAGCGAACATCCCTTCGCGGATCGCGTTCTCGGTTTCGTCTGGAATTGATTCCCGAATCATCCTGGATGCTGTTGGTGCCGAAAAGCTCCTAGGAAGGGGCGACATGTTGTACTTGCCGAACGGCGCTGCGAAAGCTATCCGAGTGCAAGGCGCTTATATCTCAGACGAGGAAATCCAAAGATTGGTAGATTATCTTAGGAACTATGGCAAACCCCAGTACGAGGCCGAGAGCAGGGATCTGAAGGAGGCGCACAGCAGTGTCGCGTCTGCCTCTGAAGATGAAGAGGAAGACGAATACTTTAGAGAGGCAGTCAAACTGGTTATTGAAACCGGACAAGCTTCCGTTTCTATGCTTCAGAGGAGGTTCCCGATCGGGTACTCACGAGCCGGCCGCCTAATTGATGCAATGGAAGAAAAAGGGATAGTAGGCCCACACGAGGGCAGCAAACCTCGGCGGATTCTGTACGAACGTGGAGAGTGGAGGCGCTGGTTGCCGCAGGGGACCGATCCTGAGTCTATCCAACGAGCTGTGCTCGCCAGAAATCAGTATCGCCAGGCTAGGGAGTCACTGCCGGACTCTGACGAAGAGCCGGTCAGGTGAACACGGGCTGAAGGACTTCGCTTGGTGCTCAGAGAAAGATAAAATATGCTTGCTTCCGCCGGGACTTGGCAACAGAGCGCTTATCTTGGAGGGAAGACCTGTGCAGGAGATAGGCGAACTCCTTAAAGGAGCCAGAGAGTCACGTGGGATGACTCTTGAGGATGTAGAGAGGGTGACCAATATCCGTCGCAAGTACCTGGAAGCTATTGAGAGCGGCGACGTCGGTCAAGTTCCCGGAGAGACTCAACTGAGGGGCTTCATAAGAAACTACGCAGCTGCAGTAGGATTGGATCCCGATCGGGTCATGGACAGGTACCGGGAAGTTCGCGGTTCAATACATAGCCTAGATGATGGTGCACTCAAGCGTGCGAAGACAGAGATTCTTGTGGTTGAGGAGCGGAGACCGAGCCGATTACTGATTGTAGTTGCGATCATCATTGCGTTTTTGCTCATTGCTGCTGCAGCATATTACTTCTTCATCTATATGAACGGGCAGGTAGGCTCGGCTTTGGGTAGTTTATTTCGGCTTTCACGTTTCTGGGTCGGAGGACTTTGTGTTTCTGCGGGTATGTCTAGGTACAACTCATTGCCAGAGCAAAACATAAAAAGATCGTAGGTGTTACTGCATGAGTCTGCAGCTGGTTGGCTCAGCCTAATCGAATTGCGAAGGAGTGGTTAGGGTGACAAAAACTGAATTGGTGGCTGCGGTTGCCGAGAGTGTTGATCTCAAGAAAAAGGACGTCGAAAAGGTCGTGAACTCGGTATTCTCCACGATAGAAGCAGCGCTGGCTAGAGGGGAAAAAGTACAGCTGGTGGGATTTGGAACTTTTCTTGTGAGGCAGCGATCGGCTCGAACCGGCAGAAATCCTCAGAGCGGAGAGGAGATTGAGATTCCGGCGTGTACGGTGCCGGCGTTCAAACCGGGCAAGGCACTCAGGGATGCGGTTGCGAAGTAGTGTTTGTCTTGCTTGTTAGGTCATGTTCCTTATCCGCCACTTGGGCTGGGTAGACTGGTATTCCGGACGGGTGGCGGATACTGTTTTAGAAGGTTGGGCTCTAGTAGCAGTTGATTCCTTGGCTTGCACTTGGGCACACTAGTGTAGAGGGAGTTGAAAGACATGGCTGAGATCGAACTGACAGATGAGAATTTCGTTCAGGAAGTAATGGATTCGACAAAACCTGTAATGGTGGATTTTTGGGCGGAATGGTGTGCTCCTTGTAGGATGCTGAGTCCGATAGTGTCTGAATTGGCACAGGAATACGAAGCCAGGATCAAAGTTGGAAAGCTGAATGTCGATAAGAATCCTGAAACCGCTTCCCGGTTTGGGATCATGAGTATCCCAACACTGATTTTTTTCAAGAACGGAAATGTTGTAGACAAGTTAGTAGGTCTTCATCCCAAGTCAGTCGTTCAAAAGCGGCTGGAGAGCCTTTTATAGTTCGTTCGGTTTGAGCGGTTGGAGGGTATAGGCCTTGGGCGGAACTCGTGACATCCTGGATCTCAGCGATACCGAGCTTGATAGTTGGCTGTGCGAGCGAGGTTACCCTCGTTACAGGAGGGATCAGATTCAGACCTGGGTTTTCAGACAGTTGGTTACAGACTTTACAGCGATGACCAATCTGCCGGAGGCGCTCAGGGATGATCTGGGCCGATCGTTTCACATTGCTTGTACCCAGGTTGTCGCAGTCCGCCACTCAGCCGACCGCGCTGCTTCTAAACTCCTAATCCTTCTGGAAGATGGTCAAAAGATTGAGACAGTGATCATGAAGTACAGGCACGGGATCTCAGCCTGTATTTCGTCGCAAGTCGGCTGTAAGATAGGTTGCCCATTCTGTGCGTCCGGAGCTAACGGTTTTGTAAGGAATCTAACCGCCGGCGAGATGGTCGGGCAGGTCTTGTCGGCTAATAGAAGTCTCGACTCCGGTCAAAGGGTCACTAATATCGTCGTAATGGGGATGGGCGAGCCGCTAGACAATTTCGGTGCTTTAGTAAAATTTATGCAGCTGATTCACGATCGAGCCGGAATCGGCTACAGGCGAATTACTGTATCTACTTCAGGCCTAGTGCCGAAGATCAGGGAATTGGCCGGCTTGGGGTTTCCGGTAACCCTCGCAATTTCCCTTCACGCTCCTTATGACAAACTGAGAGATAAGCTCGTGCCGCTCAATCGTGTCTACCCGTTATCTGCCCTAATAGAGGCTGCTAGGTACTACTCTGAGACTACAGGGAGAAGAGTTACGTTCGAGTATGCTCTGATAAAGGACATCAATGATTCCCCTGAATCCGCAAGTCGCCTGGCTCAGCTGCTTCGCGGAATGCTTTGCCACGTGAACCTCATTCCTCTCAATCCTGTCAGCGGTGTATCGATGGGGCGAAGTGATCGAGTGGAAGAATTCGCTAGCCTATTGCGCAGAGCCGGCATTGCCGTAACGATTCGCAGAGAGCTGGGAATCGATATTGACGCTGCGTGCGGACAGTTGCGGCGAAGGAATTGCGAACCTTGACTGCCATTATTGAAAAACGTAAGATAGAAATGGTCGTTTCGCCAGCAAGGGCTGGAATTGCTTATTACTCTGTTAGGTCGAGGAGCGCGAGAATGAGATTCATTACCGGTTGTAGGAGCGACCGTGGGCTTGTCAGGGATGTCAATGAAGATGCGTTCCTTGTGGACGACCGTTGCTTGGCAGTAGCTGATGGTCTGGGTGGACATAAAGCCGGCGAGGTAGCCAGCAGAATGGCTATAGAGTTGCTCGGCGCTCTAGGTTCATCGATGCCCTCAACCGACGAGGAGTGGCGTGGGCTAATTCGCACTGTCAATCAGGCGGTGTTAGCTGCCGGAAGATTTGATCGCCGCTTCAGGGGCATGGGCACTACTCTCACGTTAGCGGCTTTAGTTGCCGACGACCTCGTCGTTACACACGTCGGAGATAGTCGTGCCTATCTCCTCCACGATGGTCAGATCCAACAGCTCACCGAGGACCACTCATTGGTGCAGACCCTTGTGTCTACCGGAACGATCACAGAAGAAGAGGCTATGCAGCATATTAGTAGGAATGTCATTACAAGTGCAATCGGAGTTGATGAGGTTCCAAGAATTGACGTGATAAGGACAAAGGTTCAACCTGGCGACCTGGTTATTGTTTGCACTGATGGGTTAAGTAGCCTGGTAACAGGCGATGAGATCAGGAGCATAGCCGCCGAGACGATGGCCGGCTCGGATATTCAGACAGGCCCTCAAGCAGTAGCGGATGCTCTAACGGCTAAGGCGCTTGAGAGGGGTGGATTTGATAACGTTACAGTACTAGTTGGGCTGGTTACGGCGTGATGAAAGGTGACGGTTGATGATAGGACGCCTGTTGGGTGGCAGGTACAAGATATTGGAAAAAGTTGGCGAAGGCGGAATGGCCATCGTCTACAAGGCTCAGTGTACTCTTCTCAATCGCATAGTGGCTGTAAAGGTTTTGAAAGCCCAATACGGCGACGATTCGGACTTTGTCGAGCGGTTTAGGCGGGAGGCCCAGGCAGCGGCGAGCCTGTCTCACCCGAATATCGTGAACATATATGACGTTGGCAATGAGGACGGCAATTATTATATTGTTATGGAGTTCGTTCGAGGTGAAACTCTGAGAGACGTCATTAAGCGTAGAGCACCATTGCCCATACGCGATGTTTTGGCCTATACCTCTCAAATCTTGCTTGCTCTTGATCATGCTCACTCCAACTCGATAGTACATAGAGACATTAAACCTCATAACATCATAATAACAGAAGACGGAGACGTTAAGGTCACCGATTTTGGGATAGCTCGAGCTACGAATGCTACAGGCCTGACCGAGGCTGGGGTCGTGATGGGGACCGTCGCGTACTTTTCCCCAGAACAAGCCAAAGGAAGGGATATTGGGCCACATTCAGACATTTATTCGCTGGGCGTAGTGATGTATGAGATGCTGACCGGGCGGGTGCCCTTCAGAGGCGACAGCGCTATAGCTGTAGCTCTACAGCATATTCAGGACGAACCGAGGCCGCCAAGCCGGATCAACCCAGCGATACCGAAATCACTTGAACGGGTAGTCTTGAAAGCTCTGGCCAAAGATCCGAGAGCTAGGTATTCTTCTGCTCGAGCGATGCTCGAGGCTATCAAACTCATTGAGCTACCGGAGGAGGACGAAGAACGGGTGAGTAGGCTGAAGCAGGTCTCGTCGTCTGATTCAGCCGATCTGGATGAGACGGACGATTTAGCCGATGCGGATACACAGACCGTCGATCTAGGACTGCGCAACCGCACAGGTGCTGCGCCTTGGGCAACTAGAGAACGCGTGTCTCAACCCGGCGAGAGGGAAGCATCTCCCGCATCCGAACGCGGATTGCACCTGCGGACTGATTCCGTGGACAAGCCGGCGGGCCGCGAATCTGGTCGCGGCAGCTTGCGGCAAATTGTTGCCTTTGGATTCGCAATGCTTGTCTTTTTGGCGATAGGCTTTGCGGCCGCTTACGGACTGAAAGGGTTTTTCGACATTCCTGAAGTTAGGGTCCCAGATCTCATAGGAAAACACCGCAGCGAAGCCGAGCGGCTTGCGACTGCCTATGGGCTCAAGATCGAGGTCATTAACAGGGAGTATAGTGATCGGATCGAGGTTGACCATGTGCTCGCCCAAAGCCCATCTCCCGGGATGGTCTTGAAAAAGGGTAACAGCATTAAACTGACACTGAGCAACGGGATCAGGCTAACCAGCGTTCCGAACGTAATCAATATGACCAGGCGGGACGCCGAGGTTGCTCTGAGCGAAAAGGGTTTGTCCATTGCTGAATATGAATACGAGTATAGCGACACGGTCCCCCGCGGGCGAGTCATCTCTCAGGAGCCTGAGGCTAACCGCACGGTCGCATATGATTCCGGCGTGAAGCTCGTGTTTAGCAGCGGACCTCGTCCTGCATCGGTCGTTGTCCCGGACGTGATAGGCAAGAGTGCGGAGTATGCCACTCAAGTGCTGTTGGAATCGGGCCTTGAGGTTTCTCTCGAATACGAGATCAATCCTATGTACTCTGACGGAACTGTGTCTAGTCAAAAGCCCGAGGCCGGTGAGGAAGTGCTTCCGGGCATGGTAGTTGTACTCACCGTTGCCAAAGAGGTGGGCACTACCAATACAAGTGGAGAGTCTGCCGTCCCGGCAGCTTATCAGAAGGTCAGTTATACGGTTGCCACTCCGGTAGGAGTAAATGAGGGCGATTCCGTACTCGCCCAGTTGATTGAGATAAGGGTCACTGACTTCTACGGCACTACGATACAGTACAGCCGGTGGCATAAGCCGGGAGACCAGGTCGTTCACCCGGTGCTTGTTCACGGCGATTGGAAGATTCAGGTTTTCCAGGATGGTGTCGTAATGATGGAGCAGACGGGGAGCGTAGACTAGGCAGAGCCCGTTCGTGAGATCGAATACGAGACTGACGGGAGGCTAGGTATGCGGTGTCAAGGAACCGTGATGCGAGCGTGCGGAGGATTTTATTGCGTTCTGACTGAGTCCGGATTCCTGACCTGCAAACCGAGAGGCAGACTTAGACTGGTCAAGGATGAAATACTTGTTGGAGACAAAGTTGAAGTGTCCATGGTGGACGCGGATACAGGAATAATTGAAAACGTGCTCGAAAGGAAAACCGTGCTTTCTCGGCCGCGCATCGCGAACGTTGATTTGGCGGTAGTAGTAGTCGCGGCCCGCAGACCCGACCCATCGACATTCTTGATCGACCGTTACTTAGCGTTGATAGCTCACAGTGGGCTTGATGCAATTCTTTGCATAAATAAAGCGGATCTCGCCACCGATAGCGAGATTCAATCACTCTCGGAGATATACACTACAGCAGGATATGATGTTGTAGTTACCGCTGCTATATACGGCCGCGGGATTGATGAACTCCGTCAGAGATTGTCCAGTGTTACGTCGGTGTTAGCCGGTCCGTCCGGCGTAGGCAAGTCTGTTCTTTTTAGATCGCTTTGCCCGGACGCAGAGACCGAGATTGGCGAAGTTAGCAGGAAGACGGGTAGGGGTAGGCACACTACCAGACATGCTCAGCTATTCCGCATGGAAGGTGGTGGGCTTGTAGCCGATTCCCCCGGCTTCTCCTATCTAAGGCTTGATGACATCTCGCCAAGCGACTTGAGACTTCTGTACAGGGAGTTCCGATATTACATGCAGAACTGCCGGTTCAATTCGTGCCTGCATAGAGCAGAGCCAGACTGCGCAGTTAAAGAGGCTGTGTCAAGCGGTCATATCCATCCGGAGCGGTACGAGAATTACCTCAAGCTGCTGTCGGAGATCGAGTCATTAGATTAGAGGTGAACACTTTGTGATAAAGATTGCACCGTCGATCCTCGCGGCCAACCCGCTGAGAATCGCAGAAGACATCGACCGCGTCCCCAATGCTGACTATGTGCACGTCGACATAATGGATGGCAGGTTTGTTCCAAATCTTACGTTTGGACCCTCTTTGATTCGTGCGCTGCGCAAACATTCCGATAAGTTTCTCGATGTACACCTCATGGTTGAGTCACCGGAAGACTTGATCCCTGTTTTTGCAGACGCCGGAGCTGATGGGATTACAATTCACGTGGAGGCGTCTCCTAATATTCACAGGCTTCTCCAGCTTATAAGGGAATTGGGGCGTGAGCCGGGAATTTCTCTCAATCCCGGCACGCCCGTTTCTGCTGTTCGGGAAGTTCTTGAGATGGTTTCTATGGTATTGGTAATGACGGTGAATCCAGGATACGGCGGTCAGTCGCTGATTCCCTCCACATTGCGGAAGGTTCGCGAACTTGCGGATATCAGAAACTCGCTGGGATTGTCATTCAATATAGAGGTGGATGGGGGCGTTACTTTGGATAATGTTGCGCAATACGCATCTGCGGGTGCGGACGTCATTGTGGCGGGGACCGCGGTATTCGAGTCCGAGAACCCTGCTGCGGCAGTCGAGGAACTTCGCAGGAAGGCGAATAGTGCAAAGCCGAGGTAGGCTTTTGCCTCGGCTTTGCATTCTGAGTAGCCATCTCATTGCCTACCTTTGATCCCCCTATCGAGCCGATCTGAATTACAGAATCAGTAAGAGTTTGATAACAAGCATCAAATCGGTAATGCTCCACCAAAATGGCACAAAAGTGTAGCTCCGTCCGGGAGGACAGGGTTGGTGCATTGTCGAAAACACCAGCTAGACCGCGTTATTGTTTGGTCTACGGAAAAGATTGGCAGTTAGATTGCCCGGTGCTTAGGCAAGCGATTGGGTGCTGGCTGGAGGTGGCACCGTGAGATTATTCGGCATCAACCTGCTTGTTGTGCTAGTAGCTTTCGCACTGACGTTTTCTGTTTTAGTGTACGCTCGTGAGTACGAGCGCTTGATTAGCGTTGACCGGCCGCTCGAGGAGTTGTTGCGGTCGGAGCAGTGGATCCGGGAGTCTGAGCTGCGCCCAGATAGAGGCGAAATCGTCGTCTGGCCGAAGTGGACCGAGGCGATATCGACTGAATTGGAGTCTTTGCTTGGCAGAGTGGCAGAGTTGGGGGCAAGTCGGTACAGAACCGTAACGATGGTGGACACACGAACTCCAAGGCTGCAGGAGTTGTACTACCACATTCATTTGGTCGTGTACCAAGCTTTGGCATCAAGGGATTTCGCATCCATGGAGCGTGCACTTGATGCATTTGCCGAGACCAACGGACTTGACTGCCTGAAAGTTTGGCTCTTTGGAGAATCCGCGCTTGTTGAAATCAAAGACGACAGCAGTTTTATGTATCAGGCTATTGGCCAGGTAAAGATCGGAGATATCCAAATATGTGTGAGGTTTAAAGGACCATGAGGGTTCCGAAATTCACGATTGACACGCTGGTAGAACTGATTATCGGAGCGTCTGCAGCCGTGCTATATATGCTTGTCCGGGAAGGCGTAGACATAGGTCCGCTTTTTGTTTTGACCGGACTGGCCCTGCTGGCCTATCTTACTTTTAGCGGCCGCGTCGGTGCTCAGACTGCTAACCGGTTTCTCGCAACGCAGAACGAGATTCCTCCAATTGGATTTGACGACATAGGCGGACAGGAGACAGCTAAGCGCGAGCTGCGTGAGGGCTTGGATTTTATGAAAAACCCCAAGCAAGCAAGGGATTTGGGAATAAGGCCGCTTAAGGGTTTACTGCTGGTTGGCCCTCCGGGTACCGGCAAAACAATGCTCGCCAAAGCTGCTGCGAATTACACCAGTTCTGTATTTGTTTCCGCCAGCGGCAGCGAATTCGTTGAGGTGTACGCGGGCGTTGGAGCTAAACGAATCAGGCAGTTGTTTGCGCGGGCTAGACACCAGGCCAGGAAGGCCACCGGCAGTGCGGTGATATTCATAGACGAAATAGACGTGCTCGGCGGCAAACGCGGAAAAAACTATAGTCACCTAGAGTATGATCAGACTCTCAATCAGCTTCTGGTTGAAATGGACGGCATCAATAGCGATGACGACGCGAGTCTGCTCGTCATTGCTGCGACGAATAGGGTGGATTTGCTCGACCCGGCACTCCTAAGGCCGGGGCGGTTTGACAGGGTTATACGTGTAGACTTGCCGGACAAAGACGGACGGATGAAAATCCTGCAGATTCACACCCGTAACAAGCCCCTCGCCGACGATGTCGACCTAGAGGTAATCGCCCAGGAAACTTACGGTTTTTCCGGTGCGCATCTTGAGAGTCTGGCCAACGAGGCGGCAATACTGGCCTTGAGATCATCTGAAAGCAAGATCAGGATGGCGCACTTCCGTGAGGCAATTGAAAAAGTCATTATGGGCGAAAAGATAGATCGAAAGCCGTCTTTAGAAGAACTCAAAAGGATAGCAGTTCACGAGATCGGCCATGCGATCGTCAGTGAGGCTGTCAAACCCGGCTCGGTAGCGTCTGTGACCATAACGCCCCGGGGCAGTGCGCTAGGATATGTAAGAAACTCTCCGGAGAGCGATATGTACCTGTATACCAAGGAATACCTTGAGGATCAAATCAAGATTTGTCTCGCAGGGTGCGTCGCGGAGGAGCTTGTCTGCGGTAGCCGCAGCACAGGCGCTGCTAACGACTTTCAGCGGGCTTTTGCGCTTGCTAGGCGCTTAATCGAATCGGGTATGTCAGAACTCGGGATAGTAAGCTGCGAAGACCTGCCTCGCGCGGTTCTCAATCGCACACTGACTCGCGTCATTTCTGCTCAGGAAAACTTCGTTCGCAACTACCTAAAGGGGCAGGAAGAGAGAATCTTGAAAGCTAGCAGCGAGCTGGTAAAGCGCGAGCGCATATCAGGAGATGAGCTGCGGGAATTGCTGCTGTCAAACGACTTCGGACGCAACGCTGTCTAGGCGGGCCCGGCTAAGGGTTTGCCAGGCAGCCGGATCCGGGTTGAGCCGGAGAGGAGGACAACAGCACCGACTGACGAAGTCTACACAATCGGCGAGGTGGTTCTGTTTGGTTGGCGAAATAATATCTGTTGGGACTGAACTATTGCTGGGGCAGATTGTGAACACTAATTCAGCATATATCAGTCAGAAATTGGCCGAGCTCGGTATTGACGTCTACTTTCAGTCATGCGTGGGAGACAACTCTGGAAGGCTCGGGTATGTTCTTCGTCAAGCACTGTCTAGGTCCGATCTAGTAATCCTTACAGGTGGCCTCGGTCCGACCGATGACGACTTGACCGTATCGACAGTAGCAGAGGTTTTGGGACGTAAACTTATATGTTCTGCTACTGTGCTTAGTGATATAGAGCAATACTTCAGCAGGATAGGCAGACGGCCTTCTGAGAATAACAAAAAACAGGCGATGGTTATCGAGGATTGCAGGGTAATTCGAAACGCGATCGGAACTGCGCCCGGGCAAATAGTCGAGGACGGGGGTAAGATAGTAGTGTTGTTGCCCGGGGTCCCTGATGAGATGAAGCGGATGATGGAAACCGGAGTAGTTCCGTACCTTAAGGAAGTAGGCGGTGCGAGCCAAAGCACCATTCGTTCCAAGGTACTCCGATTTGTAGGGATTGGCGAGTCGTTGCTTGCTTCTCAGATTGAGGATCTGCTCGCCGGTCAAAGTAATCCCACAATCGCGCCATTGGCCCAAGACGGCTTGGTCGATCTCAGAATCACTGCCAAGGCTCCAGATGTGGCTACCGCAGAGCAGATGATCTCTGAGGTAGCTCGGGAAATCCGCACCCGTTTCGGTGCGCTGGTATACGGCGAAGATGGAGAACAACTGGCACAGGTGGTAGGTCGCCTTCTTGTCGAGAGGGGGTTTTCTCTGGCTACTGCAGAGTCCTGCACCGGCGGCCTCATAGGTAAACTTATAACCGACGTTCCGGGAAGCTCTCGGTACTTTCAAGGTGGAGTAGTAGCTTATAGTAATGAATCAAAGTCCAAGCTGCTGGGCGTGCCGAGCCAAATCCTTTCTCAGTACGGTGCGGTGAGCAGGCAGACGGCAGCCGCTATGGCAATCGGTGTTAAAAGGTTATTCGGCTCCTCCGTGGCAGTGTCGGTGACCGGACTCGCAGGCCCCGACGGTGGGACAGCATCGAAGCCCGTGGGACTCGTCTTCATTGCCGTCATTTCCGATAGGTCATTGTCGGTGGGCAGGTTTATATTTAACGGTAATCGTGAGCAGGTACGGCGGAAAACTGCAATTACAGCCCTAAATCTTCTAAGAATGGCGCTGATGGACGGCTCGAGCGCGGTTGGTTGACGAGTTCAGTGGCATCGAGTGATCTTTGGTTGGCAGGTGAAGGAAGCGGTTGCTGGTTGTCGAAGTCTTAAAAGAGAGATGATTCGTGCGAGGTGTTTTGTCGTGAATCCGGATAAACAAAAGGCTGTCGAGTCGGCCGTGTCTCAGATAGAGCGTCAGTTTGGAAAAGGGTCAATAATGCGGCTAGGCGAGGCGTCCGCAAGACTGCAGGTTGACGTGATTCCTACGGGCGCGCTCTCTCTGGACATTGCTCTCGGGGTTGGGGGTATGCCCAGAGGAAGAATTATCGAGATCTTTGGGCCGGAGTCTTCAGGTAAGACTACAGTCGCTTTACACGTTGTTGCCGAGGCACAGAAAGCCGGTGGAATAGCTGCGTATATTGACGCAGAGCACGCGCTTGATCCCGTATACGCCCGCAAGGTCGGGGTCGATGTCGACAATCTCTTGATATCTCAACCCGACACCGGAGAGCAGGCTTTGGAGATCTGCGAAGCGCTTGTTCGCAGCGGGGCTGTTGACGTTATAGTCGTGGACTCAGTTGCTGCTTTGGTGCCTAGGGCCGAAATTGACGGCGAGATGGGAGATTCCCACGTAGGCCTGCAGGCTCGGCTGATGAGTCAAGCCATGCGCAAGCTCGCAGGAGCAGTCAGCAAGTCAAGAACATGCGCGATCTTCATAAACCAGATTCGCGAGAAGGTCGGCGTTATGTTTGGCAATCCCGAGGTCACTCCTGGTGGACGTGCCTTGAAGTTTTACGCATCCATTAGGTTGGATATCCGCCGAGTTGAGACCCTGAAGCAGGGCAACCAACCGATCGGCAGTAGAACGCGTGCTCGAGTAGTAAAGAACAAGATCGCTCCTCCTTTCCGAGAGGCAGAGTTTGATATCTTATTCGGAGAAGGAATCTCGCGAGAGGGAAGTATCATCGACGTCGCAGAGGCAAACAACATAATCGAGAAAAGCGGCGCGTGGTACTCGTATGGAGATCTCAGGCTCGGACAGGGAAAGGAAAACGTGCGGCAATTTCTCAAGGAGAATCCGGAGATTCTCGCAGAGATTGAGCGAAAGACCAGAGAACGAGTGGGTATTACCGGGTGGGCTGTCGTTCGAGATCCTGAGGAGCGCCAGGATCAGCCTGCGGAGTGACCGGTGCTCCAGAGGATTCCTTGACACCTACATTCCAAAGATATAAAATAATCGCGTACCTTACCACCGTTGTCGGACCATTAGGAGCGATAATCGCAGAAAACCGACGGATTTTGACCTAGGTCGACTTAAACGGGCTATTTTCGAACCCGGACTTTCAGTCACCTGCGTTTGGCCTGTGGTTTTGCGCCGCCGGCATATCGTGTTGCCGGCATTGGTCGCGTGTAGCGCTAGGGAGGTGTACACTTATCGAGGGTCAGATATTTCCTTACGTAGTGGTTGCTCTTGCATCGCTCGTGCTTGGGTACCTGATTCGGCGGTTCATCGGCGAGTGGAAAATAGGAAGCGCCGAGCAACAGGCCAGGAATATAATCAGAATGGCCGAGGAGCAAGCCGAGGCCAAGCAACGTGAGATGTTGCTTGAGGTCAAAGAAGATATCCAAAGGCTTAGGGCTGAGCTTGATAGAGAGAGCCGTGAAAGACGCCTAGAACTTCAAAGAGCCGAACATCGCAATATCCAGAAGGAAGAAGCACTTGACCGCAAGCTTGCAGCCGTGGAAAAGCGCGAAGAGCGTGTCGCTCAGCGCGAAGCTGAAATCGAGCGATTGCGGAAAGAAGTTGAGCAACTCCAGATAGAGCAACGCAAGAAGTTGGAAGAGATAGCAGGGCTGAGAACCGAGGAGGCCAAGGAACTGCTTCTCGAAGAGGTGCGCAAAGAGATTGAGCACGAGACTGCTGCACTGATAAAGAACGCAGAGCTTCGTGCAAAGGATGAGGCAGATAAGCGTGCTCGAGAGATAATAGCTCTCGCAATCCAGAGGTGCGCTGCGGACCAAGTTGCTGACATGACAGTGTCAGTGGTTCCACTGCCGAACGATGAGATGAAAGGCAGAATCATTGGCAGAGAGGGAAGGAATATTCGGGCGCTTGAGACCCTGACCGGGATAGATCTGATTATTGACGATACCCCTGAAGCAGTTATTCTGTCAGGGTTTGACCCGGTCAGGCGCGAAGTTGCCAGGATTGCGCTGGAGCGATTGATTACTGATGGAAGGATTCACCCTGCTAGAATCGAAGAGATGGTCGAAAAGGCTAACAAAGAAGTAGAGACCATTATTCGTGAGGAAGGTGAGAAAGCAGCTTTCGATACGGGAGTCCATGGCCTTCATCCCGAAATAGTGAGATATTTGGGCAGACTCAAGTACCGCACCAGCTACGGACAGAATGTTCTGCAGCATTCCATAGAGGTTGCTTATCTAGCCGCTATAATGGCTGCTGAGTTGGGCGCCGATGAGAACCTTGCCCGAAGGGCCGGACTGCTGCACGATATAGGAAAAGCTGTCGATCATGAAGTCGAAGGGCCACATGCGAAGATCGGTGCGGACATACTCAAACGTTTCAACGAGTCACCACAGGTAGTTCATGCAGTGATGGCGCACCACGGGGAAGTCGAGGCCAAGACGATCGAGGCATGTTTGGTGCAGGCCGCCGATGCTATCTCGGCTGCTAGACCGGGAGCAAGGCGAGAGACGCTCGAGGCTTACATCAAGCGTCTCGAGAAACTCGAGCAGATTGCCAGCTCACTCGAAGGGGTTGACAAGGTCTATGCAATGCAGGCTGGCCGCGAGATTAGGGTGATGGTTAAACCGGAGAAGATTGACGATGCGGCCGCGATCAAGGTCTCTCGGGACATTGTCAAGCGCATAGAAAGCGAACTCGAATACCCAGGCCAGATAAAGGTGACTGTAATCAGAGAGACCCGGGCAGTCGAGTATGCTAAGTAGACCGTTTGGCTTCGGTGATCGCGGTGCGCAGGCAATTGTAACCGTTTTAGAAATCAGGGACGTTGTCTAGCGTCCCTGATTTCAGAATATGCGCAGAAAGGCCAAACGCAGTGTGGCGGTGTGCAGGAAGAAAGGCGGTTTTTTTGTGAACATACTTGCTATCGGCGACGTCATCGGCGAAGCAGGGCGCCGTGCAGTGCGACAAGTGCTGCCTGGAGTCGTCCGCGACTGGCGAATTGACTTTGTGTTCGCTAATGCTGAAAACGCCAGCGGTGGGATAGGATTGACCCCCCGAGAGGCGAAGGAACTCTTGGACTGTGGTATACACGTTCTTACTGGTGGGAACCACACATTTCGCTTTCGCGAGATCTATGGTGAACTCGATACCAATCCTCGAATCGTTAGACCTGCTAACTATCCTTCCGGCGCTCCCGGTCGGGGATTCGTGCTCTTCCCAGACGAGATCAATCCTTCGGTGGCAGTCATAAATCTGATAGGTCGCACGTTTATGGAACCGACGGACTGCCCGTTTCGACGCGCAGATGAGATACTTACGCAGCTAGATGACAGGGTTCGTGTTATCTTGGTGGACTTTCATGCTGAGGCGACGTCAGAGAAGCAGGCCTTGGGGTGGTACTTGAACGGCAGGGTTACGGCTGTTGTTGGGACTCATACTCACGTGCAGACTGCGGATGAGCGAATCCTCGATAAAGGCACGGCTTACATTACAGACGTCGGGATGTGCGGCCCCATCCACTCGGTTCTCGGAGTGAATGCCGACTGTGTGATACGGCGGTTTGTGACGCAACTTCCGGTGAGATTTGAGGTAGCAGAAGGCCAGTCTGTTTTCTGCGCTCTGCATATCGAATGCGATGACTTCGGCCGAGCAACCTCGGTTCGCCGGGTTAGTGTCATTGTTGACTGAGACCTTCTTACCGAACGGTTTGCGAGAGTCGTCGAGGGCAAGTCATGGGTTGCACGGCAAAAGAGGAATTATTGCGGCGGTGAGTAATATATATAGTGGTGGAAGGAGGAACCTCGGCACGTTATAGAGGCAGCAAGGAGGTAACCCCGACATGGAAGTACTGAGGGTGTCTGCAAAGTCGAATCCAAATTCTGTAGCAGGAGCTCTGGCCGGGGTGCTGCGGGAGCGTGGCGGTGCTGAGATTCAGGCCATCGGTGCTGGCGCTCTGAATCAAGCTGTAAAAGCAGTAGCAATTGCTCGTGGTTTCGTTGCTCCAAGCGGCGTCGATCTAATTTGCATCCCTGCTTTCACCGATATAGTGATCGATGGACAGGAGAGGACCGCGATCAAGCTCATCGTTCAACCTCGGTAGTCTGCTGAATCATCTGCTCGGATACCATCTGGGAAGCCTCGCCACACAGGCGAGGCCGTTTTTGTACCAACGGTGCAAAGAGGCTGCATGCGGAATACATGGATAATGTTACTGGCAGGTTCGCAGGGCTTATTCGTGAATAGTATGAATTGTATTGGTGGGATTGAGGGGTGGCTAGCGACCAGCGAGGAGTCGATAGCTATGTATAAAGGTGCGTCTGTCGTTCTCCGCCCGGTTCAGGCCTCGGATGAGCCACTCCTAAGGGAATGGGACAATGATGTTGAGCTCAACGCCCTTATGGGGACTGAGGTTTTGGTTGACTTAAAGGATCATTACAATTCATGGGCTGGCCGCAACTGTGTTAGGCTGATGATCGAAACTAAGCTCGGGGTAGTTATCGGCAATGTGGACCTGATACGGATACACTGGCGGCTTAGAGAAGCTGAGCTGGTTATCAGAATTGGCAGGAGGGATTACTGGAATCGCGGGTACGGCACTGACGCTGTGAAGGTTCTATTGCGAGTAGCATTCTGCCATATGAAACTAAACAGTGTATATCTGAGGGTTTACAGATCTAATGCTAGGGCAGTGCGCTGTTACGAGAAGTGTGGATTTCGGAAGGAAGGCTTGGTTGTGAGAGAATCCTCGAACGGAAAAGTAGAGATTGTGTTGATGAGGATTCTCGCGTCTGAATATTCCAAAAAGGCAGCGGCGGGCTGATTTAGCTGCCCATTCGAACACCGACAGCGATAGGGATGTGACTGGCTGGGTTGTCAGTCGCGTCCCTTTGTTGTTTTTTTGACTAATTTTGACCAGCATGCAGGATAAGTAGCGTTTACGGAGAAATGATCCTATGAAGTGGCACCCGGTGGATGATTGTGGTTTCAAGTGGAGGGCAAACTGCAGGCTATGTTTATTGGCGAGTACCGCCATGGGCTCGACGAAAAAGGCCGGCTGACAATGCCGAGAAAGTACAGAGAGCTACTTGGAAAGTCGTTCGTCATTACTAAGGGACTGGACGGCTGTCTGTTTGTATATCCTAATCAGGAATGGCAATCACTGCTGAACCGGATCCAAGCATTGCCTTTGACCAATCCTTCAGCGCGAGCCTTTGTCCGCATTTTGTTGGCAGGCGCATGTGAATTGGAACTCGATCGGCAGGGCAGGTTCGTCATTCCACAGAGCCTGCGACAGTACGCGTCCCTCGAGCGCGAGTCGGTGATCTGCGGCGTCGGAAATCGCCTGGAGGTCTGGAGTGCGGAACGTTGGGATCAATATGTCGCTTCGGCGAGTCCCTCGTTCGGCGAGATCGCTAGCGAGTTCGTGAATCTCGGGATCTAAGCGCAAGACCTGCGTGCGGGCAGGTATTCCTGATTAGCATAGTGAGGCTGGTACTCGACTATGACGCAGTTTCATCATATTCCTGTGCTGTTGCAGGAAACTTTGGATGTGCTCGATTGTAGGCCCGGTGACACAGTGTTGGACGCCACGATCGGCGGAGGAGGACACAGCGTCGAGATTCTAAAGCGGATCGGTCCTGACGGTCGGTTAATTGGCATAGATCGGGATCTAGAAGCTGTTGAGGCAGCACGGTCTCGCCTGGCTCCGTTCGGAGATATGGTAACTGTTGTTCATGGCAATTTCAGTCATTTGGTCGACATTCTCGCAGAGTTAGGTATCGATAAGATCGATAGGGCCCTTTTCGACCTTGGAGTTTCATCCTACCAGTTTGACAACGCAACCCGCGGTTTCAGCTACTGGCACAGCAACGCACCATTAGATATGAGAATGGACCGGTCAACCGGACTTACCGCCCGAGATTTGGTCAATGGAGCATCACTTGAGGAACTGGTGTCCATCATAAAGAACTACGGGGAGGAACCTTTTGCGCGACGCATTGCTAGCTTCATTGTTAAAAAGCGCGAGGTTCAACCTATCGAAACTGTCGGTCAGCTCGTGGATATTATCAAGGAGGCCATCCCGGCGCGTCACAGGCGCAGCGGAGGACACCCTGCTCGAAGAACGTTTCAGGCGCTGAGAATAGCGGTTAACCGTGAACTGGAGGCAATTGAAGTCGCACTTGATTCTGCTCTCTCGGTGTTATCGGCGGGAGGGGTAATTGCGGTGATCTCTTTTCATTCGCTAGAAGATCGCATAGTGAAAGCGAAATTCCGCGAGTGGGCAAACCCTTGTACTTGTCCTGCTGGTGTACCGGTTTGTACATGTGGCAGAACTGCCAAAGTAGATTTGTTGACTAGGAAGCCGATAGTGCCTTCAGATCGCGAGATACAGCTCAATCCTAGGGCTAGAAGTGCTCGGCTTAGGGCTGTTCGTAAGGTTCTATTCCCTGCAGGGGGTGAATACTGATGGTAATGGCTGGGCAAAAGCGAAGGAGTCGGTCTCGATTCTTGGCCGAGCCGGTTCGCTTTGATCTTTCAGTGCCGATCTGGGCAAAGAAAATGATCGTGTCGATACTCATTGCCATAATGCTGCTGGCTATCTTATTGCCCTACCTGTGGGTTCAGGCCGAGATTAACGAGGCTTCGGCTGAAAGGCGGAGCTGGCAACGAATGCTAGAACAGGCAATTCAAGAGCACCAAGCGCTGCAATTCAAACTGTCAGAATTGCAGTCGGCTAGCAGGATTGAGCAGGTTGCAACTGAGCGGCTAGGAATGGCTAAGCCGACTCAGATCATCTATGTTGATCCATTACTTGATGATTAGGCCCGCTAGCGCTTATGCTCTTGCCTCACTCCTTCTGGTTCGCATCTTGATTTTGCGTCGTAAACACAAACAGTTCTAGGCTGCGCTTTGCGTGGGGGGACTGTGTTTGCGGGATTCTAGTATTATTGCAGTAATTGTCCGTAAGCGGATCGCCCTAGTTCTGCTCGCAATCGCCCTCATTATGATTGCTTTGATCTGCCGACTATTCTACATACAGGTCATCCGCAACGAGTGGTTCAGTCAAATGGCGTTAAACCAGAGATATGCGACGCTTTACGAGGACGCGCGCCGCGGGCCTATTTACGACGTGCGCGGGCGGAAGCTAGCAGTCAGTATGAGTGCCGAGTCTGTAGTCGCACTTCCGGCTCAGATCAAAGATGCAAGGACCACTGCTCAAAAGTTGTCAGAAGTGCTTGATATGGACTACCAGTCCGTGTACGCTAAGTTGACTCAACCGGTTTCGAGCGTCTACATAAAGCGAAGGGTGGACCAAGAAACTGCTCAGGCCGTTAAAGAACTGCGGCTTCCCGGAATTGTGTTTACAGAAAAAGGGGAGCGGTTCTATCCCTCGGGTTCCATAGCCAGCCACGTATTGGGAATCGTGGGGACAGACAATTGCGGACTAGAGGGTTTAGAACTGGAATATGATGAGTACTTATCAGGAAAAAGGGGAAGCCGGCGGGCAGAGGTGGATGCCCGAGGACAGAGCATCCCTTTGGGCGAGGAGGAGTACATTCCTCCTGAGGACGGCTATGGCATTGTGCTCACGATAGACGAGCGGATTCAAATAATCGCCGAGAGAGAGATAAAGCGCGCAGTCATTGACGCTAATGCGAGACGCGGGGCTATCATTATGATGAATCCCAAGACCGGCGGCATTCTCGCTCTAGCCGCGTACCCTACGTTCGACCTCACCGACTGGCGCAGCACTTCTGCAGAAGAGAGAAGGAATTGGCCGCTGCTGGACGCCTATGAACCGGGGTCCACATTTAAGATAGTGACGGCTGCCGCCGTCTTAGATTCAGGAGTTCGCTCGGTCAATTCAACCTTTGACGATATCGGATACGTTGTGGTGGATGATCGCAGGCTGAGATGTTGGAGAGCAGGGGGGCATGGGCATCAGACTTTTACCGAAACCGTGGAGAACTCGTGCAATCCCGCATTTGCGACTTACGCTAGGGAAATGGGTGTTGATCTGTTTTACAGGTACATACGAGCGTTTGGTTTCGGATCCCCAACCGGTATAGATTTTCCGGGGGATAGCACTGCAAAAGGCATGCTACAGCCCGAAGAGAGCGTCGGCCCGGTGGAGCTAGCTACGATTGGTTTCGGACAGGGAATCGCCGTGACACCGCTTCAGCTCCTTCAAGCGATTGCGACCGTAGCCAACTCGGGTACCATGATGAAACCCAGATTGGTTGAGGCTGTGGTTGATGAGAGGATGCAGCCCATCGAGAAGTTTCCGCCTATGAGCGTGAGGCAGGTGATCTCGCCGTCCACTGCGCGGACGCTAAATGAGGTACTCATATCTGTAGTGGAGAACGGCTCGGGCACGAGAGCCCAGATTCCCGGTTACCTTGTCGCAGGGAAGACCGGTACCGCTCAGAAAATTGACCCTGCCGGCGGTTACGGCGAAAAACGGGTGGCATCTTTTGGCGGGTACGCGCCGGCGGACGACCCTGTAGTAGCGGCGCTGGTGATAATTGACGAGCCTAATACTTACACATCTTACGGCGGGGTCTTGGCTGCCCCTGTTTTCCAGGCTGTAGTGTCAGACGCTTTGAGATTGTTAGGCGTTCCTCCGAACCAGCCGGTGACGGAGGTTGCGTCCAGTCCCGGGCAAGTTGCGGTTCCGGACGTACGCAACTACTTGGTTGTGGAAGCAACACAAAAGCTAAAAGAAGCAGGCCTGGGACTTAGAATAGTCGGCGGGCAGGGCAATGTGGTCCTTTCGCAGAATCCTGTTCCCGGTGCACTTGTGCCGCTGCATACTGTGGTCAATGTTGTAGTAGGAGATGATCCTGAGGCGTGAGAGCAACTCCAGTAGCAAAGCTGGCCGATCTGCTGAATGGAAGACTGGCGATCGGCAATCCCAATTCGATCGTTTCTTCGGTTAGCATCGATTCTCGACGCATCGCTGAAGGAGAAGTGTTCATTGCCCTTAAGGGCGAGAGGTATGACGGCCACGATTACATAATCTCGAGCATAGAATCCGGAGCAGCCGGAGTGGTTGCACAGCGGCTGACGATCGATCAACGCAAGGTTATAGCCGAGAGATCGCGTTTCGCCATACTTGTCGATGACACCCTCAAAGCACTGCAGAGTTTGGCGCATGGTTACCGTCGAACGTTGCAGGTGAAGTGTGTTGCTGTCACGGGCAGCACTGGAAAGACGACCGTCAAGGACATGATCAGGGCGGTGCTGTCAGCTTTTGTGCGTACAGTGGCAACGGAAGGTAACCTAAACAACGAAATTGGTTTGCCCTTGACGGTTTTGAGGGCTGCAGACGACACCCAAGTCCTGGTAGTAGAAATGGGCATGCGGGGCCTTGGACAGATTGAGGCCTTGTGCAGAATTGCTGAGCCGGACATTGGTGTCGTGACCAACGTGAATGATACACATATCGAATTGCTGGGGAGCAGGGAGCAAATCGCCCGGGCAAAACAAGAACTGGTAGAAGCAATCCCCGAAAGCGGTGGAGTCGTTTTAAACGGCGATGATCCTCTAGTGCTTGCAATGGCCGCTAAATGCAGAGGACGCGTAGTAACTGTGGGCACGGGTGTTGATTGCGACATTCGCGCGACCGATATTTGCAGCATGGGCGCTGCAGGAATCAAGTTTCGCGTTAGCGGAGCCGACCCTTTACAGGAAGTGCGAGTAGGACTTCCTGGGGTGCACAACGTCCACAACGCATTGCTGGCGCTAGGTGTATGCAAGCTGCTAGGCTATCCGTTGGAAATCGGAGCCCGTCGGCTTGAAACGCTTTCCGTATCTAACATGCGGATGGCTGTTAAACCTACGGCAAAGGGTGTAACGATAATCGATGATTCGTACAACGCATCGCCAGCTTCTATGCTGGCTGCTTTGAAAACGCTGGCCGACGTCGGCTCGGGTGGACGAACTATAGCAGTTCTCGGTGACATGCTGGAACTTGGACACATCAGTGAGGCTGCACACCGGCAGATTGGTTGCTTTATCGCCGAAGCGGGGCCGAACTTTACGTTCACTGTAGGTCGGTATGCCGGTTTGATCTGCGAGGAAGTCCGCAAATCTTGCAGCAGCAGAGTCTGCGAATCCTACTCGACCAGATCAGAAGTCATTCGTAGACTCAAGGAGATACTCAAGCCGGGCGATACAGTACTGGTCAAGGGGTCGAGAGCCATGCATATGGACGAGATTGTGGACGCACTTGTTTCATACTTGGCTTAGCCGTGCCGGGATCGGCGATGAGGTGGTAGCATGCGCAAATTGGTGCAGACTCAACACGAGGGTCCTGACCTGTTGATTTTTACAGCTGCCCTTGCTCTGTTGACCATCGGGTTGGTTATGGTTTTCAGTGCCAGCGCGCCGATGGCCTTTCACGAGTACGGCGATTCTCTGTACTTCGCAAAAAGACAGTTGTTCTGGGCATTGCTCGGCACCGTAGCGATGGTAGCGACGATGAATATCGATTACCACTTCTACAAACGGTTTGCAGCCTCCATATACATACTTGCCGTTGGGTTGCTGGGCTTGGTCTTAATCCCGGGGATCGGAACTGTTGCAGGAGGCGCCAGGCGTTGGATCGTGATCGGCAGCTTTGTCAGGATCCAACCGTCGGAAGTTGCGAAGGTGGCGCTGATAATACTGCTGGCTGCTTACGTGAGTTGGGCCGGTGTCAGAGTGCGACACTTTGTGCTGGGAATTGTCGTCCCGATGGCATTAACGGCAGTGCCGTTCGCATTGATTGTAGCCGAACCCGATTTAGGCACTGCTGTTGCTTTGTTGGCAGTTTGCGTAGTGATTCTTTTTATGGGCGGAACGAATATAGCCCACCTGTTGCTCCTGGCCCCCCCGGCAGCAGCGGGATTGTGGTGGCTTATTGTGAAGGAAGAGTACCGTCTCAGGAGGTACTTGGCTTTCCTCGATCCATGGAAGGACCCACTGGATACCGGTTGGCACATTATTCAGTCCTTACTGGCGCTTGGATCGGGGGGACTGTTTGGACTTGGTTTGGGCATGAGTCGTCAGAAGTACCATTACCTTCCTGAGACACATACGGACTTCATATTCTCTATCCTCGGAGAAGAACTTGGATTCATGGGATGTACTGCAGTCATAGCCCTATTTTTCGTATTCGCCTGGAGGGGAATCAGGGCTGCCCTGAGAGCGCCGGATCGGTTCGGACAGCTGTTGTGTGCAGGACTCACATGTATGATAGTGCTCCAGGCACTGATAAACATAGGCGTGGTTACGTCATCGATCCCTATTACGGGGATATCGCTTCCCCTTCTCAGTGCCGGAGGGTCATCGCTCACAGTGACTATGGCATCCATCGGGATAATCCTCAACGTGTCGCGCCAGTCGAACCTGTAAGGATCACGGCGGGCCGGTGGACAAGCTTTCTTCCTGCATGCAGCAGCACACAGCTAAGGACGAGGGCATACTATAACAATGGCAACTAGGTTCAGGTAATAGGAGGCAGTAGGATTTGGACAACTTGAAACAAGTGCATTTCGTGGGAATAGGCGGCTCAGGAATGAGCTCGCTCGCCAGAATACTGCTACAGGCCGGGATCAAGGTTACCGGCTCTGACTGCAAGCACTCTCTACAACTCGACAGGCTCGAGCAAGCGGGAGCGACAGTTCACGTAGGTCACTCAGCATCGAATCTAGACTCACCGGACCTGGTAGTCGTTTCTTTAGCGGTCGACCCTGCCAATCCGGAGGTTATCGAGGCCGGAAAACGGGGTATACCTGTGCTGACTCGGGCTCAGCTGCTTGGAAAGCTGTTCAACGAGAAAAAAGGCATAGGAGTCAGCGGGACTCACGGTAAGACAACCACTTCATCCATGATAGCCTATGCTCTGATGCAGGCCGGAGCCGACCCCACTATAGCAGTGGGCGGGGAAATCCTCGACCTCGGATATGGTGGGAGATTAGGAAACGGCGAGTACTTCGTTGCCGAGGCAGACGAGGCATATAAGTCGTTCTTTGAGCTTCGACCATATATCGGCATCATAACCAATGTAGATAACGACCATGTCGATCATTACGGGTCTTTTGAGGCTGTGATTGCCGGATTCAACCGCTTTGCATGCCAGACCCGTAGGGACGGCTGCCTAATTGTCTGTGCCGACGACGCCAGTGCCTTGCGTGCTGTTCAGGGATACACCGGAGAGCTTGTCCTGTACGGGACCGGTGGTGCGGACTATGCAATCGACAACTGTCGTGTGGAAGGGGGCCTCTGGCGATTCTCTGTTAAGCATGGAAGAGAATTTGCAGAGGTTTCTCTCCTGATACCAGGGGAACACAACGTGCTCAATGCTGCAGCTGCGCTGGCAGCCTGTCATAGGATTGGAATGGATCTCGGTGAAACTGCGCAAATACTCGGACGATTCCACGGAGCTCGCCGTCGCAGCGAACTTATCGGCTCAATAGCCGGAGTGCTCGTCTATGATGACTATGCTCATCATCCATCGGAGATCGAAGCCACGTTGCGCGCGTTCCGCACAAAACATTCCGGCAGGCTCATAGCTGTATTTCAACCCCAGAGATTCTCAAGGACAAAGCTCCTAATGAATCAGTTCGCACAGGCATTTGCGGACGCTGACCTCGTAGTAATCGATGACATATTCTACAGAGGAACGGGAGAAGTTCCCGTGGAGGGAGTCAGCTCGCGGAGGCTCGCGGAGCTGATTCAATCGATGTCACACAGACCGGCGCTGTACATACCAGGCAAACAGGAGATAGTAGAGTACTTATCTAAACAGGCGCGCGAAGGAGACCTCATCCTTACGATGGGGGCAGGCGATATAAGGGAGTGCGCGGTGAAGCTGGTCGAGATCCTGGGAGGGGAGCCGGCGTGAATCTCGATGCAATGATTCAGGAACTTACTGATAAGACGCGGGGGACGTTGCTGATCAACGAACCTATGCGTTATCACACCAGTTTTCGGATAGGCGGGCCTGCAGACGCATTCTTTCTCCCGACGGATGAGGAGGATGTAAAGATTGCATTGCTGGCCTGTCAGCAACACGGAGTGCCGGTAACAGTGATCGGGGCAGGAACCAATCTGCTGGTCTCCGATTTGGGAATAGAAGGACTGGTCCTCTGCCTCAATCGACGGCTAACAAGCATTTCTATCGATGATTGTTATATGACGGTCGGAGGCGGGGCGCAGCTGTCCGTCGTTTCGGCTGTTGCAGCTCAGCGTTCTCTCGCGGGGCTGGAGTTCGCAGTTGGAATTCCCGGAACTGTCGCAGGCGCCGTGGCTATGAATTCTGCAGCGCACGGAAGCAGGATGAGCGACATCGTCAGCCGCGTGAGAGCGTTGCGACTGGACGGAACTGAGGTGGTTCTGAAGGCTGGTGACTGCGGGTTTGGCGAAAAGACGAGTGTATTTCAAAACCAAGAATATGTAATAGTGGAAGTCGTTCTGCGCCTTCAACCGGGGGACGGCGATCAGATAGCCAAAGCTCGGGACAAATACGCTAAGGACAGGAGTGCAAAACAGCCTCTTGAGTATCCAAGTGCCGGGTGCGTGTTTAAGAACCCGGCAGGTGGAGGGGCCGGAAGATATATTGATCAGGCAGGGTGCAAAGGACTGCGGGTGGGTGACGCAGAGGTTTCCCGTTTGCACGCCAATTTCATAGTGAACCTAGGCAATGCCACTGCTCGAGACGTGGTGCAGCTGATCAATCAGGTTCAGAAATTGGTGATTGACAAGGTCGGTGTTAGGCTGGAACCCGAGATACGAATTATCGGGAGGTAACCAGCATTTTGAGGAGGCAGCTACGATGAAGTTTTGTGTAGCCGGAGGTACCCGCCTGTCCGGCACTGTAAGGATAAGTGGTGCTAAGAATTCTGTGTTGAAACTCATGGCCATATCAATAATGGCAAACGACCGATGCGTCATTCGCAACGTTCCAAAGATATCAGACGTTCAGATGATGAAGGGAGTGATAGAGGCTTTAGGCGCCCGCGTTGAGTGGAACGGCGACACGATGGAGATCACTCCTCCTGAGCGTGTGGGAACTGAAGTCCCGGAGGAATTGGTTCGCGGTATGCGTGCGTCTATCCAAATAATAGGGCCACTCCTCGCGAAGGTCGGCGAAGTCCATATAGCCCAACCGGGAGGATGTAGCATAGGCCACCGGCCGGTAGACTTTCACCTCAAAGGGTTTGCAGCCATGGGTGCTGAAGTCGAGGAGCGCTATGGTTACATTAGGGCTCGGGCCGATAAGCTGCGGGGAGCAACTATATTCCTGGACTTTCCGAGCGTAGGGGCAACCGAAAATTTGATGGCTGCAGCCGCTCTTGCCGAAGGCACGACGGTTATATGCAATGCAGCGCGCGAGCCGGAAATAGTTGATCAGCAGAATTTTCTAAACCTTATGGGAGCTAGGGTCAGGGGCGCCGGAACAGGGCAGATAGTTGTCGAAGGTGTAAAGGAATTGTCGGGAGTGGACTATACGGTTATCCCGGACAGAATCGAGGCCGGAACAATGATGGCGGCTGCCGCAATTACCCGCGGTCATGTCACTTTGTGTAATGTAGAACCCGATCACCTCGGATTCCTGATAGCTAAGCTCAGGGAGATGGGCGTCGGCGTAGAGGTGTCTCATAATCAAATCGATTGCTACGCCGACCATCCGATTCGAGGAATCACGGTGCGGTCGATGCCATATCCCGGTTTTGCGACCGACCTGCAGCCGAGCATTGCTGCTTTAGCATCTGTGGCAACCGGTTGCAGCGTTCTCGTAGAGACAATTTACTCCAATAGGTTCCACTACTTGGAGGAGATGCGGAAGATGGGTGCGAAAGTCATTATTGAGCACTCTACCGCAGTCATCAAGGGGGTCGACAGGCTTACTGCTGCGGATGTCACCGCACCTGATCTGCGCGGCGGCGCTGCACTGGTCTTGTGCGCCCTAGCTGCTGAGGGGACCTCGGTGGTTGACAATGTTGAGCTCATTGACCGGGGGTACGAGGAATTTGAACGAAAACTCTCCGAGCTAGGAGCTAGAATCGTGCGAATCAAGTGAGCGGAAGTGACGTTGTCTTGGACGATAGGTTGTTTACGACAGCGGTTACTGTCATTCTCATATGCACTGCTGCCTTATCGCTTATGCAATCATCTGCTTTTATTGTTTCTGAAATTGTGGTCACCGGCAACTCGTACTTCACTGACGCAGAAATCATTGCAATGGCTGGGTTGAGCAATCCGGTCAATCTTTTTAGAGTAAACGCCCGAGAGTGTGCGGAGAGTCTTGAAAGGTCTAGCAAGATTGAGAAAGCTGTGGTCCGTAAAGTCTTGCCCGACACTTTATGTATAGATGTAATTGAGCGCACTGGTGTGGGTTTGCTTCGATATAACGGGGTTTTCTGCGAGATCGATGCCAATGGAGTGGTGATAACTGACGTCTTAGACCCGGTAAGGGTACAGCTTCCGATCCTTACCGGATTGGAACCGACATACTTAGCTAGCGGGGAGAAGGCGCAGCCGATCCAGGTGGTGAACGCTGCCCGGATTGCAGGAGATATTGATCCGAGCGTAAGGAAGATGCTCAGAGAGTTGAATGTCGCCGATACCGATCACCTCGTCGGCTATCTCTCTACCGGTGCGATGGTCGTCTTTGGGGACAGCCAAGATTTGCGTCAGAAGTGCATCGTTCTAAAGTCGGTGCTGGAGGATTCGCAAAAGAGATCAGTTACCTTAAGCTATATTGATGTCAGCGTACCAAGTGCAGCAATAGCTCGCTAAGTGCGCCGGAAGCGGCTCTGGAGGAGAAGTTTGAACTGTGTGGAAAATAAGGCTATGGATTTGTCCCATTTCAGGAGGAGCAGTTCCGGTGGCTCAGGAGATAGCGCTCGGAGTGGACATTGGTACGAGCAGCGTAAAGTTTGTAGCAGGATATGTTGACTCTAACGACACCCTTAATGTCGTCGCTTGCCTATCTAGCCCGTCCGAGGGTGTCAAGAAAGGGTCAATTGCCAACCTAGAGGCAGCCTCTGAGTGCGTTGCTGCGCTGTGGAGCAGGTTTAGAGCAAGTTCTGACGCCAGGCCGGACGCTTGCCTTTCGTCAATAGATGGGACAAGCATTGTGTCTATGAACAGGTCTGGCTCGGTGGCAATTGAGGGATCGGGCCGTGTATCGGAGACGGACGTAAGACGGGCGATTGAGTCATCCGGTGCGTTTTCGCTGAAATCAAGCGATATGGTGCTTCACTTGATACCACAAGCGTTTACTGTAGACGATTGCAGCGGCATCGAATCTCCGATCGGCATGATCGGAAGTCGCCTGTCTGTAGATACGCATGTGGTTGTGGCTTCTCAAGCGGCCGTTAGCAGCCGAATCAGCGTGTTTGAAAAGGCCCGGGTAAGAGTGGCAGGCCTAGTCGCTCACGGCATTGCATCTGCAGAGGGTGTTTTGGGTGTCGATGAGCGCGATCTGGGTGTTTGTTTGGTCGATATCGGCGCGGGGACAACCAATTTGGTTGTGTATAAAGGGTCGGGCATAGTGCACAGTTCCACAATTGCTATCGGCGGAGCCAGTATCACCAACGACCTCGCCCTGGGTCTAGGCATTCCTTTTTCCGCTGCAGAACGGTTAAAGACTACAGTGGCGGATCTAGAGCGGTTTGACAACGTCGACGAAGAAAGGTTTTCTGACGTAGACCTTGCAAGGAGTTTAAGTGGTGCTGATCTATCTCAGGCCGGCAACATTGTAAGGGCTCGCTTAGCCGAGATCTGTGAGCTTATCGTATCGGATCTTAAAGGCGCAGGAGTTCATCGCCGTATACCGGCCGGGCTGGTTATCACAGGCGGTACTGCAAACATGGTTGGGTTAAGTGAGTTTGTAACTAAGGTAACAGGTTATCGATGCTCTTGCGCTGCCGCTCGCCGGGTTCTTAGGAGCATTGATGTTGCGGCTAAGCCCGAGTACGCTTGCGCTGCCGGGCTGGTTCGGATAGCTTTTTCCGATAATGCTTGGGGCACGGTGAGAAACATCAACTTTCCTGAACCACGAGGTTGGCGTTATTGGGCTCGCAGCGTGGTTAGGATGCTGTTGAGTTGGCCCGGTTGAAGCCCCCGGCTAGTGTCGCCCGAGGATCGACAGTCTCAATCTAACGAGTTTACAGGAACGGAGGAGATTTCAGTGGCGGACGGCGGTCTCGTAGAGAAGAATTGTAATTATGCGTGCATAAAGGTCATAGGGATTGGGGGCGGTGGATGCAACGCAGTTAATCGAATGATCGAAAGCGGTTTACAGGGAGTTGAGTTTATTGCTGTAAACACCGACGTCCAAGCCCTTAACAACTCAAAGGCGCCGGTCCAGTTGAGAATAGGTTATGAACTGACAAAGGGACTTGGTGCGGGTGCCGATCCGGAAATCGGAAGGCAGGCTGCAGAGGCGAGTGCTGAAGAGATCAAGGAAAGCCTGCAAGGCGCAGATATGGTTTTCATAACTGCCGGTATGGGCGGTGGTACCGGTACCGGTGGTGCGCCGGTGGTCGCTAGGATAGCAAAAGAGTTGGGAGCCTTGACCGTAGCCGTGGTTACTCGGCCGTTTACTTTCGAAGGAAAGCCTAGGTGCAATCAGGCCGAGATCGGAGTCAAGAACTTGCGAGAGATGGTAGATACTCTTATAACGATTCCCAACGATCGGCTTCTTCAAGTAGTGGAGAAACGCACGTCTGTGCTCGAGGCATTCCGCATGGCAGATGATGTGCTGCGACAAGGTGTGCAAGGAATTGCCGATTTGATCATGATTCCGGGTTTGATTAACCTCGACTTTGCTGACGTCCGTACAATCATGACGGATGCCGGCTCGGCGCTTATGGGGATTGGACAGGCTTCTGGTGAGGATCGCGCCGTACAGGCCGCGAAGATGGCCATTTCAAGCCCGCTCCTGGAGACGTCGATAGAAGGGGCGAAAGGCGTACTGATGAACATCACCGGAGGACCTGATCTTGGGCTTTTTGAGGTAAATGAGGCTGCATCCGTCATAGCTGAAGCGGCTGATCCCGAGGCAAACATCATCTTCGGAGCAGTTATCGATGAGAACATGGGGGATAGCGTCCGAATTACCGTGATCGGCACCGGCTTCGGGGATAGAAAGCGCAAAAAGACCGGTTTTGGTGACATCGAGATGAGGCCTTTTATTGCCGACGACCTCGACATCCCGGCGTTTCTGCGCAAGCCCAGAAAATAGTTCGGTCATTTTAGGAAGGAATCGCAATTGCGGTCGGCTAGTATAATTGCTAGATGCCTAATGTGTGCGATTCCAGGGGCTGATTTGGTATGGAAGGCTCGTCTGGCATCTCGCTAATCGCAGCGGGAGTAGTCACTAATTTTGCGATGACATATGTCATGCTGTGGGCTTCGGCAGAGGTGGTCGGACGGAGAAAGACTCGGCAGCGGCTCGTGTTGGGTGCATTGACTGCCAGCATGTTCTTGGTCGTGCTCCTGTTGTTGGTCGGATATGGGTTTATCGAATTTCTCTCGATTCCTTCTGTAGTTGTTGCGCTAGCATCGGTGCCCGTATCGGTAGCAGTTTCCTTCGGCCCTTTGAAACTCGTCGAACTGGTCAGGCTGTCCGCTGTGGCGCTGTTTTTCACGTGCTTAGCTGCAGGAGTTACCATAGCTGTAAATCTTTATACGGGCGGATGGATGGTCGTCAGCGGCTGGGATATGGTGAGTAGTCTGATCGTTGCGGTCGGGTCGGTCCTCCTCGTAGCCGAGCTCGGTTGGGGAATTGTTCACAAGCGGGTCAGAGATTCTTTGTACTTTGTTCCTATAAGGATACTTCTTGGCAATAAGAAGCTTGAGGCTAACGCGCTCTTGGATACGGGAAATCAATTGAGAGATCCACTTACGGGTGCTCCAGTGGTTATTGTGGAACTCGAACTCTTGAAGAAGGCGATTCCGAGAGAAATCCTGGATGCGTTTGAAAGCCGTTCAGATTCCCCCTATGAATTGCTTGCCGTCCTTTCGTCATTTCCGGAATGGGCAAGGAGAGTCAGGTTGATTCCTTTTAGCTCTCTGGGCAAAGACAAAGGAATACTGATAGGGATTCGTCCGGATGCTTTTGAAATACTCGAGGGACAGGTATGCTTCTCGGTAGCGAACGTTGTCCTCGGCATACACCCAAGGCACTTGTCTGCTTCGAATGAGTATCAAGCGTTGCTTCACCCCGAGCTCTTAGGTGCGGTTTGAATGCAGCCTTCAAGAGGAGCAATTGGCTATGTGGATAGCTTTGAGAGGCCTAAGGTGGCGGGCGCGCGTACTGCTACTGCGCGTTTTCTCCAAACTAGGTATCTTCCCAGAACTCGTGATTCATTACGTAGGGAGTGGCGAGGCGCTACCTCCTCCGCTCAGTCCTGAGGAAGAACTGGTCTTGCTCAAGCGCCTCGAGCAAGGTGACTTTCGTGTCCGCGGGGAGCTCATCGAGAGAAATCTTCGATTAGTCGTGTACATTGCAAAGCGTTTCGAAAATACCGGCGTGTTGATAGAGGACTTGGTGTCGATCGGGACAATCGGACTGATAAAAGCTGTTAATACTTTTGATCCTCGCAGGAACATTAAGCTCGCTACGTACGCATCGCGATGCATTGAGAACGAAATACTCATGTATTTAAGAAGGAACAGCAAGACTAAATCTGAGGTCTCGTTCGACGAACCGCTTAACATAGACTGGGACGGCAATGAACTTCTGCTGTCAGACGTTCTAGGAACAGAGAACGACTCAATCTACAGGTACATCGAGGATGAGGTCGACAAGTCACTTCTTGCATCCGCTTTGGGAAGTCTCAACCGTCGGGAGAAGCGCATAATGGAGCTCAGGTTTGGACTCCATGATGGTGTAGAAAAGACGCAGAAAGAAGTCGCAGATCTGCTTGGGATTTCTCAATCGTACATATCGCGGTTGGAGAAGCGCATAATCAAGAAACTCAGGCGAGAGATTCAGAGAATAGAGTAGTGCGAAATCTCTGATTTGAGACTATATAAACGAATTCACTCATTGAAAGCGCTGGTAAGAGGCGCTTTTTTTGTTGGGTATAAAAGGTACCGGTCATGTCAATAATGGTACTGTGCTTGACGGAATATGGAAAACCGGGTGACGCTGGGTTTTGCACTCCAAGATTGGCACTAGTGAGTGGTTGCGAGCCTTGGAAGCCTGCGTGTCGTTGGGGGGAATCGGTTGTGAATAAAGTGGAGATCTGCGGTGTCAACACGTCGAAGCTGCCGGTTCTAAAGAGTTCGCAGATGAAGGAACTTCTGCGGAGGGTGAGACAAGGTGACGAGCAGGCTCGGCAAGAGCTCATTCGTGGGAACCTTAGACTCGTTCTCAGCGTTATACAACGATTTAACAATAGAGGCGAGTACGTTGACGACTTGTTTCAAGTCGGGTGCATTGGGCTTATAAAGGCAATTGACAATTTCGACCTAAGCCAAAACGTCAAGTTCTCTACGTACGCAGTTCCGATGATAATTGGGGAGATACGCAGGTATTTGCGAGACAATAACCCTATACGAGTCAGCAGGTCCTTACGAGATATCGCCTATAAAGCCCTTCAGGTCAGGGACAGGCTAATCAGTCGCAACTCCAAGGAGCCAACCATATCGGAATTGGCCGAAGAGCTGGGTATCCCTCGCGAAGAGGTGGTACATGCGCTCGATGCAATTCAGGAACCGGTGTCACTGTTTGAGCCTATTTACCACGACGGCGGCGATCCTATCTACGTAATGGATCAAGTTGGCGATGATAAGAACGAAGACTCAGTTTGGCTGGAAGGAATTGCTATTCGTGAAGCCATAGAAAAGCTCAATGAGCGCGAGAAACGAATCCTGAAACTGCGGTTCTTTGAGGGAAGAACTCAGATGGAGGTAGCCGACGAAATCGGGATCTCACAGGCCCAGGTATCTAGGCTCGAAAAAGCAGCGCTCAAGCACATGCGAAGGTACATCTGATCAGACGGGTCTACCAGGGGTGACTTATATGCTTACTCGTTGGTCTAGTCATGAGCAGAGACGAGCTTGTGGGATAACACTGATGTCTCAGATTCGCCGGAGGATTCTTACAGCTTTGGCAATCGCAGTTTCGACCATAGCGTTAGCCGGACTTTGCCAGCATGTGCCGACCGCCCTGGCTGACTCCGAGACGACACCGGCCGGGGAGCTGCTGAGACTGCACGTAATAGCGAATAGCGATACTTTCGAGGACCAGGCGTTAAAGCTGAAGGTACGGGACGCCGTGTTAGATGCAGCCGGTAAGCTGCTGATGGACGTAGCCAGCAAGGACGAAGCCATCGCACTTGTGCGTTCAAATCTCCACCTGTTCGAATCGGTCGCCGAAGATGCGGTAAGGCGCGAGGGGTTTGGATACGAAGTCGCGGTATCCATTGGCAGGTTTGGATTTCCGGACAGGATATATGGGAATCTGTTCGTCCCGGCCGGCGAATACGACGCTGTCAGGGTGGTCATTGGGGCCGGACAGGGGACTAACTGGTGGTGTGTGCTGTTCCCTCCTCTATGCTTTATCGACATGGGGACAGTCCAGCCAAACGGAGAGAAGGCTCCGACGGGTGAGCAGGCGCGTGCACTACCGGTTTTCTCGGAAGAAGAAGCGGCTAATGGAGACAATCTGAGAAAGCGTCTGGAGAAGTATGTCCAAAGCTATATAGTTTCTTTGGATCAGGGGATTCAGTCGGACGGAGCAGAGCCGCAAAGCAGTGATACCGGTCAGATGGGGATCATAGCTCGACTTGAGGATGAACTCGACAAGATCAAGTTGCAGTTTGGGTCGCAGAAGTACGCTATACAACCTTGGATGTGGTTTTTCTGATCGGCGCGCAGGCAAGGTTTGCACCTCTGACCTGACAGGCGCATAGTGTGTATGAGGAGAAGGCCAGGGGGTAACCTAATATGCTCATACGCACTTCTGATCTCAAGCTGCGGGAAGTTATCAATATCCGCGACGGACGCAACCTGGGAGTGGTTACAGACATCGAGTTCGATATGGACAAAGGTGCAGTTCAGGCAATCATAGTGCCGGGTGAAGGCCGCTTGCTCGGGCTATTTGGCCGAAAGGGAGACGTAGTAATCCCTTGGCACCGGATTCGTAAGTTCGGCGAAGATGCTATTCTCGTAGATATTGATGATCTTGATGAAAAATGACCCCTGAGGCGGAACTACTTCCATGTATGGGCAGCAGTTGCGACACGCAACTGCTGCCTTTTCCTTTTTCAATAGGCTATAATGATTTCGAGGAGTGATAGACGTGAGGTGCCCATTTTGCGGCGAAAAGGAGACAAAGGTGACAGACTCGAGAGCGACGGATGACGGTTGCTCTGTCCGCAGACGGAGGGAGTGCGCCGCGTGCGGCAAGAGGTTCACTACCTACGAGACTGTGGATCGGACTCCCCTCATTGTGGTCAAGAAAGACGGAAGCCGAGAAGCGTTTGATCGAAACAAGATCCTTACCGGTATCATGAGGGCGTGTGAAAAGCGTCCCGTATCCGTTGCAGAACTCGAGGCAGTTGTTACCGACATAGAGAGAACCCTTCGCAACCGGCTGGAACCCGAAGTGACCAGCAAGGACATTGGCGAGCTGGTCATGGAGAAGCTGAAGAATATTGACGAAGTGGCGTATGTGCGTTTCGCCTCAGTTTACAGGCAATTCAAGGACATAACTACATTCAAACAGGAGCTGGAGAGCCTTCTTGAGAAGAGATAGTAGTCTGTGCCTACTCGCTGTCGCCCGTCCGTCGTGGAGGTTTTGTGGTCTTGCTGCGGATGGTGGAAAGCCAAGGATTGCAGTACTTGCTGCTAGATGAGCCCTCGAGCGCGTATAGGCTGTTAGCGGGTTTCACAACCAGGCTTGGTGGAGTGAGCCCTCCTCCGTACAGTTCTTTGAATGTAGCGTTCCACGTCGGAGACGCAGAAGAACGAGTGCTGGAGAATAGGAGACGGTTAGCTGCAGCGCTCGGCGTGGATCGGAAGTGCATGGTTTTTGCAGAGCAGGTCCATTCAAATAGGTTGGCGATTGTTGACAGTCAACACTGTGGAATGGGCTCCTATGAGCTCGCGAGCTCAGTCCCAGGGGTCGATGGTTTGATCACTTCTACTGCGGGAGTCATGTTAGTTCTGATGTTCGCCGATTGCGTTCCTATCATTCTGTATTCCCCTGAACTCCCGGTCATCGCAGTAGTTCATGCGGGCTGGCGCGGCACTGCGAGCAGGGTAGCAGCAGAAGCAGTTATGCTCATTGAAAAAGAGTTTGGAGTGAGTCCTTCGTCTCTGCGAGCAATTCTCGGTCCGTGTATAGGCCCTTGCTGCTACGAGGTATCCGGCGAGGTAGCCAACTTAGTGAAGTCTGCGAGCGTGTCGCGGGAGGGTTGCGGAAATAGCCGGCGCGCGCAAGATGCGGAGAAGGGCGTGCGGGTCGACCTGGCGGCAGAAAACATGTCCCAATTACTTCAAGCGGGAATTCCTGGCTCCAATGTCGAGCGTGTGGAGATCTGTACATCCTGTCACACGAATTTGTTTTTTTCACACAGAGCAGAGTGCGGTGTCACCGGCCGATTTGCAGCATTTGCCTACATACTGCCCCAAGGACTATAATATTAACTGGAGAAGAGGTGACTGGCTATGGAGTCGCTCTCTGAGCGCGTCCAAGCCGTGCTGAAGCGGATAGAACGTGCAGCTGAGTCAGTAGGAAGGGATCCAAAGGACATTACTTTGGTTGCGATAACAAAGACAGTTCCGACCGATAGAATCCGAGAGATTCTCGAACTGGGCGTTACTAGTCTCGGAGAGAATAGGGTGCAAGAAGCTGAGGGCAAGATCGCTGCTTTACAGTCTTATAATGCCACCTGGCATCTTGTTGGGCATCTTCAGACCAACAAGATAAACAAAGCTTTGCGATTGTTCAGCCTAATTCAGTCCGTTGACAGCAAACGACTGGCAGCTGCTATTCAGTTGCGAGCCGAGCGGGACAACATTGAAGAAGTGCCGTGCCTTATTCAGGTAAACGTGTCCGGGGAGTCGACCAAGCACGGGATTCCCCTGGAATCGGCTCTGGAAGAAATCAGAGAGATTGCCCGGTATGATCGGTTGAGGATTCGTGGCTTGATGACGATCGCTCCGTATACGACCGATCCCGAAAGTGTCAGACCTGTTTTCAGGCAACTCAAACTTCTTGCTGACAGGATCTCCGACGCATGCATCGATGGACTCAGTATGGACATTCTGTCAATGGGGATGAGCGGGGATTTCGAGGTGGCTATTCAAGAGGGGGCAACAATGGTCAGAATCGGATCGGCGTTGTTTGGCCCCAGGGAGTAGTGCTGAGTATGCGCGAGGGCATTGTGGACCGAATTCTTGCGTTTATGGGCCTTGATGTGGGCGTAGATCCAGAGGAAGAGATGGTAGAACGTGATACCAAGGCTTTCGAAACCGTCAAGGCGGAGTTTGGCGATAAGATTGTCAGTCTGCGATCCTCAGGCAACACACGCCTCATAATTGTTGAGCCTAAGGGCTTCGGCGAGGTCCGAAGGATTTGTGACCATCTGCGACGAAGACAACCGGTCATAGTCAATGTGAGAGAATGCGATCCGGCCACTTCTAGGCGGGTACTGGACTTCGTCATGGGAAGCACGTACGCGTTGTCCGGGCGAATGCAAAAGATAGTGGATGGTGTGTTTTTGTTTACTCCGGACAACTTTGAGATTGTGGGCACCGATTCGGTCCGGAAACCATAGTGTTGGGAGTGGGTACTGTGTCAGACAATCCAACGAGTGACAATGCGTCTTTAGGTAATGTTGCATTGATCGGTGCGGGAGTGATGGGCGAAGCTATTGCTTCAGCCCTTGTCAATAGGGGGGTCTGTGAGCCGGGACGCATTAGGGTCAGCGATATACGCACCGACCGGCTTGAGCTGTTGCGGCAGAGACTAGGCGTGTATATTGCCGGCTCGAATCAAGACGCCGCGCGCAACGCCTCTGTAGTACTGCTCGCAGTCAAACCTCAGGCTGTACAGACTGTTTTGAGAGATATCGCCTGCGTAGTCAACCGCAATCATCTGATTGTTTCAATTGCTGCAGGAGTAACTGCCAACTCAATAGAATCAAGTCTTCCTGCAGGTAGCCGGGTTATCCGGGCTATGCCGAATACTCCGGGCGTCATAGGTATGGGCATCACTGCAATCTCAGCCGGGTCAAACGTCTCTGAAGAGGACATTAGGACCGCAGAAAGTCTGTTTCGCAGCATGGGGGAAGTCGTGGTGGTCGATGAGAGGCTGATGGACGCGGTTACCGGCTTGAGCGGAAGCGGGCCTGCCTACTGTTTTCTGTTTATAGAGGCTCTAGCTGATGCCGGAGTCCTAAACGGGCTTCCTCGGGATATCTCTCTTAAGTTAGCTTGTTGGACCGTGCTGGGTGCTGCGGCTTTGGCAAAGGACTCACCCGATCATCCTGCAGTTCTCAAGTCAAAAGTCACTTCACCTGCAGGTACAACAGCCGCCGGGCTGGCAGTGCTTGAGCGGATGGGGCTCCGGTCGGCTGTGATTGACGCGGTGACGGCTGCAACAGATAGGAGTCGACAGTTGTCCTCTGGCAACGGCTAACAAGAACCTGACGAGAATATATGCTTGACTGGAGGCGACTCCTATATGATCAACGTGCAGCTGTGGAGATTCATAAATCTAATACTGAGCGTTTACGAAATCTTGATTCTTGCAAGAGTAGTTATGTCATGGATAAATATGGGACCAAACAGTCTTTCAGATTTCGTCTACAGAGTCACCGAGCCGGTTCTTAGGCCAATAAGAGAACTCATTCCGGCCTTGGCCGGAGTCATCGATTTGTCACCGCTGGTGGTGTTCATGCTTATAGATCTGATTAGAAGACTCATGTACGTCTTGATCTTTTCGTAACTGCGCTTTCAAGAGCATAAACCGGTAGGAGGAGTAGAGTTGACAGACCTCACCGACATTGTGCCTATCGATGAACTGTTCGAATCGCAAGAGGAGAGGCTACTAGCTAGTCGTACGCTCGATATCGTTCGTGAAACGCTGCAAACTGCTGACCCGCAGTTGACTGGTTTCCTTGACCCAATGGAACAAAACGTCATGCGTCAGGTCCTGCGGAGACTTCCGGATGTCCGGTATGTGATGTTCGGCGGGTACCGCCGTGCTGAGCGCAAGCGAGCGATTATTATCCCTTCATATTTCGTAAACGAGTACCTGGATTTTCAGATTGGAGCCGTCGAGATAGTTCCTGATTCTGATGGAGAATTGCTCAGCCAACAGGACTATTTAGGAGCAATCCTTTCGATTGGGTTGAGCAAGGATACGGTTGGAGACATTGTAGTAAGTGAAAGCCGAGGTCAAGCCTTTGTCGATGCTTCAGTCCAGGAGTTCATAGAGAGAACCTTGAATAGAGTCGGACGTTTCAAGGCTACCGTGAGCATAATTGATCCGGAGAGAGCAGAAGTGGTGCCTGAGCGAGTCGAAGAGATTGATAGGACCGTAGCATCGCTTCGTCTCGACTCGGTGGCTGCAGCGGGTTATTCCGAGTCCAGAACTAAGATGGCAAAAGATATTAGGGCAGGCAGGGTGAAACTTAACTGGAATCCCGTGATAAAGCCCGATATTGAGGTAAAAACAGGAGATGTCATCTCTATTCGTGGCAGAGGGCGGGTAGTGGTTCAGGAAGTCCTCGGAGAAACTCGCAAGGGCCGAGTCCGGATACGTTTGAAGAAATTGATTTGAGAACAGCAATCTGAGCGGCTAATTGGGAACAATAAAGTTGTGCCTTTAGTGAAGGGCTAACGTCTCGTTGTGAGCGCACACTCAGGTGAATCGAGTGAATGAGGCTGATTTGAGCAGGTTAAAAGAGGCTATCTACACCCTGTCCGAGAGGCTCGAGAAAGCCGATATAGCGGAGTTTATACAGTACTACGAGCGACCGGGAAGGGTCATATACATAAGCTTTATCGCAGGATTAGCGAGGGGATTGGGAATCGCTATTGGTGCGACCCTCTTGCTCGCGGTGGTGCTATATATCCTCACGTTGGTGGTGAATCTGAATCTGCCTGTCATTAGCAGGGCGATCGCGGAAGTAGTGCACCTAGTGCAGCAGAATCTCGAAGCGCTCCAGACTCTGAGGTGAGTGAAGCCCGAGTTGGGTTGGGAGGACTGGTATCTTGGACGTGCGCATTGCCAAAGGCCTCAGGCGAAAGCTGCTGGCGCTTAGACAGCAACTGAAGGACCAGCTGTCTTCAATGGAAGCCGGTTTGATGAATGGCCCGCAGTCTGACTGGGCGCGCGAATTGTCTGCGTACGATAACCATCCTGCTGACTCGGCTTCCGAGACCTATCTGAGGTCTCAGCAAATCGGCTTGATTGATAGTCGCAAGCGAATGCTATCAATGATAGAGACTGTCATTGCAAAGCTGGATAACGGAACGTACGGTTTGTGCGAAAACTGCCAAAAGCCGATTCCTGAAGAGAGGCTGCAGGCCATACCGTTTGCGCTGCTGTGCAAAGAGTGCCGAGAGCTTGCTGAACAGAAAGCTGTATCGCATTTGCGTCCTGCCGAAGAAAGTCTCATCCGCTCGTTGTTTTCACGGCTCTTTGGCGACGAAGCCGATTCCGCAGGGACCGACGGAGAGGACACGTGGCAAGCTGTAGCTCAGCACGGCACTGCTGAGACTTATCAGGATGTAGCTCCGACCACCGGAGACAACACCCCGGGCCACACCTATATAGATTCCGACGAAGTAGTTGGGGCCGTTGAGGAAGTCGACAGAGTCATCGATGAGGAACGCGATGATGTTCATGAGACCGGTTAAGCAAGGTGATCGTTTTGTATCCTTGGCAGTGCTGCTTCTGATTGCGTTCCTGGATCAGCTTACCAAGTATGTCATTGAACGGAAACTGCCTCTTTACGGGTGCGTTAAAGCTTTCGGACCAGTGCGCTTGACTCATGTGAGGAACCAAGGTGCTGCGTTTGGTCTGTTTCACGGGTCTTCTCTCGTGTTGGCTGCGTCGGGTCTCGTTTTTCTCGGAGTGCTAGCCTTATTATGGGTTGCCGACTTAAAGAACAGAGGCATGCGGTGGGGTTTGGTCTTGCTTGCTTCAGGATGCACTGGAAACCTCATAGACCGTATAGTGCGAGGAGCAGTCATAGACTTTGTCGACCTCGGATTTTGGCCTGTGTTTAATGTTGCAGACGTGTTCATAGTAGTGGGACTTCTGCTTATCCTGTGCGCGCTTTTCCCGGACGCGGGGGTTGTTGGCCAGGCTGTCAGAGTGAGTCAGGATAAGTCTGAGTCCGAGAAGGGTTGTTGATCATGCGGCCTGTGCTATTTGAGATCTTCGGATTGCCGGTGTACTCTTACGGATTCGCACTGGCATTGGCATTTGCAACAGGGACCGTCGCCGTGTCTCTTGCTGTTCGTCGCTACAATGTCGATCCGATCTACATTGTCGATTTAGCAATGATTACCTGTGCGTCTGCGATGATCGGAGCCCGCGCTGTGTTCGTGTTGCTGAACCTGTCGTGGTACTTGCGGGAGCCAAGTCGCATGTTTTCACTTAGCGACGGCGGCCTGTCGTTCCACGGTGGGCTTGGTGCGGGTATAGTCTCGGGTATTCTGTACTGTCGGTTTCGTGGCATCGATAGATGGCTCATGGCAGACCTCGTGGCCCCGTACATAGCTCTTGGTTACTCGATAGTGCGCATAGGCTGTTTTCTCAGGGGTTGCTGCTATGGTGTAGTTACGGATGTTCCCTGGGCGCTGCCTTCTAGCGCTCTCGATGATCTTCCCAGACATCCAATCCAGCTGTACTCATCTGCACTTAGCCTCTTGCTCTTTGTCTATCTTTACTTAAGGAGAAACCACTCGGGGTTTAGGGGTATGTTGATGTTTCAATATGTGGGACTGTATTCCCTAATGAGGTTTGCAGTCGAGTTTGTAAGAGAAGGAGAGCGCCTGGCGTTTGGTTTAACTCTAGCGCAAGTGGTTTCACTCGCTGTGGCTTCAGTCACCTTTGCACTCATGGGCTTTCTTTCGTATCGTTTTAACAAGGCTGGAGGGAATGTGGTTGGCGCGAAGGCCTCATGACGTTGACAGCGATGGAGCTGAGACCGCATTAGGCGAGGATTTGCACTCAATTCTCGAGGTTTCAGAGCCGGACGCAGGAAAAAGGATAGATGTATTCATAGCCACCCACATGGCGGGTGTAAGCCGTTCGATGGCAAAGCGATTGATTGAGAGTGGCAAGGTTAGCGTGGCCGTGGGTAACTCAAGCATTTTGCCGAAGCCGTCGTATGAGGTTAAAGCCGGAGATGTGATCAGTATCCGAGTACCGCCTCCTGAGCCAGCGGAGGTTGTGCCTCAGGACATACCCATCGACATCATCTACGAAGACTCAAGTGTTATTGTTGTGAACAAGCCCCGTGGATTGGTAGTGCATCCCGCTCCGGGCAACCGGGATGGAACACTAGTAAATGCTCTGCTCTTTCATTGCAGCGATTTAGCGGGTGTTGGTGGGGCCCAGCGGCCCGGAATCGTTCATCGTTTGGACAAAGACACGTCCGGACTCATGGTGGTGGCGAAAGATAATCTAGCGTACCTTGGACTGGTAAGCCAGATTAAGATGCACAGAGTAAAGAGGGAATACATCGCGATTGTCCACGGTGCGGTTAAGCCGGATTCCGGAAGCATCGACGCGCCAATCGGCAGGCATCCTGTCGACCGCAAGCGGATGGCTGTAGTGAACAAGGGCGGCAGACCGGCTGTCACTCATTTCAGAGTAATCCACCGCTTCGACGATTTTACTGTAGTCAGATGCACACTCGAAACCGGACGCACGCATCAGATTCGCGTCCACATGTCTTTCATCGGACATCCGGTTGTTGGTGATCCAGTTTATTCGCGCAGAAAGAACCCGTTCCAGATCTCGGGACAGGCACTGCACTCTGCGCACTTGGAGTTTGACCATCCTCGTACCGGCGAAAGAATGGCGTTTGATGCCGATATACCGGAAGATATGCAGAAAATCGTACGCTATCTATCTCAAACGAGAAAAACAGGTTCTAGCGATCAATAAGAACGTTGACCGTGAATTGGGACCCTGGTATAATCGAGCCGAGAATATTGAGTTTGCCTTTAAGCTGGTCCCGAGAGGCCGGCAAGGAGTCTACAAACAACTTAGCTGCGAGTAAGGGTTTTTTAGCGCTGGTTGCTGTAAGCCTCTCTGGGTCCCAGAGAGGCTTTAATTGTGGCTTAATGCGGGGGTCGGAGGTGAAAGGAGTATGGCTGAGAGCGGTCTTGTGGAAAAGGCGCAGTTAATGGACGCTGACGGCATTCGCCGCTCCGTAATTCGCATAGCCCACGAAGTTATTGAGCGAAACAAGGGAGTAGCTGACCTCGCAGTTGTGGGCATTAGAACTCGTGGAGTCCCATTGGCGCGCAGACTGGCGGACGCCATCAAATCCATTGAGCAAGTGGAAGTGCCCGTGGGAGTGCTGGATATCACACTCTACCGTGACGATCTCTCGACTATCTCGGTTCAGCCGGTAGTACACAAGACGGAGATTCCGTTTGATGTCAACGATAAGATAATAGTCTTGGTTGACGACGTTATCTTTACGGGCAGGACCGCTCGAGCAGCTCTTGACGCATTGATAGACCTCGGAAGACCCAGAGCAATACAGTTGGCGGTGTTGGTTGACAGAGGCCACCGCGAGCTTCCAATCCGACCCGATTTTGTTGGAAAGAATGTTCCCACTTCTAAGCGAGAGGTTGTAGCAGTCAGATTGCGTGAGACGGACGGCGAGGAACGAGTGGTGATACTGGAGTTATCCAGAAAACCTGGAACAGGGTAGATTGTTGGAGGTCCAAGATCCCTTTAAGTCAGTCCGGTGAGGCTGGCAAGGGTGGTGATGAGGGAATTGCCTCCTTGTCGGCTGCATTGGCTGGCAGGGAGGCTTCTTATTATATCGGTCAAGTCTAGAAAAAGGTTTCACAGGAGGGAAGTGTATGTCATTAGCAAGGTATGATGTTCACGAAAGGCCTAGGCTGAGAGAGTGGATCCCCCTTAGTCTTCAACACGTCTTCGCAATGTTTGGCGCCACCGTGCTGGTTCCTCTGTTGACAGGCTTGAGCCCGTCTGCAGCCTTGTTCACTTCCGGACTCGGAACGCTCGTCTATATTCTCATCACACAGGGCAAAGTGCCGGCTTACCTTGGATCGTCTTTCGCATTCATTCCTCCGTTGATCAGCGTGTCTCAAAGCTACGGGATGGAATACGCATTGGGCGGTGCATTGTTCGTCGGCGCTGTCTACTGCGCAGTCGCACTGCTGATTTGGCGTTTTGGACTGAATTGGCTGGACAAGTTGCTTCCGCCGGTCGTCATAGGATCGGTCATAGTTACCATAGGGTTGAACCTGGCGCCGACTGCTATGAATATGGCCATGTATGATGCCAGCGGGGCTTACAATGGGTACTATGTGCTCGTTGCAGTTGTAACCCTGGCAATTGCCGTGATATGTTCGATGCTGTTGAAAGGCTTTTTCGCAGTGATTCCCGTCTTGATTGGAATAGCCGGAGGCTACCTATTCTCGCTGGTAACCGGGTGGATTTGGCCCGACTTGGCGCTCATCGACTTTACTATAGTCAAAGAGGCCAGCTGGGTTGGATTCTCTAAATTCGCACTTCCGAAGCTCGCACTAGTTCCGGCAGCTACATTTGCGCTGGTTTCGATGGCGACCATAGCCGAGCATCTTGGCGATACCTTAGTGACCAGTAAGGTCGTCGGCCGCGATTTCTACAAGAATCCCGGGTTGCATAAGACCTTGGCCGGAGACGGAATTGCTACGTCAGTAGCAGCGCTGTTCGGTGGGCCTCCGAATACGACGTATGGTGAGAATATAGGCGTAATGGCGATCACCAGGGTTTACAGCGTCTGGGTCATTGGCGGTGCGGCGGTGATTGCGGTAGTCCTGTCGTTCTTCCAGAAGTTTGGAACACTGCTTCAGACAATACCGAGTCCGGTGATGGGCGGCATCTCTATGATGTTGTTCGGCATTATAGCTAGCAGCGGCATTCGAACGCTTGTGGAAAGCGGCATCGACTACAGCCGTACACGCAATCTCATCATCTCATCTGTGATTTTGGTAGTCGGAATCGGCGGCGGCAAAATCATGTTCCCGATTACAGATGCGCTGTCGTTCAAACTCGAGGGAGTCGCACTGGCCACCCTTGTCGGAATAATCCTGAACCTGGTGTTGCCGAAGGAGGCTGCGGACGCTGAGTCGTCAAGTTCAAAGGCAGATAGGTCGCAGGAGGCAGCGGCTTCAACTGAAAGTGCTTAATGGGAATCAACTAAACGTCCTCGCCAAGACTCGGCGAGGACGTTTTTCAGACCGACGGTTCTCTGTTCCCAAAAGAGGATGGTGAAGTGATGGGCCTTAGGAGCAAAGACTTGCTCGGGTTAGAATACCTGACCAGAGATGAGATCGAGTTGATTTTGGATACTGCAGAGCCATGTAAGCAGATCTTTACGAGGGACGTTCGCAAACTTCCCACCTTGCGCGGCAAGACAATGGTTAACTTGTTCTATGAGCCGAGCACAAGAACCCGGACTTCTTTTGAGCTGGCGGCAAAGTGGATGAGTGCTGACGTTATAAACATCTCTGTACCCGCAAGCTCAGTTATGAAAGGGGAGAGCTTAAAGGATACGGTCAGGACTCTCGAGTCTCTCGGCGCCAACATCATCGTCATGAGACACTCGGCAGCCGGAGCTCCCCATTTCCTTGCCAGGTCAGTAGATGCAGCTGTTGTAAATGCAGGCGATGGGGCCCATGAGCACCCAACGCAGGCCCTTGTGGACCTCTTTACAATTAGGGAGAAAAAAGGCGCCATAGCCGGACTCAAAGTTCTGATTGTCGGCGACATTTTGCACAGTCGCGTTGCCAAGTCAAATATCTGGGGTCTCACAAAGCTCGGAGCCAGTGTTACCGTAGTCGGACCGCCCACTCTTATTCCGTCGGAGATCGAGAAAATGGGAGTAAAGGTGTCGTATAACCTTGATGAGGCTATTTGCGACGCAGATGTGATCAATGTACTCAGAATTCAGCTAGAGCGGCAGAAGAAAGGGCTGTTTCCTTCCACGCGCGAGTACGTTTCCTTGTACGGGATCAATCGGGAGCGACTCAAGCGGGCCAAGAGTGACGTCTTGATACTTCACCCCGGGCCGGCAAACTTGGGAGTGGAGATCACTGAGGAAATCGCGTTGAGCCCTTGTTCGGCTATATCTGAGCAGGTTACTAATGGTGTAGCAGTCCGGATGGCGATCTTGTATTTGGTTTCGCGAGGTGACAAACAACGTGATGTTGCTTATTAAGCACGCGCACATTGTCGACCCCGCCACTGGTATAGATGGGCCGGGGCACATCGTAGTTAGTGGCGACCGCATCGAATCCATAGAGGTGGGCTATGTTCCGGAAGAGTCGTTTGACCTCGTGATCGACGCGACCGGCCTGACTGCGTTTCCCGGATTGATTGACATGCATGTTCATCTCAGAGAGCCGGGGTTCGAACAGAAGGAGACGATTGAGTCGGGCACTCGCAGCGCTGCGGCCGGCGGGTTTACGACTGTAGCCGCTATGCCGAACACCGAACCGGCAATTGACAATGCGGCAATGGCGGAATATGTGAGGAGCAAAGCGCAGCGCCTTGGATACTGCAATGTTGAAGTGATCGGCTCGATCACCAAGGGACGCAAGGGGCAGGAACTCTCAGAAATGAATGATCTGGTTGGGGCCGGAGTTGTAGCATTTTCTGATGACGGCAATACTGTCATGAACTCTGAGATAATGCGGCGTGCAATGGAATACCTTCGTATGTACAATATTCCGATAATTGCTCACTGCGAGGATGAATTTCTTGCAGAAGGCGGTGTCATGAACGAGGGACTCAATTCGACCAGGTTAGGGTTAAAAGGAATTCCCCCTCTAGCAGAAGAGTTGATCGTGGCCAGGGACGTCATGATGGCAGAGCGGCTGGGCGCCAGGCTGCACGTGGCTCACGTAAGCACGCGCGGTTCTGTAGAGATCGTGCGCAGAGCTAAAGCCAGGGGAGCGAGGGTGACTTGCGAAGTAACTCCGCACCATTTCTCATTGACGGATGACGCGGTAGAAGGATATGACGCTAGGTTCAAGATGAAACCGCCCCTGCGGACGCAGGAAGATGTGCTCGCCATTCTCGAAGGCCTGCAGGACGGGACGATCGATGCAATCGCGTCTGATCACGCTCCTCACACTGTCGAGGAGAAAGATGTCGAGTTTGATTATGCTCCGGATGGGGTCATTGGCCTAGAGACCACGCTTACCGTGAGCCTTACCAACTTGGTGGCCAAAGGGGTACTGAGCCTGTCGCAGCTAGTCGAGAAGCTGAGCGCGAACCCTGCCAGGATCTTGGGACTGAGCGATCGCGGTCTGTTAGCAAGAGGTGCTGCCGCGGATATAACTCTGGTCGATGTGCATTCTGAAAGAGTGATCAGAAGCAGTGAGTTCGAATCGAAGGCGAGAAACACGCCTTTTGAAGGGTTTGTTGGATTGGGCAAGGTAGCGTACGTGATTTGCGGAGGTCGGGTTGTGCTCGACAACGGCCGCATCATTTCTAGATAGCGAGATTGGAGAGTCTCACTTGAACTCGAGGGTTATTAGAGTTGAAGAGATTAAGCGCAACATTTACAGCGTGCTGCTGGAGTGCCCGGAGATCGCCTGCTCGGCCGAACCAGGGCAGTTCGTGCACATTGCGGTCTCGTCGTTGGGTAGCACAGATCCACTGCTCAGGCGTCCGATGAGCATTTGTGACGTAGATCCATCTACCGGAGCAGTCGAGATCGTCTTCAGGCTAGTGGGCAAAGGAACCGGATGGCTTGCCGGTAGGAAGTCGGGGGAGTCAGTTGACGTGATCGGACCGATCGGCAACGGGTTTAAACAACCGGGCTCCGGTCGTGTCCCCCTCCTCATAGCCGGCGGCCTCGGAATTGCCCCACTGCATTTTTTGGCCAAGACGCTTGCCTCATCCGAGATTGTGCCCTACGTGCTCGCCGGTTTTGCGACTGGTTCTGAGGCGATCTTAGTAGACAGGCTGTCCCGTGCGGCAACTGTGCAGCTGGTAACTGAAGACGGCAGCGCAGGCCTAAAAGGTAAGGTGACCGAGCATATCCGGTGGGCCATTTCCTGGGTAGGTGGACCTCCACCTGGAAATATCGAGCTGTACGTCTGCGGTCCGGCTGCTATGATCAAGGCTGTCCAGGACTTCTGCTTCCAGTCCGGTCTCTCGGGACAGGTTTCGCTGGAGTCGCGCATGGCATGCGGCATTGGTGCGTGTCTTGGGTGTGTACAGCGAGTTAGATCCCATGATGGCCGCGAGCGCTATGAGAGAGTGTGCGTAGACGGTCCGGTGTTCGATATCCGGCAGGTTGTGATTTGTTGACAAGGTTGGGGGAGAACACGTGACTACAAATAGCGGAACTAGAGCAGTAAATCTGTCAGTAAACGTAGCGGGCATCGAGATGAAGAATCCTGTCATGGTTGCTTCCGGGACTTTTGGGTTCGGCATAGAATACGCTCCGTACGTCGATATATCTCGTCTGGGGGCAATAGTCACAAAAGGGCTGACGCTAAAACCTCGCGAGGGCAACAAGCCCATAAGAATTTGGGAGACCCCCTCGGGATTGCTCAACAGCATCGGCCTACAGAACCCCGGAGTCGACGTTTATCTCAAGGAGTGTCTTCCGCGTCTGAGATCCTATGGAATCCCTGTAATCGTGAATATCTCCGGGGATACACCCGAGGAGTACGCGGAGGTCGCACGCGTGCTGGAGCACAATAGCGCGGCAGATGCTCTAGAGGTCAACATATCGTGCCCTAACGTTGAAAAAGGCGGGCTGGCGTTTGGCGCGGACCCGCACAGTGCGGCAACAGTGGTTAGAGCTGTAAGAAAGGCCACTTCGTTGCCGGTTATTGTCAAGCTTTCGCCAAATGTCACCGACGTGGTTGCAATTGCGAAAGCTTGCCGTCAGGCCGGCGCCGACGCGCTGTCGCTCATTAACACGTTGCTGGGAATGGCGATTGACGTGAGGAAAAGGCGTCCGGCACTGGGAAACGTGTTCGGAGGGCTGTCGGGACCGGCTATAAGGCCGGTAGCTGTTCGCATGGTCTGGCAAGTGTGGGAGGCTGTGAGGATTCCTCTGATCGGTATCGGCGGGATCGTCAATGCCTTCGACGCCCTCGAATTTATCCTCGCGGGAGCGAGTGCGGTGGCGGTTGGGACAGGAACGTTCGCCGATCCGGCATGCGCACTCCGAGTGATAGACGGTATTTCTCAGTACATGGTTGACAACGGTTTTGACAGCGTTTCAGACATGGTCGGCCTTGCTCACAGTTTCTGCTAATCGGGTGCAACGGCCGTGCCTAGGCTTACTGATTTCGTATGGCAAGGGGTTGATCTGCTCGCATGAAAAGCGCTCAAGGTGTATGCAGCGTAAAGGATCGAATTATCCTGGCCTTGGATGTGCCTGCCCTCGATGACGCGATTGATTTGGTCAGATCGACGAAGGATTTTATAGGCATGTACAAGGTCGGTATGGAACTGTTCTACTCTGCAGGGTCGGACGCAGTAAACGCGATTGTCAACGAAGGTGTGCCTGTGTTTCTTGATCTGAAGCTGCACGACATACCTGAGACAGTCGAAAGAACGTCTCGAGTGCTCGCATCGATGGGCGTTGATATGTTTAACGTGCACTGCATGGGCGGCATGAGAATGATGAGGGCGGCTGCGGGCGCGATCGAGTCGCAGCACGGAGAAAAGTGTGTCAAAGTGCTGGGGGTGACTATGCTGACCAGCTTGACCGAAGATGAGATATCCAGAGAACTCGGGATTCGTGGGACAATACACGAGCGAGTCACTGCTCTGGCGCGTCAGGCGAAGGAATCCGGCTTGGACGGCGTGATAGCCTCTCCCCATGAGATAGTTGCGATTAAGCAGGCTTGTGGTGACGAATTCCTAGTTGTGACTCCGGGAGTTCGCCCGGTCGGTGCAGCCGCAGACGATCAACGCCGGATAATGACACCCGCTCAGGCGATACGAAACGGAGCCGACTATATCGTGATAGGCAGGCCGATAACCCGCAGTAGCCATCCAAGGTCGGCTGCGCAAAGCCTACTAAGTGAAATCATGAGGGAACTGGAGGAGTTTGAGTGTTAGAGCAGTCAGAGATTTTGAAAATGCTCCGGGATAGCGGTGCGTACCTTGACGGGCACTTTCTCCTTACATCCGGACTGCATTCACCGCAGTACATTGAGAAGTTTAGAGTTCTTGAGCGGCCAAAATATGCAGAGATGCTTTGCGGAGAGTTGGCGCGCAGATACGCCGGGAGTGACATCGATATAGTGCTGGGCCCGGCCGTAGGCGGAATAATCATAGCGTATGAAGTCGCCAGGCAGCTTGGGTGTAAAGCGATTTTCGCCGAGCGAGAGGATGGACGTCTATGTCTGCGCCGGGGGTTTAGTATTCGAGCAGGAGAGCGGGTGCTCGTGGTAGAAGATGTTGTCACGACCGGAGGTTCGGTAAAGGAGGTTATTGAACTAGTGAGGGCCGCCGCGGGCGAATTGGTCGGGATCGGTTTGCTGGTCGACCGAAGCGGGGGCAAAGTGTCTTTTGGAGTTCGAACTGAGGCATTGCTTTCTCTAAGTATTCCAACCTACCGGCCGGACGAGTGCCCTTTGTGTCTTACCGGAGTCCCTATTTCTCAGCGAGGAAGCAGGGGATTGTACTGAGCGCGGCAGTATTGTGAACTGTGAAAGGAGAAGGCAACTGATGAGTCAAGTCGACGTCGGGATTGTCATGGGATCAGACTCTGACTTGCCTGTAATGAGCAAGGCGGCAGAAGTTCTTTCGGAGTTCGGAGTTCCTCACGAGATCTCGATTATATCGGCACACAGGACGCCGCATCGAGCTGCGGCGTACGCGGAAGCGGCAGAGGACCGGGGACTGAAGGTCATAATAGCAGGTGCCGGAGGAGCGGCACACCTGGCAGGAGTTATAGCTTCGCTGACCACGATTCCGGTGATAGGGGTGCCGATAATGTCCCAACTTCAAGGTATCGATTCGCTCCTTTCAATTGTTCAGATGCCGAGCGGTGTGCCTGTTGCGACTGTAGGCATTAACGCAGCCAAAAACGCCGGTCTGTTAGCAGTAGCGATTCTCGCACTGTCTGATCCCGGTCTCAGACGACGGCTCGCCGCGTATAGGGCAGAGATGGCAGCAGAGGTGGAGCGAAAGAATCAGGCGCTGCATGATTCAAAGGGCGAGTAAGCAAAAACCGGTACTTCGCCAGAGTTTGCGCCGCCGTGTTTGCATATGCTATAATTAATCGCGTGAAAGAAGCTTCCGTCGTGAATATGGAAAGTACTAGGTCTGGAAAGCGCATCTAGGGTTCCGTACCGCTTTGTCTGTTGCGGTAGGCTGGACCGAGTGATGCGGGCCTTCCATGGGAAGGTTACACCGTAGAGGGATAAAAGCCCCGGTGGGCAGGTTTCAGCGAGCCTGCCGCCGCGGGCTTTCTCTCTTTACCGGAGGTCGAGAGGCAATGAATGAGCTCGTTTTCTCCAACCTTAGTCCGCTGGACCACAGGTACCAAATGAGCAATCCGAATCTTCACGCTAAGATGTCGCAGTACTTGTCAGAAGAAGCGTTTGTGCGATATCAGCTTAAGGTTGAGGCGGCCCTGACGCGAGCACTGAGCAAGCGCGGCCTGTGTTCCTCGGCTGTCGCAGATGAAGTCGAGCAGGCGTGCCGGCATGTGAGTGTGGAAGAAGTATACGAGGAGGAACAGAAGACCAGGCACAACATAAGGGCTTTAGTAAACTGCATTCAGAGAAGGGTTAGTGAGTCAGCGCGACCGTTTGTGCACTTCACTGCCACTTCCGTAGACATCATGGACACAGCCAATGCACTGCGATATCGCGATTTTACCCGGAATGTCATAATGCCGGAGGGTCTGGCACTTCTGCAAACTCTCATAGATCTTGCACTTCGCGAGAAGTCAACTGTGCAGATGGGAAGGACTCACGGCCAGCATGCAGTACCTATCACATTCGGGTTCGCAGTTGCTGAGTACGTAGCGCGCTTCGGCAATCGCCTTGCGGAGATTGAAAGAACTGCCGAGAACCTGAGGGGGAAGATGGCAGGGGCCGTTGGAGCTTACAATGCCAGCTCGATCTTCTTCGACGATGCAGATGTCTTTGAGCAGGAGGTTCTTAGCCAGTTGGACCTCAAACCTGCAGAGTTTGCGACCCAGATAGTGATGCCTGAGTATATGACCGATTTTGTCCACGCCGTAGTTTCTGGGTTTGGCGTGTTGGCGAATTTGGCGGATGATGTGCGGCACTTACAGCGCTCAGAGATCGGTGAATTGGCAGAGAGATTTGAGGCCGGGCAAGTCGGATCTTCGACGATGCCTCACAAGAGAAACCCGTGGAATTTCGAACATGTCAAGAGCATGTGGAAGGCGTTTATGCCTCGTATAGTGACTGTATACATGGACCAGGTGTCTGAACACCAGCGCGATCTCACGAACTCTGCATCAGGACGCTTTACTCCGGAGATTCTGGCCGGGTTCGTTTTAGCTGTTAATAGACTTCAAATGGTTGTTAGCAAGCTCGTAGTGGACAAAGATCGAATGGCTGCAAACTTCGAAGTCTCAAAGGACAATGTGATTGCCGAACCTCTGTACATTTTGTTAGCGGCTTCAGGACACCCGGACGCGCATGAGGCCGTCAGGCGTCTTTCGGTTGAAGCCAATGCCAAGAAGACGACTGTGCGCGAGCTTGTCGCACAAAAACCTGAGTTTGCTGAGTTTCTATCTGGTCTCTCGCCGAGACAAATGGAGTTCATTAATAGGCCGGAGACATATATCGGTCGCTCGGTTCAAAAGACGGAGGCAGTATGTGAGCGATGGCAAAGGTTTATAGATGAGAGAAGAAGGCGTTGACGTCGGATGACGCAGTGCGCTTGGAGAGGATGAGGCTGTATGGCGGAGATCGAAAGCGTGCGTAAAATTGACTTGGAGTTCGATGTTCCCCGCGAGGAGTGTGGCGTGTTCGGGGTATACGGAGAGTCAGATGACTTTGATGCTGCCAGCATAACGCTCAATGCCCTGTTTGGCCTGCAGCACAGAGGTCAAGAGAGCGCCGGGATTGCGGTGTCGGATACCCGGAAGATCTCGGTGCACAAAGGCATGGGATTGGTTAAGGAAGTGTTTACCGACGACGATATGGATCGACTCAAAGGCCCACTGGCAATAGGTCATGTGAGGTATTCGACCGCCGGGGGTAGCCTCTTAGTCAATGCCCAGCCCATGGTTGTTAACACATCTCTGGGCACTATTGCAGTCGCTCACAATGGCAACCTTGCAAACGCAACTGCACTTCGCTCAGAACTGACGTCCTCGGGAGCCATGTTTCAGTCCACCTCCGATACAGAGATCATCCTTAACTTGATCGCAAGATCGCGCAAGACTGACCTACCCGAGGCGCTCAAAGAGGCGTGTGCAAAAATGTCAGGCAGCTACGCGCTGGTGTTCCTGACTCCTAGGTCCATAGCTGCCCTTAGGGATCCCATGGGAAACAGGCCGCTGTGTTTGGGTCGCTTGGGGCACGCGTATCTAGTTGCGTCGGAGAGCTGCGCGTTGGCCACCATTGGCGCCAAGCTCATAAGAGACATTGAACCCGGAGAACTGGTCGTTGTTGACTCCAATGGGCTTCACTCAGTCCAGCTCCTTAGGTCGCAACGCAGAGCTGTATGCGCTATGGAGTACATTTATTTCGCCAGACCCGACTCAGAGATTGATGGGAAGGTAATCCATCTGGTCCGCAAGGCGATGGGTAGGCAGCTGGCTAGAGAAAGCAAGATAGAAGCTGACATAGTCATTCCTGTGCCCGATTCTGGCTGGTCAACAGCACTGGGATTCTCTGAGGAGTCTTCAATTCCAATTGACATCGGATTGAACGTTAATAGATATGTGGGCAGGACTTTTATTCAACCTAAGCAGGAGCTTCGCAATCGTGGGGTTACGCTCAAGCTGACACCTATAGACGCAGTGATCAGGGGCAAGCGAGTGGCAATAATCGATGATTCGATCGTCAGGGGGACAACTAGTGGCGTCCTTGTCAATCTATTAAGAGAAGCCGGTGCAGCGCAGGTGCACATGTTGATTAGTTCACCTCCTTGGAGATTTCCGTGTTTGTATGGAATTGACGTATCTGGAACGAGAGAGCTCATTGCCTCCTCTCATACGGTGGAAGAGATTCGCCGATTCATCAATGCGGACACCCTATACTATCTGTCGCTTGAGGGGCTTTATGCCGCGATCGGAAGGCCTGCTGATGAGCTCTGTGTGGCGTGTTTTACGGGCGATTATCCAACTGAGACTCCGCAACTGTGCAAGTGATGTCGGTTTCGACTGTGTCTTGAGTTCTCTGGACCGGCAGTCATGGAACTGTTAGATGAAAGGGTGGTAAGCCTTGAAAGTAAGCCCGATCAGAATCGGTGTCCTGGTGTCTGGATCCGGCACCAATCTGCAAGCAATTATCGACGCTGTGGACGCCGGACGGATCAACGGCGAAGTAGTGGTGGTTATCTCGAGCAACAGCCAAGCTTATGCCTTACAACGCGCGGCCAAGCACGGGATCCCCGCAGAGGTAATACTTTACGACGAATTCAAGAATCGCCGTGACTTTTCAGCGCGAATTGCGGACACTCTGAACCGGTACAGAGTTGATCTTGCATGCCTAGCCGGATTCATGCGCATATTAGACCCTGTCTTCTTCGAGCTCTTTCACGGTGATGCGATGAATATACATCCGGCGCTCTTGCCGGCATTTGGTGGAGTCGGGATGTACGGAAGACATGTGCATGAAGCTGTTATACGCTCCGGAGCGCAGTTTTCTGGCGCAACCGTGCACTTTCTCACGGAAGACTGCGACGCCGGGCCGATTATTCTGCAGGATATAGTGCGAGTTGAGGATGACGATACGCCGGACACCTTGGCAGCGAAAGTTCAGGCGATAGAGCACAGGATTTATCCAAAAGCTGTTGAGTTGTACTGTGCCGGCCTACTCGAAATTGACGGAATGAGGGTGCGTAGGAGGAATCCAAATTGAACGCGCCAAGCCCAGGTATGCTAAGAACCTATATATCAGAAGTGCCGCTGCTGTCGAGAGGAAAAGTGCGTGACATCTACGATCTCGGCGATAAACTCTTGTTTATTGCTACCGACAGAGTTTCAGCCTTTGATGTCGTCTTTGATCAGCCGATACCTGACAAAGGAAAGGTGCTTACTGGTCTGTCAGCTTTTTGGTTCAGGTACACCGAGGATATCGTGCCCAATCATTTCATTTCCGATGACGTCAATGATTTGCCGTCGGAATTGTCTAGTCACAGGGACGAGCTTGAAGGTAGGTTTATGATAGTTCAGAAAGCCTCCGTGCTTCCGGTAGAGTGCATTGTCAGAGGGTACTTGGCCGGAAGTGCGTGGTCCCAGTACAAAGAGAGCCGAACCGTCAACGGCGTGCGGCTGCCGGACGGGCTCAAGAACTCATCTCGTTTGCCTGAGCCCATCTTCACTCCGACGACCAAGGCTACTGCCGGCCATGATCTCCCAATCACGATCGACGAAATGGTAGACATGGTCGGAAAGAAAGTGGCAGACGAGATCATCCAAAAGAGCATCGAGCTCTATCTCGCTGCGAGCAAACGCACGGAAGAGTGTGGAATTATTCTCGCAGATACCAAACTGGAATTCGGCGTGATTGACGGTGCTTTGTGCGTTGTCGATGAAATTTTCACTCCGGATTCTTCGAGATTCTGGTCGGCAGAAACCTACGAAGAAGGAAGAGATCAGCAGAGCTTCGACAAGCAGTATTTGAGAGATTACCTGGAGACTCTGGGTTGGGACAAGTCTCCACCGGCTCCCGCGCTGCCTCAGCACGTGATCGATGCGACGAGAGAGCGTTATCTCGAGGCATACAGGCGCATTGTTGGGAGAGACCTGCTGTCGTCTCGGAGGTGATGAGCGGTGAAGGTACTAGTCGTCGGAGGGGGAGGAAGAGAGCACGCACTCGTGTGGGCATTGTCCCGCAGCGACAGAGTTAAACAGATTTACTGTACCCCAGGCAACCCGGGGATCGAGACCTTGGCCGAGTGCGTGCGGGTAGGGTTGGACGGCATTAGTGCGATTGCAGATTTCGCAGAGTCCAAGCAAATCGATCTCGTCGTCATCGGGCCCGAGGCCTACCTTGCAGCCGGGCTTGTCGATGAATTGCAGCGCAGGGGAATTCCCGCGTTTGGGCCGACGAAAGCCGCCGCGCGTATTGAGACAGATAAGGGTTATGCAAAGCGCTTGATGGAGCGTAAAGGAATTCCTACAGCCCGCTATAGACAGTTTGACAATGCTGCGGATGCGGAGAAATACGTGAGAACCCTGGATCCGCCTATTGTTGTCAAGGCCAACGGCCTTGCCGGAGGCAAGGGGGTCACAGTTGCACGCTCCCACGAAGAAGCAGTAGCGTCTATCCGTTCGATCATGGCCGAGAGGGTTTTTGGAGATGCGGGTGACCTTGTGCTTATAGAAGAGTTTCTCGAAGGCGAAGAAGCTAGCGTGCTTGCATTTTGCGATGGAAAACATGTTGTGCCTATGCAGCCGGCACAGGATCACAAACGGGCCTATGATGGGGACACCGGTCCGAATACTGGAGGTATGGGTGCGTATTCGCCCGTGTCAATTGTCGACGAAAAAACGAGGCAACGCATTCTTGATGAGATTCTCATCCCTGCGGTTGAAGGATTGTACGAAGAAGGCACTCCATACGTGGGCGTGTTATATGCGGGCCTCATGATTGGGCCAGATGGTCCTAAAGTGGTCGAGTTTAACGCCAGGTTTGGCGATCCCGAGGCTCAGGTCGTTCTTCCAAGGCTGCGCACAGACCTTGCACAGGTAATGCAAGCCTGTGTGACCGGGGCTCTTGATCAGGTTACTCTAGACTTTGCTGCAGAAACGGCTGTATGTGTGGTAATGGCTTCACGTGGCTACCCGGGAGACTACCAGGTCGGATATGAGATCCGTGGGTTGGATCAATTCGTTGGCAGTGGCGATATCTTGATCTTCCATGCGGGGACAGCCCGTCGTGACGGCCGCTTGGTGACTAACGGCGGTAGAGTGCTAGGAGTGACCGCACTCGGCTCGGATATCCTAGACGCAGTTCGACGGGCATATGACGCTGTAGATAAAATCGAATTCGAGAACGCGCAGTACCGCACTGACATCGGATTCCGTGAGGTGGCTAGAGTTTCTAAGTGATTTAGCTCCGACTTCGGGCCGCTATCGCGGGGGAAGTTGCTATGCTAGACGTACAACACCTTCAGAAAGCATATGGCAGTCATGTTGTGCTGAAAGACGTGAGTTTTCAGGTTGGCGACTGCGAGAAGGTTGGCCTGCTGGGGAGAAACGGATCCGGCAAGACGACCGTGCTCCGGATCATTTCTGGGGAAATCGAGCCCGATGCGGGAACAGTAACCGTCGGCAGAGGACAGATAGTTGGTTACATGAGGCAGGAGTTAAACCCAAAGAAAGGGACAAGCGTCTATGAGGAGGCGCTCACTGTCTTTTCTCGCTTGCTCGAGCTGGAGCAGGAGATTGCCAGTCTGACAAGTCTTATTTCTGCTCTTGACGATTCTGTGCAGCATCGCAAAGTCAAGGCTGCCTTGCGACTGTCGTCGCTTCAGGAAGAATACGAGTTCAGGGGAGGATACGCGTTCAGAAGCCAAACCAAGACGGTTCTGACCGGTTTAGGCTTTGAGCCAAATCGGTTTGACCAGGACGCTGCCACACTCAGCGGTGGCGAAAAGACCCGCCTAAGCCTTGCCAAACTGCTCTTGGAAGAACCCGACCTTCTTTTGCTCGACGAGCCCACCAATCACCTAGATATGGAGTCGGTCGAGTGGCTTGAATCGTTTCTTGCCAATTACAAGAAGTCGGTGCTCGTTGTATCACACGATCGTTACTTCCTAGACCGTGTAGTCACAAAGGTAGTTGAGATTGATGATGGAGTAGCCGTGTCCTACCCGGGAAACTACACTAAGTTCGTGCAATTGAAGCAAGAAGCTTATGAACGCCAGTTGAAAGAGTGGAAGCTTCAACAGCGCGAGATCGCAAGGCAGCAAGAGATAATAGACCGGTTCATGCAGTACGGATTGAGCTTCCATAAGCAGGCCAAGAGCAAAGCTAAATTGCTTTCAAAGATTCAGCGCGTTGAAAAACCGAAAGAACAGAAGTCGGTGCACATAAGAATTGAGTCAGATAGGAGCGGGGATCTAGTCCTATTAGCCGAGGACATTGAAAAGGCTTTTGGCGGCCGGCAAATACTTCGGCGAATCAATCTACGACTGACCCGTGGAGAGCGAGTAGCTCTGCTCGGTCCAAACGGTTCAGGCAAGACTACCTTGTTGAAGATTTTGGCAGGTAAGGTGAAGCCTGACGGGGGTCTTGTGAGGTTCGGAGCCGGCGTAAAAGTCGCGTTCTATGAGCAAGAAGCGAGCAGCTTGGATCCCGATCAAGACGTGATTAGCTGTTTTCTCAGTTCGGTAGAGATGCCGCCATCAGAGGCGAGAAATCTCCTGGCGAGCTTCTTGTTTGACGGGGACCATGTTTTCAAGCGGGTGCGCGATCTTTCCGGCGGCGAGCGAAGTCGACTGAGGCTCGCCATAGCGGTGGGGTCGAGACCGAACCTCATTCTGCTCGACGAGCCTACCAATCACTTGGATATAGCGTCAATAGAGGCTCTGGAAGCCGCACTTGAGGACTATGAAGGCACACTTCTTTTCGTAACCCACGATCGCTATTTTGTCGACAAGCTCGCTACCAGAGTATTGGAACTGAGTGACGGTCGGCTTACGGAGTACCTCGGGGGATACAGCTACTATTTAGAGAAGAAACAGGATACAGCTAGAACCGTATCCGTCCGAGAGACTTCCCATGCTCCTGAAAAGAGGCCTGGCAGTGGCACTTATGAGACACTGAAGATGCTCAGAGCTCGCCGCGCAGAGCTCGCAAAAGTCGAGCGGCTGATAGCCGAGGCTGAGGAGTCCATCGATGCACAGGAGCAAGAGGTAGCGAGACTGCAGGAAAAACTAGCTGATCCCAACGTGTATACCGACCCGTCTCAGTCGATTGAGACTGCTCAACAGCTGGCCGAAGCGGAACGCCGGCTAGAGCTCATGCTTGCCGAGTGGGAGTCTCTCTGCGAGGACAGAGAGAGACTGGAGACGCTGATTCGTGAAATCGAGGACTGCTTGAGCGCTAAGAAGGACACGCTCACGCGTGCCTGATCACGCCTTTGCTCGCCCAAAATCGCACAGATCTCGAATTACGCAGTCAGCACACTTAGGATTGCGTGCAGTGCAGATCTGTCTGCCGTGACGGATAAGTAGAAGAGAGAACTGGATCCAAGCTTCCTTTGGCACTATTTCTTTGAGGTCTTCCTCGATTTTGAGCGGATCAGTGTTGGAGGTCAATCCGAGCCTCCCTGACAGCCGCTTTACGTGAGTGTCAACCGCTATTCCGGAAGGTATTCCGAAGGCGTTGTTGAGAATGACGTTTGCCGTTTTCCGGCCAACGCCGGGAAGCGACTGGAGTGCCTCTAGGTCCTGGGGAACTTGAGAGTTAAATCTGTCCCGCAATTGAATTGCAGTTGCCTTGAGGTTTCTCGCCTTGGTGCGGTACATTCCTGCCGATTTGATCATTTCCTCGATCTCTCTGATATCTGCCTCGGCGAGCAATTCCGGAGTACCGAATCTGCGGAAGAACTCGGGAGTTATCTGGTTGACTCGCTTGTCAGTGCATTGTGCAGACAGCATCGTCGCCACTAGCAACTCAAACGGAGTCTTATAGTTCAGGGCTATCCTCGTATTGGGGTAGACTTGTGAAAGCCTTCTATAGATCTCCACCGCCCTGTTGCTACCTTCTTGCTTATCTTTGGAAATGGTTTGTGACATAGACGCTTGCCTCCTGTGTTTTGCGAAGACCTATGCTTTCCGCATCCGTCTGAATCGGTCGACGATTGCACTCGCACTAAGACAGTTAAGTATATCCGTGCTGGCCAACCAACCTTTCCTGGCGATTGCTACTCCATAGCGCAAGTTCTCAATTCCAAACGTGCTGTGGGCATCCGGATTGATTGCCACCGGTATGCCCATGCGTTTGGCTAAGATGCAGTGCTTGTAGTCTAGATCGAGCCTGTGCGGGTCGGCATTTAACTCCACGGCCTTTCCTTCCTCGGCGAGTGCGGCCAATACAGCTTCAAGGTCGACGTGGATGCCGTCACGGCTCAGCAGGAGACGGCCGGACGGATGGCCGAGAATAGAAAGATAAGGGTTCCTCACAGCAGCAAGTATCCTGGCGGTCATTTGATCTCGCGGCATGGTGAGCCTGCTGTGGATTGATCCTATCACAAAGTCTAACATAGCCAACAACTCATCGCCGTAGTCCAGACTTCCATCGGCTAGGATGTCCGATTCGATCCCGTGGAGGATCCTAATGCCAGGGAACCTGCGCTGTATCTCTTGGATTTCCTCGTGTTGCCTGATGAGATCCGCCGGCGAGAGCCCGCCCGCATAGAAAGCACTTTGGCTGTGGTCGGCAATTCCAACGTACTCGTACCCACGGGCAAGACAGTGCTGAACGATTTCTTCGATACTATGAGTGCCATCGCTGTAGTTGGTATGAACGTGTAACACGCCTTTTATATCCGACTCTTCGACCAAGCTAGGAAGCTCGCATTTTCTGGCGAGTTCCACTTCTCCCAAGCCTTCTCTCATCTCAGGCGGGACAAATTGCATTCCGAGCTCCTTGTAGATGTCGGCTTCACTGCTCAAGCGGTAACTGCTTCCGAATAGACGCTGTGAAAGCGCCATGCACTCTTGAACGTGATTGTCGTTTCCGGTTAACAAGAAGAGACTGACCGGAGCGATACCGGCGGGTCGGATGTGGACTGCAATTCTCGCCCCTCTGAAGGGTATAATCACACTTCTCCATTGTCCGGGACAAGCTTCAGAGCAGACTGTTGAATCGGCCGGGGAATCAAGGGCAACCTGCTGATCTGCAACGTCACCTAGAAGCGCAATAACCGCGTTTGGGTCCGCGTCTGTGGGAATAACCACTAAGACATCGATGACATCCATTGTTTCACATCTGCGTCGGAGTGCACCGGCCGGTTCTACTTTGCTTAAGCACACAGCGCGCTCAGCTAGGTGCTGCATAAACTGTTCTGCTATTTCGAGAGCATCGCTCAGCAATAGGCGGCCTTGATTGCGCCTTAGCAGATCAATGCCGTGAAGTATGCGCGCCTGAGTTTTCTCGCCGAATCCATCCAGCGACAGCAGGCGGTTTGTCCTACAGGCTTCCTGCAGCTCGTCTAGAGTGGTTATATTGAGGGAGCGCCACAAACTTCGGACTCGCTTAGGACCTAATCCGGGCAAAGAGAGCATTGCCCAAACGCCCGGAGGTATTTCTGCCAGTAGCTCGTCGAGAATAGCCGGCGACCCGTTTTCAATAATATCATATATTGACTGCGCTACCGATGCCCCGACGCCTTTGATGTCGGAGAGCTTTCCCTGCCGCGCCAGATCAGCGACAGGACTGGGGTGCGCAGCTACAGCGCGGGCTGCTGCGTAGTAAGCCCTCGCTCTGAAGGGATTGTCGCTTACGAGTTCGAGCGCAGTAGCAACTTGCTCCAAGATGTCGGCAATCTCTCTATTGGTCAATTGACAGCTCTCCAATCTCTCACTAGTCTATAAATTGAATGTTTCGCTAGCGGTTGCAAAAGACCTTCAGCTCCGCAAGGAGTCTGAGACGAAGGCGTAGAATCACACGGTGTTTGCCAGCTAGTATATACCTTCACGGGCTGGAGAGAATAAGCTAGCGAATCGCGAGGAGGATGATTTTGGTGAAGGCAACGGTTGACAAGGATTTGTGCATTAGCTGTGGGCTGTGCATCGAAACGTGCCCCGATGTTTTTGACTGGGGAGATGACGGCAAGGCGGAGGCCATAGATGACGAAGTCCCGGAGGAATTCGAGGACGAAGTCAACGAGGCTGCCGAAGGATGCCCTGTTGACGCAATAAGCGTTGAGAGGTAGAGTTTCATAGCGAGCTAATGGTTTGATCTTATCCAGAGGCTATCGAGATCTACATTGCTCAACGAAGCGATCAGCCTATTAACGGCTCCGGGTTCAGCCGCCTCAAGACGGCTCAGACAGGCCCTCACAAGGCTGCGTTTACTTTGATTCCCATATGGACACGGGTTTTTCACCCGGGGAAGTCCGTAGTAAGATACCGCTCGTTCGATAGCCTCTTTGCGCACCAGGATCAGCGGCCGGATTAGTGTGATTCCGCTGCGGTCCTGGTACGCGACCGGTTTAAGTGTGGCAATTCGACCTTCGTACAGCATGTTTAGGAAGAGTGTTTCCACCGCATCGTCAGAATGATGACCGAGCGCCACTTTATTGCAACCGCTAGCCCTTGCAAGCGAGTTAAGGGCGCCTCTTCTGAGATAGGCGCAAAGCGAGCATGCGCTGCTTCCCGGTTCCCGGCTTTCCAGCGCTGCGGCGATCGGAAGCCTGGTAACGTGAAACTCGACGCCGACTTGCTCGCAGAGATCCTGAATTGGCCGCATATCTACCCCAAACCCGCTGTCGACGTGCAGCCCGGTTACTTGAAACGAGACCGGAGCGCGTCTGGCGAGAGTGGTAAGCGCAAACAGAAGGATGGCGCTGTCCATGCCTCCGGAGAGTCCGACACCGATTCGATCACCATCTTGTATTAGCTCGAATGTCTTAATGGCTTTTGTGATCCTTTGCCATAAGTGTTTTCTGATGTAGTGTTTTTCTTTATCCATTTCCGACATCTCTGTTCTTGCCCCCTGGTCAGACACACACTGAAAGCCGGACAGGATTTCGTTGATTCTCTCACAAACATAGCATTTGATCGACACCTCTGCAACCGTCCGTCGAAGCTAAACTCGGAGGGATTGGCATGTATCAGAAAGGAGTAAAAATAGGCATTGTTGGTGCAGGACTCGTCGGATCGTCCTTCGCCTATGCGTTGACGATCACAGGATTGGCCACAGATATAGTCTTGGTAGACATCAATAAGGACCTTGCAGTAGGGCAGGCAATGGATCTCAGCCACGGCGTGCCGTTTACTAGAGATGTCGAAGTGATAGCCGGATCGTACGAAGACTTAGTGGAATCCGATATTGTCGTGGTTACCGCCGGTGCGGCCCAGAAGCCCGGAGAGACCAGACTGGACCTACTCAAGCGGAATGTCGAGATTTTTCGCAGCGTTGTCCCTCAAATCACCGCAGCTGCGCCTCACTGCATACTCCTGATTGTCACCAATCCGGTGGATGTAATGACGTATGTGGCTCTTAAACTGTCTGGATTTGAGAAAAACAGAGTGATCGGAACCGGGACACTCCTTGATAGCGCACGGTTTAAATATCAGTTAAGCCGTCACTGCGAGGTAGACCCAAGAAATGTCCACGCGTACGTCATCGGCGAACACGGCGATAGCGAGGTCGCAGTTTGGAGTCTCGCTAACGTCGCAGGAATGAGGCTGACCGAATACTGTCCTACGTGCCCTAGAGCATGTCCCGCACACGTGAGAGAAGCGATATTTGATGAGGTCAAGAATGCCGCGTACCGCGTAATCGAGAAGAAAGGTGCAACTCATTGGGCTATAGGGCTGGCAACGGAAGCGATAGTGAAGGCCATAGTGCGCGACGAGCGTTCAGTGATGACTGTTTCAACCTTGCTCGAAGATTATCTTGGCGTAAGTGGGGTCTGTCTCAGCGTGCCCACAATAGTCGGCCGCGATGGTGCTATCCGCACGTTGGATATCACCCTTTCGCCCAGTGAGAAGGAACAATTTCTTGCGAGTGCACGAGTAATTGCCCAAGCACAAGAGGCCTGCCATATTGACAGTGACTAAGTTCAGACACATGTGAAAGATGTAAGGAGTGCAGCCACGTCGTCACTG
>ENA-UPSA01000133-UPSA01000133.1-bioreactor-metagenome-genome-assembly--contig:-NODE-133-length-119447-cov-294.057768_pt1 | contig 119447 bp, 108 predicted proteins | sample MGYA00238183_ERZ773288 | MGnify/ENA primary metagenome ERZ773288 (study PRJEB29028, sample SAMN07631243) | bioreactor metagenome | isolation source: Switchgrass digestor | place: USA: Dartmouth... | reverse complement strand
TTCATTAACGAGTTCCTTACATCATACACTGTTCAATTTTCAATGTCCGTGCCGCTTTTATTCGGCCTGTTTCCGCGCCCTTTGACCGTTAAAGTCCGTGGGCCGCGGATATTTATTATATCATGCCCGCCGACGCTCTGTCAACAAACATCGACATATTTCATGCTTCCAATTTCCGGGCCGTACAAGGCGAATCTGTTCACCCATCGGCCTTTCGTGAGGCGGACACTTGTTTGGCACGAGGATAGCATTTTGCCAATCTCCCCATTTCCCATGCTCGGTCCATTCATCAATTCACCACGAGAATAGATGGAGGCAGCCAAACCTTCCTTGCGCTTCCGGTAAAACCGCTCGCTGGCGGTCACGCCAGTCACGGATTCTTAGTTTAGCACGGAGGCCATGCCCTGTCAATCGCCTCTTTTTCCCATGTTATCCTACTGTGCTATTACAGGTCCTGCAAGCGTCTTTCATCATACGCACTGCAACCCATGATGCGCCTGTTAGATTTATATAGTCCATTCGTCATGTATGATTCCTACGAGGTACCAGGTATCGCCGGCCTTTTCGAACACCAGCCTCAGGCTCCTCCAGTCCATCCCTTCATACTTCGGATCAATTCCAGAAAAATGATACTCCACTATGATCGAGTCTTTGTATACCTCAAAACTGTTGTTGATGGTGTTGCCCTGCCCAAGGACCTTGTTGTAGCCGGTCTGCTCGGCATTTACGAAGTCGGCGTCATAGACGAACCTTGCGAAATAATCCCTGAAGCTGAGTTCTATGGGATCTCCCGAGCCGTCATAGTTTCCCCACACATATGTCCCTGAATCCCGGGCCATATTCCTGATCTCATCGGCCGAGAATACAAGGTCCTTTCCTTCATCCACCCAGGTATAGGGTGAGAACCGGACGCCCTTCTCTGGATGTACCGCTTCCGACAGCTTCTCAAAATCGTACTTGCTGATGGCGGTCAGCACCTCAGCGGTCCTTTCCTCTATGATGCTTTTTATATATTCTTCGTCCCCTGCCTGAATCCTGTCCCAGTCAATTTTCTGATCTATGCTGTCCTGTCCTCTGTCATCGCCGGAATCGGTCGAATCGCCGTTGGGTTCGGAAGAATTCCCGGATGACGGAGTATTGGTATTCGTATCACGATCTATGGCAGTAAGGCTGCAGGATGCCAGAATAACCGATATCACCAGAATAATTAAAAAAAGAAAGCCCTTCTTCATGAGCGCCCCTCCTTAAGCCGTGTTTTTCTATATCATACCAGTTTTCTGTTTCTGGATCATATCAAACCTGTGTCAATACTGTAACATTGAAGAATTACGATATAATAATAAGGCCTTGCGCCGCGCAAGCGCAAGGCCTGAACAAACCGTTTTTTTCTTCTTTACCATTCCGGCCAATGGATATCCCACTAAGTACGCGGTCCCATGCTGCCTTTACCGGACAACCCGTGCTCCGCCTCCGGCCATGATCTTCTCCACTTCCTTGAGGCTTGCCATGGATGTATCGCCAGGCGTTGTCATTGCCAGCGCGCCGTGGGCTGCTCCGTATTCAACAGCCTTCTGGGGATCACCAGTGGTCATGAGGCCGTAGATCAGCCCGGAAGCGAAGCTGTCGCCTCCGCCCACCCTGTCCATGATTTCAAGGTCATTGTAATCACGGGCCTTGAAGATCTCTCCGTCCACGCAGCACATGGCGCTCCAGTCGTTTATCGTGGCGGTTTTAACAGTTCTCAGTGTGGTAGCCACAACCTTGAAGTTGGGATAGGTCTTAACGGCCTCGCCTATCATCTTCCTGTATCCCTCTATGTTCAGCTCGCTCAGGTCCTCGGTGTTCCCTTCCACCTCAAACCCGAGGCAGGCGGTGAAGTCTTCCTCATTGCCTATCATCACATCTATGTACCTGGCTATCTCCCTGTTCACCTCGCGCGCTTTTTCCTTGCCGCCGATGCCATTCCACAATGAAGGCCTGTAATTTAAGTCATAGGACACGATGGTTCCGTATTTCTTGGCCGTCTGTACAGCTTCCAGCACCACTTCGGGGGTGGTTTCGGAAAGCGCGGCGAAGATGCCGCCGGTATGGAACCAGCGCGAGCCATACTTGCCGAAAATGGTCTCCCAATCGATATCGCCTTTTTTAAGCTGTGACGCGGCGGTATTTGCACGGTCCGAAACCCCAAGGGCGCCCCGGATTCCGAATCCCCGTTCGGTGAAGTTAAGGCCGTTCCTTACGCTCCGACCAATGCCATCATAGGGCACCCACCTGATAAAGCGGGTATCAACTCCGCCCTGCATGATGAAATCCTCGATAAGCCTTCCAACATCATTGTCCGCAAAGGCGGTTACAACCGCCACATCCATCCCGAAGCACTTTTTCAGGCCGCGGGTGACGTTGTACTCGCCGCCGCCTTCCCATACCCTGAAGTTCCGGGCGTTCCTGATCCTTCCTTCGCCGGGATCAAACCTGAGCATGATTTCCCCGAGGGAGATACAGTCGTAAAAGCACTCTTCCTTCTTCTTTACATTCAGCACACCCATACGGATTCTCCTTTCCCTGGTACCTTCTTTATAAAACATGCAATACTGCGGACTCTTGCAATATGCCGGCCATATCTGCGTGTGCCTTCCCGGCACGGCAGGAGGATAAAAATGGGCCAAAAGCAGGCTGTCAGGCCTGTCCCCTGGCCTCCCTGATTTTCTGGATAAAAAGCCTGGCGGCTTCGGTTACCTGGTCATAATCCCCGGTCTTTGCGCCCGCGGTAAGGTTGCCTCCCACACCCAGGGCTACCGCACCTGCCTTGATCCACTCTGCGGCATTATCCACCGAAACACCGCCGGTAGGCATGAGTTCTGCCTGAGGGAGAGGTCCCTTGATGGCTTTGATGATACGCGGGCCAAAGAGCTCTCCGGGGAAGACCTTGACGATATCGGCCCCTGATTCCATACAGTCGATAACTTCCCGCAAGGTCATGGCTCCCGGCATGCAGGCTACGCGGTAACGGTTGCACAGCCTGACGGTATCCAGATTAAGACTCGGGCTTACCACATACTGCGCACCCGACAGGATGGCTATGCGCGCCGTCTCGGGATCAAGCACAGTCCCTGCGCCAAGGATGATATCATCCTCGCTGAATCTTTTCGCCAACGCCTCGATCACCCTGTGGGCTCCCGGCACGGTAAATGTGATCTCAATGGCCGCAACCCCGCCCTTCATGCAGGCCTCCGTTATTTTCAGGGCCTTTTCTTCGCTCTCTGCCCGCACTACAGCCACCAGTCCGATTTCCTTGATGCGGGTAATGATCTGTTCCTTTTTCATGGCCTCCACCTCATTGATAATTGATATATTAATATATCACCATTATTATACATTCATTTACTTCGCCAGTAAATGACCGGAAGCCTTAATACAACAAAAAAGCCATGGCAGATCATAAAGACCTGCCATGGCTTTTTTCATACTATTAAGTTGACACTCCGTAAAGAGCACTTCTATCAGCCAGGCGCCAGACCTGGCTGAATCGTCATACCCTTTACATGCATTATCATGCCCCTGATTCACGGTAATATACATCCCCTGATAAACTTTCATCATTCCTCGAAAACAAGGTGGCACTGCTCACGGATGCCCATTTCCTCGAAGTACTTGTTTTCCCTCGGTATCCACTCGCCGAGGAACCTTTGCAGTATTTCTTCACCGTTTCTTTCCCGTATCCTCTGCTCCTGCCTCCCGGGGTCTATGCGGAGAAAGATTTTCAGGTCGTAGTTTTCCGCCAGGTATGGATGCATGCTGTAGGAGCCTTCAATAACATTAAGTTTTTTGGGCCGGACATATACCGTTTCTCCAAGGGCCATCCTGCCGCAGTCAAATTTCCTGTAACTGAACGGCCGCCCGCTTTTCAATCCCTGGATTACCTCCTGGCTGAACCTTTCATGATCCACAAACTCCCCTGCTTTGTTAAGCCGTTCTTCAGTCCTTTGTTCTGGCCGCAGGAAGAAATCATCCATATGAAAAAGGTTGCAGTCGTATACGCCGGCAATCAGATTTGCCAGAAAACTCTTTCCCGCGCCGCTGTTCCCGTCTATGGCAACTACCGCGCGCTTCTTTGACCTCATGAGACGGTCTATTTCAAGGAAAGCCTCCAGGTATTTGCGGTAATCTGTTTTCACAACGCGGTAGGCCGGGAAGTATTCAGTCCTGTAGATCTCGCTGTGGCTTACCATGGGATAACCCTTGATCCGGTAAGTGTCCAGGAACGCTTTTAGGTCGGCGGGCGGAAACCCAACCTCGCCGGTCGAGCAGCAATGCCCGAGGACATCCAGTTTTTTCTCGAAGCCCGGAATGAATCCTTTCACTTCCTTGGAGGTATTGACGAAAAACCGGTTTACCGTGGACGGGCTGATGGCGGTATGCTCAAGGACAGATAAATCCAGCCTGCACAGGCCGTTGCCTATGTCGATAAATTGGTATCCTTCCGGAATCTTTCTTCCGGCCTGTCTTATATACTCATGCTCGGCCAGCAGGCGCCGGAGGCTTTCCTGTTCGTCGCTTACCAGGTGTCCTCCTCCAAATTCGTTTTGGTAGACCAGCTTGTACATGTCCTGTACCTGCATTTTCGGATACAGGGCGGCATGCATAATAAGTATGCTTCTTAAGTCCATTATCTTGCGTCCCCTATATACCCGGCTTTTTTCAATGCCATGACCAGGACAGGAATCAGCACGATCTGGAGGATGATCCCGGGAATAGCGTTAACGAACGCGCCCGCGACAAACATTTCCCAGGTAAAAGACGATCCTATGATTTGGTTAAAGCCATAACTGGCGGCAGCCCAGACAATCCTGCCGAATAACATGGAGATAATCAGTGCCGTATATATGAATATATTCTTTTTCGGGAACAGCTTGTACAAAAGCCCGGTCGCAAAGCCGTATGCCGCCAGTTCAAAAGCCATGGGCACAGCGCTTGTCATGGGCGGCGCGCCGAAAATCACGCTCCTCAGCAGGGGGCAGATAAGGCCTACCACCAGCCCGTAAGGCCATCCGCATACGAACCCGGCCAACAGGACCGGGATGTGCATGGGAAGCAGCATCCTTCCGATATTCGGGATCTGGCCTGTCAGGAAGGGCAGCAGAAGCCCAAGGGCCAGGAACAGGCCTGAAAGAGTAAGCAGTTTTACGGATTGTTTTTTCATAATTCAAACCTCCCTATTGGAATCATGTGTGACCGTACTTTTTTCTCTAAAGGTCACGTTTCGCTTTTTGGCAATAAAAAATACCATAAAAATATCGCCCTCCGTTAACAGGGCAAATACCTTCATGGTATCCTTCATTCATTGGCTATATGGCTATTGCCGAAATGCCGACTTCCTGTCAGCTTTTTTACATCATAGCATACGCTTCCCGGCGCTGTCAATCAAGGCAGACTGATAGTATTTGCATCAAGTATTATGCTGCATTTACAATTTAACCCAATACATATGGAAACCTGTGAGGATAGATGATATAATCATAATAATTGCACCAGGGAAAGAAAGAGAAGGATGATTAGCAGTTTCAGTGAATTAGGCATTTCTCCTCCACTGCTGAAGGCTATTGAGGAGATGGGCTACACCGCGCCAACAGAAATCCAGAGCAAGGCCATACCACACATATTGAAGCAGCAGGACATCATCGTCAGGTCCAAGACCGGAAGCGGGAAAACAGCGGTTTTCGGTGTTTCAATATTACAGTTGACCGATCCTGACGCGCCTGGCCCCCAGTGCCTTATCCTCACTCCCACAAGGGAACTGGCGGTCCAGGTGGACAACGACCTCAAGCTCCTGTCAAAGCACCTCAGGCACAGGACTACGGCTGTGTATGGCAAGCACAGCATGGCTCTCGAAATCCAGGCCATAAACCAGGGCCTGTCCATCATTACGGGTACTCCGGGACGGGTTTATGACCATATTCTTAATGGCAGCCTGGACACCCGGAATATACGCTTCCTGGTCCTGGACGAGGCTGACCGGATGCTGGATATGGGCTTTATCGACCAGGTTGAAAAGATTATCTGGACCCTCCCCAGGGACCGTGTAACCCTTCTTTTTTCTGCCACCATACCTCCTGAAATCGGGAATATATGCGTTAAGTACATGAAAGATCCCCTGACCATTGAGATAGAGTCTCCCACCAAGACCGTGGACACGGTCAGCCAGTGCTACTACCGTGCTGAGGAAAAGAAAAAGCTTGAATGCCTGAACCGGCTGCTCCTGTATATGCGCCCCGAAAGCTGCATGGTTTTCTGTAACACCAGATTAGCCGCAGACCGCGTTGCAAGGTACCTGAAGAGGAAAGGATACGCAGCCCAGGCTCTCCATGGAGATATCCCCCAGGGCAGGCGTCTTGCCACAATGCAGCAGTTCAAGGAAGGTGGCTTTCAACTCCTTGTGGCCACCGACGTGGCAGCCCGGGGAATCCATGTTGAAGGCTTAACACTGGTGGTAAATTACGATGTCCCCAACGACAGGGACAGTTATATCCACAGAATAGGCCGGACCGGTCGTGCCGGGCAGATGGGACAGGCCGTTTCCCTGGTAACAAGGGATGATATCATGACCCTTTACGAAATAGAGGAACATATCGGCGTCCTGATCGAGGAAGCCGAATGGCCGGATGAGTCCGAACTTGTCATCCACTCCGAAGAGGTGGAGCAATGGATAAAATCCCACGCCATTCAGGCCAGGACTGCTGAAGCGGCAGGAAGGCTGCCGGCAAAACGGCAGCGCTCCCGCAAAACCGGAAGGGAATCTTCCCGTTCAAAGAGCTCCCGTGAAAAGGCCGGGAAGGCGAAAGGCCAGGGGAAAGCAAGCAAAGGCGAACACACCGGCGCTGCAGCGGCTTCCTCGACAGGGAACAAGGCCGCGGGCAGGCAGCCATCGGACAGGAAACCTGCCGGACGGATCAACATAGTTAATTCGAAGAATAACGGGAAGCCTGTATTCGTAGCGGCCAAGCCTTCAATAATAAGCACCGGGGATAATACAGGGGCGGGCAGAAGCAGTCCGAAAAAACCTGTGGGAAAGTCATTTCTTGAACGCCTGTTCACACGCTTTATAAAAAGAAGTTTGAAGGATTGAATAGTTGGGTATACCTGATATAGTAATAACCTTTACTTTAGTTAATCCTTTTGTTTTACATTATATTTTGCCAGGAGGATGACCGACATGAAAAAATGTTCGATTCCTAAACCAAAACATCCTTTAGTGGACCACATCTACACCGCTGACCCGTCAGCCCATGTTTTTGAGGGAAAACTGTACATCTATCCATCCCATGACCTTGACCTGGACATCCCATCCAATGACAACGGAGACCAGTATGCCATGGAAGACTATCATGTTCTTTCCCTGGATGACTTCGATTCTCCAGTCATTGACCATGGCCAGGTGCTGCACATGAAGGACGTCCCATGGGTTTCAAAGCAGATGTGGGCGCCGGATTGCGTATTTAAAAACAATATGTATTATTTCTACTTCCCCGCCAGGGACAAGGACGGCAACTTCAGAATCGGTGTCGCCACAAGCCCGAACCCTGCAGGCCCATTCAAGCCGGAACCCAATTACATAGAGGGCAGCTTCAGTATTGACCCGGCCGTATTAGTTGATGATGACGGCAGGGCTTACATGTATTTCGGCGGCCTGTGGGGAGGACAGCTGGAGAAATGGCAGACGGGAACATTTAAGCCTGATGCCATGGGCCCTGCGGGAGATGAACCTGCCCTCGGGCCCAGGGTCGCTGAACTCACTGATGATATGCTCAGTTTCAAGGAGCCGCCCCAGCAGGTACAGATCCTTGATGAGAACGGAAAGCCCATAACCGCGGGAGACGAGGACAGGAGGTATTTCGAAGGCCCGTGGATGCATAAGTATAATGGTTATTACTATCTCTCCTATTCCACAGGCACCACCCACTACCTTGTCTACGCAATCAGCAAGAACCCTAAAGGTCCCTTCGTTTACAAGGGCCGCATACTTGAGCCGGTTATCGGCTGGACAACCCATCATTCGATAGTCGAGTTCAAGGGCAAATGGTACCTGTTCTATCACGACAGTTCCCTGTCGGGAGGAATCGACAACAAGCGCTGCGTCAAATACACGGAGCTGAAATACAATCCCGACGGTACAATACAGACCATAAAACCCTACGATTGATACATACGGAAAACCTTCAAAGGACGGCGGCACGGGCATGCAGCCCGGCCGCCGTCCTTTTTGTATTGCGGCCTCCTCGCATAAAGCACCTGGCATGTCCCTTTCCGCAGGCTTGTACATATACTGGTAACAGAGGTTGCTTTGAAAGGTGGTTTTGCCATGGACATAAGCATTATTCCCGATATACCGAAAACATACGTTAAACAGCCCTTCAGACTTGTATTTGATCTAAAACTCCAGCAGTTTCCAGGTTTTCCGGGATTCCCTCCCCGGCCCGGGTTCCAGGTGCCCAGCGGCCCGCCGCCCAGTACAATACCAGCCAGGCCAGCCATTGTTCCGCTTGCTGTTGATCCGGGTTCCATACGTTTCTGTCTGTTCAGGTTCACCTTCATATGGCCAAGAAGGGGGCAGCCGTTCTGGCTCTTTCCGGTGACCCTGGGGCGCAGATCAATTGCGGGTTTCAGATGGACCGGTTTCAGTTGGGTATTCTTTGGTATTGACCTTAACCAGATAGAATCCTTCCAATGCGTATAGGGCATTAATAAGAAGAATACCGATAGGAACCCATACATCGACCGGCGTACCGGCCTTCCCCGGTCGGCATGGCTTTAAGCATCAGCCATAAAAAGCGCTGGCAGTAATTAAAGTGATCATAAACCATTTTTATCCTATACGCCCTTTAAATTACCTATTTTCTATTTAATCCATCCATTTCAATGATTGACAGCCTATGGAAGCACGGATATAATGAATTCCAGCAATATTTAAGACCTTGATTTGACTGAGTTACCGGGCACCTCAATTTTTAGGTTGAGTGCCCATTGTCATTTAAGTGGTCTTTCCAGATATCTCATATTTTGTATGGCATTAGGCAATAAATGTGTTATTGCTAAAAAATAGAAATATAAAGTTTGGAGGTCAGACCATGAGTAACTCACCCTATAACCCCTTTGAAACCGCACAGGCACAGTTTGACAAGGTAGCCGCCCAGCTTGGTCTGGACGATGCTACCAGGGAACTGCTCCGGCAGCCCATGCGCGAGTATCACTTCCTGATTCCCGTGCGCATGGATGACGGAAGCTATAAAGTGTTCAAGGGCTTCCGCGTCCAGCACAACGACGCCAGAGGACCGGCTAAGGGCGGTATCAGGTTCCATCCCCTGGAGACGATAGATACCATCCGCGCCCTTTCCATGTGGATGACCTGGAAATGCTCCGTTGTCGATATCCCGCTCGGCGGCGGCAAGGGAGGTGTTATCTGCGATCCTCACAGCCTGTCCGAGAGGGAGCAGGAACAGATCTGCCGCGGTTACATACGCCAGCTTGCCAAAAATGTTGGGCCGTTATCCGACGTGCCGGCTCCCGATGTCATGACCAATGCCAAGCACATGCTTTGGATGCTGGACGAATATGAAGCCATACACGGCGCAAAGTACCCGGGATTCATCACGGGCAAGCCCGTCGGCATGGGAGGTTCCCTTGGAAGGACAGAAGCTACCGGTTTCGGGGTTATATACGTCCTGCGCGAGGCACTGAAGAACCTGGGAATAGACATCACAAAGACAACGGCAAGTTTCCAGGGCTTCGGCAATGTGGCCCAGTATGCTGTCAAGCTTTATACCCAGCTGGGCGGCAAGGTCATCGCCATCTCCTGCTGGGACAACAACGACAAGAAAGCCTATACCTTCCGCAGGAAAAGCGGCATGAGCATTGACGAACTACTTGGCATCACCGACAGGTTTGGCACCATCGACAAGGAAAAGGCTGCGGACCTGGGTTACGAGGTACTCCCCGGAGAAGCCTGGATTGAGCAGGATGTAGACATCATGGTACCCGCTGCCCTGGAAAACCAGATCACAATTGACAATGTCAACAGGATCAGCAGCCAGGTCAAGGTAGTCCTCGAGGCAGCCAATGGTCCCACCACCAACGATGCCGACAAGGTGCTCATTGACAAGGGCATATTCGTTATTCCCGACTTCCTGGCCAATGCCGGAGGCGTTACCTGCAGCTACTTCGAGCAGGTACAGTGCAATATGAATTATTATTGGGAAAAGGACGAGGTCCTCGCGAAGCTGGATACCAAGATGACCTCGGCATACAGGGCTGTGTACGAACTGGCACAGAGCAGGAACCTGACCATGCGCGACGCTGCATACGTAATAGCCATAAGCCGTGTGGCACAGGCAGTAAAGAGCCGCGGTTGGGTGTGATCCGGACAAATAGAGGGCTGTTAATGCAGCCCTCTTTTTTGTAATATAATAAATGAACGCAAAGCCATCTTTTTCCCATACCGTTACCCTTCTGCCGAATGGGAGGATTTTTCTCTATGGATAATAGGACAAATGGAACCGAGAATCTGCTGGACATCCTGAAAGAACGTGAAAAGGAACTGAACTGCCTTTACCGGGTGGACAATATCCTTGCCAACCACCAGCTCACCCTTCCGGAGGTCTTTGAGAGGATTGTCCGGGTCCTGCCCTCCGGCTGGAGGTTCCCCGAGCTGTGCCAGGCCAAGATCGTGTACAACAACTGCAGCTACCAGACACCAGGATTCATTGCGTCACCCATATCGGACACAAGCAGCATATACGTGGATGACAGGGCTGTGGGCAGCATCGAGGTAGTTTATACCGAGCTTGTGCCCGAAACCGAAGAGGGATATTTCCTTGAAAAGGAGAAAACCCTCATTAAGGCTGTCGCATACCGCATAGGCCAGATGATCAGCTACCGCCAGATGAAGTCAAAGATGAGCGCGCAGGTTGAATTGACGACACAGCAGCCCGGCGGCAGCGACTGGGATCTCATTATGGATTTCATCCGGCATGCCGATCCCGCCCTGCTGAAGCATATATGCAGAAAGCTCACCCATTACCTGATGATAAACGGCATTACCGAAGCAACGGAAATCTTCAGCGGATCCGCCGCAGGAAAGGAAGGGGATACGGCCTATGCCAACGCCCCTGCCATGAAGGAACCTTTGGGTGAAATATCAACGGTCTGCGACAAACTGTTCCAGGTCGCCGGAAAGAATATCAGCGGCAATGAGCTGACCTCGCTGGTCAAGAAGTGGATTCGCGAGGAAAAGGCCTATTCCCTGATCAAGGCAATCCAGAGCACTTCGCCCTCCCTGAGGAATATCATTGAGGAGATCCGGAAGCTGAAGCATGTAATGACCGATTCGGACCTGAAGTATTCCCCGAAGGAACGCTGGCTGAACGTAGGCCTGATAAGCCGCTTGCTTTCAGACAGGCCTGAATTCATCAATGTGGCAAAACAGTATATAGATCTCAGTGATTTCTTCGATATCATAAACCAGATCATTTATCCCATAAACAGCCAGGGCAGGCTGGGAGGCAAGAGCAACGGCCTGATTCTGGCGAAAAAGATACTGGAAACCGAAAGCGAGTTTTCACCCCTCCTGGGTACGGTGAAGACCCCCAAGACCTGGTACATCACCACCGATGCCATCACGGAATTCCTCCAGTACAACAACCTTGAGGAGTTGAATGAACAGAAATACAAGGATCTCCAGGAGGTACGGATTGAGTATCCGAATATAATCCAGTTGGTGAAGAACTCCCAGTTGCCTCCCGAGATAGTAAAAAGCCTGTCCGTCGCGCTGGACGACCTGGGAGACGTGCCGATCATAGTGCGTAGCTCAAGCACTCTGGAAGACCAGATAGGTTCCGCTTTTTCAGGAAAATACAAAAGTCTTTTCCTGGCCAACACAGGCACCAAGAAGGAGCGCCTGGAAGCGCTGATAGACGCCATCCTTGAGGTCTACGCCTCGGTTTACAGCCCGGATCCCATACAGTACCGTGTGGAGAGAGGCCTCCTGGATGTCCATGAGGAAATGGGCATCATGATCCAGCAGGTGGTAGGCAACAGGGTCGGCAGGTATTTCTTCCCGCTATTCTCAGGCGTTGCTTTCAGCAACAATGAATACCGCTGGTCGCCGAGGATACGGCGGGAGGACGGGCTTCTGCGGATAGTTCCCGGGCTTGGCACCCGTGCCGTGGACAGACTCAGCGATGACTTTTCCGTGCTTCTCTCTCCCGGGCAGCCCGGGATCAGGGTCAATATCGTGCCGGAAGAAATCAGGCGCTATTCCCCGAAAAAGATGGATGTCATCGATCTTGAGGAAGGCGTCTTCAAGACCGTTGATGTGGCCGACATTCTGAGGGAATACGGCGACAGGATCGGGAATATTGAAAAGGTCGTATCAATTGCCGAATACGACCACATCAGGGATGCCAACAGGTTTGAAATTGACTTCAAATGCGACGACCTGATCGTTACCTTCAATGGCATCATTTCCAGGACCAAATTCGTCAAGCAGATAGCTGCCATGCTTAGCATCCTCAAGGAGAAGATCGGCCATCCCGTAGACATCGAGTTCGCTTCGGACGGAGAAGACCTGTACCTGCTCCAGTGCAGGCCGCAAAGCTACAGCGGTGACATCGCCCCTGCCTCCATTCCCCAGGATATCCCCAAGGAGAATGTCATATTCTCGGCGAACAGGTATATATCAAACGGCCTGATAAAAAACATATCCCATATCGTGTATGTTGATCCCGAGCATTACGGAAGCCTCGAAAACCCGGAGGACATGAAAAACACAGCCCGGCTGGTGGGCATGCTGAATGCCGTTCTCCCCAAGCGACAGTTCATCCTCATAGGCCCGGGACGATGGGGCAGCCGCGGCGACATCAAGCTGGGCGTTCCCGTAACCTATTCCGAGATCAACAACACGGCAGCCCTCATGGAGATGGCCGTGACCAAGGCGGGGTATGTGCCCGAACTGTCTTTCGGAACCCACTTCTTCCAGGATCTCGTGGAAGCAGGGATAAGGGTTCTTCCCCTCTACCCCGATGATCCGAACACGGTGTTCAACTACAGGTTTTTGCTTAGATCCAGGAATATGCTGGCGGACCTTTTCCCCGAATACAGGCATCTTGAGGACGTTGTCAGGGTCATCAACGTCCCGGAGGAATCTGATGGCCTCATGCTCAATGTGGCCATGAACGCGGACCTTGGCGAAGCTTTGGGGTACCTTGCCAAGCATGCCGCAGAGAAGCCGAGAAAGATCAGCCGCGCAACCCTTGACGACTACCACAGTGACGGCAACTCCTGGCGCTGGCGCTTCTATATGGCAGAACAGCTTGCCGCCGAGCTTGACCCGGAACAGTATGGGGTTAAGGCCATGTATCTTTTCGGCAGTACCAGCAACGGAACCGCCAGGCCCGGCAGCGATATCGACCTTCTGATCCATTTTGACGGAACCCCGGAGCAAAAGGAACTGCTTGAAAACTGGCTCAACGGATGGAGCCTGTGCCTTGCCAGGATCAATTACCTCAGGACAGGCTATGAGGCCGATGGCCTGCTGGACGTCCATTTCATAACCGATGAGGATATCCGCAACAAAACATCGTTCGCGATAAAAATAGACAGCGTCGCCGAACCGGCGCACAGGCTGAAGCTGAAAGGTGAACAGGGAGTTTAAAACTCCCTGTTCTTGTATATTTTCAATGATATCCCATAGGATACGGCCATTATGGCAAGTGCCGCTCCTGTCAGTATTATACCGACCATGGCGCCGCTCAGCCTGGCAAAGAACAGCGATACACTGCCGGCAATACTGCTGTCTTCCGGAACAATGGACACAAGCAGGTTTATTCCGAAGAACAGTCCGAAAAACAGGATGAAGTTATAGATCTTTGACTTGATATACCCAAACTTGAAATAAACAGGCAGGTAGATGCTGGCCAGGAGGGCAGCCGCAGCGAAAGCCGCGAGCAAGCCTTCGAAGGTTGGATAAAACAGGCCGGGAATCAGATTAAGGAGTTGAGCATCAGGCTAAGCATTCTGATTCCTCCTTGTATAATACAGCATGATATCTTCCAGGGTTGGCCTGTCGATGACGACATTCTCCCCAAACATTCTTCTGATCCTAATAATACCTATGTCAAGCATTATTTTGCTCGAAAAAACCGGAGCAGGTTTGCTTTTCCCGCTCCGGTGCTGTTGCTTTGCTTCTTTTAAATATGGTTATCCAATGGCCTTCCCCTTATTCCGCGATGCAACTGCTTAAGAACGCAGCGAATTCATCGCTCACCTCATGCCTTGAAATGAACCCGATGTTCGGATAATAGACGGTTTCCAGGTAGACACCGCTCCTGTTGTAAACCCTTATGGTAACAGGGTTGTCAAGGGCGTTCGTACCTGCGCTGCCACCTATGCTTGCCGATGTTTCTCCCTGGTAACCCGGCTGCACTCCGGAATCAACGGGTGTTTTTCCTGCCAGGTCCCCGGCGATAGTCGCAGGCGCCGTTCCATAGCTTCCCGAAGGATCGGTTATGGCATCCTGGCCAATATGGTCAGGCGCGACCGGTATGTCATACGTCGTTCCTTCCCTGTAATCAGGGGGCACAGGCGGTACTGCCCTGTCGTTCATTTCGGGCATAACCGGGTCGGGAACAGGGTCCGCATATCCGCTGCCGCGGCCGCCGCCTATATAGCCGAACAGCTTGTCAAAGTATTTATCGCTGGAGTCGGGTATTACCGAGTAGAAATCGTAAAACTCCCTGATCCTGTCCCTGTCGGTCAGTTCGGCCAGGATTTCCATACGGTATTCAAGCTTTGCCCGCTCGCTGTGGCCGATAAACACTATCCTTACGATATCATCGGCGCCATGGATGCCGTAAAGCTCCAGGTAAGCCCTGGCGTCTTCGTCCTTATTGTTGTTATAGCTTTCGAAGGAAAGAAATCTGAAAAGCTGCCACCCTGCATCCTTCCTCACCGCCACAACGGCCTCACAGCCTGCAGGAATGTATTCATACACTTCCAGGCCTATAAGGCTTTCGTCGACGCTCGTGGATATGTTTGCAATCTTCCCGCCGATATCCCCGTCGCCGATGGTTCCGGGAAGCCCATATTCTTTCCGCTGTTCGTCGCCGAGGAGTATATAATGCCTGTTTCCAAGCCGGAACTGGTCCTTCAGCACGTAAACCGCATCCTCCCTGCCTGGCGCCGACCCTATGCTGTCATTGGCGATCAGCCTGCCATCATCGCCATTCCTGCCTGTCAGGCTGCCTGAAGACATGCCCCATATCGCAATGCCGGCCACGACCGCCAGGGCCATTGCCAGCACGGGTACGGCTTTCCGAAGACTGAAGGATGGCCTGGTCTTCCGTTCCCTTGCTTTTTCAGACTGTTTAAATATATTGTCCAGCATTCTCCTCTCGGTTTCCCGGTCGGGTCCGATACTGTCGAACGCGCGCTTCAATTCTTCCCGTTTCATTCCGCATCTCCCTCCATTTCAATCCTGAGAAGCTTTCTTCCTTCATGAAGGAGGCTTCTTACGGTAGACGCCTTTTTCCCGAGGATATGTGCGATCTCACCAGTCGGATACCCTTCGTAATAATACATGTAGATAACCGATTTATACTTTGATGGAAGCCTCAGAACCCTCCTGAGAGTTTCATCAATGGTGTAGGCATCCTCAGCCGCAACTTCGGCTATTGCGTCCATGCCCACCCTCCTGTTCCACCAGTGGCGGAAATGGTCCTTGCACAGATTTGTGGCTGTCCTGATCAACCATGCCTTTTCATGTTCCTCGCTTTCAAACCTCGTCCCGTCCTTCAGAAGGCGAAGGAAGGTATTCTGCACCATATCCTCGGTGTCATGGTTGTTTTTCATATACATGAAACACACGCGGTATACCGTTTTTACATGGCGATGATAGATCTGTGACAGTTCTTCATCCGTACGCAATAAAGAACGTCCCACCGAACTTCCCCCTTTCACCACTAATACGATTGAGGACGGGAAAATGTTGTGGAGATGCAAAATAATCTCATGCGATGCCCGGGTTGGCCATCCTGAGCAGGACCTGGTAGTCTTTCGGATCGGTTGTCCAGAGTATGGCGTAGTACGCCTTTACCCCGATGCGCTTTAGAGCCTCATGGCGGTGGTTTCCGTCATTTACCTCGAAATAGCCGTTTGCATAGTTGACGATAAGGGGCGGCATATCCCACCCGTGGCGCATTGCATGGATCATCCCGTTTACAATGCTTTCAAAACCTTTTTTGTCCACCCGGTAGATCATGCCCGGCTCCGGTCCGCAGCACCGTTTCAGTTTATCCAGTTCAACGGGGATAGGGCCCACAAAGTACCGCCGGTGAAGCTTCAGCCCGTCCGAAAAGGCCCGGTTATGCCCGGGACCGTTCAGGAATCCGTGGACCCATGCTTCTATAAGCCCTTTTTTGGCATAATCCATGGCGCCCTTCAGTGTAAACGGGTACATTTTCGGAAATCCCCCCGGTTTATCCATCGATATCATAGTATATGTTTCCCGTAATGATTGTGTAAATCAGTGAGCTTTCTTCTTCAGACCGGTGTAAAGCTGCATAACCTCGGGATATGCGTGCATTCCCTCGGTGGCCCCTGGTTCGGATAATGAGCATACGGCACATGCCGTGCCCAGTTCCAGGGCATCCTGCAGGGACTGCCCCAGCCAGGCTCCGTACAGCACTCCGGCGCAATAGGCATCCCCGGCGCCGGTGGTCCCCTTAATGTAACCATCGGGAAGCCTAAGGCTTTCAACCGACACAAACTGCCCTGTCGTACAGTCAAGCCCAAAGCCGCCTTCCGGCGCATGGACCACGACCCAGCGGGCAACTCCCATGTCCTTTATTGCATTAAGCGCCGCGGGCATGTTCTCCCCGATAAGTCCAGCCGTACCACGCAGGGGGATGCCCGTCGTCCGCTCGGCTTCAATCTCATTGATGATGCAATAATCGGTGTGTCTCAGGGCAGGCGGGACTATGGACCTGAACCTTCCCGGCTCGTCGCTTACCAGGTCGATGGATGTCCTGATCCCCCGCTGTTTCGCGGAAGCCAAAAGCCTGGCCATTTTTGTCCCATGCTCATGGTCGGGTTTGTCCAGTTCGTCCAGCAGCATGAGATAGCCGATATGGAGCATTTCCACGTCCAGGAGATCCCAGTTTATATGGGACTCGGAGAACTCGGCATTAGCGCCCTTGTAATGGAAAAAGGTCCTCTGCTTTGAAGACAGGTCGCTCATGACCAATGTGAACGAAGTCGTCTTCAGGCGGCGGACCTGGGCAGAATCGATGTTATTATACCTTGAGAGGCTTTCGAGGATAAAGCTGCCGTTTTCATCATCCCCCACCACACCCAGGGCTGTAAGCGGAAGCCCCGGATCAAGCCTTGCCAGATCGATTATGACATTGCAGGCCGCGCCCCCCGTAGCCCTCGATATATTGTTCTCAATACTGGCAAGTTCACCTGGATCGGGGTACCGCATGATAGGATAGATGGTATCCACGATCATGTTGCCGGCAACTGCTATCCCTTTTTTCATATGCATCTTCGCTTCCTTATCCCTGCCCGGCTCCGGTGCCGAGGAGTTCGCCCGCGAAAAAGCCCACGGTGTAATCCAGCACCTCATCTTCCCATTCCTTTCTGTTGAAGGTATGGTCGCCGCCTGTTACGGTATGGAGGTCGGCATTGATGCCGTAAATCTCAAGATACTGCCCTGCAACCTCGTACGGAACGGCCTGGTCCTTGTCGCCGTGAAGCAGCAGCACCCTTTTGTCATATTGGGCCGCCCTGCCAAAGACATCCAGTTCGAACGCAGAATCCAGAAATCCTGTACCAATGACGTTTCCGCCCATGTCCAGCCAGCCCCTTGAACGGAAGGCCCGGATATCCTCGTCGGTCCTGTCCGTCATGATCCTTTCCTTCATATTCCCGGCAGGAGCCCAAAGGCACAGCGCCGCCACATCATCTTTGCGGTCACCGGCCAGCACGCTGGCTATGGTGCCACCCATGCTCAGCCCTATCACTCCGATCCTTGCGGGATCGGTAAAAGGCAGCGACATTGCATAGTCCAGGATGGCATTGGCATCATCAAGCTCGGTGAACAGGGTCATGTCCTTAAACTCGCCGTCGCTCTCGCCGCTCCCTCCGAAATCGAAGCGCACGCTTGCTATTCCGGCCTTTTCGAGGCGCCTGGACAGCTTGACAAAAATAAAATGAGGTTCAACCTTGGTTCCGGTAAACCCGTGAAATATGCAAACCACTGGGATTTTTCCAGAAGCGTTGTCGGGTACGTGCAGCATCCCCCTGAGAGTGAGGTTTCCGCTCTTAATCTCAACGGCTTTTTGCATGATATCCTTCTCCCTTCAATATTTCCATTCTCTCTGCATTATATCCAAAACAACGCGGCCAGTCCATATACTTACAAGCCTGCAAGATCCATATAGACTCATGCGGGAGCGGGATACCGGGGCGGGATAAACGCGGAGAAGGTAAAAAACAAGCGGCAGGTTTTAACTGCCGCTTGGTGCTATCTTATGGTCTGGGCTTCCACAAGCCTCTGTACGCCGTATTTCTCCCTGAGTTTTGGTTTTTCTATCTTTCCGGTGGGGTTGCGCGGAACCTTGTCAAAGATGATCCTGCGCGGTCTCTTATACCTGGGAAGCTCCCTGCAAAACTCGAAGATATCTTCCTCGGTACATCTTGCTCCGGGCTTAAGCTCGATGATTGCGGCCGCAATCTCGCCCACGCGTTCATCGGGGAGCCCTATAACCGCAGCATCCTTGATGGCGTCATGAGCCCTGAGGAAGTCCTCAATCTGGACGGGATATATATTCTCGCCGCCGCTGATAATAACATCCTTCTTCCTGTCCACCAGGTAAATGAAGCCGTCTTCATCCATTCTGGCCATATCGCCTGTCAGCAGCCAGCCGTTCTTAAGCACTGCCTCGGTTGCCTTCGGGTCCTTATAGTAGCATTTCATCACACCCGGACCTCTTACTGCCAACTCCCCCACTTCTCCCTGGGGAACGGGGCTCAGATTCTCGTCAACTATCCTTGCCTCCCAGTTGTGTCCGGGCTTGCCTATGGCGCCCACCTTATGTATGTTCTCAACTCCCAGGTGCACGCAGCCCGGGCCGATGGATTCACTGAGCCCGTAATTGGTATCGTAGAGATGATGCGGGAAGTATTTTTTCCAGCGCTTTATCAGGCTCGGGGGCACCGGCTGGGCGCCGATATGCATGAGCCTCCACTGGGACAGCTCATAGTCATCAAGATTAACGTCGCCCCTCTCTATGGCGTCAAGGATATCCTGGGCCCAGGGCACCAGGAGCCACACGATGGTAATTCTTTCTTCCGAAATAGTCCTAAGGATCCAGTCTGGCTTTATTCCCCGCAGCAGCACGGCTTTGCTGCCCGCAAGCAGGCTTCCGAACCAGTGCATCTTTGCTCCCGTATGGTACAGGGGCGGTATGCACAGGAAGTTGTCCTCGCGGGTCTGGCCGTGGTGGGCCTGCTCTGTTTCACAGGCGCACATGAGACTCCTGTGGGTATGCAGGATCGCCTTGGGAAATCCCGTGGTCCCTGAGGAGAAATAAATTGCGGCGTCGTCATCATCGGAAAGTTTGATATCCGGCGCTTCGGAACAGCAGTTGGCCGTCAGCCTGTCGTAGCTCTCGGCAAAGGAAGGCCTGCCTTCTCCCGCGTACAGCAGCAGTTTTACCTGGGGTATCTGGTCGTATACGTTCTCCAGGCGTCCGATGAATTCGGGACCGAAGACCAGGGCCACGGTATCCGACAGGTTCAGGCAGTATTTGATCTCCTCTGCCGTATATCGGAAATTCAGCGGCACTGCCACCGCGCCTGCCTTCAATATCCCAAAATAGATGGGCAGCCATTCAAGGCAGTTCATAAGCAGAATGGCAACCTTTTGGCCCTTCTTTATCCCCCTCTTCAGCAGGAGGTTTGCCATACGGTTTGCCTTTTCGTCAAAGACTCGCCAGGTCATACTTAAACGGTATTCGCCTGCCGGGTTGTTCTCGATAAGTTCATATTCGCGCCATATTACATTGTGGCGATCCTGGAGATCCAGATTGATTTCGGTCAATGCAAGTTCGTTGCCGTAAAGTTTCGCGTTGCGAGCAAGAATTTCAGTGATGGGCATTCTTTCCGTCCTCCCGTTCTACCATCCTGATAAGAAGTGGATATATGGTTCCATATAACCGTACTTCATATAATATCCGGGGCCTGATAAACAAACCGCCGGAATATTACAAAACATATTATAATCGGACACGGCAAATTATTCAACAGTTCCTTGGGGACGGTTCCTCTGGCTCGAACCAGAGGAACCGTCCCCCTGGTTTGATTATGGCACTACGATCTCCTGGTCCAGTTTCATGATCTGCTTCCTGTAAACATGCCTTAAAAATACGGCGCTGAAAATGAGCGATGCTGTTTCGGCAATCGGAAAAGCCCACCAGACCGCATTTACCGAACCTGTAAGGGACAGCAGGTATGCCGCCGGAAGCAGCACCACCAGTTGCCTGATGACCGACACCGAAAGGCTCAGCACGCCCCTGGCCAGGGCCTGGAACACTCCTCCCGCAATTATGCAGAACCCCATGAAGATAAAGCTGAGGCTTATGATTCTCAACGCCGGGATGCCAATGGCAAGCATGTTTTCAGTGGCATTGAAAAGCATCAGTATTTCATCCGGGAACAGCTGGAACAGCAGGAGCCCTAACAGCGTAAAGCAAACCGCGTATGTTATGCACAGCCGTACTGCCTTAAGCAGGCGGTCCTTCTTCCTTGCCCCGAAATTGTATGCAACTATGGGAATCAAGGCCTGGTTCATACCGATGATGGGCATGCCGACGAAGCTCTGGATGCGGAAATAGACTCCGAAAACAGCGCTGGCCGTCTCAGTGAAGGAAAGGAGTATCCTGTTCAGGAAATAGTTCATGACTGAGCCGATGGAGATCATCAGTGTTGATGGTATGCCCACCGCATAGATCCTCCCGATGGTTCCGGGATCCGGCCTGAACTTTTTGAATGAGATTTTGACATCATGGTTCTTCCGCATATTGAACCATACGGCAGCCATAAAACCGCAGGTCTGCCCGATTACAGTAGCGATGGCGGCGCCCTTTACGCCCAGTGCCGGAAAGCCAAGAAGCCCGAAAATCATGATAGGGTCCAGTATGATATTGACGACGGCCCCGACGATATGTGTGATCATGACATAAAAGGTCTTTCCGGTGGCCTGTAGAAGCCTTTCAAATATGATCTGCCCGAAAAGGGAAATAGAGAATATGGTGCAAACCGACAGGTAATCGGCCCCGTAATTCACTATTTCAGAAGTGTCGGTCTGGGACAGAAAGAACGCCCTTGATCCCAGCAGTCCAAAGGCCGCAAACGCGACATAGGTCAGGAAAAAAAGAAAAATACCATTGACGGCGGCTTTGTTGGCCCGATCAAAATTCTTCTCCCCGAGACTTTTCGATAACAGTGCGTTAACACCTGTGCCCGTACCCGATCCGAAGGCGATCATCAGGTTCTGTATCGGGAAGGCCAGGGATACGGCCGTAAGGGCGTTTTCATTGACATAGGAAACAAAGATGCTGTCCACTATGTTGTAAAGTGCCTGTACAATCATTGAAGCCATCATGGGGATTGACATGGTGATTAGCAGCTTGCCAACGGGCATCACGCCCATTTTGTTTTCCTGTCGTACCTGAGTCGTATCGTCCATTTCATGTATCACCTTTTCGTATATTCTGCCACGAGTTCCTTGATAACGCGTACCGAGGCCGGAATACCAATGCTGCTGTCTATGCAGAGATGGTAGTTCTGTGCCTTTCCCCATTTGCCATGGGTATAATAATTATAATACGAAGCGCGGTTTTTGTCCTGCTTCCGGATGAAATCCTCCAGGTTGGGCTGTTCTTCCCCGTAAACCTCCCTGATCCTCTTGATCCTTTCTTCCATCGGGGCGTGTACGAAGACCCTGATGCAGTTGGGCACATCCCTCAGGACATAGTCGGCGCACCTGCCCACAATCACGCATGAACCTTCCTCCGCGACCTGCCGTATCACCTTGCACTGTGCAAGGAAAATCTTCTCGGATACCGGAAGCTCATAACCGGTCATATACAGGTTGTTAATAAAGCTGATAGTCCTTTTGTACTCCATCTTCTGCACAAACTCTTCGGCCAATCCGCTTTCCTTTGCAGCAAGGACAATGAGTTCCCTGTCATAGAAGGCGATATCCAGTTCCTTTGCAAGCTCCTTTCCTATCAACCGGCCTCCGCTGCCGTATTCACGGGCTATGGTGACGATATAGTTATCCACACTTCATACCCCCTTTTACATTAGCTTACCTCATATCAGTCAGTAATTTCAATCAAATGAAAGGCAAGACCTGTTAAGTCTTGCCTTGCCAAATGTCCATATCCGGGGCATGACAGCTTCCTGCCCTGTTTTTCTTTATGGAGCCGCAGTCCGTCTGTGAAACCTTGTATATCAGGCAGGTGTAATAGCCTTAAGGTGACACGGGATCGTAGCCGACAACGGTCCATATTCCGGTGCCGTCCTGCCTGACAAGTTTCTTCAGGTAGACCCTCCTGATTTGCGTAACATCCCCGCCGACTTCCACAATTGCCTCAACCCCATTGTTCGAAATTACCGCGAGTTCCGTGTAATCAACAGCGTACTCACCATGTATCCCACCTGGTGATATATGCAGATTGACAAATACATGGGCCGTAAAAACAGGATCCAGCTTCCAGGGGGTATGGCCGTTGTCCACGCTCTTCTGTTCGTTTTCTTCAACCGCCATATCCACCTCCACGTCCACCTGAGGTTTGATGGTTTCATGTTCCGGGATTTCCGCGGGGATCTGCACCAGGCCGTCTGAAACGCTGTCGGCAAAGAGGATAAGGTCACCCAGGGAAGCATTTCCAATAACGGCATACTCCATGCCCGATGCCTGCCAGCGTATGGAGCTTATACCGGCCGCTCCTTCATATGGCCCGGCATCGGCAAGGACACCTGCCGCATCAGATACAGGCGACTGGACCTCCGCGGTTTTTTCCCCGATCCTGCCCAGGGTTGCCATGGAAGCCGGCCTGAACCCATCCCTGGCAACAGCCTGCAGTATGATAACAGTGTTTTTCCCATCAAGTGACACATAACTGAACTTTACGGTTTTATCTCCATCCATCACCGACATTCCGTCCAGCCTGTACCCGTCGGGAACCCCTGCCGGAAGCCTGGGTTCAAACCCTGCCATATCCACGACCTCCTGGATATTATTCACCATCTGCCCGGGATACCTGTCCGTTTCGGTGTATCCCTCGGGAAGGCTGTACGCCAGCAATTCATCAGGTATGGCGTCGAAGAATTCTATTTCGGTATAGGAAGCCCTGTATTGAAGCGCGTTGTACATGGCGCATTGCTTTTTGAGCGGCAGACTGGTATCCCTGTCCACCCATAACCTGTAGGGTAATCCTCCGCCGGGTGTAACCTCAATAACGATTGCTGTTCTTCCGGCTATCCTCTCCTCGCCAACCACCTTCGTTTTCAGGGCATTTCCCACCTGTCGGATTTCATCTCCCAGTTCGAAGGTGAACCGGTACGGGTCCGGAAACGCCGGGAAAATGGTTACAGTCTTTTCTTCGGACAGGACCTGCCATTTCTTCTGCCCGTTGTTCACTGTAACCAGATTCCTTCGGATTCCCTCAAGTTCCCTAACATAATACCGGCCATCCCGGTCTGCCCATACCTCGCGCCTGGACTGCAGGATTTCCTCGCCTTCCTCATTTATACTCACGATCTCCAAAACACCGCGGTACGCCTTGACCCCGGAAAACGCCTGTTCCATGGCGTATACTATGTTGGTGCTCCCGGTAAAGGGAAGCACGAAATTAAGCAGCAATGCCAAAACAAGCACTGCCGCCGCGGCGGCCGTCCAGGCAAACCATGCTTTTTTTTTCTTTTTACTCACTGTTGTATGTGTCTGTCCGGGGGTTACAGCCGCAACCAGTTTCTTCGGATAATCCGCACCGGGCATTTCAGGTTCCTTCAGACAGCGCACTATCCTGACAATCCCGGCAAGTTCCTCGAATTCCGGGGATTCATCTGCCGATTCATGAGAATCCGGCTTTTTCCCGGCGTTCAGATCGTCAATATAATCCGATATTTTTTTCTCGATGCTGCCCACCATATCAGCCCTCCTTCAATAATTCGCGTCCAGCTTTTCTGCAAGTTTTTTCAGGGCACGATACAGGATAACGCGTACGGTGCCCTCTTTCTTATTCATGATTTCAGCAGTTTCCGCGGTTGAAAAGCCTTTCAGGATCCTGAGCTCTATAACCGTACGGTGTTCCTGAGTCAGGCAGTCCAACGCCTCCCTCACCATGGAGCGGATAGCGCTCTGCTCGGCAATATCATCCACAGCCATGTTGGATTCGGTTCCGTAAATACTGACGATTGGTCCTATCCTTTTTTTCCTGCGCCACCTGTCCCGCAGGACATTCAGCGCCACCGACCTTAAGAACCCAAGATGGGGTCCCTCCCTGAGCCGGTTGTCCCTAAGGAACGAGAGCGCTCTGGCATAGGTTTCCTGCGTAATATCCTCGGCCTCCTCACGGTTCTGGACCTTGAAGTATATATAGCGGTATACCGATTCCCAGGTGGAAACGCATATCTCCTCAATGGACCTGGCAGTATCCTCATGTTCTTTATTGCCGGTTTTTCTCTTAAGCATGCTCCTTCTCCTCATTAGTTCGGTCGTATAGTCTGTAAACACTTATATTGACGAATGACGGGGCAAAAAGTTACCTGACGTAATTAAAAAAGACTCAGGCCTATCCCGTTGAGTATGCCAAATCGGCAGCATCGCTGCCGCTTAAGCTTGCGCTGTAAAAAACATCTGTGCCATCGTCAAAAATCAGCAGGAAAATGGGCAGCCCGCATGAACGTTGAAATAAGGATAGCATTAATCATCGAAAAAGGCCCGGGAAGGCTATGGAAATATTTTTCTGTCAGCCTGCCAAAAAGCCGGCGGCAACACGACTCCATACATAGAATGTACAAACATTGACACATGATGTTACCTATTGTATATTTTAAATAAACATTATTATTAAGACTTTGCTGGAATAGTTCAAGTAATACAAACAGTTACTTGAAACACCGACTATTACTTATGGATGGTAATCATCGTGATTGAACTTGAACCGTACATAGACAGTCTCGAAAATATACTGTCGAAGTATTTCAGGGTCATAAAGCATCCTGTTGTAGCCAACCGTTCCTTCCTTCTTTCGGCCTGTTATTCCGATACTATCGGCCGTACGCTGATCACCAGCAAGGATGTCATTGACAAGTTTGAGGTCCAGAGTATAATTCTTGTCCATACCGCCGAAAACCTGGACCAGGTACTGGAATTATCCCGATGGCTTAAGGAAAATATCCGGGAAATAGCGAAACCCAACAGCGAAAGTTATCTTACCCTTATCAACCTGGTTATTGTATTTCAAAACCCAGTTGCCGATGATGTGAAAAAATATATAGAAAAATTTTCACTGACCAGGAGTTTCCTTCTGTCTCTCCATGGCTGGGCCAAAGCCGGGATTACCGGCGTTTCCCTGCAGGATGGAGAGATTTTTTGCGGCAAAAGAGTCCTTGAGATGAAAAAGCTGTTTGAAGATTCTCTAAGCCCGGATCTTTCGGGTCCGGATCCAAACCTGACACAAACCGATTCCATCGGTTGTGGAATACACCCCAATTAATTGAGGAGGCGGTACAATGGCTATCCTACTCTTATTCATTGGTCTTGTCCTGTTTATAGCCGCATATGCTACCTATGGCTCAATGCTGGCTAAAAAATGGGGCATTGATCCAAGCAAACCCACTCCTGCCCACACCATGAAAGATGGTGTTGACTATGATCCCACCAGCACACGCGTGCTTCTGGGACATCACTTCTCTTCAATCGCCGGCGCAGGCCCGATAACCGGACCTATTCTTGCAGCAGTGTTTGGCTGGCTTCCGGTTTATCTGTGGATTGTACTGGGCAGCATCTTTGTAGGCGGCGTTCACGACTACGGTGCTCTGTTTGCATCTGTACGGCACAAGGCCAAGTCCATCGGTGAGGTTATCTCAACTAATATTGGAAAGCGTGCCAGGATCCTGTTCAATGTTTTTGCCTGGCTTACACTCATCCTTGTAGTGGCTGCTTTCACCGATATCTGCGCTTCGACATTCGCGCATAATCCCGAAACACCTGATGTATTGAACGGAGCCCGCTCAGGAACAATTTCAATACTGTTCATCGTCCTTGCCATCTTATTTGGAATGATAACCAGAAAGCTTAATCTTTCGAGCAAGGCATCGGTACCCCTGGGCATTGCCGGTCTGGCAATATTCATAACCCTGGGTTACTTATTCCCGGTATTGAAATTCAGCCAGGTAACATGGACATATATCCTGCTGGTTTATATATTCCTTGCTTCGGTCCTTCCCGTCTGGTTCCTGCTCCAGCCCCGTGACTACCTTTGCTCATTCCTGCTATACACAATGCTTGCTGGAGGAATCGTTGGGCTGTTCGTAACCAACCCGAGCATTAATATGCCGGTTGTTACCAGCTTTTTGCCCTCACAGGGCAACCCGCTGTTCCCGTTACTGTTTGTAACCGTTGCGTGCGGAGCTATTTCAGGCTTCCATTCGCTGGTTTCCTCGGGAACCACTGCTAAGCAGATTGATAACGAAAAAGATATCAAACCCGTGGGATATGGAGCCATGCTCATTGAAGGGATGGTAGCAGTCCTGGCCCTGCTGGCAATCGCATGCTACGGAAAGCCGTTTGAAAATGCCACTCCCGTCCAAACCTTCGCTAATGGCGTTTCGTCCATGATAGCAGGCTTCGGAATTCCGAAAGATTTCGGCATGGTCTTTGTGGTTCTTGCATTTGCATCGTTTGCACTCACATCTCTCGACACGGCTACACGTATCGCCAGGTACATGCTGCAGGAACTGGGAGATTCAGTACCAGCCCTTAAGAAGATAATCGGCAACAAGTATGTCGCCACCGTCATCAGCATACTTGCCGCCTGGGGACTCCTGCAATATGGTTACACAAAGATATGGCCGATATTCGGATCAGTCAACCAGCTGCTCGGTGCCCTTGCCCTCACAGCTATCAGCGTATGGCTGCTCAAGCGCAAGAAGAAGAGCATCTATACGGCAATTCCTGCCGTATTCATGATCTGCGTTGCCCTGTCAGCCCTGGTCATCCTAATGGTGCAGAATCTCAAGGCCGGAAACATGGTAATAGGTGTGCTTTCGCTGCTTATAGCACTGCTCGCTGTTGGTCTCATAATTGAAGCCATCCTGGCCGTTTCAAAGCAGCGCAAGGGAGAAGCATCCCCTGCTGAGGATGACTCTGCCGAGGCTGCAGGCTGATAACCATTCCTGCAAATGAATATCTGGTAAATGCAAAAAGCCGGTGATGTCACTTTCGTCACCGGCTTTCTGTTTTATGCTATAATGGATGGGAATCTAAGCCGGTAAAAGGACCGGCAATTAATCATTAACCGGAGCGCGGCATGGATACAAGGAACGACTTTTCAAAGGGCAGCATTGTAAAAAACATAATAAGCATGGCCATTCCCATGACCCTGGCGCAGCTTGTCAACGTTCTCTATAACATAGTTGACCGTATTTACATATCAATGATTCCCGATATCGGTTTTACAGCCCTGACAGGCCTGGGGATATGTCTCCCGGCTATTTCCATTGTGGCGGCCTTTGCAAACCTTTTCGGCATGGGAGGCGCGCCCCTGTGCTCCATAGAACGGGGCAGGTCCAACCATGCGGAAGCCGAACGGATTATGGGTAACTCCTTCGTCATGCTTGCGGCCACCGGAATCGTGCTTACCGTGCTGGGGATCCTTATCAGAAAGCCCATGCTGTACCTGTGCGGCGCAAGCGATATAACCTATCCATATGCGGATAGCTACCTGACCATATATTTGCTTGGCAATGTTTTTGTCATGATTAGCCTTGGGATGAACAACTTCATCAACTCTCAGGGTTTCGGGCGCACGGGGATGCTGACCGTTATTATCGGGGCTGTCCTCAACATCATCCTCGATCCCGTTTTTATCTTTGTGTTTGGGATGGGTATTCAGGGAGCAGCCCTCGCCACCATCATCTCACAGGGTGTGTCAGCCGCATGGGTCCTCAGGTTCCTGACTGGCAAAAAGGCCATTTATACATTGAAAAGAAGCAGCTTCATACTGGATGGCGCAAGAATCCGGAGAATAATCGGCCTTGGAATCTCAGGCTTCGTCATGCAGGCTACCAACTCGCTGATCCAGTTCCTGTGCAATTCGACCCTCCAGTTTTACGGGGGCGATCTGTACGTCGGCATCATGACCGTTACCCACTCGGTACGGGAAGTTGTCGCCATGCCGGTCCTGGGTCTTACACACGGGGCGCAGCCTGTTATAGGCTATAACTATGGAGCCGGGAAGTATGACAGGGTAAAAAGCAGCATCAGGTTCATTACCATCGTTTCATTGGGCTACACCGTTTTAATGTGGCTTCTGATCCAGGGCTTCCCGGCCTTCTTCATCAGGATCTTCGATGATGATCCGGCGGTCCTCCGGGCCGGAATCCCCAGTATAAGGCTTTTCTTTATGGGATTTTTCTTCATGTCTCTGCAGTTTGCGGGCCAGACCATTTTCCTGGCGCTGGCCAAATCCCGGTTTGCAGTTTTCTTCTCGATATTCAGGAAAGTCGTGCTGGTTATGCCTCTTGTTATCCTGCTCCCCAGGATCGGTGGGCTCAGAACCAGCGGGGTGTTTCTGTCCGAGCCCATTTCCGAGCTCATCGGCGGTATAGCATGTTTTGCCACCATGATGTTTGTGGTCTGGCGCAGGGAGCTTAAGGGAAATCCAAGGTAAAACCAGGGGGACGGTTCAAACCAGGGGGACGGTTCCGCTGGTTCGAAGCCAAGGGAAGCCCTCGAACCAGGGGGACTGTTCCCCTGGCTTTAAAGCACTTTTGACAGGAATTCCTTCGTCCTGGGATGCTGCGGGTTTGTGAAGAGCTCCTGGGGAGTATTCTCTTCGACAATCCTTCCCTCGTCCATGAACAGCACCCTGGTCGCGACTTCCCTGGCAAAGCCCATCTCATGGGTTACAATAACCATTGTCATACCCTCGTCGGCGAGTTGTTTGATCAGATCCAGCACTTCCTTCACCATTTCCGGGTCGAGGGCTGAAGTAGGTTCATCAAACAGCATCACCTTCGGGTTCATGGCCAATGACCGGATTATGGCAATGCGCTGTTTCTGTCCGCCTGAAAGCGTCGATGGATAGGCATCGGCCTTATCCTCGAGGCCAATCCTTTTAAGCAGGCGCATGGCATTTTCATTCGCTTCATCTATTATCTGCCGGCGCGTTTTGGTTATCTCGTAAAGAGGCGTTTTTTTCCGGGAGAACAGGTTCTTTATCCTTATAAAGAAGTTCTTGAACTGCTTGACCCGCAGATCATGTATTCCCAGGTACACGGGAGCGAGCGTAATGTTTCCCAGCACTGTTTTGTTATTGAAAAGGTTGAACTGCTGGAACACCATCCCCATATGCCGCCGGTGGATGTTGATGTCTACCTTCATATCCGCGATGTCAACGCCTTCGAATATGATTGATCCGCTAGTGGGATCCTCAAGGCAGTTAAGACAGCGAAGAAATGTGCTTTTCCCGCTTCCGGAAGGGCCTATGATGGCAACCTTTTCACCTTCTTTAATGGTGGTGGTTATGCCCCTTAAGACTTCGAGGCTGCCAAAGCTTTTTTTCAGGTCAATTACGTCTATCACTTTTTCTCAGGCTCCTTTCCATCATTCTGACGAGAAAAGCGATGGCCATGACCATAACCAAATAGATCAGCGCCATGACAAGGTAGGGAACCATGAACTCGTAGCTGTTTGTACCGATATAGCTGAACGCCACGTACAGGTCGGCAGCCCCGACAAAGCTCACCACCGATGTTTCCTTGATCAGCACAATAAACTCGTTGCCCAGCGTAGGAAGAATGTTTTTGACGGCCTGCGGTATCACTACCTTCATCATTGACACCCGGTAGCTCAGCCCTACTGCGCGCGCAGCTTCCAACTGACCGGGATCCACCGACATGATGCCGCTCCTCATTATCTCGGAAACATATGCCCCGCTGTTCAGCCCGAATACGATAACACATACCTGCAGGGAGGGAAGGTTCACGCCAATAAGGGGCAGGACCACATAGTATGCCACCAGCAGTTGTACCACAATAGGCGTTCCCCTGAACAGACCCACATATGACCTGCAAATGCCGTTCAGAATCCTCGGCAGCCGCTTATACTTTGGAAGGACTTCAACAATGGCTATGAGGGTTCCTATGATTATTCCTATGACAAGCCCTAAAACAGCGATATACACCGTATTGCGAAGCCCTGTCAGGACCCTCTGGTACCCGTTATACTCGTAGAAGACTTCCCAAAACCGTTCCAATTTTTTACTGAAGCTACCCATACCATTTCCCTTTTCACCACAATACCCCGCGGTCAATAGCGGCGGGGTATTGCATAATTATAAGTTCTTGTATTTAATTATAACCTACAATTCAATCATGTCCACTATTTCATCGCATCAAAGGCTTCTACAATCTTGTGGGCGGGCGCCTCATCAATAACGACGAAGTCAATGTTGCCGTTGAGCATATCCTGTACAGCCAGTGAGCCAGCCTTGTAACCTACGACCTGGACATCGAAGCCTTCAAATCCCCATTCCTCGTCACCTTCAACATAGAACTGGCCGGTAGTGCCGTTCTGAACGCCAACTTTCGTGGTGGGCTTGAGGCCTTTAATCACATTTTCAACATCTTCAGCCGTCTTACAGTTGTCAAATCTCTTGTCGCTTGCCTTGACAATGATCATCTGGGCTGCGTCATAGTATTTATCCGAGAAATTTACATACTGCTTTCTATCTTCCTTGATGGTAAGGCCGGCCATTGCGATGTCGGCCTTGCCCTGGCCTACCGAAAGGCAAACGGCTTCAAAATCCATGTTGCTGATTACGAGTTCTTTCCCCAGGTATTCGGCTAAAAGCTGGGCTATTTCCATATCAACCCCGTAATACTTGTCGCCCTTCATGTACTCAAAGGGCTCGAAAGCCGCGTTTGTTGCAACAACAAGCTGGTCTTTCGACTGGTCCAGCTGGGCAGATGTTACCGGCACAGGTTCGCCGTCACCGAAATGGTTGTCGAGTATTCTGTCAAAGGTGCCGTCCGACTTGATCTTGGCAATAAACTCATTCACCTTTTCAAGCAGTTCCGGCTGGTCTTTGCTAACGCCAAAAGCATATTCTTCCTGTGTCAGCGGGATGCTGACGACCTTGACTCCGGCGCTTTCGCCGCAGCCTGCCAGCATAACGGCCATCATTGCAACGACGATAGTCAACACTGCCATTTTTTTCATAATTACCTCTCCTTAATCCAGTCATGCATATTTATGCATCGCGTCTGCATATTCCGTATATTTATAAATTACCTTATCCTCGGACGTTTGTCAATACAAAACACATTGAAAATGAATAATTATTCGCCAGCCAGGTCCAGTATCGCCTCGGATACCGCCTCGGAGAGGGTAGGATGGGCATAGATGACCTTTGCGGCTTCATCGATGGTTATACCGCAGGTAACAAGGTTCGTGGCAAGGCTGAGAAGTTCGGTCGCGCCGGCCCCGATGATGGTCGCCCCGATGATCCTTCTCGTTTCTCTGTCTGCCACCACCTTTACAAAGCCCTCGGTTTCCTGCATGGCTACCGCCTTGCCGTTGGCCCGCATCTGGAACTTCCCGGTCAGTACGTCCATATTCTTCTCTTTGGCTTCCTTTTCTGTGAAGCCTATATGGCCGATCTCGGGAAAGGTGAATATGGCGCTGGGAACAAGGCGCGGGTCAAGACTTCCTGCCTTTCCGGCAATATGGTCGGCGGCGATTATTCCCTGCCGGGATGCGGCATGGGCCAGCATTATCAGGTTGGTCACATCCCCCGCTGCATAGACCGATGGGTTGCTTGTCTGCATAAACTCATTGACCCTGATCCCATCCATTCTATCGTTGAGTTCAACACCCAGCTTTTCAAGATCAATAGCCTTTAGGTTCGCCCTGCGGCCCACGGCAATCGCAACCCGGTGAACAATTAGGGATTCCTGCTGTCCTTTCCGCTCGATCATGATCTGTTTCCTGCCGTCCGGATCTGCCTCAATGCACAGGGCCTGGGCAGATTCAAGGATTTCAATGCCCATCTTCCGAGCCGACCTTTTCACTATGGAGGCCACATCCGGGTCCACCAGGTTCAGGATTTGGGGCATGGCCTCCACTATATGGACCTTGCTGCCCAGGGCGGCATATATAAAGGCAAATTCCATCCCGATAATCCCTCCGCCGATTATGGCAAGGGACTCGGGAACATCATAAAGCTCCAGCAAATCCCTGCTGTCAAGGATATCCGGGGCATCAGCGCCGGGTATGGGAAGCCGGATTGGAACCGACCCGGTCGCCAGTATCAAATGCTTATAGCGGATCCTTTGCTGGCTGCCTTCCATGGCCAGCACGCCACCTTCAGAAACTACAGCCTTGCCGGGGATAACCGTCACCTTGTTCTTTTTCATCAGGAACTCAATCCCCTGCACCAGCGAAGAAACTATCTGCCGCTTTTTATCCCTTATTTTCTCCAGGGAGCATTGGTAATCCGCGACCGAAACCCCAAAGTCCTCAGCCCGCCTGAGCTGGTTTAAAAAGCCGGCCACGGAAACCAGGGTCTTTGTTGGGATGCAGCCCGCGTTCAGGCAGGTCCCGCCCAGCCTGTCTTTCTCGATCAACACGGTATTCAGCCCGTTTTGGGCACACCGGATGGCGGCTACATAGCCTGCCGGACCTCCGCCAATGATGGCTGTGTCACAGGTTATTCCGGCACTGTTCTCCATGCAGGAGCCGTTCAATGCCTCATCATTTCGTCTATTGTCGCTGGCCATAACATTTTCCTTTCTCATAGACAAAAGCGATATAGTTACCTATATCGCTATGGTTTGCTCATTATTATATTACGGATGTGCCATGATTCCAAGCCTGACGCCCGGCATAACGTTCATGGCCTGCTCCCGTCATTGGCTGATCCGTGCAATCTCAATCAGGAAGATTTTTAGCAGGATAATGGCCGACATAATGAAGAAAACCACCTTCCGGTACGGCTGCTTTCTGATGAACAGGCATGTCAGGGCCGTGATGATAAGGATCGCCCCGCTGAGACTTCCGAGGACGGATTGGGCGCTGTCTGCGGCAAAAAGGCCCGGCAAAACGTCCGGACTGGTGGAAGCCTGAATCGACAGGTAATATTTATCCCTGGCCGCAGCAAAGATGCAGGCAAGAAATCCCCATATCGTTAGGCTTCCCACCCTTATCCCCCATGAATTTATCCTTCTCTGATAGGCTATGGTGACACCCATAAAACCCATAACACCCATGATCAGAAGCGTGGTCAGGGTACACAGCGCATCTCCGAAATAGCAGGCCAAGGCATATCCTCCCAACCGTTGTTAGCTCCATCATATCCAACTGCTGCCGCGCCGTCAAGAGAACCTATTTCGGCAGGTCTGCCGCAGCCCGCAGGAGATCCTTCTCCCGCATTCTCCTGCCAACCACCTGTATCCCCAGGGGCAGCCCCTCCCGGGTCTTCCCTATGGGTATGACCACAACCGGGTTGCCGGTGAGTGAGAAGGGATTCCTCACCTCTTCGGTCTCCAGATAGTCCTTCAGCCTCACAGGCGCCTTTGACCGCATGGCCAGCCGCACAACCGGAGAAAGGGATACAGGCATATTCCCATAGAGCAGCTTCAGGAAGCATCCCCGCGCCTTTTCAAAGTCAAAGGCTGATGATTCCGCCTCGGCCACATCGTATTTTTCAGACAGGCCTTGTATGTACCGGGCAAAGCATGCCGCATATTTTCTATCCCATCCCCAGGCTTGCTTCCGCCTTCTCTCTTACAAGCCTGCGCTTTTCCAGGGTTTTGCGGAACATTTCATCGAATACGCCGGGCAGCCTTTCATCAAAGATCTTTACGCCCTCTTCGGTTATACCGCCCTTCGTGGCGACCCTTTCAATCATCTCGCCAAAGCCCATGTTGTTCTCAACGAAGATTTTTGCCGTCCCGGACAGGGTTTTGATGACCATCTCTTCCACGTCTTCCCTGCTAAGCCCGCTGCCCTGCCTCAATGCGGAATCGGCAAGGTTCCTGAAAATGGCGGCTATGAATCCGGGCATACAGCTTGTCAGCTCAGCAGACAGCTCAAGGTCTTCTTCCCTGACATGCTTGACTGTGCTGATGCCGCCCAGCAAGGTATCGATATACCGCCTTTCTTCTTCAGTTACGGCACTGGAATGGCATACCAGGGATATGCCCTCCATGACCTCCGAGGTCAGGCTGGGTGTCAGCTTGGTCACCTTGGCTCCGGTGGCCTGCTCGATGAACTTCATGGGCACTGATCCCGCAATGGAAATGATGTTGGTGTCCGGGGTGATGTACGGCCTGATTTCAAGAAGCACATCCTTTACCTGCAGGGGCTTTACGCAATTGAAGATATACTTTGCCCTGCGGGCTACCTCACCGTTGTCCCCGGCAACATGAATATCACCCCAAAGCCTTTTGATTTCGGGCAATTTGCTTTTTGTCGCTGTAGAAACGATCATTTCCTCAGGACTGATCCGGCCCGATCTGATCAATGACCCCACCAGCATGCTTCCCATGCTTCCATAACCGATAAGCCCAACCTTGATCATCACCATCATCTCCCTGCTCATACTATGCACAAATGTGGATGTTTCAGTAATTATAACAGCACCAGGAAAAACCTTCAAGTTTGTATTGAATATTGACTTGTGAGTCAATATGGTATATCCTGATCTCAGGATTGACTCACCAGTCAATAAGTGATTCGCATAACGAGGTGAGAATATGCCGGTTTCCGCGTTTGAAAAGCTTCCGGAGGAAAAGAGGAACAGGATTCTCCGATACGGCATCCATGAATTCTCAATGAAGCCGTACCCTGAAGCAAGCACCGACGCAATCACAAAAAGCTGCGGCATCTCTAAGGGAATACTCTTCCACTATTTCGGCAGCAAGAAGAAGTTCTACCTGTATTGTGTTGAGCAGGCATTAAAGAAACTGATAACGGATGTTCCCGAGCCGGATGCCGGCGATTTCTACGGCATCATATTTGGGAGCATGGATGAAAAGCTCAGCCGGTGCCGCGATTATCCTGATGAAACGCGCCTGGTCAACATGGCAGCCCGCGAAACCAGCAGCGAGGTGATGCATGAGCTGGCTGGCGTACTCTTGCCATACATGGCAAAGGTAAGGGCCAATTCGGCCAGAACCATGGCAAGAGCGGCAGGAAAGCTCCGCCTTAAGCCGGGAAACCGTGAAAAGGCAATCGAAGCGCTCTCGCTATATGTTCAGGCACTGGTGAACCGCTATCTCACAGAATATCGTGAAAAGCTCGACGCGTTCTTTCAGAGGTCCGAAACCATAAAAGCCGAAATGCGTGAATACATCGATTTCATGCTTGACGGCATCCAGGGGTGAAAACAATGAAAACAGGAATGCTTAAAGCCATGCGCCTTTGCGCGAAATACCGCAAGATGGGCTTCAATGAACGGCTGAGGCTGCAGGATGAGCGGCTGCGGCAGGTGGTGTCCCATGCCAGGGAAAACAGCCCCTATTATCGCAGGCTTTATGCTGGCATAAGCCCGGATTTCGGGCTGCGGGACCTTCCGCCGGTGAACAAGGTGGACCTGATGGCTCATTTTGATGAATGGCTTACCGACAGGAGCGTTACCCTGGAAGCAATAAACCGCTTCATGGAGGATCCGGATAACATCGGGAGAAAACTCAACGGCAAATACCTGGTGTTCACCACCTCCGGTTCCACAGGCAATCCCTCGGTTGTGTTATGCGACAAAACCGCCAATAATGTGATGGGCGCTGTCAACGCAGTGCGTTCCTTCGCCAGAAGTTCCGATCTGAAGGCCTTTATGCTGCGGGGCGGAAAAACAGTGGGGGTTTTCGCTACCGGAGGTTTTTATCTCGGAAACAGCTCTGTGCGATCAAGAATTCTGGCCATGCCGTGGAAGAGGAGGCAGATGGCGGTGACAAGCGCGCTTTTGCCCATTGAACAGATCGTTGCGGAGCTGAACCAGTTCCAGCCGGCCATGCTGGGGGGCTATCCCACCATTCTTGAACTGCTGATTGATGAGCAAACGAGCGGGAGACTGCGGATCAGGCCCGTACTCATCATGACCGGCGGCGAACTCCTGGGCGACGAGCTTCGAACCAGGCTGTCGGAAGCCTTCGGATGCTATGTGCAAACCTCCTATTCCTGCACCGAGGGAGGCACCATTGCCTGTGAATGCGTGGAAAAGCATTTCCATGTGAATGATGACTGGGTGGTTGTTGAGCCGGTTGACAGGGATAACAGGCCGGTTTCTGACGGTGTCCAGTCCGACAGGATCCTGCTCACAAACCTGTTCAACTATACCCAGCCCTTCATCCGTTATGAGATCACGGACCGTGTGGTGATGCACCATGAACCCTGCGGCTGCGGCAACCCGTCACCTTGGCTCACACTGGAAGGGAGGACCGATGATATCCTGACCTTCGAAGAAAACGGAAAAAGGATCAGGATCGCGCCCCTGGCCCTGTACGCAATTCTGAAGGAGATCCACGAAATCCGCCGTTTTCAGGTTGTGGCTTATTGCGGAAACAGGCTGGAACTGCGCCTGGTTCCCGTCGAAGGATATGGCAGGGATCAGGTCTTCCTCACGGCATGCCAAAGGCTGCGGGATTTTCTGGGGCAGCATGGTGTGACGCAGGTTGACTTCACCCTGTCGCAGGAGGAACCCAGGCAGCATCCCGGGAGCGGGAAGTTCAAGCATATTATTAATACGTGCTGACCAGAGAAAAGTCCCCGGAGCTATCCGGGGACTTTTATTTACGCAATGGACAAATCACTGTTTGAACGAATAGGTATCCCGCACGTTATACGCCTTCACCAGGAACGTGATGGCTTCCTGACGGGTGCAGGTAGCAGTGGGCAGGAAGTTGCCCTTTCCATCCCCTGCGGTAATATTGTACTTGGCCATGAACTTGGCCCGTTCTATCGCATAGGCGGCAAACTGCGCCTGGTCCTTGAAATCGGGCTGGCCGCTTGTGTCTATGATGATATTGGGATAGCATGCCTGGAGTGTGTTTACAATCATGGTAGCCATCTGCTGCCTTTGCAGCAGCCCATTGGGATTAAACCTGCCGTCGCTGCCTCCTGCCGCGATACCCACATTGGCAGCCTTCAGGATCTCCGGATTATTGGTATCCGGGAATTTCTTATCACCCACTGTGGCTTTCTTCCCCGTCACCATCTCATAGAACTTCACCGCAAGCTCCGCGAACTCTTCCCGGGTGATGGGCTGGGTCATATCCTGGCCGACTATCCTGTCGGTTATAATGCCAAGGTGCCAGGCGCTCTGCAAGTGCTGTTCAGCCCAGGAAGAAGCATTGGAATAGAAGGCCTCAGCGCCTATTGTAACCGTATTGGAATACGGGGAGTATACCTTCGGGCGGCTCTCTTCCTCATATGCATAGATGATCCTTAAATAATAGGTATCCGCCTCTATATCAATGTGATCCACATAATGCTTTATGACAGGATCAAATTCCAGGTGGGTTGTAAAGGGGTCGGAACCCCACCAGTCCTGACCGACGGTTTCAGAAATCCACTTGCCGTCGCCAACCTTCATGTCAGTCTTGATCCTGATGGGAAATTTCTTATTGGCCTCAATGACGGACTGGGGATTGGTCCAGGTCAGGTAGAAATATGGCAGGCCGTTTTCCGGTCTGTACTTGACTTCAACCTTGAAATCGGCCGGCGCCTCAAGGGATTTCAGGGTTTCAGCCGCGGCGCTTCCCCCGATGGATACTTCATCGGACCAGGGGGACGTTATGTACTCCTGGTCCAGGCCCTTGCCATAATCGTAGAGAGCAAACCTGGCCCGGAATGTGTACTTGTCCTTGGATAAATCGATCTCGGTGCTCAATCCGAAATCCCAAAGCACGAAATTTTCTTCCTGGACATTGTTCTCATCCCAGAATACACCTGCCACATCCCATACGAAAGGCCTCTCAAGATCATTGTCAATATCATAGGTATCTGCGGTTACCACGGGGTCGTCAAAATGCCATGGACCGTCATTGACTTTATAATCCACACAAAGCAGCACATCTCCATCCCAGGTATAATTCTTAATCGCATCAACGATGCTTTGAGGGATGATGTAGCGGAACATAATCGCGCCGTCCTCGTAACGGAGGCTGGGAGACTGGGGGGCCTCCAGGGCGGCCGGAATCTCCGCAAAGGCGGCAACCCCGGCCGGAAGCATCAGGCACAGGGACAGAACCAGAATAACAAGCTTTCTCATGGGTTGAACCCTCCTTGTATAAATAATTAAAGTCCGGGAACCATCGTTTCCCGGTGGATTCATGATTGATGAGCAATCCTTATGCTTTGATATCAGGCTTCTTATAGACCCCGGTCATATGATGCTGGCAGAGGAGCCATGAAATGGTTGTATTGACCGGATCCCATACGGCTATTCCCATTATCAGGCAAATTTTAACGTTTGTATATGCACTTGATTATTATAAAAAGTAAATATGTTCATTTTGTGCCCCGTTCTCTCACAGGTTCTGTTTTCCTGAATATCCTGCCGGCACAGCCTTTGCATGCGGATGCATTTGATGAAAAGGCAATGGATCTGCAGCATGTATTAACCGCATAACAGAAGTCGGAAAGACACCTGTTCCGCTTATCCGGAATACTCTGTTATCAGGTGCAAGCCATGTACTCAGACACATTCATGGCGAGATTCACCGTTTCGCGGGAAGTGACGGGAGATGCACGGGAAGGCTTTCCTTCGTGCGGTCTTTATATGCCTGGGGATAATCGGGTTCATCATGGTTTCCCTTGGAATCGTGCTGCTGGTACTGGCGTACCCTGTGATGTTTGTAACAACAGGCCTGGTCGTCCTGGGCATGGGTCAATTGGTTGCATTCTGCTGCCCGCGCCAGGAGAAGCGGGTATTACTCAACATAATCATACTCAACCTGGCCCTGGTTTTCCTGATGACATCCGGCCTGGCATCCTGTCTCCGGACAGACGGGTTTTCCAGGGTGACGGGCATCCTGTGCTTTTCCCTGGGTTTGCTGGTCAATGCGTCATTCAACGCGTTTTTAGCCATATGGATCGCTCTTGATGCCGGATGCGAAAAACAGAATATTTTTGACAAAAAAAATGACGAACACCTGGATGCCATTATCCGCGCCAAGCTGCCGAAGCGCAGGTACAAAATACGTAACCGATGAGAATATCTGACTTACACACTCTAAGTGCTTGTCTAATATATTGGTATTGAGAGAAGTTTTCTTGGAGGTGTTGTTATGGACGAAGTAAGAAGATCCTGTAAGCGCCCGGTCCTCATAGCTTCCGGCATACTTGGGTTTCTGCTGATTGTTTTCGGCGTGGTTCTGCTCGGTCTTGGCATTGGCGTTGATTTTATCATTATCGGAACAATCATCGCAGGAGTCCTCTTGCTGCTGCTTCTGGGCGTAAGCCACTTCCTTCGCAACAATAGGATACTGTGCTTCGCACTTGTGCTGGTTGCACTATTCCTGATCATCGGCGGTATCATCGCCCTGCCGGGAATCATCGGTTTAACCTCGATAGGACTCGGTGTAGTCGCTGCAATACTGGCAGTACTCTGTCTCAATTGCTTCTGATTACCGTTGATGAGATTATACTTCAAGGGTGCTTGGCACCCTTGAAGCCTTTATTGATCGGCCGTTTTATCCGGGCTTTCATGCCTGTCCGGACCCCAGAGCTTTTTACTTTTTACATATATGTAGCCGACTGCCGTAATTACCAGAGCACTTATGGCATCAACGATTATGTCCTCCATGGTATCGAGCAGGGCATCCCGTCCTATAAGCGGCGTGCCGTCCTTAAGCATGTATTTCTGCATGTTAAGACCAAGGGTGGAGTCAATAGCAAACTCATAGATCTCCCAGACAGCGCCGATGGTCAGGGCGAAACAGAATGAAAAGGCCGATGCAAAAAACGGGCTTAAATGCAGGTTAATCCCCTTTTTGTTATTGAGCATGATGACGATGGTGAATCCCAGCGCCCCAAGCATGGCGCCGCTGAAGGCATGCAGTATGAGATCCCAGTATGGGACCGCGTAATAGAAGTTCCGCACCTCTCCCAGGTAAATGGCGCAGTAAAGGAAGATAAAATACAGCACATACATGAAGTTAGGTATAGTTATGGACCATTTCCGTTCAATCACCGAAGGAAGCATCATAACCACAAGCCCGAGTATGCATTGCAGCAGCATCAGGGCATAATCCCCCTTTACATGGTCGGAGGTATCGGAAGCCGTGATGCCGGCTGGCGACAGTATGAACATCACTGCTATGTACACTATGGAAGCGATCAGGGATACGAAAAGAAAAGCCCCTGTGACCTTTCTCCAGTTTATTTTCTTTCTCAACGCTGCCAGTTTAAGCAATGCATTCCCTCCTGACTGCCCGCCTGGTTATTCCCTATATAATATTAATCATGTTTACCGATAGAAGAAGAACTGTGCCCATAAGTAATACCTCTCCGCCGTATAATTGTCTGAAAACCTGGTTTGAGGCCCTCATAAAACCATGCCGCATATTCGGCCAATCAGGCAATATGCTATATTAGCTGGAAATAAACATAACCGGGGTTGGTTTGTTAATGAGAATGATGAAAACGGACGCTGTTTTCGAGGGCGGCGGCGTCAGGGCCATAGCATTTGCGGGCGCCGTATGCTGCTTTGAAGACCATGGCTACAAGTGGCAAAGAATCGCTGGAACATCGGCGGGCTCCATTGTGGCGGCTTTGCTGGCCGTCGGCTATACAGGCAGGGAACTCAAGGAGATCATTGAGGATATTGATTACCGACAGTTCATGGACAAGGACGGGATTCAGTCCGTGCCATTGGTGGGAGGACTTTTAGGCCTTATCGTACATAAAGGCATCCACAGCGGGAATTACCTGGAGCAGTGGATCGGGAGCCTGCTTCAGGCAAAAGGAAAAACCAAATTCAGGGATGTAAGCGAAAAAAAGCGGTCAAGGCTTAAAATAATAGCCGCTGATGTCACGCGCAAGGAAATCCTGATCCTCCCGGACGACCTTGCCAGGTACGGCATCAACCCGATGGATTTTGAGATCGCCAGGGCTGTCAGGATGAGCTCCAGCATCCCCTTTTACTTCAGCCCGGTGCTCCTGGCATACCATGGCGGGAAAAGCGTGGTAGTTGACGGGGGTATCCTGAGCAATTTCCCTATCTGGCTGTTTGATGTAAAAGGGATACCACGCTGGCCAACAATAGGATTCAAACTCACAGGCGGCAGGCAGACTCAAAGGGAGCAATGCATAAAAGGCGTCCTTTCATACGCGCTGGACATAGCTGAAACAATAATCGACCGCAATGAGGAAATATACCTGAACGACAAGGATGCGGTCAGAACCATCTCGATACCGACCTTCGGCATTAAGGCAACCAGGTTCGACATAACCCGGGAGGAATGCAGGAAGCTGTATGACAGCGGATACAACAAGGCTAAGGAGTTTATCCGATCCTGGGATTTTGAAGGCTACATCAACAGGTACAGGCGAAGATAAACAGCAGGCTGCCCCGGATGGAACAGCCTGCTGGTTCATAAGTAAATATGGGGTCACCACTTGCCTGGGGACATATATCATTGGATCCTGAATATACTGATGGCATCCTCCAGTTTCCTGGCATCCTGCTCCAGGACTATCGCCGCCTGCCGCAGGCGCTCCACGGAGTCGATCTGGTTTTGAGCCGTTGCGTTCACTTCCTCGGTTGATGCAGATGATTCCTGTATTACGGCAGAGATATTCTGAATAGCGTTCAGCGTATCGTCCTTGGCTGTCTCGATATTCTTAAGCCGTTCCAGGATGTCGTTGAGGTTGCTTACAAGATCATTAATATGGTCGCTGATATTGTTAAAGACGCTTACAGTCTTTGTCAGGGCTTCAACCTGGGAAGCAACTATACTCTCTGCCTTCTCCGCAGTAGTCACGGTTTCCTGGTTAAGCCGCTCTATTACTTTTACGGTGTCCCTGATATGCTTTGCGGCATTCTGGCTTTGCTCGGCCAGCTTCCTGATTTCTTCGGCAACAACGGCGAATCCGCGGCCGGCTTCGCCTGCCCTTGCCGCTTCTATGGAAGCGTTCAGGGAAAGCAGGTTGGTCTGGGACGCGATGCTGTCGATCACATTGACAAATTCCTCGATGGTCCTGGACTGTACCTTGAATTCGTGGATCTTCCGGATTACATCCTGGGTAATCTCGGAAGTAGCCTTCGATTTGCTGCTCAAGTCCTCAATCATGTACAACCCTTCATTGGCGACATTCTGGGTGCCGCCGGCAATCTGGCCGATTTCATTCGCGTTATAGTAGACCTGGCTGATCTGTTCAGACAGGTTGGACATCTGGATAAGGCATTTTTCAGCGTCTTCAGACTGCTGGATAATCCCCTGCCCGATTTCATCGATGGCGCTGGATATACCCTTGGTGGCATCCAGCAACTCGCTGGCGGTACCGGCAAGGCTTTCCGCAGACCCGCTCACTGTAACGCTTACCCGCTGAACTTCCCCGATAAGGTTGCGCATGTCCTGCATCATGTCTGATATACCGCTGCACAAGGTATAAAATTCATCATTCCTGCCCATATCCAGTTCGGTGGTAAGATCACCCCTGGCAACCCGGGCGATGGATTCATTCAGGGAGTTTATCCGCCTGGTGATGTCACCGGTAATGACGAACACGATTAATACTGCAAGAGCACATGAGAGGGTCACAAACACAATGCTCAGCGCCCGTATTCCGCTTACCTCGCCCAGGATGATGCTTTTGGGGATCAGGGCACAGACAGCCCCGTCAACATTCTGGAACTTGCTGAACAGGAACAGGTAGTCCTCACCGTTATATTTCTCATATGAATAACCGCTGAGTTCCTCCGCATCCATCGCGCTCTGGTAATATGGCAGTTCCGTAAAGAGTTTTTCAGTCCCATCAACGGACAATGTTTCCCGTCCATCACCTGTGATAAATCCCAGGATGCTGCCTTCACCCAGATCATACTCCGCAAACATTTTTCTTATCTGTTCACTGGAAACATCCGCGATGAAAAAGCCCTCGCCCTGGCCAATTTTCCGTATAAGGGAGGTGGCGTACTTGTCTTTGCCATAAACACCGGATTTCGGCATTGCTTCATCCAGAACCGTATGGTCTCCCCTCCAGAGGAAATGGACCTTCTTTGTCTTGAACTCCTGGTTGATTTCGGATTTTGCAATAGTATCATACAGATGATGGTTGATCTCTCCCGAGGTAGAAATACAAACGCCATTTTTACCTATCAGATGGATATTTGAAATAAAACTGTTGGCGAGGACGTTCATGGATATCCTGTCATAGGTATCATCATAGCTTTTTATATTGCCCATCGCCTCATCATATTTCAAACTGAAATAATTTCTGAAATTAATGTCGTTTGTAATCTCCATTGCGGTTTTGTCAATCATGTTCAGGCCAAAATTAATAAACCGGCTTATGGCATCTATGGTATTGTGGGTGCTTGTCTCATGATTGCCGATTATGGCTGCTTCAGCCCTCTTGTACGACACAATTCCATAAACAGCCAGCAGAATTATGGGAAAAAGCAGGCCGATGGAAAGTCTGTATTTTATGCTGTTCAGTCTGTCTAACAGGGATCTTCCGCTCTTGTTGGCATTAGATGAGTTTCCGGATGTTTTTTTTGTGGTTTCAGTGCGAGACGCTTTGGTTGCAGCCTTACGATGGGATGAGTTCTTAGAGAAGACCTTGCGGTTCAAAGACAGAAAAAAGCCTTTGATTCTGCTCAAGGCACCATTAAGGCCTTGAAGCAGATTTGTCCATACCTTATTCATGGTGACCCCCCGTATTAATTTTTAATAAAACATCATTTATTATATACCCACAAATTATGGAATGTACCCGTCCGCGGCCCTTTTTCTCTTTCAGGCAGTAAACAGCCGCATTTTGAACACTGGTCCTTCACGCCGTCATGCCGCGGATCAAGAACCATTCCTTGCAGGCTTGTATATGATATATCAGCAAGGATTGTCCTGTTCTATTTTATGATAAGGAGGATTCAAATGGAAGACTATATCAATCCGGAATTCAGGCCGAACTGCCGGTCGTGCGGTGAGCATGACTATCCCCTGTCCGAAGTTTCCCGGCCTGAAGCTATGTTCGATATGAAAACCGGCGGCAGCCCGAAATGCCAGGAATGCATATGCCAGTATAACCGTTTGGAAGAAGCACGCTTCTGGTCCAGGATAATGGCCGAGCACGCACTGTTCATCAAGCTGGGATTGCCGGCAGACCAGCAGAATTTCAGGGAAGAGGCGCAGTTTTTCATGGACCTGTTCAACGACCTGAACAGGAAGCTTATGAAAGCCGGCAGGCTTGAAGGTGACCTCCTGAGGGACCTGATTGACGCCGTAAAGAGAATCATCGATTTCAAGGCCAGGCTGCTGAGGCTTATAATCCAGTGCAAAAAAGAACCCGGCAGCAATTACCCGCTCCTCCTGGACCATATCAGGAGAGAAGCCATGCGCTTCCTGGACCTTCTGGAAACAAGAATACCCGGAAAAGTTCTGGATCTGCTGCTGCAGCAGGAAGTGTTCTGGCTGCGCATCATGAAAGAGCATATAGAATTCGTAATACAACTGCTCGATCCGTCTGAAAGGGAACTGATCAGGCAGGCCGTGCAGTTCCGGGAAACCTTCTCACGCCTGCTTGAAACAGCCCGCGACCTGTTGTCCATGAATGAGGTCAACCCTAAGGACTTCAATACCGTGATCCGCTTTACCCAGGATGTCATAAGGAGCACGACGCAGCTTCGTGATTTCAAGGCCGCTGCATTTGAGCTGACAACGCTCTGCCAGCTTCTGAGCATTGTTTCCACTCCCCTGCTCCTGGATCATATAAGGCGTGAAGCCGACAAGTTCCTCAGCGAGCTTGGCGTGCTGCTGCCCGAAGCCATAAGGTGCAGTTCGAGTTTGAAAAAGTAAAGCCAAGGGGACCGTCCCCTTGGCTTTTATTGGTCCTCTTTCCTGGCCAATGATTCCATTTGCTGCCTGGCCTCATCCGAAAGCTTGTCCATAAGGGAATCCCTTTTTTGCACCTGGTTTTCCCGGAATGTCCGAAGGACCCCTTCGTTGGTCCTTATAATTTCCTCGCGGAGATCATTAGCCGACCATATGGCGCAGCCTGCGCCCCGGATGATGATCTGCTGCAGGTAGTCAGATGTGGCAACTGTTATATCGTATTTCTGCTGGTTGTCGTGGGCGAACCTTTCAATATACTGGTCAGCCGTCTGAGCCTGGCGGGTATACACCACATGGATATTGTGATAGTCCAGGACATCCTCCTTGTGCCTTTCCACCCGGTAAGCGTCGAATACCGCGATGATCCGGTATTTTTTAACGCCGCGGTACTTGCAGAGTTCATCCAGGAGTCTTGTCCTGGCCGCATCCATGTCCTCTTCCGCAAGCTCTTTGAGCTCAGGCCACGCAAAGATGATGTTGTATCCGTCCACCAAAAGATACTTCTCCCTGGGCTCCTTCGGTTTGGCGATACGGGGTTGAGGCTGCGAAGGGCTTTCAGCAGCAGCTGCAGGTTTATGCCATACGCTCTTTTTCCCCTGGTTGGCGAAGAAGGACTTTTGCAGGATCCTGTCAACCTCTTCGGGATCGATCCATTTTTCCTTCCTTTTTTCAGCCCTGCCGCCATCAGCGCTCTCCTGCGGCCTTCTTTCAGGCTTCAGGCAGCTTTCCACGTGCATATATTCCTTTACCTTGTCCCAGCCGACCGTGAACCCCGCGCCATTGGCACAGAAGACCGAACCCGTCGGGTTTTCGGCATCCCGCTCCGGGTCGTATCCGAACATTTCAATTACCTCTTCAGCGTTATGGCATGGACCGTACCCGGCGATTTGGCACATGAGCCGCCCGGTACCCCTGGTATATGCCGCCACATCCTTCTGGTAGTTTTGCATGGCGGCAACAGGCGCTCTGCCTTCCAGCACCGACATACCGTCCCTTACGTGTGTAACCCTGCATGTCCCGTACATTTTTTCAATGTCGGACATGGCGCGGCCCACCATATTTTCCGGCAGCTCCAAATGGAATGAATAATAAGGCTCAAGCAGCACTGATTCTGCTTCCATCAGTCCCTGGCGCACAGCCCGCCAGACGGCCTCCCTGAAATCGCCGCCCTGTGTATGCTTTACATGGGCCCTCCCGGATATCAGGGTGATCTTCATATCCGTAACCGGAGATCCGGTAAGGACGCCCACATGCTCTTTTTCCTTCAGATGGGATATAATTAGATTCTTCCAGCTTCTCGCCAGCACATCATCGCTGCAGTCCACTGCGTATCGAAGGCCGCTTCCCCTCGCGCCCGGCTCCATCAGGAGATGTACTTCGGCATAATGGCGCAGGGGCTCAAAATGCCCCACGCCTTCCACCACATTGGCAATGGTTTCTTTATACAGGATACGCCCTGAATCAAATGATACATCAAGTCCGAACCGGCTTTGTATGATGCATTTCAGTATTTCAAGCTGGACCTCGCCCATGACCTGCACCCGGATCTCTTCCAGTTTGTCGTCCCAGACGACCCTGAGTTCAGGATCCTCCTCCTCAACCTGGCGCAGCTTTGGAACCAGGACCTTTGGATCACAACCGTCCGGCGGAATGACCTGGTATGTCAACACGGGCTCCAGTATGGGCCTTCCCGAGGCCTCCTCACCGCCCAGGCCATCACCCGGCCTTGACCGGGTAAGCCCGGTTACCGCGCATACGGCGCCGGCCTCCGCCTCGCTTGCCGCCTGGTATTTGGGGCCTGAATAGATCCGGATCTGGTTGACCTTTTCTTCCCAGGCGCCGTTGGACAAAATATCCCTTACCCTGAGCCTTCCGCCGGTTATCTTCATATGGGTGAGACGGTTTCCCTGTTCATCCCTGCTGATCTTGAACACCTTCGCACGGAAATCCTGCGGCCAGGCCGGCACGATGGCATAATCCGCAACCCCGCGCATGAACTCCTCTACCCCTTCCAGTCTCAGGGCCGAGCCAAAATAGCACGGGAACAGCCGGCGCTGCCTTATTGCCTCTTTGACCTGTGCCGTTTCAATTCGCCCGGTCTTAAGATATACTTCCATCAGGCCTTCATCACACATGGCCAGTTGCTCGGAAAAGGCCGACTTCCCAGCCTGGCCGAAGTCAACGCAGCCCTCGTCCAGCTGGCTTTTAAGCATGTTCATCAGCTGATTCCTGTCGTATCTTTCCTGGTCCATTTTATTGACAAAGATGAAGGCAGGTATCCCGTACAAAGCCAGCAACCGCCACAGGGTCCTGGTATGGCCCTGAACGCCATCGGCCCCGCTTATCACAAGTATGGCATAATCCAGCACCTGTAGAGTCCTCTCCATTTCGGCCGAGAAATCCACATGACCCGGGGTGTCCAGGAGGGTGACCTGTATGCTTCCAATATCAAATACGGCCTGCTTGGAGAAGATGGTGATGCCCCTTGCCCTTTCCAGTTCGAAGTTATCCAGAAAGGCATTCCCTTTATCCACCCTGCCGAAGTTCCTGATCCTGCCGCTGAGATACAGCAGGCTCTCGGACAATGTTGTCTTCCCGGCATCCACGTGCGCCAGTATCCCGATGACCAGTTTGCTCATGTATATTGATCCTTCGCCGTCAAATTTCTGTGATAATACTATCATACCAGCAAGTCGGACAACGGACAAACTGCAGGTTGTGCCAGGAGGCGCCATAACCTTCGAAAAAACTGCCGGGATGAATACCGGGCAGGTCAGGACAGTCCCTGGTTTCTCCCGCGTATTGTTATCATACCGTTAATGAAGAGGTATAACGCCACGATTGATGACCCGGCCAGATCCACATACCTTGCGGCAGGTGAAGCTGGCGCTGCGACCAGGAAAGAAAGGGCTAAGGTTACACAGGAATCCACCAGTGATTTTGCGAAGTATAGTTTGCTTTGCACGGCAAGAATCGCGTCAGGCTTTTGGAGGTTCAGCCTGCGGTATCGAAGCCAGAACCATGTGTTGGTGGCAACACCCAATATTGCGATCACAAGGCCTGGAATTACATTTCCTTTTTCAGCATTGGAAGAAAACAAAGCGACAAAGAGCATGGCCACGCCGGACAGGCACATGGCTGCCCCGACACACAGATTCGCGGAACGCTCAAGCTTTTCCTTACGCGCCGGATCCGGCTCACCGCTTTTATGAAGGATGCGGTACACGATCCACGAGACAATGATAGCCGCCAGTTCCGCAGACCGGCGGATAAAGTCCGCAAGCTGAGTGAACGAGCGGCCTATGAACAGGCCCGCGCCGACCACAATGGGGCCGGGAGAGCTTAGCACCACCGATGCCAGGAGTGTGCGCTCACCTTGATTTTTCTTCATTAAATCACACTCCCAATGCATAAATCAGCGGAATCATGACTGCCGCTGCCGCCAAGGGGCAGGTCAGCGTATCCATGCCGCCCCTGGTGTAGAGCTCCACAACGGCGCTTACCGCCGCCGTTACCGCCGCCACCGGCACATAACCGTACCATTGAATTGAACTGTTTATCAATAAAACGATCAGTACCGAAATGAAAGACACCGCAAACATGGCAAGGGTGCCCTCAAGGCTCTTTTGACCCTCAACGAGCTTCCCCTTTATATGGTGGCGTCCGAAGCGCTTCCCGACCAGTGCTGCTGCCGCATCTCCAAATCCCCATGCAAACACCGATGCGATAACCAGGTATTTTTTACCGAGCCATCCCCAGCAAACACATATCAGGACCGCAAACATAAAGAATACAACAATCAGGCTGTTCTTAACCTCTCCCTTTTTACGTTCCGTAAGCAACTGGGAATAGCCGGGCAAACGCTCAGCGAACCAAAGAAACGGAAACACCAGCGCTGCGAATGCAGCCGCGGCAAGTGCCGATATCCACCATGTCTCGAAGGCATATACCCATATCAATATTGAACACAGGGCTATGGTGTGCAGGGTTTTCCGGAAGACCTCTGAAGGCAGTGCTACAAATCTTCTTATTAAAAGCGCCCCTGGGGCGCATACAGCAAAATAGCCCAATATAATGCCAAAGCCAGTAATGAATTCAAGTCCCATCATCTGTCCCCCATAGACTGAAGATTTTGCGCCACACGTGACAGCAATGATTCAATGTGCACGAGCTCATCATCGGTGATGCCTTTCGTGGCTTGTGCGTACAACTCATTATATATGCCCGTAATTTTCCCGCCGGCCGACAATGCCTTGCTTGTCAGGGAAACACTGTAAGCACGGCGATCATCATGCCTCCGTTCGCGCACAACATAACCCTTGGATTCAAGCGAATCCACAGCCCGCGATACGGCGGCCTTTCCTACATCAAGCTGCTCGGCCAGTTGTTCCTGCTGGAGCTTATTGCTTCCTGTCAGAAGAAGAAAGAGTATATCCCCTTCGGCGCCGGACAGGTTCAGCGGCTCAAGCTTTTCATTGATTATCCGCCGCGCCGAGCGCAATACCCCTTTCATAGCCAGCCAAATACTGCGAATTGGCGGCATAGGCAACACCTCATATCCGATTATACGGGGATATAGTTGACAAATCAACTATTTGGGCAGAATCCTGAAAACTTTTTTTGCATCAGGCTTTTTGCCATTTTCTGAACAGGTATATCAGGAGAAGCACTGCTATGACAGATGCGGCGATAACAGGATAAATGAAACCGGTTTTGCTGCCATCCGCGCTGCTTTCGGCGGCGTTGAAGGCTTCATACTTGCTGAAATCATTATTCAAGAGGTCCGACGCAAGTACGCCTTCATCCGGAATGGTGAATTTTATGTTCTCTTCAAAGCCCTTATACGCTTCTATAGTTCCATCCTGAAGGGATATCTTCCAGAGCTTCTCGAACTCCCGGCGCAGCGCAATATAAACGCTTTGCTCGCCCGGCACGAACACTGCTGACGCCAAAGTGGGATACTGATATTGCTGGGCAGTCATTTTCAGACATTCAAGAGCATTGTCCAGGCAAAAACCGTCCCTGTTTTCTTCAATATACTGCCAGGCCTTGATATAGCGGTCTGCACCCGCTCCTGATACTTTATTGAATGGTTTGTCCCTGTAATCGGAATTCTTGAAATTTGTCATTACAATGAAATCACCGGTGATGGGAAGCAATTCGTTTTGATCTTTTCCGACTTCTGCAATAACAGCATTCCCCTCGGTATCTGCCAGCATGCTGTGGAGGGTTAAGCCTTCCATATGAATAAACTTCCTGTTCTCCACCGCCCGCAGAACCTCCGGAACATTTTCGGAACCTGCGCAAAAATCTACGAGTTCATATATATAGATTTCATCCTTTTTTTTGTTTCTCTTCCCGGTTAACTGCGGATACTGCATTTGCAGCGTTGTAAAAAGCCCCTTGCTGTTCATGCCCAAAGTGGATGCAAATTGATTCCCTTCCTTGTACGTCATATAATCGAACTGCATGAAAAATGCTTTCAGATCTGAATTATCCACCACGATAAATCTTATTTCAGTTTCAGGGTAATCAAAGTTCATGGCATAGACGGGTTCTTCGGAATACACCGCGAAGCTGGTGCATGCATAACCGCGGTTAATCTGCGGCAGTATCATCAGTAATGAGATTAGGGCAACAAGCATTCTCTTCATGGGGTGTCTCCTTTACCGCTTGATAATGCAGTTATCATCATTTATTGCCCCGTTCATTCTGCAGATAACCGCCGGACCTGATTATATCACTTAGCCTGAACACTGTAAATTTAGTTCTATCCTAATCACCTGAAGATGCTGACAGATCCAGCCCCAGTTCAATAATCCAGTTGTTCCTGTAAACCGACAGGAACTTGTAGATCTTCTTGTCCTCGGCCCTTTCCTTTATGTGGGTGGCGACGTAATCGGCGCCTTCCAAAAGATGCTTCAGGCTTTCGTCAAACTCAAACAGGTTGACGCCTCTGCCGATTTCCTCGTTGCAGTAATGCACATATCCTGTCTTGTCCGCTACGTATGTCGTAGTTATATTGAGCCGGTCGCATATGTCGATGAGGTTTTCGTTGCTGTATCCTTCCTTCTCGAGATGGTCTATCACGAAACCTATGTCGATCAGCATTTTTATCTCCATGGATTTGTCCCTCAGGCTGAAAGCCATGTCGTTCAGCTTGTTGATAAGCGCGATAATGGAATCCACGTATGGATTCTGATTGTTCAGGCTTCCGGATGCCTGTACGGTATTCGCCGAACACTCCTGGTTAACGGCATACAAGTTTGTAACTGAATCCTTGATCATCACGGTTTCGTCCAGGATCGTCCTCCCGGACTCGTTCAGCTTCAGGATATAATCCTGGGTAGATGTGGTTGATTCGTGTATCCTGTCCAGCAGCCTGTCCATTTCATATACGCCCTTCATTTCATTCTCGATGGCCGAATTCACGTTGACCAGCGCTTTGACGGCACTGGCAACGCTTTCGTTCAGGGCGTTGGTATAGTCCTGAATTTCCTTGAGGTATTTATTGGTTTCATCGGACAGCCTCCTTATCTCATCGGCTATAACGGCAAAACCCTTGCTGGATTGACCGGCCGCGGCAGCCTCAATAGCCGCATTCAATGCCAGGAGATTGGTCTGGGAGGATATCTGCTTTATGGTTTCGCCTGCGGAGAGTATTCTCTTTGTATTCACGCTGGTTTCATTAACCATCTTATCTATCTCTGCGATCACCACGGAGGTGGTTTCCGCCATTTTCCTGAGATCGCTCATAAGTTTAAGCCTTGGTTCTTGTTTTCTATGATCCTGTCCATGTTTTCCGTGACGCACCTGATATGTTCCTGGTTCTGCGAAAGGGTTCTCTCCAGTTCCGAGATGTGCGCGGCTATTTTTTCGGTATCGAAAACCACGCTTAAAGAGCCTGCGGCTATGTCCTCTATAGCCTTGGTAACCTCTCCCAGCGACTGCCGGAACTCATGGCTCCCTTTTCTCAGTATCACGGTTTCACCCTCAAGCTGGGTGACTTTTTCATATATATAATTGGCCATGCTCCCGACATGCTTGAATCCGCCTGCCTTTTTATCCGATTCGGCTTCTTCCGCCATGGCCATTCCTTCACATACCCTCAATGAGCCGAATACCGCCCAGATGAAGCCGGCAAGCGCAAGCAGGAATAAGAAGATATCCGGCAGGGATAAACCACCGGCCTTCTTTATTGCCGCAACAATCGCGTAGGCTGACGCGGCAAATATAACAACCGATTTTGCGAGGGTTTTGTCGGAGAACATGAAGGCTATTATAAGCAGGACGGCAAGAACTAAAAAATCCACCAGGGATATTTCTGTTGTGATCATCAGGAACAGGTGGTTCAGGTATATTCCTGCCGCGGCAGTGTATCTTACCAGTCTTGAGTCCTCGTTCGCCCTGTATATAAGGAATGACCCGACACAGTTTGCAATTCCCAGTGCCGCCGATACTATCAAGGGCGTTAGCGTGATTTTCCCGCCCGTGTATCCCGCAATGCAGTTGATTACAAAGAGCAGGTGCATTATCAGTACAAGCAGAATTGATTGTCTATTCGCCCTTTTCACCAATTCCATTTTACCGCCCCCAGATCGTTGGATTAACGCACCCACAGGCGCCTGAACCCGATTGCAAGGCAAACAGAACGGGTTACCCAATATCATATATAACCAAATGAAGCGGTATGGAAACACTTTATAACACAATAAACTGAAATTATCTACAAATAGAATAATTAGGCAACACCGCAATCAGTAATTTGCGGGCGGCTTTGCCGATAGCCGTCAGATGGAATAAAGGAAGCGTATGGCAGTCTCAGCCGTTGGCGACATTGTATCCTCTTGTAATAAGCCCTCCCGGTATGCTGTTTTGATCCATGCGCGGGCGCGGGTCTATACTGCCATAGTTTATTAGGCTTCTTATCCTTACGCCGGAAAACCTCACGGGAAGACCTGCGCTGTTATAGAGGCCGGGGCCATCCTGCAACTGGAAATGCAAATGGGGCTCGGAGGAGTTACCCGTGTTACCGCATGCTGCTATTCTCTGTCCCCTTGATACCCTCTCTCCTTCTTTTACAAGGATACTGTCCTTTTTCAGATGCGCAAGGGTGCTGTATTCATTTTCCCCATGCCTGATCACGATGTAATTGCCTTCTATATTCTTCGCCCGGCTGAAAAAGCGCCCGTTTCCGAGTATAAGGCTGTCTTCGGCATTATTAACCACTTTTGTAACCACTCCGTCAGCGGGAGCCAGGACTGCCTTGCCGTAGCAATAATAGTTTCCAACGTTTTTGGGGTCGCCCGTATATGACTTGCCGTTCTCGTCAAGCACGAGAAAATCATAAGCATACCGCTGTGTGGGGATATCCCATGAATGGGAGAATTCCTTTGTAAAGCAGCCGTTTATAACCGTCCATTCACCCTCGAAAGGCAGGTCATATTGGATATCGCTGTGGTAATTGTCTATGGCCGGTACGTTACCGCCATATCGCCGTTCCACCTTGATACTGCCGATCATCTGCTGAATGGCGGCCTTGAATACGGAAAAATTCAAAGCGATCTGGACACAGAGAAGCAGCAAAAACAGGCATAACCACCTGAACACAGCGGCATCGCTGAAAAACGATACAACAAGGCTGACGACGCCGATATACTTCGCATATTTGCAGAACACATATACTCTGTACTTCCACATACATGGTTTCTCCTTAAAAAATCTTAATCATCAGCATATTCCAATATATCTCCTGGCTGACATTTTAATTCGCGGCATACCGCGTTCAGAGTAGAAAACCGTATAGCCTTAACCTTGCCGGTTTTCAGGTTTGACAGGTTTACAATGGAAATGCCTACGCGTTCCGATAAATCATTCAGCGATATCTTCCTGTCCGCCATCATACGGTCGAGTCTCACAATTATGGCCATACTGAAATCCCCCTAAACTGTTCCGTCATATTCATCCTGAAGATAACTGCCGTACCTGAATATGCCGCTGAGGATGAACATCAGAATTCCTGCCAGCGCCAGGGATATGTTTACTGAATAGTTGAGGCTGATATCTTTTATTTTTAGCAAATTCATCATCATAATAGCCGGGATATAATCATAAGCGGGAACCAAAAAGGAGCTGAGTATCAATATCATCCCGATTGCACGAATCCTGTCTGCGTTTTCCTTTTTAAATGGCGTATCGTTATCCACCGATCTCAGGATACGGGCCAGTTTTCTTGCCCCAAAGACTATCAGGAGTATGATTGAAAAAGCGATGAACAGAATTGTGATGCATATGTCTTTCATGCTGATCCCAAGTATAGCCTCAGTGACATCAAATTTCAGGCTGGAGATTATGAACTCCAGTTTTCCTGTCCCGATACTGTACATTGTAAAAAATGAATCAGGCATAAAAATGGCGGCTATTGCGGCTATCAGCGACAGGCATGCCACAATAAACATAGCCCGGTAAATAATATCCATCATAATTCTTAAAATATGGGAGCACTTTTTAAGTCTTTTCATTTCATCATTGTTAAACATGATATTCCTCCTGTATAAGTTGTCGAAGTCTGCCTTTTGATAACGTTATTATTATATTAGTTTAATATTATATGTTTGTCAATTAAAAATTAACGTATATCATTAAACTGATCATTCGGACACCCCTGCCGGTCTTTATGCATATGATGATCTGAAAGCATACAAACAGGCAAGGAGTGTACCAGGATGAAAAACTATTATGGATATTATCCTTATAATAATTACAACGCTCCCGCCATCGGATTACATCTTATGGGAAATAACTGTTGCAATATGTATCCTGCCGGCTGCATGAATAATTACCATGATTACGGCCATATGGGATTTGGTGATTTCGGACCGGAACCATTGGTCATCAACATTAGTAATGCAGCCAGGATAAACAATACTTTCAGGACAGCTTTATGGACGGGAAATTATTTTCAGGTCACATTGGTGAGCATTGATGTCGGAGAAGACATTGGTCTTGAGATCCATCCCAATACTGATCAGTTCTTACGCATCGAGCAGGGCCAGGCGATCGTAATGATGGGCGACAGTCAGGATTTCCTGGACTTTCAGAGATGGGCTTATCCGGGGTATGCCATCATCATTCCGGCAGGGAAATGGCATAACGTGGTGAACGCAGGCCATGTTCCGCTTAAGCTGTACTCGATATACGCGCCTCCCCAGCATCCTCGGGGAACCGTTCATGTTACCCGGGCAGATGCCATGGCAGCGGAATAATTCATTAAAAAAGAGGCTGCATATTGATGCTGCAGCCTCTTATTATTCATTCCGCCACGGGCAGGCTTAATAGTCCATATCTTCTGCCGGCATGGGCGGCGCCTTCTTTTTCTCGGGTTTCTCGGCCACGGCGCTTTCAGTCGTAAGGATCATGGAAGCCACGGAAGCCGCATTCTGCAGCGCGGACCGCGTTACCTTCAGCGGATCGACTATGCCTGCTTTGAACATGTCCACGTACTCGTTTTTCACAACATCATAGCCGGCGCCGGGCTTGCTGTTCTTCACCTTTTCCACCACAACAGAGCCGTCAAGGCCGGCATTGATCACGATCTGGCGAAGCGGTTCCTCAAGCGCCCTGAGAATGATCTGTGCGCCTGTTCTCTCGTCGCCTTCGAGGGTTTCCATCAGTTTTTCTATTTCAGGCAGAACATTGATATATGCTGTGCCGCCGCCGGGCACAATGCCTTCCTCCACAGCCGCCCTCGTCGCGTTGAGCGCATCCTCGACCCTGTATTTCTTTTCCTTCATCTCGGTTTCGGTGGCCGCCCCAACCTTGATAACGGCGACGCCTCCCGCAAGCTTTGCAAGCCTTTCATTAAGCTTTTCCTTGTCATATTCCGATGTGGTGATCTCAATCTGTTTCCTGATGGATTCCACCCTGTCCTTTATAGCCTTCGGATCCCCGGCGCCATCAATGATGGTGGTGTTCTCCTTCTGCACTTTCACAGATTTGGCCCGTCCGAACCAATCCATCTTTATCTCCCGGATGTTCAGGCCTACCTCGTCTGATATTACCTGCCCGCCAGTCAGGATGGCAATATCCCTGAGCATCTCCTTTCTCCTGTCACCGAATCCCGGAGCCTTGACAGCCACGCATGTGAACACACCTCTCAGCTTGTTGACCACGAGGGTGGCCAGTGCGTCGCCTTCCACATCCTCTGCGATCAGGAGCAGCTTGCCGCCGTTGGAAGCAATAAGCTCAAGGGCGGGAAGCAAATCCTGGACATTGCTCAGCTTCTTGTCTGTAATGAGAATGTACGGGTCTTCCAGCACCGCCTCCATTTTTTCGGTATCGGTTACCATGTAGGCGGATATATAACCCCTGTCAAACTGCATGCCTTCTACAACCTCAATGGTCGTATCGATGGTCTTGTTCTCCTCGATGGTAATTACACCGTCGGAAGTCACCTTCTCCATAGCGTCAGCTATAAGCTTTCCTATTTCCCCATCCCCGGACGATATGGTGGCGACAAACTCAATATCGCTCCTGCCCTTTATCTTCTGGCTGTTCTTTTTAAGGGTCTCAACCGCCTTCTCCACAGCCTTGTCCATACCCTTCTTCATAAGGATGGGGTTGGCGCCTGACGCGACATTTTTCAGACCTTCCCGCAGGATGGCCTGTGAAAGCAGCGTAGCCGTTGTGGTGCCGTCGCCGGCGATATCGTTTGTCTTGCTGGCAACTTCCTTTACAAGCTGCGCGCCCATATTCTCGTATGGATCCTCAAGCTCAATCTCCTTTGCGATGGTAACACCGTCGTTGGTGATGAGCGGAGAACCGTATTTCTTCTCCAGAACCACGTTCCTTCCCTTTGGACCCAGGGTTATGCTCACCGCATTGGCAAGCTTGTTGACTCCAGCTTCAATGGATTTTCTGGCTTTTTCATCGAATAAAATGTTTTTTGCTGCCATATATTGATCAACCTCCATCATTCAATAACTGCCAGAATGTCATCCTGCCTGATCAGCAGGTATTCCTCGCCGTCCAGTTTTACCTCTGTTCCGGCGTATTTTCTGAAAAGAACCCGGTCGCCCTTTTTGATCACCATTTTTATCTCTTTCCCGTCCTTCATCTCTCCCGGCCCAACCTCGATTACCTCGGCGATGTAAGGCTTTTCCTTGGCGCTGGATGGAAGGACGATCCCACTCTTCGTGGTTTCCTCGCTCTCGATCTCCTTCAGAAGCGCCCTTGTTCCCAATGGTCTGACTTTCATAGATAATGACACTCCTTTCCAGATCCCAATATTTTTATTTATAACAGAAATGTTTTGGCGAAAGGTTTCCGGCTGCAGTGTTTTTCTATCTTAAAAACATCTTCCATCCACTCCTTTTGCCCGTCTTTGAGGAATCATTGCCGCCGCTGACAGTGGCAACAGGGGCAAAAAAATACTTTAAACTTTTTCAAGATTAAAGCATCAGTAATTATTGGTCAGTCATATATAAATAGCCGGTATGTTTATTAGCACTCATTGATAGTGAGTGCTAATATAATTGTATAAATGCGTTTTGACTTTGTCAATACATTTCCGGGAAAATCACGAATAATGCAGATAAGCTGCTTCTTTGTCAGATTTTATCATTCCATGGCCTTACCACTTAATTATCCACCTCATGTTTGAATCCGCCTAAGTGCGATAAATGCAAGAGTAATGATATCATAAACCGGATCCGCAATCATCAGGAAACGGAATATCTCTCAAGAAAACGCATGCAGGTATTGAGCAGGAAATCGTCCAGGATTGACATGGCCTTATCCTTAATGTCTTTCGGGATACCATAAGCTGCCTCGGCGATGCTGCCGGTTATCGCGGCGAGTGTATCGCTGTCACCGCCCAATGAAATGGCATTTCTTATCGCGTCTTCAAAGCTTACGCTCTCAAGAAAGGCGATTATGGCCTCCGGCACTGTCCCCTGGCAGCTCTCGTCGAATCTGTAATTCGGGCGTATTTCATCGAGAGTCCGGCTTAAATCATATCCGTACTGCTTTTCGATATATTCCCTGATTTCTTCCCTGGTTGCGCCGGTACGCGCAAGGAATATGGCCGCTGCAGTCGCCCGGGCCCCTTTAATCCCTTCGGGATGGTTATGGGTTACGGCAGCACAGATCTCGGCATATTCTTCCACCTCTGAAAGGGTGTTGAATGCCCAGGCCACCGGTGAAACCCGCATGGCCGAGCCGTTCCCCCAGCTGTTATAAGGACTTGTGTCGTCAGTAAGAATCCAATTGCCGAAACGGCTTCCGTAACCCGCATACGGGTACAGGCGCCCGTATTTCTTCATGGCTTTAATGAATGCTTCCCTGCTGCCGCCATTCATCAGCCCATCCGCTATTGCCAGCGTCATTACCGTATCATCGGTGAAAAAACACTCCGGGCTGAAAAGAGGAAATTCCTTTGTCTTAATGTTGTTCCACTCATAGACCGATCCTGCTATATCCCCGACAATCGCGCCGATCATTTTGGTTTTCTGCCTCCTCGCCTTACAAAGTCTTCATCGATGCGTTTCTTCCAGTTATCGGATATCTTGTGGGCTGTCCGCAAACAGCTTACCGCTTCGCTGATAACCTCGTAATTCAGCATGGTGCCTTGGCTGTCCGCATGGAAATCCGCCGCCCTGTCCCGGGTGATGCCAATCTGCTCAGCTGCTGCGGCGGCATCAATATTCGCGCCAAGAAAGATAAACTCCCAACCGTACTCGTATTTCTGCTGCTCAATCATCCGGCGGACTTTTTCGTAGCTGTACTCCCGGCTCGCGTTCTCCAGGCCGTCGGTGGTTATGACTAACAGCACATGCTCTGCCCGCTCCTCCTCAGCGGTATGCTTCTGGGCGTTCCTGATCTTGTCGATGGTTCTTCCCACGGCGTCGAGGAGCGCCGTTGAGCCACGGACATAATACTCCCTCTCGGTTATGGACTTTATTCCGCGAAGGTTGATACGGTCATGTAAAAGTTCGTACCTGTCGTCGAACAGGACAGTGGTGACAATGGCCTCACCGGGCTCCTTTTTCTGCTTTTCCAGCATGGCGTTGTACCCGCCTATGGTGTCGCTTTCAAGTCCGCTCATGGAGCCGCTTCTGTCCAATATGAACACCAATTCTGTCAGGTCTTTTTTCATGATGCTACCCCCCAATCATTTTTCTGATTAAAGGATAGCACCGAAAAAGGGAAAATGTGTCGCCCTGCATGCGACAAATTCAGAAATTGCGGTGCTCGTAATCACTCACTCGCAATGGCATATTGGAGGTTGGAGGTCGGATGTCAGAGGTTGGAGAATAAGAATGGCTGCGATGAAATGCCTGTAAAGCTCTTACTTCCAACATCTCACTTCAATACCTGTCATTGCAAAGAGCGGAGCGAAGAAGCAATCTCTTGCAATATAGCAAATAGATTGCCGAATGTCAATGACAGGATAACATACCATCGGGTGGAAGCCTGTTTTTGCGTCATTGAGGGGAGGGAATCAACGAAAGCAAATTTACAGTAAAGAGGCTGGATGTCAGAGGTTTGAGGTTAGAGTAAAAAAGGCCTTGAAGCAGTGCCTGCCAATTCTCACATCTAACTTCCAACCTCTAACTTCTAAATAAGCAACGGCTGGTCAAAGGCAAACAGGGCCTCATTGATCTCGAAAATGTTATAGTTCCTGTTCTCTATGAAATACTGAATTATTATATCAAACCTGTTGCTGCGGGACAGCGCATACCCGGCCTTGAGCAGCAAATCCCTGGTTTCGTCCAGGTTAAGCTCCAGGGCTATGGCAAAGGCGATGGCCGTAGTCTTGCTGGGCTTGTAGTTTATATCATTCCTGATCTTGGAAAACAGCCTTCGGTCGATGTTGGCTTTCCTGTAAGTCTCGGCGTCGGTCATACCCTTCTCGTCAATCAAGCGCAGCAGCATCTGGGAAAAGGTTTCATCCAGGTTGTTCACAACATCGTCGAGGCTTCGCCTGCGTTTTTCTTCCGGGACAGGCGCAGCCACGGATTCCTTATAGAGAAAACTGTCTTCCTCTGCCTGGAACGCTTCCAGGCGCCTTGACCTAATGTACTCTGGGTGCTCGTCAATGTATTGGTCGTCGATATACTGGGCAATGGAAGAAAACAGCTTTTCAGACAGCACAAATGAAGCCTTGTCGTACACGACCAGGTAAACCGTCATATCATTCTCCAAAAGGAAATCGCCTATCGCCGATATTGCGATTTTGAGGGCTTCATCCCTGGGATACCCGTAAGCCCCGGTTGAAATGAGCGGAAATGCGATACTCTCCAGCTTGTACTCCATTGCGAGGGCAAGGGAGTTCCTGTAACAGTCTGCGAGCAGCTTCGCTTCATTGTATTTGCCTCCGCGCCAGACCGGGCCTACGGTATGGATAACATATTTCGCAGGCAATTTGTATCCCCTGGTTATCTTTGCCTGCCCGGTTTCACACCCTCCAAGGGTGCGGCATTCCTCGAGCAACTCAGGTCCGGCGGCGCGATGGATAGCCCCGTCAACCCCTCCGCCTCCCAAAAGGCTTGAATTTGCCGCGTTGACAATGGCATCAGCACGAACCTTGGTTATATCATTGCGGATGATCTCCAGGGGCATACTCCCATCTCCCTTGTTCTGTACTGGCAATTGCGGATTTTCTGCCGCCGAATTCTATTCAAGTTTTATTATCCTATTATGCAGCCGGTAATGCAACTGTCGATGAGTTCCGAATCATGCGGCATACCATGGGCGATATTAAACCATGAAAAATATAAAGGCCGCGGCATCAATCAGAAGTGATTGAAAGCCGCAGCCGCTTATTCCGTACCGCTCCACAGGGTGGTGCTTATCCTGTTTTCATGCTGCCCAAAAGCTTAATCAAAATGCTGCCAATAGGCAAGGACAATCCGCTCGACCTTTGATTCAGGATTAATATCGCTGTTTGTCAGGGTATCGTCCGACTTGTCAAAATCGAAGATGATGACCGCTCCGTCACCCAGCAGGTACCATCCCTCAAGCTCCTCATCGCTGTGCCTGCTTACAGCCGTTTTGAACCTGGATTTATATGCATCGGACACTGCCTTTGCGTCGTCGCCGACCTTAATTCCGATATCAGTTTCGAAATCTGTGCTTTCGGATATAATTCTCAGCACTTTTCCAGATGTCTTCCCAAGGTACACGGTAATGCCGTTTTTGTATTGCCGGATAACCATGTCCTCACCGATTGTCCCCGAAGCATCAGGCTCGGTGGACTCGGTATAGTCATTCCCCAGCACCTTGGCAGCATTCTCCGCAGAATCCCCAAGCGATATGCCGCCCAGGTTCGGCACCGCATCCCCGTCCTTGCCGGGAGTTTCAGGAACGGTTTTACCTTCATTGTCAGCATCCTTACCGTTCTGTCCTTCTTTGACGGCGCCATCCTTGTCATCATCGATGACGTCCCCGGGTTTATTGTCCGTTATATCCCTGTCCGGCTTGTTATCTCCGCCCGCATTCGGTGCGCAGCCTGGCAGCATGAAAAGCATACCGGCCAGGACAGCAACTGCGATAACAGCAATTATATTCCTAAACCTCATGTAGTTATCCCCCTGTCTTTTTTCTTAATGTGCGCAACAACCCCGGGCATTTATGCAGTTTCAGCGCATGCCGGCCCATGTATGCCTGGTATCCCGTCGGTCATTCGTGTTCCGCCATATTAACAGACGAAATAACTATATTATAGGTTTCAGGAAAATCCCCGTCGTAATAAATCCCAATATCGAAATCCGAATCCGCTCCTGCTTCCCCCCTGCTCCGGGAACCGCCCAGGGCAATGGCCTTAATTCCCCGGACTTGAGACAGGGATGTTACGATTTTATCCAGTTTCATGAGTCATGCTCCTTCTATACCATGCTCAACTTCTCGATAGCTTCTTCCTCATCCCTGACGAAAAAGACATGGTTTCCCCTGTTGCTTTCGTAAATGAAATCCCTGAGGCTCTTGCTTGAATAAACCGAAAAGTCGCCGACAACAGCCACTTTCATATTATAGTTAACGAATTTCTGGAGAATTTCCCCCGCAAGCCTTGTCCTCAGGTCAAAGAAGTCCGCACTTAAAGCCGATTTGCACAGGATGACGCGATCACAGTCTGTTTGATACCTTACTGTTGCCAGCAAGTCCAATGCCGACTGAACATCGGCGATCAATACTTCATCGGTTGTTACAACTGCAATATTCTTATCATTCTTCCTGACAGTTCGTATTTCCATAGTTCCCTCCCCTGTGCAGGCTGCCCCGCGCACTCCCGGCATAACCTGAATGCCGCATCAGATGAATATTTCCTGCTGCGGACTCGCAGGAATGATTATATCATCGAATCCGTACCCTTCCACGAGTCTTTTCATTTCTTCCGCGTCCACCGTGCCTTCAAATCCCAGCAGGTGTATGCCGATGACCTTCCTTGTCCTGCCTCTTGATCTGACTTTCAGCAGGTAGCTTAAGTTATGCTGAATGGCTGCTTTGGCTTTTTCTTCGCCTTTCAGGTAGCCTTCATCCACAAGGTTGCAAACGACCACATCGGTCTCACCGGTTATTTCAGCCTGTTCTTCCGTCATCAGGCTGTCCCCGGTTATATAGATCCTCTTCCCGTCCGCTTCCAGCAGATAGCTGTTATGTATCGGTTCCCAGTGGTTAAAATGGCGCGTATTGAAACAGGTAATTCCCACATTGCCCATCTCAACGGCGGCAGGCTCTGAAAAAGGATTGGAGTACAGTACCTCGATCTGCCCTATGTCTGCCTTTTTATGCATGAGAATCGGCTTTACTATGGAAGGCGGACCCACGATCGCAATATCCCTGCCGTGGATTTCAGGCAGGCTTTCAGGGCTGAAATGATCCCCGTCATCATGGGTGAATAAAATGATATCTCCCGGGAATACCTCCACAGGCTCGAGTATGGCATTAAAGGCATCCACCAGGATCCTCCGGCCTTTCGTCTCCATAATCAAGGCGCCTATACCGGGGTTTCTCACGGTAATCCGGTCCACATTATCCTCTTCCCTTCGCTTATATATTATCATTACCTGTCAGCCATTTGCCCTGGGCATTTTCCCAGCGCCAGCGGATCACAGCCGCAACCCATGACCGGGGGATGACTTTCCCGCAGAAGGAAAGAAACTTGTTCAGAACACCCGGAACATAGATGCCCTTTCCCGCCAGCGCCCGGTCAAGCGTTTTTCTCGCCACTTCTTCGAGGGGGTTTGTGGTGGCGCTGCCCCAAAATCCCTGCACCTCGATACCCCTCATGGCCTCCGGGGTTGTTGCCAGGCCGCCGGGGCAGAACACCAGCACATTTGCGTCCTGTTTCTTAAGCTCCTGGCGCAGGGATATGGCGAAATCCAGGAGAAAGCGCTTGGACGCCGCATAGGTCGCCTTAAGCGGCATGGGGAACATGGAAGCCAGGCTTGACACGAACACAATAAAGAATTGCCTGCCCGGTCTTCTGCGTTCAAGGATGGCATGGGTGATGCGCAATGTGGCGGCATCGTTAAGGGTAACGATCTTAACTATGTTTTCCCTTTCGCGCCGGGTAAACCCTCCCTCGAAGTCCAGGCCGGCAATGTTGAGAAGCATATCGAAGCCAATCCGGTGCTCGTCTATAAACGAGAGCATCTCATCAACGCTTTCCGGGCTTGTAAGGTCACAGGCCCTTACTGCAACCGCCACATCAAACTGCCTTTCCAGGCCTTGCTTGATGCGAAGAAGCCCTTCTTCGTTCATATCGGTCAGAAACAGGTTGTACCCGCGGCTTGCGCATTCGTTGGCAAGGGCGCGGCCAAGACCGCCTGCCGCTCCCGTAATCATGACATTCATTCTGCCACCTCCATGAAATTTTCGATGCCGCAAAGGCGCTCGCTGATCTCAAACAGCCATCGGGCGTTTTCGCTCGTAACCTCTTTGCTGTAATCCTTCTCCTTGCAAAGATGGTAGTACAGTCCGTCCGGGGCGGGTTCCTGCCGGCATAGAAAGGAATAGGTTTCTGCCGGAACCGAGGGCGGTACGCCGTGCCTTTTCCTGAGCGACCATATTAAGCTGACCAGGCCGCCCGTTTCCTTGTTGCCTATATCGGTTTTGACCAGGCCAGGGTCGACCACATACGCCCGGATTCCGCTTGAACCGTATCGATCATTAAGACATTTGGCAAACAGGATATTGCACAGCTTTGACTGTTTGTAGGCCGTAAGCGGGTTGTACCTCCGGCGCAGCATCAGGTCATCCCAATGCATCCTGATGCCCTTATGGGATTCGCTCCCTGTCATGATGACACGCCCGTGCGCCTTTTGAAGGGCAGGCAGCAGCAGATGGGTGAGCAGGAATCCTGCCAGGTGGTTGAGAGCGAATTGCTGCTCATATCCCTCCTCGGTAGTCATATACCAGCTTCGCACGCAGCCGGCGTTATTGATAAGGGCATGAAGCTCGCCATCGCATTTTTCATCCAGGAAGGTCCTGATTTCAGACCCGATACGGACAACTTCCCGCTGGTGCATTAAGTCTGCCGCAAAGTAAGTAATACTTGCTCCCGGGTTTTCCGATCTGATGCTTTCCTCGGCCTGGCGGCAGCGTTCAATATTGCGGCCGACACCCAGCACATTGAAGCCTTGCCGGACAAGGAGCCGGGCAGCCTCCAGCCCAATACCTGAAGTGGCCCCGGTAATAACGATGGTTTTCATATTAATCCTCCTTTATTTGCCCGGATACCCGAACCAGCCCCAGGCGTGCCAGAATTCCAGGGCGCCGGAAACAATCATGGATACGATTATGCCAAGGACCATACAGGCGGCAAATACGGTCAGCGAGAACAGGGTAACAGTGCGCAGGCGCCGGTTTGTCTTCGCATTCAGCCTGGGATGTACGGACAAGGAGGGCAGTATTGCATTCCCCGAGGCGGCGGCCATGGTGTTGTGGTGGAAACGGCCATAGGAGCGCATGAGCTGGCGTATAAATGCCGCAAAGTAAATGGTGCTCACCGCGGACAATACGGCAAGCCCCGCCAGGGACAGCCCGAATATGACCCCGCACCCGTAAGGCATGGGCGGGATGAGGGACCAGGGACTGATACCGGCGAACAAAGATACGGCAACTGCTGCACTGCAGACCGAGAAGGCTGCCGTTATGATCTCCCATGCAATAAGCAGGATGAAAAACATCCCTGCAAAAAGGTCGGCGAAGAAAAGGCCTATGGCAGCAATGGCTCTTGAGCTTTTAGGCTTTTTCTCCTGGCCTGCAATCTCAAACTGGGCGGCAAGCGCGGCTGGATCGCCAAGCTTTGCAGCGATCTCCTCCTCGGAAAAACCGTCCGCCATTTTGAAGGCAAAATGCTGTTCGTATTCGCTTACGATATCATCTGCATCGGCTATTTTCTTCTTCTTTAGTTCGTCGGAAAGCTTCGCAAGAAATTCATTCCTTGTCATGATCATCATCCTCCAATAAGGTTTCTACCGTTCTGGCAAAATTAAGGTACTCGGCACGGTCCCTTTCATAGGTTTCCCGGCCAAGGGCCGTAAGGGAATAATACTTGCGCGGCGGGCCGCCGCTCTCCTCCTGCAGGTAGGTGGTCAAGAGGCCCTCGCTCTTCAGTTTTCTCAGGATGGGATATACCGTGCCGTCGGCTATATCGATACGGCTTGACAGGTACTCGGATATCTCGTACCCGTAGCAATCGTGTTTCTTCAGCAGCGCCAGCACACACAGTTCCAGCACGCCCTTTTTGTATTGCGGATTCACATGTATCATCCCCTGTATATAATCAGTAGAGTTTGTCGTCTACTACTATATATTATTCAATAGTGAACAAAATGTCAAGTGCTATTTTAAATTATAACCAAGACTAAACCATGCACCGGTATTTCTCCATCCAGTAGTTGACCTGGATCATATAGGCCATGAGCTGAGGAGCGGCCATCAACTGGCCGAACCATGGCCTGCCGTAATCGGCGGGGGCCTCGATAAAGGCGAGCGCCTTTTTCTTATCTATGATGGACATGATGGGCGAGTTGGGGTTATGGATGATATCCCGGAACCTTTGGGCAAGCAGCCGTTCATAGTTGGGATGATAGGTCTTGGGGTACGGGCTTTTCCTGCGGAACAGGATCTCTTCAGGAAGAAGGTCCCTGCATGCAGTTCTCAGAAGGGCTTTTTCAACTCCCTCCCTGTATTTCATCTCCCAGGGGATATTGAAAACATACTCAACAATCCTGTGATCAGCGTAAGGAACCCTCGCCTCCAGCCCCGAATACATGCTGGCCCTGTCCATCCTGTCCAGCAGGGTCTGCATAAACCATTTGATGTTTAGATATGTGATCTCCCTGCGCCTTCTTTCACCAGGACTTTCGCCTTCCAGTACGGGAACTGCCTGGAGCGACCGGGTATACCTCGCGTCAACGTAATCTTCAAGTTGGAGTTCCCTTATGAAATCATCAGACAGGAGCAGCGTCCTGGTCCCTATATCCCTGGACCAGGGAAAGGTGCCGGCATGCATAAGGGCATTCCTGTAGAACCAGGGATAACCGCCGAATACCTCATCCGCGCATTCACCCGTCAGGGCAACCTTGTTCTCCCTTTTCACCAGTGAGCAGAAATGTAAAAGAGATGCGTCGATATCGGCCATGCCCGGGAGATCCCTGGCGTCAACGGCGGGATATAGCATATCCGCAAGCAGGTTTTCGTCACATTCCAGGTATGTGTGGTTCACGTCGTACCTTTCCAGCATAATGTCCACAAACGGCCGGTCACGCTCGGGCTGGAAGGAGTTGGCCGTAAAATAAAGATTGTTGTCCCTGAAATCAAAGGAAAACGTGTTGAGCCGGGCGCCATTCCCGGCGCATATATCCGAAGCCGCGGCTGTTACGATGCTGGAGTCGATTCCACCGGACAGGAAGCTGCACACCGGGACATCGGACACCATCTGCCTCCTTATGGCGTCACGCACCAAAAAGCCGACCTTTTCCACGGTTTGCGGATAACTGTCGGTATGGGGATGGCTTTCCAGGTCCCAGTACTTAATGTCCTGAAGGCCGCTTCGGGTAAAGAGCACATAATGCCCGGGCCTGATCTCATGGAAATTTTTAAACACGCCATGGCCTGGCGTCCGCGCCGGCCCGATCCCGAATATCTCGCGAAAGCTTTCAATATCCGTTTCAGGCTTGATTCCCGGAAAGCAGAAAAGAGCCTTTATCTCAGATCCGAATACAAGGGTACTGTCCTTTATTGTATAGAACAGCGGCTTTACGCCCAGGCGGTCGCGGACCAGCAGGAGCCTTTCTGCTGCGCCATCCCATATGGCAAAGGCAAAGATACCGTTGAGCCTGTGAACAAAATCCAACCCATAATGCATATAGGCATACAGGATCACCTCGGTGTCGGTGGTGGTTTCAAAGATATAGCCCGCCCGCGCCAGTTCAGGGGTCAGCTCATCGGTGTTGTAGATCTCCCCGTTATATACGATGGCGTATTCGGACCCATGCATCCTGCGGACGATGGGCTGCCGGCCGCGGGACAGATCCCTTATTGAAAGGCGCGTATGACTGAGCCCTGCGTGCTCCCTCAGAAACTCGCCCGTATTGTCGTTCCCGCGATGGGCAACGGCCTTTCTCATGCTGACCAGGGTGTTGTTCCAAAACTCCCGGTCGAGCATAAAATCCATGCTGAAATTACAGAATCCCGCTATTCCGCACATACAGGCACCTCTTTTGCCAGTTGGATGCTGAAAAATAAAAGACGTCCGCCGGATGATGCAGCAGCATCATCGGTGAACGCCTTTGTTCATACTATACTGTATATGCGGATCTTCTGAAAAAGTGAACTAAAGCCACGGGGACAGTCCCCCTGGCTTTAATACACCGCCAGGGGGTCACCCCAAACCATCCCCTTGGCTAGAGAAAAACCATGAGTTCAGACCACAGGAACCGTCCCCCTGGTTTGGTCCCCCTGGTTTGCCCCTGGTTTGCCTGCCCCTGGTTTGCCCAGGAACCGACCCCTTATAACGACGCTTTCAACAGTCCCAGGAACAGCGGGTGGGGCTTGTTGGGGCGGCTCTTGAACTCCGGGTGGTACTGCACACCTATGAAGTACGGGTGGTCCGGCAGTTCCACGGCTTCCACCAGTCGGTTATCCGGCGATGTTCCGCAAATCACAAGCCCGTTCTTTGTCAGGATGTCCCGGTATGAATTGTTGAACTCATACCTGTGGCGATGCCGCTCGCTTATCAGATCCCTGCCATACAGGCTCCGGAGCAGGGTGCCTTCCCTCGTGACGCAAGGATATGCTCCCAGACGCATGGTACCTCCCTTTTGGGTAACCCCTCTTTGGTCGGGCATCAGGTCTATTACCGGGTGCGGGCTTTTTTCATCAAACTCGGAGGAGTGGGCGCCCTCAAGGCCGCAGACATGACGCGCGTATTCTATTACGGCAACCTGCATGCCGAGGCAGATGGCCAAAAGGGGAATATTGTTTTCCCTTGCGTACCGGCAGGCAATGATCTTGCCCTCTATACCCCTGTCTCCGAACCCTCCGGGAATGATCATGCCGTCTATATCGCCGAGGATCTCTGCCACATTCTGCTCGGTCACGTCACTGCTTTCCACCCATTTGATCTCAACCTTCGCTCCCGTATCATATCCCGCATGGTTCAGGCTTTCTATGATGGACAGGTAGGCGTCGTGGAGCTTTACATACTTGCCTACGATGGCGATAACCACCTTCTTCTGCCGGCTGTTGATCTTCCGGACCATGCTTTCCCATTCGCTCAAATCCGGCTCAGGGGTTTCAAGGCCAAGCTCCCTGCATACTACCCGGTCAAAGCCGCTCCTGTGAAGCATCAGGGGCGCCTCATAAAGGCATGGCAGCGTAAGGTTTTCTATGACGCAATCAGGCTTCACGTTGCAGAACAGGGATATTTTCGCCTTTATGCCATCATCAAGAGGCTCGTCGGAACGGGCGATGATGATATCGGGCGATATTCCCATGGATTGGAGTTCCTTTACCGAATGCTGGGTAGGCTTTGATTTATGCTCGTTGGAGCACTTCAGATAGGGAACCAGCGTTACATGGATGAACAGGCAGTTGCTGCGGCCCTTGACCAGGGAAATCTGTCGGATGGCTTCCAGAAATGGCTGGCTTTCAATGTCTCCGGTTGTGCCTCCGATTTCGGTGATCAGCACATCGGCGCCGCTTTTCTCAGCGCCGCTGTATATGAAGTCCATAATCTCCCCGGTAATATGGGGGATTACCTGCACGGTTTGTCCAAGGTAACCACCCGAGCGCTCACGGTTCAGCACGTTCCAGTAGACCTTGCCCGATGTGAGGTTGGAAAACCTGGTCAGGTCCTCATCAATAAAGCGCTCATAATGCCCCAGGTCCAGGTCGGTTTCAGCGCCGTCATCTGTGACAAAAACCTCCCCGTGCTGGAACGGGCTCATCGTCCCGGGATCCACATTCATATACGGATCAAGCTTCTGCGCGGCCACCTTAAGGCCTCTCTGTTTCAGCAGCCGCCCCAGGCTGGCGGCTGTAATGCCTTTTCCAAGCCCGGACACAACGCCCCCTGTAATGAAAATAAACTTTGTCATGCTTTCACCACTCCTTACTGCATGAATGAACCGGTTCCCAATCAACAAAAGACAACCCTTGCAGTCAGTTTTTCCTTACCCGCAAGGGTTTATCAGTTTTCATAGATCTTCAGGATCGCTTCGGCTACCTGCCTTCGCGTCATCCGCATATCCATAGCCTGCTTTTCAATATACCTGTGGGCTTCAGGCTCGGACAGGGAAAGCTGCGAGATCAGAAGGCATTTCGCCCTGTCTATTATCCTTATATCCTCAATCTTCTGGATAAGCTTTTTATTCTCATTGTGTATGGCTTTGACCTTATTATGGATTGCCGCCGTAAGTTTTATGGCATTCCAGAGCATAGCCTTATTCACAGGCTTGGAAATGGTAACAACACCGCAATCTTCAACCCTGCTGGCAACCTCGTCATAGTGCTCTGCCTTGACCATCAGGATGACTTCGCAAACCCCCGTTTCGGCAACGTAACGGGCAAAACTCTCACCCGATTCATCGGGCAGGGGCGCGTTGACGATGCATAAATCGAAGTCGTTGTCTATCAGCGCCCGCCTGGCCTGGGCAGCATTTGAAAGGGTGGTTATGCGGCTCACAGAGGCCTCAGCAAGGATTTGTGCCAGAGAATCTGCCGTTTTTTCAGAATAGCTTACAATAAGAGCACTGTCCATGGCATCCCACCCTTCCGTCAATCCTTGGCAGAACTGTCAGATGTACTTGAAATAATGTTCAAGAAAGTATTCGCGTTTATTCCGGGCAAGGTTGTAAGCCTCAATCTCCTGCTTTTTCAGTTTGACATAACGTTCAACCGCCCTGGCGCCCAGTGTATCCTGGACAAAACCGGATCCCTCGGCAAGCCTTAAAGCCTCCTCCAGGCTGTCCGGCAGGCGTTTCAGGGAATCGGTGACGCTTTTGTCAGCATTGTACAGATCAACGCTGACGCTTTCGGGCAGCGGCAGCTTATGCTCCATGCCATAAAACCCTGCGCTGATGACGAGCGCAAAGGCAATATAGGGATTGGTGGCAGGATCGGGCGACCGGAGTTCCATGCGCATCCTGTCGCCGGTGACTTCAGGAATGCGGACAAGCTGTGAGCGGTTGCCCTGGGACCATGAAACGTATTTCGGCGCTTCAAAAGCGCCCAGGCGATCATAGGAGCTTGGCAGCGGATTCAGGAAGGCGGTCATTTCGGGAGTTTTCTCAAGTATTCCCGCAATGAAGCTCTCAGTTTCCATCAAATCCTTTTTTTCACTGCTCCTGAACACGTTAAAGCCGTTTCGGACAAGGGACAGGTTTATATGCAATCCGCTTCCGGCCCTGTCAACGAGAGGCTTCGGCGAAAATGAGGCAAACAGCCCGTTTCTTTCCGCAATGCTCTTGACCACCTGCTTGAAGGTAAAGAAATTGTCCGCGCAGCTAAGCCCATCGGAAAACCTGAAGTCGATCTCGTTCTGTCCCGGTCCCTGTTCGTGGTGTGATGTTTCAGGTTGAATTCCCATTTCTTCAAGGCAGAGGCAGATCTCCCGGCGTACATTCTCCCCTTTGTCCAGGGGCGCCACGTCCAGGTAACCACCCTGGTCAAACGGGATCAATGTAGGTTCGCCTTTTTCATCAGTCTTGAAGAGGTAGAACTCGCATTCGGCGCCGACCATGCAGGAATAGCCCAACTGCTCTCCGCGTTTCAGGACCGACTGGAGTATTGCCCTTGAATCACCCCAGAATGCGCTGCCATCCGGGTTCTTTATATTGCAGTAAAACCTTGCCACCCGTCCCTGCTGGGGCCGCCATGGCAGAACGGATATTGTAGTTGGGTCCGGCACCAGGAACAGGTCCGATTTTGTGATATCGGTAAACCCGCTTATGGCGTGCGCATCAAAGGAGATTCCCTGTTCAAAGGCCATAGGCAATTCGTCGGGCATGATGGAGATGTTCTTTGGTCTGCCCAGCAAATCGCAGAAAGCAAGCCTTATGAACTTCACATCATTCTCCTTCACAAATTCCAAAACCTCGCTAACGGTTGCGGTCATTGGCCATCCTCCTCACGATTATTTTGGTCAGCCCGTAACTGTCTTCAAAACTCAGTGGTCATATCAGTTTACTGTATATAGCTGCTTATATGGGTTTTTTGCGTTTGGCGTCAGCCGGCAGAAGGGTTTGCTCAGGATATCGTCCATCGTAAAACCAAATGTTTCCGAGAACTCCGCCAGGGTATCTATGATCCTGTTCATATCCGATTCGGTTGCCGGACCGGCGCATACCTGTTTTGGCAGACTCCTGGGCATCTTATGGCTCCTGATGAATATTTCGCCGCCATGCATGCCCGTACCGGTGAAGTATCCGACCGGACAATCCTCTGTGTCCATCCCCAGCACGATAATCAGCCCGCCGGCAAGGTATTCGCCCAGGAAGCTTCCCGTGCTTCCTCCAACGATGATCACCGGTTTCTTGTCCTGGTACTCCTTCATGTGAATACCTGTACGGTATCCGGCATTACCCTTTACGAGTATCTTGCCGCCGCGCATGGCATAGCCCAGGGCATCCCCCGCGTTTCCGTGGATTACTATCCTGCCGTCATTCATCGTGTCGCCCACGGCATCCTGGGCATTTCCGTTTACGATGATGACAGCGCCGTCAAGATACGCTCCGAGAGCGTTGCCCGGCGTACCGTTGATCGTGATGGTTTTACCCGAGGCTCCGGCTCCGATGAAGCGTTCTCCATAGCAGTATTCTATCACAACATCCTCGCTGGAGTTGCGGATTTTTTCATTCAACGCACGAAATCCCAACTGGTGAGCCAAGATATTCATTAATTACACCTCCAAGCTTTTCTGCCCGTGTTTCCCTGCTGAACGCCATCAGGCCGGGGGTTTTACAGATCAGTTCAAAATCCAGCGTGTCCAGCGGCGTTTTTTCCCTGATAAGCGCAGTGTAAATGCCCGCTTTTTCAATATTCCCGATGAGGATGAACCCGTTCAGCCTGTTGTTGGAATAGAACAGCTTTTTATAGTCCTTGCCGTCGCTTTCATAATATGTCTGACCCGTGTAGGTTCCCGCGGTCATGATATGCTTTCCGAACAGGCCTATGGCATTCATGGGAATGGCCTTGTCAAATATGCAATCCACCCCGGACATGTTCATCCCGGCGCACTCCCCCTGCATGTACGCGTTGGGCAAAAGCGCCATCTGTTTTATCTGTCCCGACGAAATGTCCATGCTTTCACAACAGTCGCCAGCGGCATAGATATCGGGAATTGATGTCCTGCACCGCTCATCTATCAGGATGCCCCTGTTGGTTTTGCCGCCAATATCCTTTATCAGGTTAACATTCGGGCGAACGCCCACTGCCAGTACGAGGACATCGAACGGTATTTCATCATTGTCATCAAGGCAGGCGACGTTATCTTTAAAGCCTGTGACCTGCCTTCCAAGATAAAAACTGATATGGTGGTCCTCCAGGTGCTGCTTCATAATCTCCGAGCTTTGGTCATCCAGGATGCTGGACAGCACCCTGGTGGAAAGATCCACGCAGATTATTTCAACATTTCTCTTGCTGAGCCCCTCGGCACACTTGAGACCGATGAGGCCCGCTCCCAGGATCAGTACCCTGGCGTTTTCAAAAAGCGCCTTTTCCAGCGATTTTGCATCATCCAGCGTGGTAAAGGTAAACTTGTTCCGGACCTTTTCCAGCCCGGGTATGGGAGGAACCACCGGCGATGATCCGGAAGCTACAAGCAGCCGGTCATAGCTTACAGATTCCCCGTCATCCAGGATGACACGCTTTTCCTGTACATCTATCCTTTGGGCCGTCCTGCCCAGTTTCAGTTCACACCGGTGCTCACTGTAAAAATCGTCATTCCGGTATTTCATCCTTTCCTCGTCTGTCTTGCCCAACAGCAGGTATGAGATGAGCGGCCTTGAATAGACGTGATATTTCTCGTTGCTGATGATAACGATTTTTCCCGTTTTGTCGTTCCTGCGGATGGCCTCCACGGCTCCGACGGCCGCCGTTGAATTTCCAATGATGACGTATTCCAAACTACTCACCTCTCTCCTCGAACACGATGGCTCCGTTGGGGCAGCCCAGCACGCACCTGGGCGTGCCTTCATGGGTTTTGATGCAGAGCTCGCATTTTTGTATGGCCCCGTCCTCCGAGGGCGAAACCGCGCCGTAGGGACAACTCAGTATGCATGTATAGCAGCCGATGCACCTGTTTCTGTCGACAGTGATAATACCATCGATTTTTCTCAAAGCGCCTGTTATGCATCCCTTTACGCAGAGAGGTTCAGGGCAGTGCCGGCATGAAACCGCAAAGCTTATCCCTTCACATTCCTCAACCCTTATACGCGGGTTGATCCTGATATCCTTCAGCGCCCTGGCCATGTCCGTTTCCCCGGTGGACGCAAAGGCGCAGTAATACTCGCACAGATGACAGCCAAGACACCATTTTTCGTTTACATATACTCGTTTCAATTCACAATTCACCACCGCTAAACATATCTATTGCGCAGCCTGCTGCAGGGCCGTCCCGTTCCCGGGTTTTGCCCTGCGGCTTATGGCTTCGGTTCCTATTCTCCGGCATGCTTTATGCCCAGTATCTCCAGTTCCTTTTCGTTCAGCCCGACGCCCCGGAGCATCAGACGGTTGCCTCTAAGGGCTTCGATGGAGTTGATACCCATGCCGCCCATCATTTCCTTGATCTCATGCTGCCAGGCAGTCAGCAAGTTGACCAGCCTCCTGAAGCCAATATTGGGATTCAGCCTCTTTACCAGGTCCGGCCTTTGCGTGGCGATACCCCAGTTGCACTTGCCCGTATGGCAGCTTCGGCAGAGATGGCAGCCAAGGGCGACGAGCGCGGCGGTGGCAATGTACACGCAGTCCGCGCCCAGGGCGATAGCCTTGACCACATCGGCGCTTGAGCGGATGCTTCCGCCTGCGATGATAGAGACACGGTTGCGAATGCCTTCGTCACGCAGCCGCTTGTCTACGCTGGCCAATGCCAACTCGATGGGAAGACCCACATGGTCGCGGATACGCGTGGGAGCGGCGCCGGTTCCGCCGCGGAAGCCGTCGATGGCGATCATGTCGGCGCCGCTTCGCGCGATGCCGCTGGCTATGGCGGCCACGTTGTGGACGGCGGCGATCTTGACGATAACCGGTTTTTTGTAACCGGTAGCCTCTTTCAGGGAATATACCAATTGCCTGAGATCCTCGATGGAATAAATATCATGGTGCGGCGCCGGCGAGATGGCGTCGGTTCCCTCCGGGATCATACGGGTACGTGAAATATCCATCCCGACCTTTTCTCCCGGCAGGTGGCCGCCGATACCGGGCTTTGCTCCCTGCCCCATCTTGATCTCAATGGCGGCGCCGCTTTCCAGATAGTCCTTATGTACCCCGAAACGCCCGGAAGCCACCTGGACAATGGTGTTTTTGCCGTACTTGTAAAGGTCCTCGTGAAGCCCGCCTTCCCCTGTGTTATAGAGGATGCCCAGTTCGGCAGCCGCCCTGGCCAGGCTCTCATGGGCGTTGTAGCTAATGGAGCCGTAGCTCATTGCAGAAAACATGACTGGCATGGAAAGCTGGATTTGGGGAGGCAGGCTCCTGATGATCCTGCCCTTTTCATCCCTCTCTATCCGCTCAGGTTTTGCTCCCAGGAACACCCTGGTTTCCATGGGTTCCCTTAAGGGGTCGATGGAAGGATTGGTAACCTGGGACGCGTTGAGCAGCATTTTATCAAAATATACCGGGTAGTTCTCCGGGTTTCCCATGCTGGACAGCAGCACTCCGCCGGATTCCGCCTGCTTGTAGATCTCGCTGATGGCCTTTCCGCTCCAGTTCGTGTTCTCCTTGAATGTATGCGGAGATTTTACGATCTTCAGGGCCCGTGTAGGGCACAATGCCACACAGCGGTGACAATTGACGCATTTGGAATCATCGGCCACCATCCTGTTGCTGTCTTTCAGGTATTCATGGACTTGGTTGGCGCACTGACGCTCGCATACGCGGCAGACAATGCATCGTTCCTGGTTTCTGACGACTTCATATTCCGGTTGTATATATTCAACTGCCATCAGTTCTTCACCCCTTCAACTGTAACAATTACGCCTTCGCCTCCCATGGGCGACCATACCCTGTCCAGGTCGTTCTGGATTATCCTTATGGCCGCCTCCTCGCTGGCCACATAGACCATGTCGTCCTTTTCGCCGACCACCATGCTGCGCAGCTTCAGCCGGTCGTTCAGCGCCATCATTCCGCCCTCAAAGCCAACTATGATTGAGAACGGGCCGGTGATCAGCAGGGAGGAAAACACATTTCTTAAAAACTTCAGTTCTTCCCGCTCCTGCTTCGGCTTTCCCTCTATGGTCGACCAGAAGGGAGCGGCAAAGACATGGCAGATTTCATCAAGGGTGAGCCCGATCCTCCTGTGCAGGTAGTCAATCATGTAGGCGATGACCTCGGTATCGGTCAGCAGCGTGCACTTGTACCCATACATCTCTATGGAGCGCCGGTTGGCATCATATGAAGAGATCTCGCCATTATGGACCACCGTATAATCCAGCAGTGAAAAGGGATGGGCCCCGCCCCACCAGCCGGGTGTGTTCGTGGGATACCGGCCATGGGCGGTGAAACAATAGCCTTCATACTCCTCCAGCTTGTAGAAACGCCCCACATCCTCGGGGAACCCAACAGCCTTGAAAACCCCCATGTTCTTTCCGCTGGAAAAAACATATGCGCCGTCGATGCCGGTGTTGATCCTGAACACGCACCTTACCACGTACTCCCGCTCGTCAAGCTGGCTTGCCGCGAGCTTTGTGGGCAGCGGCAGCACAAAGTACCGCCATATCAGGGGCTCGTCGGTGATTTCGGGAATCTTCCGTGTCGGAATCCTGGAAAGGTTGATGATATCAAAATGTTCTTCCAGGAGAGTTTCGCATTCCTTCTTCGCGGCGTTGTCATTGTAAAATATATGGAATGCATAATAATCCTTATATTCAGGGTAAATGCCATATGCGGCGAACCCTCCTCCAAGGCCGTTGGAGCGCTCGCGCATGGTGGCGACGGATTCAATTATGCGTTCGCCGGAAAAACGCTTTCCCGATCTGGAAATGATACCGGATATAGCGCATCCCGACACATTTCTGTACATTCCTTCCCTCACAGGTCATACCTCCAGCAAACTCGAGCTAATAAACAAAGGCGTTCATCACACAGTGTCTTCGGTCGGCAGCAGGCCCAACAGGCCTTTTGCCTGACACTATATGATGAACGCCTTTGTTCACAGGTATATTATACTGCAAATCCCACAGCGTGTCGATAGGTTTTTTGAAATTTTTTATTCTGAAACTTGCATATTTTTATAAAAACATAGCTTATATTTATTCACCGGCAGGTCATATTGCAAGACGAGTATAATCCCTGTTGCACATTCTTAATAAAATGTTGATAAAAGCATTGACAGACCCGGCTTCGGTATGCTATATTCTTTTCTGAACAGCAAAGGCGCTGTGGATAAAAAAGGTCCGCAGCGCCTTTGCTTTTTGTATTATACGCATGTGCAGGAAAGGATATCAGGGAATCATTCCATATTCGTCCTTTCCATGGGCGGCGGTATAGAGCAGACAAAACCCTGCATGTTGCTGTTACAACAGGCGCGCATCGTCAAGGCGCAGGTCCCGGTATGGGACCCCGATACCCACCGGCTGCAAAGCGGCCGGACTGGAATTATTTTGAAGGAGGGATTGCAGTGGCTGATGAGAATATTAGGGAACTCTTCGGCAGCATGGTGTTCAACGACAAGGTGATGAAGGAGCGTCTTCCTGAGGATGTTTACAAGGCTCTCAGGAAAACCATGGCCACCGGCGCCCACCTGGAACTCGACGTGGCGAACGTAGTGGCAAGCGCGATGAAGGATTGGGCCATGGAAAAGGGCGCTACCCATTTTACGCACTGGTTCCAGCCCATGACGGGAGTAACCGCCGAAAAGCACGACAGTTTCATCATGCCTGACGGTGAAGGAAGGGCCATCATGGAGTTTTCCGGGAAAGCGCTGGTAAAGGGCGAACCCGATGCGTCCAGTTTCCCGTCGGGGGGACTTCGCAGCACGTTCGAGGCGAGAGGATATACCGCATGGGATCCTACCTCCTATGCCTTCATAAAGGATAATACCCTCTATATACCCACCGCCTTCTGTTCATACAGCGGTGAAGCGCTTGACAAGAAAACGCCGCTGCTGCGGTCAATGGAAGCCCTGAGCAAACAGGCCCTGAGAGTGCTCCGCCTGTTTGGGAACGACGAGGTAAAACGCGTTGTATCTTCTGTGGGTCCCGAGCAGGAGTATTTCCTGATTGACAGAAGCATGTACTTAAAAAGGCCAGACCTTATGTACTGCGGCAGGACGCTGTTCGGCGCCCGTCCGCCCAAGGGCCAGGAAATGGAAGATCATTATTTCGGTGCTATCAAGAAGCGGGTTTCCAGGTTCATGCGCGACCTGGATGAGGAATTGTGGAAGCTGGGCATTTATGCCAAGACCGAGCATAACGAGGTGGCTCCCGCACAGCACGAGCTTGCACCCGTATACTCAGAAACCAATATAGCTACCGACCACAACCAGCTGATCATGGAACTATTAAAGAGCGTCGCCGCAAAGCACGGCCTGACCTGCCTGTTGCATGAAAAGCCATTTGCGGGGATCAATGGCAGCGGAAAGCACATTAACTGGTCCATCTCCACCGATACCGGGGTCAACCTGCTGGAACCCGGCGACACACCATTTGAAAACGCCCAGTTCCTTTTGTTCCTGGTAGCCGTAATAAAGGCCGTGGATGATTACCAGGATCTGCTTCGCGTTTCGGTTGCCAGCGCCGGCAACGACCACCGTCTTGGGGCCAACGAAGCGCCGCCCGCTATCGTTTCCATCTTCCTGGGCGAAGAACTGACCGACATCCTCGATGCCCTGGAAAACGACACCCTGTACGTGGGCAAGGGCAAAACCCTGATGGAAATAGGGGCGACGGTCCTGCCACATATTCCGAAGGATACCACCGACAGGAACCGTACATCGCCCTTTGCATTCACGGGCAACAAGTTTGAATTCCGCATGCTGGGCTCAGCGTTCAATATCGCCGGTCCCAACATCGTGCTTAACACTATCGTGGCCGAGGTCCTGAGACAATTCGCCGACGAACTGGAACAGAGCAGCGATTTCAGGTCGGACCTGGGAAGGCTTATCAGGAGAACCATCAAGGAGCACAAGCGCATCATATTCAACGGAAACGGATACGACCCCGCGTGGGTAAAGGAGGCCGAGCGCAGAGGCCTGTCCAACCTCAAGACAACCCCTGATGCCCTGCCCGCCTTTATCCACCCGAAGAGCATAGAACTGTTCTCACGCCATAATGTGTTCAGTGAGCATGAAATTCATTCACGCTACGAGATACTGCTGGAAAACTACTCGAAGACCATAAATATAGAAGCGCTTACCATGATTGATATGGTGTACAAGTATGTGATTCCCGCAGTTGTAGCCTATGAGAACGAACTGGCACAGCTTATCCTCAGCAAGAAGTCAGTGGGCGCCGGGATCCAGTCCGGCCTGGAAGAAGACCTCCTGGGCAAGATTTCAAAGCTCGCCGACCTGCTGGGCAAGCGTCTGGAGTACCTTTCGAGGCAGACAATAGCCGTGAGGGAGATCAAGGATAAGCTGGAGCTTGCAAGGGCATACCGTGAAAAGGTCTGCACAGCCATGAACGAACTCAGGCTGGTCGTGGACGAGCTTGAAATGATTGTAAGCAGCAAGCATTGGACGCTGCCAAACTATGCGGAAATGTTGAACAGCGTCAATGAATAATTGATACTCATGGCCATTTGACCGTCTTATCTTAATTCATGGCGTTTGGCAAATGCATCGACCCCCCGGAAGAGCATTTGCCCTTTTTTTCTCTGCCAGCACAACCATTGACAATGGTCCCGGTTTTCTGTATATTATTATCCATTGAACAAAGGCGTTCACCAGTTCATGCAAAAGCGGAGCGTAAGCCGGTCCGGATGCCGGCGCATCAGGCGCGCGCATGATGTGGTGAGCGCCTTTTCTGAAACGTTCTCCAGGCAGGATTAACCCGGGTTACGGGATGACTGGCGGCAGATCGGGAATGGCAGTTGACAGGATGGTGGGAATATGAGCGAACTTATATTGGTATTGGACTTCGGAGGGCAGTACAAGGAGCTTATTGCCCGGAGCGTGCGGTCGCATTCGGTATACTCGGAAATCTGGCCGGGCAGGACAAGCGCCGAAAAGATCAGGGAACTAAACCCTGTCGGCATCATACTGACAGGCGGACCCCACAGCGTATACCTTCCTGATTCCCCGAAATGCGACCCGGAGATCTTCAGGCTGGGAATACCCATCCTTGGCATCTGTTACGGGATGCAGCTTATGTGCCATATGCTCGGAGGAACGGTGCAGCCGTGCGAAAAGAGCGAGTACGGTCGGGTGAAGGCCCGCCTCGATACCGGTTCGCCGCTTTTTAATGATATCCCGGAGCGCAGCACCGTGCTCATGAGCCATACCGACCGTGTAAGCAGGCTTCCCGACGGCTTTTTAACTACTGCCGAAACGGCCAGCTGCCCAAATGCCGCCTGTGAAAACCCGGCGCTGAAGCTCTACGGCGTCCAGTTCCATCCCGAGGTTGAACATACCGATAACGGGCGCAGAATTATAGGTAATTTCCTGTTTGACATCTGCAGCGCGAAAGGCGACTACCATCTCGATGATTACATTGATACGCAGTTACGCGAAATAAGGCGGAGGGTTGGCGAGCAGAAGGTATTGCTGGCCCTGTCGGGCGGAGTGGACAGTTCTGTCTGCGCCGCGCTGCTGTCTAAGGCCATACCCGGTCAGCTCACCTGCGTCTTTGTGGATCACGGCTTCATGCGGTACAAGGAAGCCGACGATATTGAACGGGTTTTTTCCGCCATGGATCTGAATTTCATCCGGGTAAACGCACAGGATCGTTTCCTGGCCAGGCTGAAGGGCGTGACATCCCCGGAACAGAAACGAAAGATCATCGGTGAGGAGTTCGTCCGCGTGTTTGAGGAAGAAGCCGGGAAACTTGGCAATATTCCTTTCCTGGCACAGGGCACCATATACCCTGATGTTGTTGAATCGGGCGGCAAGCACGGAGCGACCATCAAGAGCCACCATAACGTGGGCGGGCTCCCGGAAAACCTTGCTTTTGCCGAACTTATCGAGCCCCTTTCCAGGCTCTTCAAGGACGAGGTGCGGGTTCTCGGGAGAAAACTCGGGCTTACCGCGTCCATCACAGAGAGGCAGCCCTTCCCCGGGCCCGGGCTGGCCGTCCGTGTCATGGGCGAGGTGACCCGGGAAAAACTGGAGGTCGTCCGCATGGCCGACTACATCATGTGCCAGGAGATAGAGAAACTTAAACGCAAGCCGCAGCAGTATTTCGCCGTGCATACCGGCGTGCGCTCGGTGGGTGTAAAGGGAGATGACCGGACATATGACACGGTTATCGCCCTCAGGGCCGTGGATACCAGCGATTTCATGACCTGCGAGTATACCCCGCTTCCCCACAGGGTTTTATCCCGCATCGCTTCGCGGATAACCAGGGAAATCCCCTCGGTGAGCCGCGTGGTGTACGATATCACGTCCAAGCCGCCCGCAACGGTTGAATGGGAATAAAGCCGCGGGGACAGTCCCCATGGCTTTAAGTGAAGTACTGAATCCTGGCCTGAGGAAATCTTCCAAGAACTTGCGATGTCAGGTATTCCCTGATCTCTTGCGCCTGCTCCTTAGGGTACACATATTTGCAGCGTCCGAATCTTCCCCACTTAAGGCTTCTTTTCTCCTCATCCATATCCAGCCTGGTATTGGGAAACCTTTGAAGGATAAGCTCCTTGGCAGCGGCTGTGAACCGGTACTGAATCAGTTCAAAGGTCAATTCCTTACGGCTGAGTTCGGGGCCCAATCGGGCCTCCAGTTCTCGAAACAGCGCATCATATTCTCCTTTCCAGTTATCATACTGCATGATGGGAGCCACGATAAACCCTACAGGATAGCCTGCATGCACCAGCTTGGCCGCTGCTTCCACCCGCTCATCCAGGCTTGCGGTATTGTGCTCGAAACGTAAAACATAATCGGAATTAATACTGATCCTGAAGGTGGTTTTCTGCTTATGGTCAAGATTCAACAGGGAATCCACATTCGGAAACTTCGTCACCACCCTGAGTCTCCCATGCTCCAGGTCTGAGAAAAACTCTATGGTTCTGGCCAGGCTTCCCGTAATATGCTCCAGGGCCAGCGGATCCCCCAGGCTGGCGGCTTCAAAGGTGGTTGTTTTACCCTCATTCTGTTTGATATGGTCTTTTATCACCTCAAATATATCCTCCAGGTTTACAAATACCTTTATATAGGGTTTTGTCCCCTGGGTGGTCTGCAGGTAGCAATACTCGCAATGGCCAGGACAGTTGCTTACAAGGGAGAACTGGTAATCTGCTGAAGGCCTGCATACATCAAGCTTCTTAAGCTTGTTGGTGGTAATGAGCAGTGTCCTTTTAGAATTGGCATACTTCTCGGCAGGGGTTGTGCCCGGTATGGAACGGGCGGCGTTTTTCTCGCTGGCCATGAGGACGGCCACCGGTTTGTCCTTGAAGTATTCATGTATTCTCTGCCCTAAGGGATAATCCAGGCTGGAGGGCTCGAAGATAACCCTTTCTGGCATAAACAGCTCCATCGCTTCACCCTTTCATTCATGATCCGGCTTTCTCATATCATTTGCAAAACCATAAGAAAATAAGCATCTCACCGGGGATTAGCGACAGTCTCCAAACGCCGTTATCCAAAAGAGTTAACCTTAAAGCCAAGGGGACTGTCCCCTTGGCTTTTACCTGTCGTTTTCCTGTTTCACCGGCACATGGCATAATGAAGCGCTCGGGCAGCCGCTGCAGCCGCACCCGCAGCTAACGGACTCTCCCTTCGCTTTCTTTTTCGCCATGCCGGCTATTATGCTTATAACCGCTGCCATCAGCAGGGCGCTTATAACTATGGTTGCGATATTATCAGCGATGATCTGGAACATGATCTCCCCTCCCTTGCTCAATAAACAATTTCATCCGCTTTTCCGGTTTATCCTTTATATTCTCATCAGCCTTTCCCCGTATGAGGAAGCCTGTATATTCCCCTAATTGATTACATGACCCCGTTCTTGAAGCCACAGGGACCGTTCCTTGGTATTTCGCGCCTTGGTATTTCAAACCACAGGAACCGTCCCCCTTGGCTTTGTCCCCTTGGCTTTATCCGGCCTGATCAGCAGATACAGGAATAACGCCAATGCCAGGATAGCGGCCGCTGTTCCTATACCGAAGCCGTTGCCTGCAAACAGCATACCAAGCTGGTAGATGCACATGGCTACCCCATAGGCAAACAGGGTCTGGTAACCGATGGCGATCCATGTCCATTTCGCGCTGTTCATTTCCCTCCTGATGGCGCCTATCGCGGCAAAGCACGGCGCGCAGAGCAGGTTGAACAGCAGGAAGGAGTACGCTGACAACGCCGTAAAACTCGAGGCTAAAAGTCCCCAGATTTCGACGCCATCCTCGGCTACCTCTGCAAATCCGAAAAGTATGCCAAGGGTGCCAACCACGTTTTCCTTGGCGACAAGCCCGGTGATTGAGGCCACCGCGGCCTGCCAGAACCCCCATCCCAGGGGCGCGAATATGGGGGCGATTGCTCCGCCAATCCTGGACAGGAAACTGTCGTTTGCGTCTTCAACCATGGCAAGCCGCCCATCCACAATGCCAAAACCGGACATAAGCCATACAACGATGGTGGACAGCAGTATTACGGTACCGGCTTTCTTTATGAAGGACCAGCTGCGCTCCCACATGCTGCGGAACACGTTTCCGGCAACGGGCCTGTGGTACGGAGGCAGTTCCATGACAAACGGGGCCGGATCGCCGGCGAATATCCGGGTTTTCTTAAGGATAATACCCGAACTGATAATCGCCGCAACCCCTGCAAAGTAGGCGCTGGGCGCCACCCACCACGCGCCGCCGAACAATGCGCCGGCAATAAGGGCAATAACGGGCATCTTGGCGCTGCAGGGTATGAAAGTTGTAACCATGATGGTCATCCTTCGGTCACGATCATTTTCAATGGTACGGGATGCCATAATTCCCGGAACACCGCACCCGCTTCCTATGAGCATGGGGATGAAGGATTTTCCCGACAGGCCGAATTTCCTGAAAATACGATCCATAATGAACGCGACCCTTGCCATATACCCGCAGTCTTCAAGCAAAGCCAGGAATAAAAAGAGAACCAGCATCTGCGGTACGAACCCCAATACTGCCCCCACACCCGCGACTATTCCGTCCAGAATAAGCGACTGCAGCCAGGAGGCTGTCCCAATGGAAGAGAGGAAGCTTTCCATCGCCGGTGGTATGATCTCGCCGAAAAGCACGTCATTTGTCCAGTCGGTCACCCATGTGCCGACAGTCGTTACCGATACGTAGTAAACGGCAAACATGACCAGCGCGAATATGGGCAGTGCCAGCCACCTGTTGGTAACCACCCTGTCAATTTTGTCGGAGGTGGTCATCTTCCCATTGCTCTTCTTCCTGCAGCAGTCCTTTATGATGGATGCGATGTACAGGTAGCGCTCATTGGTGATGATGCTCTCGGGGTCATCATCCATTGCGGTTTCACAGCTTTTGATAATATCCTCGATACGTTCCCTGAGGTTATCATCAGGGTCCATGCGCTCCATAACCTTTATATCACGTTCAAAGATCTTGATTGCTGTCCAGCGCCTGTGCCTTTCTTCAACCTTGTCCCCCAGAAGCTCTTCTATGCTTGCAATAGCCTGCTCCACCTCATCCGAAAACCTGTGACGGGGAACCATGGGAGTTTTCCTTTCTGCAAGCTCAACAGCCTTATTAACCGCATCTGCGATCCCTGTCTTCCTTAACGCCGAAATCCCAGTAACAGGACAGCCCAGCCTTTCAGAAAGCTTATCAAGGTTGATCCTGTCCCCTGATTTTTCAACGATATCCATCATGTTGACCGCCACCACCATGGGTATTCCAAGTTCGGCCAACTGTGTGGTAAGATACAGGTTCCGCTCCAGGTTGCTGCCGTCAACGATGTTGATGATGGCATCGGGCTTTTCATCTATCAGGTAATCCCTTGCGACAACCTCTTCCAGCGTATACGGCGAAAGGGAGTATATTCCCGGGAGATCCACGATGGCTGCATCCCTGTATGTATCGCTCCTTAGCTTTCCTTCCTTCTTTTCAATGGTTACGCCAGGCCAGTTTCCGACATACTGGCTGGAACCGGTCAGTGTATTGAACAGTGTCGTCTTTCCGCTGTTGGGATTGCCGGCGAGTGCTATTCTGGCGGGCATGGTTTCGTTTCCTCCCTGCAAGCAATGATTGATCGTGTCCTGTATTACTGTAAAAGTTCATGGGGGTTAGCCATGGCTAACCCGGTGGTAAAAATAAACCAGGAAACCTGGCGTCTCCTGCGATTATTCAACCTCTATCATTTCTGCATCCGCTTTGCGCAGTGATAGTTCATAACCGCGCACTGTAATCTCCATGGGATCCCCAAGGGGCGCCACCTTGCGTACAAATAATTCGGTTCCCTTTGTTATGCCCATGTCCATGATCCTGCGCTTCACAGCTCCCTGGCCGATTATTTTCTGCACCTTAACTGTGCTCCCGCAGGCAACGTCTTTCAATACCATACCCAACAACTCCCTTCTTCACGGCTCATACCAGGATCCTGCAAGCCATTTCACGGCTTATGGCAACCCTTGAATTCTTAACGTTGACGATCACATTGCCGGCGATCTCATTGATCACAGTAACGGTTCCGCCGACAACGAATCCAAGGCTTTCGAGAAATTTCTTTATCTCGGCCTTGCCGCTGATCTTCCTAATGAGCCTTTCTTCTCCTTCTTTTACCATGGTTAAGGGCATTGCCATTCCTCCCCTTCCTATGGATAACGCTTAACCCTCTGATCATCGGTTGTTTCCAAAGCTAGTTTAGACTAATCACAATTACAGGTTAGCATAGACTAACCCAAATGTCAATATGGCTTGAGGAGATATTGGATAAGTATTTCGGGGGACCTCCCGCGTATGACAGCACCTTTTATCGAGCGTTGTCTGTTTGTCGTTCATTTGTTTAATCAGGAATAATGTGTTATTCTATAACTAGCCTCATGGCTTGCCATGACAGGCGATTAAACCCTTGGGAAGAAGATGATTGGTTTGAATATCCGCGAATCCGCCGAGATGTATCTTGAAACCATACTGGTCCTGAGGCAGAAACTGCCCCAGGTCAGGTCCATAGATATAGTCAATGAGCTTAATTACAAGAAGTCAAGCGTAAGCGTGGCCATGAAAAAGCTGCGTGAAAACGGGCTTATCGAGATGGACGACAACGGGTTTATCACGCTGACTGAAAAGGGAGAGCAGATTGCCGCCACCATGCTTGAGCGCCATAAGCTCATATCCGACTGGCTGATCCAGATGGGAGTTGACGAGGCAACCGCAATAGAGGATGCCTGCCGCATTGAACATGTCATCAGCCATGAGAGCTTTGAAGCCTTAAAAAAGCACATTCCGGAACTGATAAAAAAGACATGAATAAAGACAGGGGAGGGTTCCGATTCCTGATATGATTTCCCCTGTCTTCCAATCAGAAATTGCCACGCTTATCTTTCATTCATCCTTTTTAAAAATTTAATTGCGTCATCTTCATCCAGGGGCTTGCTGATAAGATATCCCTGAATCTTGTCGCAGCCGAATTCAAGTAAATACTGCCTCTGTTTTTCGTACTCAACACCCTCTGCTACAACGCAATGCCCAAACTTATGGGCCATGGAAATGATGTCGCTTGCTATAGCCTTCTTCGGATCGTACGATAACAGGTTGTCTATAAATGCCTTGTCTATCTTCAGGCAGTTTATGTTCAGCTCACTTTCCCTTGCAAGGGAGGAATACCCGGTTCCGAAGTCGTCAATGGCTATGGACAATCCTTTGGCTTTCAGTTCGCCAAGTATGCGGTTGATCTGATCATATTCCGAAGAAAATACGGATTCGGTTATCTCAAGGGCAACACTCCCAGGATTCACACCAAATGAGTCAATCATTTCAGATAAACTCGCCGAAAAGCCATCCGCCAACAACTGGATAACCGAAACGTTGATGGAAACAGTTATCTCTTTATACCCCTTTTCTATAAGCTTCCTGAGGAAACCCAGGGCCTGGCCGATAATCTTCATACCGATTGGAATGATGAGCTTTGTCTCCTCGGCAATGGGAATGAACTCCAAAGGCGGCACCCGTCCCAGCTTGCTGCTGGTCAGCCTTGCCAGGGCTTCGAACCCGGAAATCCGGTTCGTTCTAAGGTCAACCACGGGCTGGTATTGCAGGTACAGGCCGCAATCCTTAACGCATGACGCAATGCTGGCAAGCTCATTCTTTATGTCATTCTTGCGGATTATCTGTTTCTCCAGTTCGTCGTCATAGAAACAGATGCCAAACTCCATATCGCCTGCGCCCATCGCCTTTTCGGAAGCTATCAGCAGGTTCTGCAAAAGCCGGTCGGCATCCCACCCTTTATCAGGACTGATCTCAACAACTCCGATCCCGCCCGCCATCCTTTCAATGGCAAGCATTGGTCCCAGAGTGCCTATAATGGAGTTGCAGAACTCAAGCAGTTCACTTTTCCCATGGTAGCCTTTCAGGTAAAAGGCAAACTGGTACTCATGCGTGCTGAACAGCATTCTCCTGCCCGTACAGTACTTCATGAGGGCATTAGCGACATGTTTTATCAGGTCCTGCGTGTAATGGTACCCATAGGTCATGACTATTGACTGTACGACACTCAGGTTAATGCCCACCAGGGCCCTTTTCTCGTCGGTCTGTATCCTGGAATCGGTGTCGAGAAGATCTTCCAGGTAATTCAGGTTATACAGTCCTGTATTCCTGTCATGCTCATTGCTGTATTTGAGCTTGTCCTCCATCTCTTTCCGGTCGGTAATATCGATGATGATTCCTTCAACGGCCTCAATTTCACCCTGCTCGGTGTAAATGCCTTCTCCCATCTCGAGGACCCATTTCCGTTCCCCGCTGGCGGTTATGATCTCATACTCATACTTGAAGGGAAGCCTCCCGGGAAGGATGCGGTTCCATTCCTCCCAGAGGAGTTCGCGATATTCCGGCGCGATTATATCGTTGAAGCATATCTCCTTGTTGTACAGAAGGCTTTCAGGCGGATAGCCTGTCAGCCTGTAGCAGCCCTCCGAAACATACTGCATGGTCCAATCCCGATCGAAATTGCATCTGTAGGCCAGTCCGGGCAGATGTGAAAGAAGCACCGATTTGCTGCGCTCGCTCTCACTCAGGGCTTTTTCAATGTTTTTACGCTCGGTTATATCCTGGACCAGGCAGATATGGTTATATCGATGCTCACTGGACAGTGTCAGGGTTGCCACGATCATGTGCACCCAAACCTCTGAGCCGTCCGGCTTAATAAGCCGCTTGTCCATTGAATAACTGTCGATTTCGCCTGCCTTGAGCCTCTTATAGTTTTTCAGATCCTCTTCAAGATCATCGGGATGAGTTATATTTGCCCATCCCAGCCTAAGCAGTTCTTCCCTGCTTCTCCCGCTGATTCTTTCAAACATGGGATTGACACTGAAATAGGGGTTTTCTTCCTCGGTAACGGGCTCAAAATTATGGGAAACAGCTATTCCGATAGGCGCCTGGTTGAATATTGTTTCTACGGTCAGCCCCTGCTCCTTGATCTTTTTCTCCAGTTCCCGCTGAATTCCGAGAAGTTCGGCATGGACCCTGATCCTGGCCGCCAGCGCTTCCATATGGATGGGCTTTCTGATATAATCTACCGCTCCCAGCTGCAATCCTTTGATTTCATTCTCCAGTTCCTCGTAGATGGTCAGAATGATTACCCGTGTCTTTCCCAGCCGGTCATTGGACTTCAATGCTTCCAGCACCTGGAATCCATCCATTCCGGGCATGTTAAGATCCAGGATTATAAGGTCAATATCCTTATGCTCCTCAATCATACGCATGGCTTCATAACCGTCGCCTGCCGTTATGACATCGTAACTGTTCAGCATCTTTTGAATGAGCAGCCGGTCTGTCGCAGAATCATCTACTACCAGAATCTTGAATGGCATCCTGCACCTTCCTTACACAAGCATGTACATCAATGCCTACCAAACTGCCATGCTCTTACTTAATATATCGATCAATCTCCTCAAGCAGTTGTGTGAACAGTTTAAGGAATTTTCCCATCAGGAACTCTGTTTCCTTGTCATTACCTTCATGCAGGGCTTTCTGCAATGCGGTGGATACCTCGTAAACCTCTGAAGCCCCGATGCTCCCCAGGCTGCCCCGGATTTTATGTATAATCTTTGCCGCCTCATCGTGCCTTTTTTCAACGATTGCCGAGGCAAGACCGCCCAGGGTTTCGCCGTTCTCATTGCGAAACTCGGCTAAAACCTGCTTGTAAATCTCGGGGTCTCCCCCGACGCTTCGAAGTCCTGCGGACAGGTCCAGCACACCTGTCTCCGGTTCTTCACGATCCCTTTTCTCTATAATATCCGTGACCCTCCTGGCAAAATCCTCAGGGTTGAAAGGTTTACTGATACAATGATGGATCCCGTACTGCCGGCATTTTTCCAGGACTCCTCCAACCACGTCCGCTGTCAGCGCCACAATGGGCACGTTACCGGATATCCTTCTTATTTCACTGGCAGCTTCATAACCATCCATGACCGGCATATGCAAATCCATCAGTACCAGGTCCACACTGTCATGGTGACGCTGGTACATCTCAACGGCTTCCTTGCCGTCCCCGGCAATCAGCAGTTCAATGCCCGCCTGCTGCAGTAGGGACTTGACTATCAGCTGGTTGGTTTTGTTATCTTCGGCCAGTAAAACGATATATCTCTTTTCGGGCATTTGCAGCTCCTCGGTCCTGCTTTCAGCGGCGGGCGATGCCTTGGGCGCGAATAAATCCAGGATGCCGTTGAAAAGTATGGACGGAATGATGGGTTTCCCTATGCCAAGATCAATTCCGTACTGGTCGAGCTTCTCAAGCAGGTCCTCCCTCATCATGGGTAACAGCATGATGATTTTCGGCATCCTCTTGATCCTGCCGCTGCTGCGTATGGACTCAATATATTTTATACCACCTTCCTGCGGGGTGTTATAATCCACGATAAACAGATCAAAGGGCTGTAAAGATCCGTTGCCCTCGGCTTCCAGCATGCTTGCCGCGCTGGTCTGGGAACTGGTCAGCTCATATTGCAGCCCGAAATTCCCAAGATAGTTCCCAATGAGGTTCATGTCCTCCACCGATTTGTCCAGCACCAGCACCCTGATATCCTTCAATTGTCTGGGCGGCAGGATACCCAGGCTTGTCGCTTCCTTTTCCCTGTCGATATCCAGGGACAAATCGACGATAAATGTAGAGCCCGCCCCTGGCGTGCTGAAAACCTGAATTCTGCCACCCATCATGTCCACCAGGCTCTTGACAATGGACAGCCCCAGACCGGTTCCTCCGAAGCGGCGGGTTATGCTGCTGTCACCCTGTACAAACGGCTTGAAGAGGCTATTGACCTGCTCCTGGGTCATGCCGATGCCGGTATCCTGCACCGAGAAGGACAGGTGATACCTGTCGTTTTCCCTTGCCACAAGCCTGACCTCCAGCGAGACCTCACCCTCGCTGGTGAACTTTGCCGCATTGCTCAGGAGGTTAACGAGTATCTGTTCTATCCTCTTGGCGTCTCCGTAGAACCAGCTGGGAACAGCGGGATCTTTATAAAACCTGAAGTTGATTCCCTGTTCCTCGATCTTGTACGAGATGATATTGACCACGTCCTCGATGACCTGGTCCAGGTTGAATGATGCCGTCTCAAGTTCCACTTTCCCGGCCTCGATCCTGGAGAAATCAAGGATATCGTTGATGATGTTCAGCATATTGCTGGCCGCCTGCCTTATCCGGTCGGCATACAATTTCTGGGTGGAAGACAGGTCTGTTTTTTTAAGGAGATAGGACATTCCCGTGATAGCATTCAGCGGGGTCCGTATCTCATGGGAAATTCTGGCCAGGAAGTTTGACTTGAACTCATTGGCTTCATCCGCCTCACGTTTTGCCTTTTCCAGGTCGGCCTGGATCAGGAGACGTTGTTTTATCTCCTTCCTTAACCGGATATTCCACAGGAAAGACACAACCATCATAACTGCCAATAATGAGCCGGCTATCAGAACAATCCGAAAGACGGGGCCATAGTTGATCTCCGATTCAAAACCAACCCACCTGGATATAATGGCGTTTTTCTCTTCCATGGAGATATCGGCGAGAGCCTTGTTTATGATGTCTGCCAATACAGGCCAGTCCCTGCGTACGGCGAAATGCAGGGACTGCTGCTTTTCACCCTCGAAAGCGATAAACCTCAGGTTGGTCAGCGTGTTTATACGCGCAAGGTAGCTGATGGTGGCAAGATTGCCCACGAATACCCGCTCGTTTCCATGGGCCACATGGGTCAGGGCTGTTTCGGCGGAATCGTACAGACTCAGGTTGATCTTTGGGTATCCAAGGAGATAACTGTGGTGTGAACTGTTTCTTTGCACTGCAACAGTAAGCCCGGCAAGATCATCGATATCGGTAATGCCGGTATCGGTTGCACGGGTCACAATAACACGTCTGAAATTAATATAGGGTTCGGAAAAAAGAAAATACCTTTCCCGCTCGCTGGTCAGGGATATCGCGGGCAGCATATCAATCTCTCCTGACAAAGCCTGATCGTATACCTCCGGCCATGTCAGCCCTTCCGCGACCTGGAACTGCAGTCCCGTCCTCTCGCTGATCAATGATAGAAAATCCGCGGCGATTCCCTTGTATTCACCATCTTCATCGATGAACTCATAGGGCACAAACTTGGGATCCACACCGATCCGGATGACAGGATGCCGTTCCATAAATGCAATCTCTTCCTCGGTCCAGTTGATTAGCCCCGCTGCCACACAAGGTCCTGTCATTGTGGCAGCCATTGCAAAACATGCAAAAATCAGGGCCAGAACCTTTTTCATAAACGCCCCCTCAATACGTTAGCTCATTCCCAAGCTGCCTGCTCATTTGAAAGACCTTATCGAATGATATCCATCCTGGTTACACCACGATTCCTGTGTTAAAATACATAAGCCGCTTCTGAGGCTCCATTGGGAGCCTAAACCAAAGAACGGGAGGTTGAAATCGTCATAGGAAAAAAAATGGGTACAGATACTTCTATACCCATTGATAAGGATTATAAACAACATTGACAGCAATTATTCCGGAACTCACCGGCACACTGGCAAAGGAATGCTGCCTTTGTATATGTGAAGGGGTATCAATGAAAACACTGGCTTTGCCTTCAGCAGCAGGTTACACCCCCGTCGATCGGCAGACTGACACCGTTGATAAAGGATGCCTCATCACTTGCAAGGTACAACACCGCATAGGCAACATCCTCAACGGTCGCCAGCCTTCCGAGGGGCACCTCGTCAAATCGCTCGCGCCTTCTTTCAGGATCCTGAAGAAATACCTCGGTTAAAGGTGTAAGGACGGTGCTGGGATGGATGGAATTGCACCTGATACCGTACCTGGCGTAACGCGAGGCCACCGCCTTGGTTAACAGCGTAACCGCTCCCTTGGTAGCTGTGTATGCTTCGGGAGTATATTTATGGCCAATGAGCCCGCAGACCGAGGATGTGTTTATGATGACGCCGCCGCCCTGCCTGCGCATAACCGGGATGGAGTATTTGCACCCCAGGAAGACACTGCCGGTGTTTACGAGCATCATCTTCTGCCATTCATCTATGGACATTTCCTCTATGGGCTTTCGGATATTGATCCCCGCGTTGTTTACAAGTACGTCTATACGGCCTGACAATGCGACGATGTCGTCCACGACGGTCTTCCATTCAATTTCACTGGTAAGGTCGATTTTTTTGAAATGCGCACGTCCGCCGCTATTTACAATCTCTCCGGCGATCCCGGCTCCCCGCTGTTCGTCCAGGTCAAGCAGGTACACCTCCGCCCCGTTTTCTGCCAGGCACTTCCCTATGGCGGCTCCCAGGCCGCCTGCGCCGCCCGTGACCAGTATTACCTTATCCTTTACATTCATTTATTTCCACCCCTATGACCCCATGGGAAACGCAGCGCGCTATATGTCGCGTATTGCCGGAATCAATCCCGGATAGTAGCTCCGGCCAGGTTCTCGTAATACCTCAGGAGCGCGCTGTGGTCTTCTATATCATAATTATTGGCTTTCAGCCACTGCATCATTTCCATCACTACGGAGGTCAGCGGCAGCGGCGCCCCATATTCATGGCCGGTTTCAAGGACGTTGTTCAGATCCTTGATATGCAGCGCAATGCGGAAGCCAGGCTTAAAGTTGCCCTGTATCATCATCGGAGCCTTCGCTTCCATAACCGTGCTTCCTGCAAGGCCTCCCCTTATGGCCTTGAATATCACTTCAGGATCTACGCCGGCCTTCTTGCCCAGGACCAATGCCTCCGAAAGCGCTGCAATGTTGGCGGCAACGATGATCTGGTTCGCAAGCTTGGTGGTATTCCCCGCGCCTACATCTCCGCACAACACGGCAGAACTGCCCATAACCATAAGGATATCGTATACCTTGTCAAATATCTCCTTTTTGCCGCCGACCATGATGGACAGGGTCCCGTCAATTGCCTTCGGTTCTCCGCCGCTGACGGGCGCGTCCAGCATATGTGCTCCCTTTTTGCTGAGACCCTCCGCAATCTCCTTGGACGCGGCAGGAGCGATGGAACTCATATCGATAAGTATGGCATCCTTCTGAATGCCTTCAATGATACCTTTTTCCCCGAAAACGACCTCCTTGACATGGGGCGAATTAGGCAGCATGGTGATGATAACGCTGGTCTTCTCCGCAACTTCCTTTGCGCTGGATGCGACCTCGGCCCCCGCTTCCCTGAGATCCTCAACCGGCTTTGGGTTAATGTCGTAAACAACCAGCGAATACCCCGCGTCAATAAGATTAAGCGCCATAGGTTTGCCCATGATCCCAAGTCCGATGAATCCAATACGTTTCATAACCAGTCCCTCCTAATAGATAACACATGACATGTATTACATATCACTTTATAAATCTATGTTATTTTTATGAATCAATAAAGTCAATATATATATATATCACAAATACTGCCACGAAATTTACATACAATTAAAATATGGCCCTCTTCTCTTCTTGCAATAAAAATAAAAATCATATAATATTAGTAGACGTAATACATAATACAAGAAAAAGGGATGTCGTATGGCGATTAAACCGATAAAACGGAAAACAGTCAGCGATGAGGTTCTTGAGCAGATCAAGGATAATATCATTTCGGGGGAATGGGCGCCCGGCACCAAGATACCGGGAGAAATGGACCTGGCCGAGATGTTCGGGGTCAGCAGGGTTTCAATAAGGCAGGCTATCCATCGCCTTGTGGGCATGGGTGTCCTTACTATCCGGAGAGGCGAAGGCACCTTTGTCTCGGAGGTACTCCCGAAGGATTACTTCAATGCGCTTCTGCCCGTGCTTATGATTGAAGCGGCAGACCTGGCCGAGACACTGGAATTCCGGGCCATGATCGAGATCGAAAGCGCCAGGTTCGCCGCCCGGAGAGCAACCGATGAAGATATCTCCCGGATGGAGAAAGCCCTGGCCAACATGAAAAAATGCCAGGGAAACTACAAGGAATTCGCAATTGAGGACCTGAACTTCCATACTGCTATTGCGCTGGCCACACATAACAGCGTTGTGGTCAAGGTAACCACCATCCTGCACGACATGCTGAAGGACTCCATGGAAGAAATAGTCAGGCTCAGGGGGTTCCAGGACGGGCTGCATTATCACGCCAGGATCCTGGACGCGATAAAGAACAGGGATGCCGTTGCAGCGGCTGAACTGATGAAGGAGCACATCGTTGCTGCCATCAAGGATGTCAGGAAGAAGTCCGGGTTGTAGTTCATATATCTTCCCCGGCTGACCGTCAATAGCCGCGCATTTATGCAGTGGTGATTGTAATATAACATACAACCGGAGTTTATTAAGATCATAATAACCTGATGACAGGAGCTGGTATGATGAATTGCTCAGTCGAGGAACTGAAGAAAAAGGCAAAATCCATCCGCCTTAACATCGTAAAGATGGTCGGGCCTGGAAAAGCCGGCCATTTCGGCGGCTCATGCTCACTGGCAGAGATTGTGTCCGTGCTGTACTTCCGGAAGATGAGGCACTACCCCGAAGATCCGAAATGGGAAGACAGGGACAGGCTGATCCTCAGCAAAGGGCACGGGGCAATAGTACAGTACGCGGCTCTGGCTATGTGCGGTTATTTTCCCATGGATGAATTATGGAACCTTAAGAAACTCGGCTCAATGCTCCAGGGACACCCGGACATGAAGAAAACGCCGGGCATTGAGGCCAATACCGGTTCCCTCGGGCAGGGACTGTCCATATCCTGCGGAATCGCCGCCGGGGCGAAACTGGACGGGAAAGACTACAAGGTATATTGTATCGTTGGCGATGGGGAGACCGCCGAAGGACAGATCTGGGAAGCAGCAATGGCGGCATCATTCTACAAGCTGGATAACCTGGTCGGCATCCTGGACTGCAACAGGATCCAGGCCACAGGTCCCATTGCCGAACGTTTTGACATCAACCCTGTCAAAGAGAAGTGGCTGGCCTTTGGATGGCATGTCATAGAGATCGACGGCCATGACGTTGAACAGATAATATCCGCATTGGACCAGGCTGATAAAGTCACCGGGAAGCCCACCATGATCATCGCGCATACCGTCAAGGGAAAGGGTATTCCTTTCGCCGAGAACACCGCGGCTTTCCATAACGGTATCATGACCCGGGAACAGTATGAAACGGCCTGCCTGGCCTTGATGGATTAAGGAGGGGGCATTGCTGTGGGTGTACATAATCAAAGAAGGGTTTACGGAGAAACCCTTGTTGAACTGGGCAGGGAAAATAATAACATAGTCGTGCTTGAAGCCGACCTTGGCAAATCCACGATGTCCTGCCTGTTCCAGAACGAGTTCCCTGAAAGGTATTTTGAAATGAGCATCGCGGAAGCCAATATGGTTTCCTTTGCGGCGGGCCTTTCGCTGACCGGCAAGATCGCGTTTGTAAACACATTTGCAGTATTCGCCTCCGGCCGCCCCTTTGACCAGATACGTCAGGGTGTCTGCATTGGCAGGCTGAATGTCAAGATTATCGGATCCAGTGCAGGTTTGTCCGATTTTGGAGACGGAGCAACCCATCAGTCGGTTGAAGACATCGCCATCATGCGGGCTATCCCCAACATGACGGTCATAGCCCCCTGCGATGGCATAGAAACCGAAAAAGCGGTCCGGGCTATTGCGAAATACGACGGCCCTGTCTACATGAGGCTTAGCAGAAACGATCTTGAGGACATATTCCCCGAAGACCAGGAATTTGTTATCGGTAAACCCGTTGTACTTAAAGATGGTACCGATATTGCCATTTTCGCCATGGGGACCATGGTGGGACCGGCCCTGAAAGCTGCCGCAGAACTGGAGAAGGAAGGAATATCAGCAAGGGTCATAAATGTCAGCACATTAAAGCCCATCGATGATAATGAAATCATAAATCTGGCCCGCGGAATGAAAGGCGTCATAACTGCCGAAGAACACAGCTATATTGGCGGTCTGGCCAGTGTGGTCACTTACGCGCTGAGAAACACCCCGGTACCATTTGAGGCAGTGGCTATCAATGACTGTTTCGGACAGTCGGCCGAGAGCCACCAGGAACTCCTGGACTATTTCGGGCTGAACAGCGAGGGTATAATCCGGAAGGCCAGGTTGATCCTTGGCGCCTGATAAGGCAGGAAACAACAGGGGGCAATACAGGGGGATAAGACCGGGGACGGTTCATGCAATAACCGCCCCCTTATTCTTTGTGTTTCGTTTTTTCCAACTCAGTGTAATACCCCATCCTTACCGTTGAAATGGCGTACAATGGCGGCATTTGGTTTCCGGGAATATGTCCAGGGATTGCAGGCAACAATAAAATCCGGGCCGGGATTGAGATAATAAGCAATCTTTTGGAGGAGACGGATGGTCGGTATATTATTTGGACTTTTGGCCGGAGCCCTTATGAGCGTCCAGGGTGTATTCAACACCCGGCTTATGGATTCGTCCAATATGTGGACAACAAACACCTGGGTACATTTTACCGCCTTTATTACCAGCATCGCGGTATGGTACTTCGCCGGCAGGGAGAACCTGTTTGCGGTATTCAGCGTTGACAACAAGCTATACCTGTTAGGCGGGGTTATCGGCGCGTTCATCACGTTCACTGTAATAAAAAGCATATCGAGCCTGGGGCCTGCATATGCGACAATGCTCATCCTGCTGGCGCAGCTTGTGGCTTCATGCCTTATCGAGTTTCTTGGCCTGTTCGGCACCGAGAAAACATGCTTTGAATGGAGCAAATTGATCGGCGCCGCGCTGATGGTCGCGGGGATTATAGTTTTCCAGAAATAAATAAAGCCGGGGCGTGGAAACCACGTTCCCCGGCGTCCTGATAATACTGTAAGAATCACCATTTTATTGTTACTTCAAAGCCTCGCGACATGATACCTTTCTCATCTACCAGCCCGCTTTCGCCATAAACAGGCTCATATACAATCCTGGCAGTCTCACCGGGTTTCATCCCGCGGGGCAACTTTGTATTCAAAGAGCTTCAGGACATCATTGGCTCTGACCGGACGGCTTATGTAATAGCCCTGGACCTCATCGCAGCCATTCTGTTTCAGGAATTCAAACTGGTCTTTTTCTTCCACGCCTTCTGCGACGACTTTGAGCCCAAGAGTCTGCGAAAGGTGGATCATTCCTTTAACCAGCGTCTGTTCCTTTTCACTTCTGAACATGTTGCTTATAAAGCTTTTATCTATCTTGATCCGGTTTACAGGCATATGGTTCAGCCTGCTAAGCGAAGAGTATTCGGTACCGAAGTCATCTATGGATATTTCTATCCCCAGCTTCCTCAATTCCCCCAGTACATCCAGTATGTTGTCAGATTCCTTCACCGCCACGCTCTCCGTAATCTCAAGATCGAGGTATTCGGGCTTCAGCCCTGTTTCTTTGAGTATGTTCTCTACTATCGAAACGAACCTTGAATTGCGCAGTTGGAGTACGGATACATTGACGGATATGTGTATGGGAGGAAGCCCCATATCGAGCCAGGCCTTCGCCTGGCCGCAGGCAGTTCTCAGGACCCATTCCCCTATCGGGTTTATCAATCCAGTCTGTTCGGCCAGCGGGATAAACACGCCCGGGCTTATAAGCCCGTGCTCAGGCTGGTTCCACCTCACCAGGGCCTCCATGCACAGGATCTCGCCGGTTCTGGCCGATACCATGGGCTGATAATGCAATACCAGTTCCTTATTGTCTATGGCCCGGTACAGTTTGTTGGAAAGCTCGTGCTTTATCATGACCTCTTCCTTCATTTCCTCGGTACACAGGCAGTATTGGCCTTTCCCCTTGGCTTTCGCCTCGTACATGGCGATATCCGCGTTCTTGATCAGGGTATCGGCATCAGTCCCGTCATATGGATACACGGCAACGCCAACACTTGCGGAAATGTAGATCTCCTGGTTGCGCAGCGTGAATGGCTTTTTGAAAATACCGACAATCTTGTTCGCTATCCTGTGGACATCGTTTGAATTCCCTATATGATGGGCCATGATCAGGAACTCGTCGCTGCCGAAGCGCGCCACAGTGTCAGATTTTCGCATCAATGAGTACAGTTTGCGGGCGACCTGGATAATGATCTCATCTCCGCCCTCGTAACCGATCATATCGTTGACATTCTTAAAGCGATCCAGATCCACCATCACTACAGCAATAATCTCGCTTTTCCTCTCCGCAAGCATAACAGCCTGCTTCAGGCGGTCCTTGAAAAGCGTGCGGTTGGGAAGCCCGGTCAGCATATCATAATACGCCATATAGTTGATCTGCTTCTCCTGCCGTATCCTCTCAATGGTGTCGGCTATTACATTCGCGATGATCATCAGGTTGTTTTTTTCTACGGTACCCCAGGACTTCTTCGCGGTAACCGACTGCAGCACCAGGTAGCCATAAGCATTGTCATTATTCTCGATGGGCAGCATCAGAAGCGATTTGACATGCCCTCCAAGGATCCTGGCTATTTCACCGTACACATCCGAAGGCAGATCATCCACGTCATAAATATCCAGGATACTGTCCTTCGAATCCGAGAGCATGCGCTGCAGATGCGGATAATCCTTCAGGCTTATCTCCATGGGTCTTTCTGTATAACTCTGTCCGTTTGTACATAAATATGAGCATGTCAATATATCCTTGCCGTTATTGAACAGGTAGATGAACGCGCCTTCCGCCTTAAGGAACTCGCTTATCCTGCACAGCGTTTCGTTCGCGACCTCATCGAAACCTTTCTCCCCTACGCTGATATACCGTGTGGTAATATCAGCGACCGTCTCCTGGAAACTGATCTGGTACGCGTTCTCAAGCAGCTTGACCCTGAAAACGTTCATAACGAACAGCGAAATCCATATCGCGATTATGCTCAGTCCTATCCTGCCGATATGGTCCGCAACGTTAACTGTTACCGGTGAGTTCGGCTTCAGGAAAAAAACTGCCAGCTGCGTGAGTATAATCGACGTCGCTGCTGCAATCTGTATGATCCTGCTTACCATGGCCACGGAGATAATGAGGAAAATAAACCCGACAGCCCAGACGGTGATGCTCGCATAGTTTATAAAACTCAGTGTGATGGCAGGTATCATGATAAAAAATACCGCCGCGAATATAAAGTCCTTTAATCTTGTGCTCCTGACCAACCTTTCAACTATCACCAGGGCGACGCCGGATATTGTCAATAAACCGCTGAGCAGGAATATCGACCACAAATTCCTGTTTTCCGAGATGAAATACATTGTGGTTACATTTAAAACACTTCCTGCAATAAGGGAGCTTGCCATGTAATGTATTACCCTTGACCTGATCTGGGCGCCGAAAAGCAGCGAATCGGCCGAGCTTCTCCTGATGTAGAGGAAACCATACTTCTGCATGGCATAGGATACGGCCGCCACCGGGATAAGCATGATGATCGGGGCTATCTGCGGTATTCTGATGGAAAATACATTGTTTACAATGCTCTCGGAAAATACTCCCAGGATGAGCGTGACGATGAACGCCCTCATTATAATATCCGACTGTTTCTTGATATTTTTGCTGCTTTCGTTCTTTCCCCATCTCCATATAAGGTATATGCCGACTATGGTATAGGTTACATAATACAGGATGAAGAACCAATCCCAAAAGTTTTTTATGGAAACATTGACCCAGCCCATAGGCGTATGTACCAGTTTATACTGCTCCGGATTGAACCATGGGAAATAGGTGAATACCAGGATGCATACCGCTGCCGGGAGGTACAGCAGAACATATTTCCACCACCTGTTAAGCATGGAAGTAAAGCCGCACAGGGAGATCAGGAAACGGAGCAGGAGGGTGAAAAACACACCCCATCCTATAGCCGCAAATCTTCTCCAGAGAAGGCATGTCGATATATCAGGTGCCGATATGGCCATGGCAAAACCGAATGACCAGATAGCCAGGGAAATCGTAAGAGAAAAGAATAAACGGTTCGTTTTTGCCATGGGGTCAGTGTAGAACGTATATATTCCCAGAAATAAACTCACTGTGCAAATCGCACTGAAGCATATCGAGAATAGAAGCGGCACGCTTATCATTGTTCCTCCCGAAATCTGCATTTTTCGCTTACAATATATATGCCGTCATTTTTCGGAATTTTGGAAACCATTCCGCTATTCCCTATATACCCAATATCTGGCGAGATAAAATCAACACGGTTATTATGCGGGCTGAAAATTTCCCGGCTGATGTAAAATTAAACTGTAAGAAAACATTCTGCCATATCGTATTGTTGGTGAAGCGCTTCGTAAGGAATGTACACATATGCGAAAGAGGGTGAAAACCATCAGGGCGCAGGAATTAACCCAGGATCTGCAGCAGTTCGGCAGCATGGTAATGGGCATAGCGATGAATTACCTTAAGAATGCCGCCGATGCGGAGAACATAACCCAGGAAGTCTTTCTAAAGCTGTTCCTGGCCAGAAAGAAGTTCAGGGGCAGCGAGCACAAGAAGGCATGGCTGATACGCGTAACCTCAAACCTTTGCAAGGATTTCCTCAGGTCAGCTTCCAGGCACAGCCATGTACCACTCGATAAAGCCGCGGATATTCCCTGTTTTGACAAAGACATGGACGGGTTGTTTGATCTGATCCGGAAGCTGCCTCCGAAATACCGGGAGGTTGTTTACCTGCACTATTACGAAGGCTATACGGCAAAGAGCATTGCCCGGATGACCGGACTTTCCGAGAGCAACGTAAATGTCCGGCTTCACAGGGCTCGCAGGTTACTGAAAAAAGAGATCGAAAGGGATGGTGAATATGGCGGAAAGGTCTATGCGCAAAGAATATGAGCAGGCATATATGAGCGAAGAGCTTAAAACACGGATAGTAAACACATGTGAAAGACTTGAATACATCACCGGGGAAGACATGGCAGGAAAGCATCAGCGGAAAATGCGTGTCGCCCTGGTTGCAATGGCGGCCGTAATGGTTATGACATTCAGCGTTTATGCTGCAAGCGAATGGTACTATGATATTTTCAGCCGCCTGTTCGGCGCCGGCGCCGATCTTGCGGCGGATACCTACTCACATCCGGAAGTGGAGGTACTGACAAATACTTTTGAGGGCCTGGATATTCAGGTAAAAGGCATAGCCGCTACGAACAGCCAATTGTATGTTCTAATTGATATTACTGCAACGGACGGAACAATATTCGATACATCCGAGGCAGGCAGAGGGCGTATAATGCGTACCGGGCAGGGAAACGAGGTTTATATCAGCAATCCGCCCCGCTATTCAAACCATTTTTTCAGATTTGATACCGAGGACGATGCAAGGTTTGAATATAACAATATAGATGGCTGGAAAAGCTATTCCTCATCAGCCTCCGTACTGGATATCCCCGATGGAGATGAACGGGACAACCATATGAGCATTGCCTGGGTTGAAAAAACAACCCTCTTTGACTATCCCGGTTCTGTCGTTGTGCTTTCCATAAATGAGATTTCCAGGGATGATTCAATAATCAAGGAAGGTACATGGAAGGTGAAATTTACCGTACCGGATAACCAGTATAAGTCGGTTGAGATGGAAGTGAACAAAAAGACCGGCTTGCTGCGCAATGAAGTATTTGATTATTCATCACCCGATGAATATGTCTATGATGAGATTGAAATAAAAAACGTAAGGCTTGATCCCCTCTGCATTGAATACACCTATGCAGCAGCGGACGAAAGCTTCTTGGCGACCCACACCTTCCACGAATGGATTGAAATGAAGGACGGCAGCGTCGTCGGATATCCCGATGTCACCGAAGCGTCCCATCACGGGGACATGTTCATGAGAAGCGGGAAACAGGGCGGCAGCCAGGGAATGATTACAAAAACATTTGACAAACCTATAGATATAAATAATGTCAGGTCTATCCATATAGGAAGGGAACTGACCATATACGTGGATTGATCCCGAATCCCCATGGCGGCGGCTGGTTTCTCCTGCTTACTTTGCTGTAACCGGCCGCCGCTTTATGCTTTTCTCCGCCAACCCCTCACGCGCAATTTGCTGCTGATTGAACCGAAAGCGGCCTTCCAGTCAGAAAGCCGCTTTTAAATGAGAGTCTATGTTTTCCCGGAGAAACCGTGTCAATCGTTTGAGGATTACTTGCCTGTAAACATGTATACAACACCTGCGGCAGCATATCCGGGGGTTAATTCATCGTTCTCAGTATATGCCGGTATACCGGCAGGAAGCCATATATGGATCACAGGTCCGGGAATATGGCTATGCTCCTTTCCAGTATACCCTTCATGTATGCTATCAGGATGCCGTAGTTGGTTATGGGCACACCCTGGTCCACGGCGCATTGTATCCGGTATTTCATCTCCCTTTCGTTAAGCATGCAGCCCCCGCAATGAACGATAAGGTTATATACCGGCAGATCCTCGGGAAACTCGGTACCCGATGTGAACCTGAACTCAAGTTGCTTTTTGGTATACTCTTTTATCCAGCGCGGCAGCTTGACCGTGCCTATATCATCGCACTGCCTGTGATGGGTGCAGCCTTCCGATATAAGGACGGTATCGCCGTCCCGGAGCTTATCCAGCGTTCTTGCACCTTCCACTGCTGTTTTAAGGTTCCCCTTATACCTTGCAAAAAGGATGGAAAATGAGGTCAGGAAAACATCATCCGGGGTTTCGGCCGCTACCTTTTCGAAAACCTGGCTGTCGGTAATGACCAGTCTTGGCTTTTTGCCCAGCTTCTCAAGGGTTTCCTTCAGTTCGGTCTCTTTGGCCGAAATGGCAACCGCGCCCGCATCAAGGATATCGCGGATGGTCTGCTGCTGTGGCAGTATCAGGCGCCCCTTCGGCGCGGCCTTGTCAATGGGGATAACGAGAACCACGAAATCCATTGGGCTGATCAGATCACCCACGATCCTCCGCTTGTCGTCTTCCGATGCCGATAACGCCGCGATTTTCTCCTTAAGCTCATTGATATTGTACCCGGTCCTGGCACTGACATATATTTCGTGTTCGTTTTCAGGCTGTCGGTGGTAAAGAAGGTCGGATTTGTTGCAGGCGATGACATACGGGATATTCTTTTTCTCAAACATAGCAATCAGTTCTTCATCTTCTGCGGTTTTGCCTGCGGTCGAATCTATGACCAGGACGGCTATATCGGTTTTGTTCAGCACCTGTTGGGTTTTCCTAACCCGCAGTTCCCCGAGCGCCCCTTCGTCGTCAATCCCCGCCGTGTCGATGATCACAACAGGACCGAGGGGCAGCAGTTCCATGGCCTTGTATACCGGATCGGTGGTTGTTCCCTTCACATCCGAGACTACGGCAAGGTCCTGCCCCGTTACGGCGTTTACCAGGCTGGACTTGCCCGAGTTCCTCTTCCCGAAAAAGCCTATATGTATACGGTTTGCCGATGGTGTTGCATTAAGTCCCATACCGCTTCCTCCTAAAACCTGAAGTCACGGCTTCCGCCGCTGATCTTCACAAGGTTTTCCTCCAGTATCCTTCTTACCTTGTCGTTGGGAACCGTTTTTATCTCACCCTGTATAAGCTTCTCGCCCACCGCCTTTGTCTCAGGCGAAGCATAGTCTTCCAGGTACTCCTTAAGCGTCATGAGGGCGTTTGGGTGGCAGCAGTTCTGGATCTGCCCTGTTTTGGCAAGTCTCATGAACCTGTCCCCGGTCCTGCCTTCCCTGTAGCAGGCGGTGCAGAAGCTGGGAACATAACCGAGTTCCATAAGCCATTTTATAACTTCGTCAAGGGTCCTCCTGTCATTCACATCAAACTGTGCGGTTTCCTCATCTTCGGGTTCGGGTTCGCAGTATCCGCCAACGCTGGTCCTGGACCCGCCGCTGATCTGGGAAACACCCAGGTGAAGCAGCCGCTCCCTCATCGCCTTGCTTTCCCTGGTGGAAACGATCATCCCGGTATAGGGTACCGCTATTCGGATGCAGGCCACAATTTTCGCAAAGGTATCATCATCCACGGCGTTTTGGAACTCCAACGGATCAATGTCATCGGCAGGACGCACCCTCGGCACGCTTATGGTATGCGGGCCGACTCCGAATGCCGCTTCAAGGTGCTCCGCGTGCATCAGCAGGGCGGCAAACTCGTAGCGGTAGTTTTCGAGGCCGAACAGCACGCCGAGGCCCACATCGTCAATACCGCCGAGCATAGCCCTGTCCATCGCCTCGGTATGGTAGGCGTAATCATGCTTCGGCCCGGTAGGATGGAGTTTTTCATAGTTTTCCCTGTGGTATGTTTCCTGGAACAGCACATAGGTGCCTATCCCCGCGTCCTTGAGCTTCTTATAGTTTTCCACTGTGGTAGCGGCGATATTGACGTTGACACGGCGGATGGCGCCGTTTTTATGCTTTATGCCATAGATGGTGTCAATGCTTTCAAGTATGTATTCTATGGGATTATTCACAGGGTCCTCCCCGGATTCAATGGCAAGGCGCTTGTGGCCCATATCCTGCAGGGCGATCACTTCCCGGCGGATTTCGTCCTGGGTCATCTTCTTCCTGGGCATGTGCTTGTTTGACCTGTGGTACGGGCAGTACACGCAGCCGTTCACGCAGTAGTTGGACAGGTACAGGGGCGCGAAAAGGACGATGCGGTTGCCGTAGATGTCCTTTTTGATTTGTTCGGCCAGCGAATAGATCTCCCGGATCTTCTCCGGGATCTCGCATGCGAGCAGTACTGAGGCTTCCCTGTGGTTCAAGCCCTTGCGCTGCCTGGCTTTTTCAAGGATGCTGTCAACCAGCCCGGCGTCCTTCCTGTTTTTCTCCGCGTACTCGAGAGTCGCCAGGACCTCCTCATGAGATATAAATTCTTCAGCTTTCGGCGATTTTGGATCGTACATGATGATGCTCCTTTCTTAATCGGGTCAGAAAACTCTTTCCCTTCAGCAATGGATTTTGATTATTGAAATGATTTATGATCTCCCCTGGAGACCGCCACCCTGCAGCCTATGCTTTCCAGCCGTCTTTCCAGGCAGTACCGGCATTCGGCGGCCTCATCCCCGGTGCAGATCTTGTTGTCGTAAAGCATGTATTTCTTCCTTACGCTCCGCGGCGAAAGGTTGGGCATTACCACGTTCGCCCCTGCAAGGATGCCAAGTTCCCTGCCCCTGGGATGGATGGTCCCGAGGGCCGTGGTGGCAGGGAGCAGCACTGTCGGGAGCATCAGTCGGATTATACCCAAAAGGAACAGGGTCAGTTCAAGGGTTCCCGCGGGTTTTTCGGCAAACTGCGTCGCATGGTGCGGTATGAACGGGCCGATGCCCACCATGTGGGGTGAAAATTCCTTGATAAACAACAGGTCCTCAACAAGGCAATCGGTAGTCTGGTACGGAGATCCTACCATGAAACCGCATCCCACCTGGAAACCTATCTTTTTCAGGTCTTGCAGGCACTTCTTCCTGTTTTTTAGGGACAGTTCCTGTGGATGCAGTTTCCTGTAATGCTCCGGATCAGCCGTTTCATGGCGCAGAAGATAGCGTTCCGCTCCTGCGTCGAAAAACGCCTTGTAGCTTTCATGGCTTTTTTCACCTATTGAAAGAGTAATGGCGCAGTCCGGGTATTCGGACTTGATGGAACTTATGATATCCACCATCCTGTCATCGGTGAAATACCCGTCTTCGCCGCCCTGGAGCACAAAGGTGCGAAAGCCCAGGTCATACCCAGTGGAACAGCACTCAAGTATCTGTTCTTTTGTCAGGCGATAACGCTCCGCTTCCCGGTTGCTCCTGCGGATGCCGCAGTAATAGCAGTCGTTCCTGCAGTAGTTGGTAAACTCAATAAGGCCGCGGATGTACACATCATACCCATAGTGTCTGATCCTTACATCCCTCGCCTTTTCGAACAGGTACTCGGCAAGCTCGGGGTTTCTGCCGTCTATGAGCTCCCTGTATTCTGCCGGCGCAAGATCGCCTGTTTCGTAAAGCTTGTCGATAAGTTGCTTCATATAATACCTCTCTTCCGGCTCTTCCCATACTTTTGCGCAGAGGGTTTTGGCGCACCGGCTGAGCCACAGGAATTGTCCCTTTGACTATCTAGCCACAGGAACCGTCCCCTTGGCTAGCACCCGGTCACCTTGGAATACAATGTCTTCGTACTTATCCCGGGCAGCTTTCCCAGCTTGCCCGAAAGAGCGCTGATGGTATCCTGCGGCGCATCCACCGCTATGCTGATGATGCTGATTCCCTTCTGACGGTAGGGCAGGCCCATCCTGCCGATGATGTAATCACCGTAATCATGAAGAATGCTGTTGAGTTTTTCAACCGAATTGCTGTCTTCAACGATGATTCCGACAATGGCAACCCTCGTTTCCATGATAAATACCTCCTGCAAATAATAACCCCCGCCGAACGGTTACCGATTTATGGCGGGGGCTTGGGAACATATTGTTCCAGCAATAAAAAAGCGCCTTTCCAGAAGGCGCAGATATCCTGTGGAGAAACAATACTCCCTGTGCCTTCCGCCTCATAAACCCTATTCGGCGTCAGAAAACAGATTACAACCGGGCTTTACCGTAAGAATACCTCTTTCGGCTCAGCTACTATTACTATACTTCCTTTTTATGTGTTTGTCAATAATTTGTCAATGTATCAGACTACAGCCTCAGCCTGGCTCACACTCACCCATGTCCTGAAGAATACTTTCAACGGAAATCCTGTACTTGTCCAGCTGATCCATATAGTTCCGGATTATATCCTTCTTCTTTTGCTCACGGGCTGATTTATGCATGCCGCTGGCAACCGGATAGGCTATCGCCGCGGGAGCAGCCGTGCAAATGGCCTGTATGACCCGGTTGGCTCCGGCAAAGTGTGATATGGCATACCCTGCCAGGGCGCTTCCAACGGGCAGGACGACTTTTATCAGGTCATTGCGGGAAATGGTTTCTGATGTATCCTCGAACTTCATATCGTTAACCAGAATCTCTCTGACCATGGAACCCTTTTGAGGGTTTTCCTTTTCCAGTTTTTCAAGCCAGCGTCCGCCCTCGGAATGGTGGGAATCCCAAAATTCAATACTGTCAGCCAGAAGCAGGTTCATCACTGAACAGGTTAGTGTTTCGTTTTTCGCCTGGGCCATCAGTTTCCCCTTAAGCTGTGTGACGAACCTGTTCCAATATTTCTGAAATCTTTCAAAATCCGAATTGCTCATAATTCAGTTTTCCTTTCTGCCCAGTAGGTTCAATTGCCTTGTCACCGTTTCCAACCGCATTTTGCGGTTCTTGATTTGGGACATATCATTCTTCAAATCGTTAATTTTATTCGTGATGAAAGCTCTCTGCCCATTTTCCACAGCGATCTGTCTGTTTACCTCATCGCGATACCGCTTCAGATATTCATCCATTTCATCGGAAAGGCACTTCCGGATTTGTCCTGAATACTTGTCCACCATGGCAGTCGAACTATCGGCGACACGATTGAAATAACTGGCAAGCTGCGGTCTGAGCCTGCTTTTGCAGTCTTCACGAACCGTATTGGTTTTAGGCGCGATTTTTTCTCCGATAAATCCTCCCACAAAGAATCCAATCACACTGCCAATGATGGGAAGTATGATTGTCCCGAGAATAGCACCGATGATTGCGCCATAGGCGATAGCATTGGTTTCTTTTTCTATCTTTTTTGTGACATAGGCTTCCAGCGAACCAATATCGGGCGCTTGAAACTGAGCAGCCTGAGGAATGCTATACCTGGCCTGGGACATATCAAGCGGAATGATATTCAGCGATTCATACAGCTTCTTAAACGACTTCTCAAAGTGGCTCATCTCATTTTGGAAATGCTTCTTAACGGGATTATAGGATTTCTCCGCTTGCTTCACAATGTCCGCAGCATGGCTGTTGCAGTCTTTCCTGAGCGAATCTCTGATATATACACTCAAATCATTGAGGGTATTCTTCTCATCCAGGGCTCCGATTATTTTCTTGCGCGCGTTGTCGGCAGCGCTATGGATACCATTCTCCGCGTTCGCCAGCACTTCCTTCGCAGCATCGTCAAAATGCTTCAATCGTTGTACTTTTTCCTGCTGTACAAAGTAATCAAGATCGGTTTTTTGGGATCGCTCCAGCAGCTTCAGCTTGCTTTCATATCCGCCGGAAATCCACTCGATTTTTGCTGAAATGGACTGGTACATGGTTTCGATCAGGGATGTCAGCTTCCTGGTCAGGGCAAGGGTTCTCTGCTTCATCATATGCCGGATGATTAGCTTCTCGGTTTCGAGGGACATGCTGAGCAGTTCGTCATCGACTATCCCAGGCAGATCATCACCAATCCCCGCATCCTCATAGGTTTGCTTTCCGGCCGCATCTGAAATAACCGCAGGAGATATGTACGGCAAAACAACAGCTTCCTTAAGCTCCAGTTCTCCCTCCAGCCTCATCTTCACATAATCAAGAAGCCCTGTCCGCTCCCTGCGCCGGATGGCATCCAGTTTAGTCACCAAAAACACACATTGCGGCAGAATCGCTCCAAGATGATTCCTGACAAAACTTAACATGGTATCGGGCACCGGCTTTTCAGCCGATACCAGGACAATGGACAGATCCGACATATCCTTAAGCGTACGGATGGTTACATCCTCATGCCAGGCTTCGGTAACATTTGTTCCAGGCGTATCGATGATGCGGAATTCATCCTTGAGGACACTTGCCGGAAGATATACATGAACCGCCTTAAGATTCCTGGCAATGTCGGGATCAGTAGTAAACCGTTCAAGAGCCACCTTCATGCTGTAAAAATCATCATATTGGTACCTGTCCTCAGGACGGCCATCCAAATACTGCAGATGAATCATATGGTGTTCGGAATAATCGATGACGGCTGATGCCACCGTTGTTCCCTGCAATGCGCTGGAGGCAAGCAGTTCTTTTCTCAGGAGAGCGTTGATGAAAGTGCTTTTCCCTGTTGAGAATTCACCAATGACACTTAAGTTGAGTTTTTTATCATCCTGTTTCTTCCGGATGCTTTCAAGCTGTTTCCTGAGGTCGGTCCAGTCGACTCCCGTTTCCGGATACGAGTCTTCGGCTGCCTGGCTGCCGTATTTTATTAAAAGCGCCTCTGCGAATTCAAGGTGTTCGTCAACCTCGGCCAGCTTGTCCAGATTCTCCAGGGAAAAATATTCGGCGCTCTGATCAAACTTTGTTTTGTACATAGTCTATGCACCCACCAGCGCGAAGATCAGGTTATCCAGTCTTGCGTTCAAATCGTGAATTGTCCTCTCGCATTTCGTCAGTTCTTCCATTCGCGCATCAACTGCCATCCGGCCCTACTGCAACTCATGGATAACCGCTTTAACCTGCGTATCGGTATCGGTGATTTCCTTGGAGATGCTGCTGATAATCTGGTCCGCAACCTCTCTGAAATTCTTTTCAATGTTGTCTGCAAGCTCCTTCGCGTGAGTTTCGGCTTTTTCAGCCATACTGTTAACCACGGTTTCACTTACCCGTTCCTTCAGCTTTTCAAGGGCTCTTGTGGCGCCTGCCCTGAAATTGCCTATAAATGCTGCGACGATGATTCCGATAAGCGTAACCGGATTAAGCAAGCCCAGGATACTCAGTATGAAGCCTGCTCCAAATTCAAAAGCTGCTGTTTTGGCAAGCTCCTTTCCAATACCGTTCACGCCGGCCGAAAATGCCAGTCCCACATCTCCCAGAACCAGGCCGCCGGCTACCCCCGCTACACGCTGCCATAGAGGAACCGGTTGAGGTGGCCGGAGTAAACTCCTCGATCCATACAGGTACCGAATTGATAATATCGGCCATGCTGCGCTTTGCCAAACGCTCAAACTTCCTGCAGCTTCGCTCAATTTTTGTGGCCATTTCAGCCTGCTGCTGTTCCTTTTTCGCTGTTGCTGCCTTCAGCCTCGGCTTAATGCTCTCATAGCGCTGCTTAACGTCATCCAGGGAGCTTTCAAGCAGTTTCCTTTCCCTTGGGATAACAACTTCAAGGGTCTCTCTGCTCAGGATCTGGCGTACCTGCTTCGCCGGGGAAGCAAGCTTTGCCCTGCCTTTTTCCTTGGTCAGAAACTCGGTCAGCCTTCTTTCCAGCGGAATCATTCCTGATTGCTCAACTAAAGCCTCATTATGATCCAGGCGGCCGTCCAGCGCATGCAATGCCGAAATGCAAAACAATTCCGGCTTGGGATAAAACTCCTTCAGTTTAAGCTCCGCATACTGGCGTATCTGGGGCTGCTCCCTTGACCTGATCTGATCAAACCTGTTCACGATAAAGAACACTGAGTCGATACTGTTGCCGCGAAGATCATTCTGTACGAACTTCATCTCGTCCCCGGCGCAGATGGCATTGGCATTCAGTACGTATAAAACCGCATCCACCTTGGGCAGATAATCCATGGTAACCCTGGTCCTGATTTCATCCTCATTCAGGCCGGGCGAGTCTATGATTTCAACGCCGTTTTTCAAGAGTTCAAGGGGAAAGAATAGTTCGACTTTCTCATATGGGCTCTGCAACTTGATCTGTTTTTCGTCTGCGCCAACAGGAATGACGACATAGTCCTGTTCGAGACGTGTAAGGCGGCTGCATAATTCCTTGTATTGGTCCTTGCTGTCGTTGACTTTTACCGCCTCGATAGCGGCCAACTGTGCGGAAAGCCATGCCTGCTCGCTCTTTTCGGCCTCGCTTATAATATTGTTGTATACTGCGCTGAGGCGGCTTTCGCTTTCAGCCATGGCATCCTGGATGAACAGGGGGACGCAGCGGGCGATTTCTTTTTTCAGTTCTTCCTTCTGCTCTTCAATCTTGTTCCGGAAAAACTTCTCAGAAATAATGGCAGTTCCGGTGCCTATCCCCATGGTCGCGACGATGGGTAGAAATCCCATGGCGCTGAACAGGGCAAAACCCGAAATGCTAAGGACAGCCGATCCAATTTTTACAAAAGTGCGCTGTTTATCAAGATTCTCAAACTCAAGCTTTCCTCCCACGGCAAAATCTCCGAAAAGTTCCTTATCGGATATAGTGGCTTTCCGAAATAAAACATGGGATTTAAAACTGGTCTCAATGGCTGTGCTGTACCAGCGGACATCTTCACTGATAATCCTTGATACGAAATTCTCAACGCCAACAGCCATATTGGTCAGTTCGACCTTTGTCCGGTATGGAAAGTCCTCTTTCCACCATTTTTGCGGATTCATGGCATGGGAGGCTTCATATTGCAGCCGTTCGGTGATGCTTTCCGAATACTCGTCAACCTTTTTCAAAAGCGCCTGGTAACAGCTCGTACATCTCTGCTGCATTTGAAGCTTCAGATCTCCCCAGAGCAATTCGGCCTGTGCAAGCTGGTTCCTTTTCTCTGTTATCAACTGGGCACGCTTTTTCCCGTCGGCTTCCTCCAACAGCTTCATCTGCACCGTTAAGGCCGAGGCGGTATTCTTCAAGGCATCCAATGTTTTTCCCAGGACCCAGGCCTCGGTAAGCCGTGCGCGTTCAGGGCATCCGATCCAACCGGCAATCTCTTTTTGGACCTTGTCCATCCCGATCATGTCATCAAATCCGGTTTCACTCAACTCTACCCGATAGGGAACATAGACAGGGACATCCATTTTCCAGCTCTTGAGCTTATCCTTTATGTACCGGATAACCCCTGCCCTCTCTTCGTACTGCACCATATCAAGCTTCGTAATGATCAAAAGCAGAAATGGCAGCTTTCTCGCAAGCAACCTCTCCTCTATAAAGAGCTTTTCGCTCAGGCTGAGAGGTGCTGTCGCACTGATGGCGATAATTGCGCCGTCACACCCCAAAAGGGCATCCCCGATCGCCTTCATGCGTTCTTCATTCAGATCGCCGGCGCCGGGCGTATCGATCAGTTCAATGTTGCCTGCATCCAGCCAGTCGGATTTGACACCCACCAGAACGGTGCCCTTGAAATCATTTCCGCCAAAATTCTGGGCTACGAGGTTGTCCCATGAATCGGGGGACAGCGGCCGTTCGAAGGATTTTTTGTTGTTTTCATCAAAGGCTGCAATAACCTCTCTTTGGTTGAAACGGATTCGCGTCATCACCGCAGTGGTGGGAAGGTTTCCTGTCGGAAGAATATCCCTGTCCAGCAGCCTGTTGATAAAGGTGCTCTTTCCCTTGGAAAACTCGCCGACAACTGCAATGGCAAACCGCTCACGCATGGCCCTTTTCCGAACGGTATCAACTTCTGCGGCAAGGGCGGGAAACCCTGTTTCCTTAAGCACCCTGCAGGAGGCTTCAACCAGTTCGTTTACCTCAATGCCAAGGCGCAGAGGTTCGGCCCTGACCATGCCATGGCCGCAGTCGCTGCCGGCTGCGGGTTCCTTGATATGCCCTTCAGCCTGCCCATTATCATTCGTTGTGTCATTAAGCTTGTTCCTGAAGAAGTCAGGATTTGAAATCTTGAAGGCCATCACGATTATCCTTTCGCTAAATACTTGTTATAGAAATCGTTGTCCAATGCCTTGTACATGGGCAGCAAAGACGGCTCGACCAGAAGCTGCAGCAACTCTTTCATCCGTTTTTCGTCTTCAGCGCTGTAATCTGTGCAGTAGATCAAAGAGTTGATCACCTTGTCGTACTCCTGCATCAATTCGTCATATAAGGCTTTATACCGGGCCTTATATCTGCATGATGTATTCTCAGAATCTCATCTTTGTTTTTGATTGAGAAATAGGGACGTGCCTTGATCTGCTCATTATAGGCCCAGAACATCGCACTGCGAATCTGTCTGTCGTCTTCCAGTTTGGTAACAAGATACGAAGGTCTGTAAATAAATATATTACTTATTTTTGCTGAGTCCTTTGCGATGAAAATGATTGAACCGATGAAATTCCGACTGCGGAGAAACTCTGCTATTGCCAGGCATCCTCTGTCCAATGCTTCCAGCAGGAGAATGTCATAGCTATAGAAATTATCCACCAGTTTTTGTCGGATGATTTCATAATTTGCGGAACAATAGATTTCACACCTTGTTTTAAGGTCCTTTACAACCGATGTTGTATAATCAAAGACCAGTTTCGCTTCTTCGGGCTGGGGCAAACAAACTAATACCTGCAGCATGCATTCCTTGTCTCCGGCACATCAAATTGTCGCTCTTAAGCGCTTCCATGGTGATGTTTTCCCCGTACGCCCTACATAATAAGCCCACCGTTCGTATTGTATTTGTCCCGTCCAAAAGATAATATGTTTACAGATTACCAGATCACAGATTAGTGTCAAGGGGAATTATTGTATTTTGTCAAAAAAATAAAAACGGTGGCACATGGCTGAAGTCATTCAATGGACACCAGCAGGACAATGGAGCAAGGCTGCACGGCAGGGAAGTGAACCATGTTCACGAACAGGTTTACGCACCTTGCGGCCATTCCTTGTTGCTGCACAATAAAAAAGCGCCTTTTGAAGGCGCAGAAATCCTGCATAGCATATAAATCCCATGTGCTTTCCGCCTTATAACCCCGTATTCGGCGTCAGAAACAGGTTCTATTAAGCTTTACCGTATGAATTCGTTAATTATTGCTTTACCGCCATCCAATTTATCAATGCGGTAAACCGGTGTCACTCACCATCACCGGTGGCTTCTCCCTCTTCCTCGCTGCCGGCTTCGCTCTCTTCCCGGGCCTCAAACTTCGCCGTGGATACAACCGCGAGGATCTCGTTTGAATCTTCCAGGATCCTTATATTATCGCTGATTTTAAGATCAGCAACGGTGATCTTGTCGCCCAGCCTGCTGTCACCAATATCAATGCTTATGAACTCCGGCAGATCAGCGGCCTTGCCCGAAATCTCCACCTCGGTGATGAACTCCTGGAGAAGCAGCTGGTGAGCCGCCAGTTTTTCTTTCCCGTGAAATGCAATGGGCACTTTCAGCCGGATGATATCATCGCTGTGGATCGTCTGGAAGTCAACATGGAGAATCTGCCCGTTGATGGGATCCCTCTGGACTTCCTTTATAATGCAGTTTTTAGCCTCATCTCCGAGTTTCAGTATGACCCTGGAAACCTTGCGTCCCTGCAGAACCTTTCTGAATTCTTTCTGATCCACTTTTATGCTTGCGGACCTTACATCCTTGCCATAGATTACACCAGGGATGAAACCCTGCCTTCTCGCCTTGTTGGCCTTTTCATTCCTTAACTGCGCACTGATAACAGCTTCGCTCATATGAATGCCTCCTTTTGCTTTAATTTTTGGAAAGCTTGAAAAAGAGAGCCTTTGAAAGACTCTTGCATGCAAAGCAGTCAAACCTGTATGTATGCAGATTAAGTCAACTTGAAAAATGCTTGCAGGATGCAAACTGAAAATGATTATGGACCGTGAATCTTCATGAACAAAAGCCCCCCGCACCAATCGCAAAAGAGTTTCCATCGTCATCGGTGGAAGCAACTTTTGTGCAGTATCAGCGTTCATTTTCACCTGTGCGCTGATTTGATAAATATTCTAACCGATCGATTCTTAAAAAGTCAAATCGCGGCTTTGCTTATTTCCCGGCGAAAATAGCCGTCCGTTTTATCTGACAATAGCACAGACGGCTTAAACACCCTGTTTTGGCAATCTCCTGCCATTTTACAGCCTTGCGGTATCCGGAGATATGCCTTATTTCTCCACGACCTTCCTGTATGGTTCTATCATTCCTTCAAGAAACCTGTTTCCAATCTTCGATCTCAGTCTGGAAGAAGACATAAGGGCGCCCACAAGGTACATTTTCACTATCGTACCCTTCCTCTTCTGCGGAAAGTCATATAGCCCATGTTCCCTGTAGAACCGGTGATCGGCCTTCATCAGACCCCGCATTTCCCAGATAAGGTCCCTGAATATCTTCATGCCGCCGACACCGTAGAAATTCCTTGGCTGGGCATACCTGTGGCTTACCGCGTAGTCGAGCCTTGCCGCAAGCCTGTCAATCTCAGTATCCGGATCTGTCTGGTCGCATGCCACCCCTGCCAGGAAATTGCCTCCAACCTCGCTCCTGCCCTCGATAATCAACTTCAGGTTGGCCTCAGCCGGATAGTTTCCGCTCACAAGATACCCGACGGGTTTTCCCATGGTCACCGTCCTGTGGCCGTTGCAGAACTGCCTGTCATCATAGATTTTGAAAACAGGGCCCATTGAGTGGTCCTTAATTTTAAACGCGTAAACGATGGCATCGGCGGTCTGTATCCCGTCGCGCAGGAAATTGTCAAAGCCGTCCCTGTAAACGCACTTTCCAGTAGCTGCACAGTTGAAGCATCCCAGGCATCCATCCTGGAACGGGTACTCCGAGATGTTGACCACGCGGCTTTTATGCCTGAGCACCGCCCTGAAACGGTTTATCATGTCGCCGAGTTGCCTGTCATCCTTTCCGCAATCGGTGACTACTACCACATCTCCGGTTTTCCCTTCCTCATCCGGCACGGCGGCGCTGACAGGAAGGTATGCCGGGGCCTCGGCAGGTTTCGGGATGGTTTCGTACACATCATGCTCCACACACCAGCAGACAAACTCAAAAAATTCCCTGGCGTGTTTCTGCCCCTCTTCGGTCAGAAGGTCGTCCATATCAGCTGACAGCCCGTTAATGTATTTCATGCCAAGATCCTGGCAGTTCTGCCGGATAAACTCATGGGCTGTAACATCATAAAAATGCTTGGAAGTGGTGATCTGGGCGGCGAATTTTCCTGACACGTCAATGCCCGATGCTTTCAGAAGCTCAATGAACCGGTGCAGTTGGCTCGGAGCGATAAAGGTGTAAACCGGGTAGGAGAAAATGATCAGATCGGCGCCTAAAACCGCGTCAGCCGCCGCTGAAAAATCCTTCTCCATGGCCCTGATGTCCCGGCCGACATTAAGATAACTGAATTCATGGCCAGGGAAATGCTTCTCCAAATACAGTGATGTATGCAATGTAATGCTGTACTTGCCTTTAGGGCTTCCGTTCAGGACCAGTACCTTCATAATGTGCCACTCCATCCATGGATGCGTTTTGGCCTGTTCCTCATCCAGCGCCTTATATTATTCTATCATAAAATCTGCGCTAAAACCTTCTTAAGCCCACCTTCATTCAGTGGCTGGAGGGTCAGGAACCTGACTTTATAAAAGGCCGCATAGTTATTGAACACACCTGGCACCGTCCTGGCCTTTTCCGGCGAATCCACCTCCATAATGGTCAGCGGGATACCGTTATCCCTGCAATACTGCTCTGCCTCCCGGATGCAGTTGAGAATGAACGGGCATTGCCTTGAGTAATAGATTGTCAGGTCCTTGGAGCCGGTCTCCTGCCTGCGGGCGGACACCGCGAAAGAAGGTTTCTTCCCGTCAAGCGATAAGGCCACAAGTTCATAGCTGCCTGCTTCCGGATTTCATTTCTTCCAGCGTTTCAGCGTAGGGAAGTATTCCCTCATCACATTTCTTGCCTGATCCCCGCTCATACCCGGGTTTGCGGCAACCATATGCGGGACGCAGAATTCTATCATTTGCTCCATGGATATATCCGCTGTAAACGCCCCGTCCTTCCAGCAATAAATGCAATAGTCCTCATTCTTTGATCCATCGGCGTTTGTGCCGTACAACTCATCGGTGTTTCCCATGGGCATGGCACAGGACTGACAATATCTTTCACTCATCATATTACCTCCCTGTCAGGCTCTTGCCTGTTTTTACCCATGGTAACACAGAAAACCTGACAACAGTTCGTCAGGTTTTTTTATCTGTTTCCAATACTTGCAGCCGCCTTTTATAACTCGATTCCTTTGACAAACTCTGTGACCGCCTGGATATACTGGTCTGTTTTTATCAGCAGGGCGAGGTGTCCGCCGCTTATCCCGGTGTTGACAACGGGATTGGGCATCATCCTGATAAGCGCCTGCTTGACCGGTTCCCCAAATGTATTGTCATCTTCGGAAAGCAGCAGCAAAACCCTTTTGTCAAGGTGAGAAAAACTGTCTTTTTTTATCTCCTGTTCATTCTTCAGATCGATCATCAGGGAGCACATTTTCAGTTCATGGCTGCGGGGCAGCCTGCCATAAATATACCTGAAAAGATCAGTCAGATACTTGTTCACTTCGGGCGTGCCCTGGTTGAAAAGTTTATCGGTATGCCTGATGAGTATACTTCTCAGCATGGGAACAGGGACTGTCTTTACAAGCAGAATAGACTTCTTCAGCCTTTTTATCATTTGCAGCATGGCATTCATGGCATCCTCATCCATGTCCGAGTCAAGGCACCCCGTATTTGACAGTACCAGTCCTTTTACTGTTTCCGGATGCCTTTTTGTTATAACCTGGGCAATAAGGCCCCCGTAGGACTGTCCTACCAGGAAAACATTCTTCAGTTCCAGGGCATTAATGAGACCCGCTATGCCGTCCGCCAGCACGGAGTTACGGCATGTTTCCGCCGGGTAGTCAAATGTCAGAACCGTGAACGATTCGGCAAAAGCAGTAAAGTGCCTGTAGAAGGCATCGGAGATGCCAAGTCCGCCTATCAGCAGCACGATAGTCCTGTCGCCTTTTCCTCCGAGCCTGTAGTTGAATGTCAGCCCATTGACCTGCATGGTTTGTATGGGGTAGTTTTCATTGAATCGTTCAAATTCAGCCTGAAAACTCATATGAAACCTCCTGTATCATCAAGGTTCCGGTGAACCGACGTCCTGTTTTGTGAGGGTTCCTTCGAACCGGAGGAACTGGTCTGACCCCCAAAAAGTATACAAAAAGGGGACGGTAGTGTATGCTTGAGATAGGGGGTCAGTTTTTTATGGCTAAGAAGTATTCTGATGAGTTTAAATTGTCGGTCATTAAGGACTACTACAGCAGCCCGTTGGGAGTTAGAGCTCTCTCGCTGAAGTACGGATTGCCATCAAAAAACTACATTAACAGATGGGAGAAGGAACTAATAGCAAAGGGATTATTGCCAGAGGGATCAACGAAGCCAAATAAAAGCGCAGGGAGATCTCCTGAAGTGGTTATGAGAAAGGATACCCGTACGGAAAGAGAACAGCAATTGGAAGAAGAAAACAGGGTTCTTAGGGCGAAAGTAGCATATTATGAAGGCTTAAAATCCTTGCAGCCATATTTAAAAAAAAACGAGAGAAAAAATACGAGGTAATAATGTCCTTGGAATTAGACTATCCGGTTCAGCTACTATGTGAGATAGCTGGTGTAAGCAGGTCGTCATATTACAAATATAAGAACAGGCCTGCAAAAAAGGATGCTGCTATTGAGAGGATCATAACTGACATATATAAAAAATCGCATAAAAGGGCTGGATATCGCACAATAAGGTACATTCTCAGGAACGAGTACGGATTAGTCGTGAACCATAAAAAGATACAAAGGATAATGCGAGAGAGCAATATCCAGTCAATAATAAGGAAGAAGCGCAAAAAGCCGGAAGATAGAAGCATTATCAAAGAAAATATACTTAACAGGGACTTTAGCGCATCCAGACCTGGGGAAAAGTATGCAACAGACATAACATATATACCAACGGCGCGGAAGATGGCGTATCTTTGTACAGTAATAGATTTATACAATAACGAGCCTGTGGCATGGAATATAAGCGATACAGCAGATAAGGACATAAGCATAAACACAATAAGATCATTATCCAGAAAGGTTGATCAGTCAAGTCCAAATTAGTGTGTAAATTACCTCGGTCATCAAACGGTAGCTAATG
>ENA-UPSA01000129-UPSA01000129.1-bioreactor-metagenome-genome-assembly--contig:-NODE-129-length-120433-cov-301.172664_pt1 | contig 120433 bp, 123 predicted proteins | sample MGYA00238183_ERZ773288 | MGnify/ENA primary metagenome ERZ773288 (study PRJEB29028, sample SAMN07631243) | bioreactor metagenome | isolation source: Switchgrass digestor | place: USA: Dartmouth... | reverse complement strand
TGCTTGTCTTCCAGGAATGCGCTGCATGCGGATATCCGCCTGTTGAAACACCATCTGCCAGGGATATTGATTTTGGAGAACTGGCCGGAAACCTGGCGGAGATAAAAACGCTTGCTCAAAGATACGGCATGTACATCGCTTTGGGAACCATACGGAAAGAAGAATCATCATACTACGATTCAATACAGCTTATAAACCCGGAAGGGAAACTGCAAGACTTCTATGACAAAAGGGCACTATGGGGCTGGGATCTGGAAAATTTTGAACCGGGCAGCGAGACAGGCATATTTGAGATTGATGGTATTAAAATAGGTTTTCGCATATGTTTTGAACTCCGCTTCCCGGAATACTTCAGGGAATTGTTTAAAGCAAAAACCGATATATGCTTTGTAAGCCTGTGTGATGTCCAGGAACAGGAATCGGCCGAAAGGTATGAAGCGATCAAGAGTTATCTTTCAGCGAGGGCTATGGAAAATGTTATGACCCTAATATCGGTGAACAGTATTTCAAAATATCAAACCGGGCCCACAGCAGTGTTCGACATTAACGGCTCCATTATTCATGAAGCCCCGAGAAACCAGGAATACCTCCTGATTTATGATTACAGCACCCCGGAAATCAGCTTCGGCGCCAGGGGACGGTTGGAGCATTCAAGCATGCTGGTGAAATAGGGTTAAACGGTACCCCTGCACGCCGGGGTGCCGAAGAAAAAAGCTATATTTGTTCATAGACCATGGTAAACATTCACTAACATTGAGGAGGAAAAAACCCATGAAGGCGATACTGCATATTTTGCTCACATTGCCTGCAATCATCCTGCTGACTGGCTTTGGGAGCGCCGTATTTGAACTTGATTTCAGGGTAAGCACAAACGAACCCATACTGATTCTCGGTTGCGCCGCATCTGTTTTTGCCAGTATCGTTGCTGCCATTACATCTTTTATAAAGCCAGTAACGTGGGTTTACAAGGTTTTCTCTGCGCTGGCCATTTTATTGGCATGCTTGCTTTTTTCCTATGCTCTGTACATATTTATTGGAATAGCGCCGGTTATATTTGGCTGATTCAAAGGAAATCGTGCTTGGCATGATCGATGAAAATCAAAAGCTCAAGGATTGGTACAGGAAGCATGGTTTTGAAGGCGTCGGAATTAGGAGGTTTGTAAAGGCCCCGTTTACGGTTGGATACATGGAGTGCAGGCTTTAAGGAGAGTTGCTTATGGTAAGGAAAGCCACAATCGAGGATGTTGTACGCATAGCGGAAATCCATGTTACGGGTTGGAGGTTCGCCTATCGCCATCTGATTCCGGACGAGTATCTTTTCAAAACAATGAATGTTCCTGCCAGGATTGATGCGTTTACAAAGGCCATGAATGAGCGGAATGAAGATACATATGTCTTCGAGGAAGATCAAATCATAAAGGCTTTCATGATTATTGGACCCTGCAGGGATGGGGATAGACCATCTTCCTTCGAACTATGGGGGCTTTATGTCGATCCTTTCATGCTCAGGAACGGGATAGGGTCAAAAATGCTGAACTTCTGCGAAAAGAGGGCACTGGACCTGGGATACAGGGATGTGGTTTTATGGGTCCTGGAGGATAACATGATAGGCAGGAGCTTTTACGACAAGATGGGATATACGTTTGACGGAACAAGGAAATACCTCGACAGATTTGGGCTGTATGAGATAAGGTATCAGAAAAACATAAAGTGAAAGAAAGACTGTGAACAACCATGCTGGTATCTAAGGGCGAAGTAATGATTGGCGAATCTAAAATGGACTTTTTCTGGAATGAAAAACCTGGCAGGTATCAGAACGAGGAAGAATACCCGGGGAAAAACGGAACCTGATGCTGATAAAAAGATACAGGTTATTTGATAACATATTCCCGGGGCTGGTTGGGTTTTCAACCGGCCTTTGCATTTTTTAAGCAAGCTATGGAATTATGGGCGAACTGCATTATGACAGAATTGAATCATATAACTTAATATTCTCTGAAAATAGGTATTGATGTTCCCGCAGTTTTAATTATAAAATATTTAAAATACCTGGAATCCGTAGGAAGAGGATTCCTGAAGGAAGCAGAGCATCGTACTGCAAATTGCAGGGAGATATATATGCTGAAGGGATGCGGTTATGACAGATTACAAGGAGTCCAGGTGGGCAAAAAGTATAATTTCGCTGCAGCATGAGGATGGAAGCTGGGGATTTTTCCATTCCCTATGTGTTCCGACGAAAAGTGATCCCATTACAACCGAACAGGCATTGAAACGCCTCGAGATACTCGGGTTTACGATTGATGACGAGCCAATCCAAAAAGCCGTGTCTTATATTCACAGCTGCCTTGCAGGGGAAAACCAGATCCCTGACAGGAGAGAAAAACTGCACGATTGGGGTATCTTTAATTCGATGATGTTTTCTGCCTGGATCAGGCGCTTTACAAAGGAAGACAAGCTGGCTGACCAAACGGCCAGGTTATGGGCTGAAATAATCCGCAATTCGTTTGCGGGCGGTACATATGAGCATGACAGGTATGTGAAGGCATATACACAAGTATTCAAGAAAGCGCCCCGGGGAGGAAGATTCGTCGACTTCGTCCAGTTTTATGTGGTTTCACTGCTTTCCAATTATCTTGAGGAAGCGGTGGAAGAAGCCATGTTCGATTATATCCTTGGCCACGATACCGGTATTTATTACATTTATGAGAAATGCCTGCTAAGGACGCCCGAGGTTTTCAAATCCAAGCAGGCAAGCAGGTATATTGGAGCGATTGAACTTCTTTCGGAGTACAATAACCCGAAATGCAAAGCGAAGCTGGGATTCGTCATCGAGTGGCTTAACAGCAACAGGGAACCTGACGGCTCATGGGATCTTGGGCCGGCCGCAAAAGACGGCGTATATTTTCCGTTATCGGATTCATGGAGATCGGCAGAAACAAGGAAAAAGGACTGTACTTACAGGATTTCAAAGCTATTGAGAAGCCTGGGGGGAGTTTGAATGAAGATCTGTTTTCTTGGAACAGGGGCATCACCGTCCTCGCCATTGCCCTTTTGCTGCTGTGAATTTTGCAGGACATCCCGGATGGCTGGAGGGGAGAACTTAAGGAAGCGTTCTTCATTACTTATCAATGATGATTTGCTTATTGACATCGGACCTGATATTTTCAGCGCTTCAGGCCAGTATGGGATTCCCCTGGAGAACATCAGGATCTGCCTGCAGACGCATCCGCACGGAGACCATTTTGATCCCGAGATGATCATTTCCAGGCATCCGGACTATGCAACTGTTATAAAGAACGAGATGACGATCATTGCGTCCAAGGAAACACTGATGGTCATGGACAGTATTATAAACAGCAAGTGCGATTACGGGAGCATATTCGACAAATCAGCCCAGAGGAACTACGGTATCAGGGTGATGCCGATAGCGGCGTATGAACGGCTGGATTGTGGTGGTTATCTTATTACGGCATATCCTGCAAACCATGGCGCGCCGGACCAGGGATTCATGATTTACAGCGTCATGCGGGGCGGGAGAAGCATTCTGTATGCAACAGATACGTCTGTAATATTTGAAGAAGTCTGGCTTAAGATGCGCGAATACAATGAGTGTTTTGATGTAATAGTCCTTGACCATACATATGGGGCAGGGATTGAGCCCAGTGACCACCTGTCATTAAAGGCATTTGTGGACCATGTTAAACGGTTCAGGGAAGAGGGTTTGCTAAAACCAAACGGTTTGGTGTATGCAACCCATATATCCCATGAGGGGAATTATTTATACTTCGAGTTTGAGACAATTGCTGAAGAATTCGGCTATCACATAGCGTACGACGGGCTTCAGATTGAACTGGAGTGATTTGATGCGACCGGAATGAAGCGATTTTACACTATTTATGCCGCAACAAAGAAGTTCAGGGGTTGGAACGATGTATTTCGAGTTTGTCTTTGGAATACGCAAGACAGGTGACGGAAAGGTTAAGGTCAACACCAGGGAAGCAGTAAGATCGGTAATATTCAAGAACGGGCTTCTATTAATGGTCAAAACCAATAAAGGAGATCTGAAACTCCCCGGGGGCGGGGTTGGAAGCAAAGAAAGCCATGAGAAGGCCTTGACAAGGGAAGTCCGCGAAGAAACAGGATATTCGGTCATTAGGGTAAGGGAAAAGGTCGGGACTGTAACTGAAAGACGCGAGGATTATATTGAAAAAGGCGCATTGTTCGAGATGGTTTCACATTATTATCTTTGCGATGTTTCAGAGGACCAGGGACTTCAGGACCTGGACGATTATGAGGAAGATCTTGGTTTTTACCCCTGCTGGGTGAGCATTGACGAAGCGATTGAGAATAATGAGATGGTTTTGGCCACCGGCAGGGAAGGCATAAACAGATGGGTGAAAAGGGAAAACGCGGTTTTGCGCAAGCTGAAAGAAATACCGGTAACAGACTGAGGAGATAAAAGTCATGTGCAGCATATTTAAAGCAGAAGAGAACCATATTGACGAACTGAACAGAATAGCGTATGAATCCGAAGCCTGGTGGGGATATGACTCCGAGTTCATGGAAAGATTCAGGGCGATTTATAGAATTACGGAAGAATATATCAGGAAAAATCCGACGTTTATCCTTGTTGAAAATGGCAGTATTATTGGATTTTTCTCTTTTATAAAAAGTGAGAATGAAACAGAACTTGAATACTTTTATATTGACCCTCGGTATATTGGAAAAGGCTATGGTAAAAAAATGTGGGATTCTCTTAAAGAGTATTGCAAGGAAACAGGCATAGAATCATTCTCATTGGTAACAAGCCCGCAGGCAAAGGGATTCTATGAAAAGATGGGCGCTGTCGTGACTGATGAGGTGGAATCATTATTGCGCAAAGGACGCAAGATCCCGAAGTTGGAATATACCGTGGGATCTGAAAAGGTTTAGAAGGTGAAAAGCCTGATCATACCAGAGAGATAACGCAGGAGGAAGATGAATGATATCGAAGGAAGAGTATTATCGCGACGTAGTGCTTGTAAACCGGGCTGTTTAAACGATCCTGAGAACCTTAAATGCCCATGCCCGAAGGTAAAATGCGAATGGCACGGAAAATGCCGGGAGTGCGTGGCGTTACATAGGTATTATAAGGACCATGTCCCGAACTGTTTCCAGCTGTATATCAACGACAAGATCAAGGCGATTGCCCGGATCGGTGAACTGGAGGTTGTTGAAAAGGAAAAAACACCCCCTGAGTATGAAATCAAAGGGTTAAGGAAGTTATGGACATGAAAAGAAGAGCCGCTGCGGTACTTGTATCTGCCGCCATTATGATATTCTGTGCCGGTTGTGCCGGAACTGCAGTTAATAACAACCATGACGGCAATGATGGCAATGGTAGCAATTCAAGCATTGAAAGCAGAGAGATCAATGGGAACATTGAGGGTATTGAGAGCAATGTGAGCCAACCGGAACCCATTGAGGGGAAAAGCATATCCGCTGTCGCCACATATGACCTGGACGGCGATGGGACATTTGACAAGGCAGAATTGCTGCTGGACGGCCTTGATGTTGTATTAGCGGTCAACGGGGCGTCGATAAAGGTTTTCGATGTTACCGACGAGCAGCAGATATTTGGAGAGAATCCCTCGGACCATTTTTACTGCGAACTTAAGGTCTGCGGGAATAAAATCGCTGTTGGAAGAACCTACGTGTTTACGAACAAGTATGGCTCCACTGCCGAAATAGATTGCTTTGAATACAAACCGGGCAGGATAGACCGTATATTCTCGGCCCCATCGGACAGCAGGCCTCAATTTACGGTGGTGGAATACAATTCGGACGAAGGAACAATCGAAATGGATACAGGCTCAGGAATAAGGAAGATTATACTTTCAGGGGATGAAAAGAATGATTATGAAAGCTTTTCCTCGGGCCTTGAGAAAATGGGATATTCCCCTGCATTCGAGTACGCGGCAATGCCCGAATACAGGATGATTGAGAACGACAGCGGCATCGAAATAATTGCCCGGGGAATCGTCACATGCGGAGCCTGTCCTGTAACTGAGGTGTATTACCAGAAGTACCAGTTGTCCGGGAATGGGGTTATCGAAAAGGATAGCTGGTTTGGAAGCGAAAAGCCGGAACTGGCCGAGGATTACGGATTTGAGTAATACCGCGCTGCACGAAAAACAAGTCGTACGGTTTCCTGATCATTATGAGGAGGTCTTGTATGGAAGATTTGAAAATAAGGGTTTGTACCGATGACGACCTGGACATGCTGGCTGTTTTGAACAAGCAACTGATCGAGGATGAAATGCATGACAACAAGATGAATGTGGAGCAGCTCCGGGAAAGGATGAAGGGGTTCATCCATACCGATTATAAGGCTTACATATTTGAAGATGGCTCAAGAACCATCGGCTACGCCCTGATCGACCATTCGAGGAAACCGCTGTATCTCAGGCAGTTCTTTATCTGCAGGGATGTGAGAAGAAAAGGATATGGCAGGGTTGCCCTTAATAAACTGCTGGAGTTTATAGACGCGGATGTTATTGATCTTGAGGTCCTGTCATGGAATACGGGCGGGATAGGATTCTGGCGGGCTATGGGCTTCAAGGACCGCAGCATCTATATGAGGCTGGAAAACAAGCGCGAACAGGATGGGAAAGCGCCCTGAAAAGCGCGCCTGGTTTACGGAGGTATTATGATGGTCTTGAAAACAGGTATTGATGATCTTGTGCTAAGACCGTTCAGAGGTGAAGACGCCGGGTTCTACAGCAGGTATGCAAACAACTGCAACATCTGGAAGTTCATGAGGGATGAATTCCCGCATCCATATACCTATAATCATGCCGTAGAGTACATAAACGATGTGTGCATCCCCAATAAAGGATACTACTTCGCCATAGACTACCAGGGTATCGCCATCGGCGATATCCACATAGCGAAGCAGACCGATATCCTCCGTTTATCAGGGTTTCTTGGCTATTGGATTGCAGAGGAGTTCTGGGGAAAGGGTTTTGTTACGGAAGCCGTAAAAACGATAACAAGGCACGCATTTGACAATCTCGGCCTGATCAGGGTCTTTGCCCGGGTATTCGCCAACAACACAGGCTCAATTCGAGTATTGGAAAAGGCGGGATACGAACGGGAAGGATATTTCAAAAACGCGATAATAAAAGAGGGGGTAATCCTCGATCAGCTTCAGTACGCAAAACTGAAGCCATAATGGGGCTGGTAAATGGCTATAGAGGAATTAAGGGAGAGAATAAGAAATTATATAGGCATAAACCGAAGGAGCATGGCGCCTGCCTTCAGGATTCTTGACGCGCAGGACTGCGGCGGATTCACAAGGAGCCTTATATGCTACCCGGGCAGCGAGGATGACGAAATTCCCGCGTACTTGCTGGCGCCGAAGGGTGAAGGTGTTTTTCCGGCAGTATTAGTACATCATCAGCATAATGGCGAGAGGCATTTGGGCAAGAGCGAGGTTTGCGGGCTTGCGGGCAATCCTCTGCAGTCCTTTGGCGTTGAACTGGCAAAAAGAGGTTTTATTGTGCTCGCACCTGACTCGATATGCTTTGAAGACAGAAGGCCTCATATGAAAGGAGTTATCCCGGACGAAAAGAACGATTTCATCCATCATTACAACGAGATGTGCTACCGCATTCTGAAGGGAAGCTCTTTGATGAAGAAAGTGATCGATGACGCGAACATTGGGTTTGAGCTGCTGAAAAACCACCCGAAGGTTGATAAAGACAGGGTAGGGGTCTTGGGGCATTCATACGGCGGGAATACGGTTTTATTCCAGATGGCTCTGAATGAAGGGATAGCTTTTGGCTGTTCAAGCGGGGCAGCCTGTTCATATAAGCATAAAATGCGGGCAGGAACAGGGATTGAAATGGCGGAGGTCATCCCGGGCTTCTGTGATAAATTCGATATACCTGACCTGGTAAAGTGCATGGCGCCGAGGCCTGTATTGCTGGTTTCGGCAACTGAGGACAAGTATTCGGCGGATGCGGACGATATCGCGGCCCAGGCTGCAGAGGCATTCAGGCAGTTTGGCGCCGAAGACAGGCTGGTGCATTACAGGTACAACGGGGGTCACGCGCTTACCGAAGAAAGGTTCAGCGATATTATCAACTGGATCGTAAAGGTTGCAGAAGAAATACAAACTGTATACAGTAGATGGGATGAAGCCCGGTCTTTACAGGACGGGAAAGTCAAAAACAGGTGAAAGCATGAAGGTTGAAAGGGTAAATCTTAAGCAAAAGGTTGATTCGATACCCGAGTTGTTCAGATATCTCAAGGTGGGGCAATTGAACGACCATATGCTCAATGTTCTGCAAGCCGAAAACAGGACGCTTGATTTTCACGTTCATCCTGATTCGGACGAGATGTTCTATGTCATTGAGGGTTCTTTTCAGATAGAGCTTGACGACGGTCTGATAGACCTGCACGAAGGCGATTTTATTATTATTCCGAAAGGCGTAAGGCATCGCCCTGTATGCAGGGAACTGGTAAAGTGCCTGCTTATCGAGAAAGTTGGCACCCTGAACAGGGATAATACAGGCGGAACCTATACCGAATAACATTTTTACAGGAAAAGAGGAAGTATCCATGGGAAGACCATATGTAAACATCAACCGAAACAATATAAGCGAAAAGCTTCTGAAGCATCTTGACGGGGTACTGCCAGGACTGAAGTCTTTGCCGGGTGTAGTGGGCATCACCTTGAACGGAGGGATTTCAAGGGGTTATGCCGATCATCTGTCGGAAATAGACGTTACCATATACCTGGACCCGGATACATACAAGCGCTGGCATGAGGACAAATCCCCTGTGCCCCTGCTTGTTTCCTTATTGTTCTGGATCGTGTCCGATGGCGTCCCGGCATTCATGGCTGTATTCTTTATGTCGCTGTTTCTCATCCTTTTATATTCGGCCTTTTACATAATACCCATATTGCGCTTTAAGGAAGAAAAGGTAAAAGAAATAACATACCGCTTTTCTGACGAAGGAATACAGATGGAAGGCGGCGATACCCTCGTAAAACTTGGCTGGAATAATTATAAAGCAGTTTTCATCACACCATCCATGTATATTTTCAAGCTTGGTCCGAGATCATACTGGGGTTTGCCCGCCGATGCCATTCCCGACAGGTTTGCATTTGACAGGCTCATATATTCGCAGAAAGAGAAGTCCGGACTTAAAGTAAAGGTTTTTTAGCGAAATAAAGCTGAAGCACTGGAATGGGAAGGAAGAGTAATAATTGAAACGTAATAACATGGCCATTGCCATTACGGCGCCCGTTCTTGTTCTCATTGATCAGGCTATCAAGACCGTTATCTCAAGGTGGTTTTTTGATAGGGAGTTCAGCATTATAGGCGATTACGTTCAGTTCAGACCAAAGCACAATACGAATTTATCCTGGATAAACTCATGGCTTGGCCTTGGGGTGGGTTTTATCCCGCATATTTTACTCAACATAGTTCTTCTCGTTCTTGCGGTTTACATATACAGGTACTGCAACAGCAGGCACAGGATAAGCAGGATCGCCGTTACGACCTTCATCCTCATTTTCGCCGCGGCGTTCTGTTCGCTGATTGATAAGGTCTTCTGGCCCGGCAGCCTCGACTATATCTACCTGAAAGGCCTTTTTACCTTTGACCTGAAAGATGTATATGTAACTGCATGCGAAGCGCTGTTGATAGTTCTTGTGATCAGGACAAACACAAGAAGACCTGAATTGCTGAAGTTTAGTGTGATCAGGCATACGGTTAAGGATTTCCTGAAATATGTCCGTGAGGATTTCCGCCGCTCCCCAAAAGCGGAAAAAGGTCTTTAAAACCTGGCGGAAGATTTATAAACGGCGATTATACGGTTAAGAGTATTGAAAGGGAAAAATCAGTCATAAAGGGCAATGATCAGGCGGAATACTGAACGGAAAGGAATGAATTATCATGGCGACAATTGAAAAAATCAACTACGACACATTTGAAGCCTCGCTTGCAAGGAGCAGGGAACTGGAAAAGGATATCCAGAGACAACCGGAAAAATATAGAGTTCTGTCAGGAGACAGGCCTACCGGAAGGCTGCACATCGGCCATCTTTTCGGGTCGATCCAGAACAGGGTGCGGCTCCACAGGCTGGGCGTTCCCATTTTTATAGTAATTGCCGACTACCAGGTCCTGACTGACAGGGACACCTTTGAGAATATTGCCGAGAATGTTCTTCAGCTTACTATCGACTACATGGCCGCAGGGATAGATCCAAACGACGGCAGGACATTCATTTTTCCCCACAGCCATGTACCCGAGCTGAACCAGCTTCTTTTACCGTTTTTGACCCTTGTGACGAATGCCGAACTGGATCGGAATCCCACGGTAAAGGAAGAGATTATCGCTTCGGGTCAAAAACGGATCAATGCGGGTATGTACACCTATCCCGTGCACCAGGCTGCAGATATCCTGTTCTGTAAAGCTACGGTGGTTCCCGTGGGCAAGGACCAGCTGCCCCATCTTGAGCTGACCAGGACCATTGCCAGAAGATTCAACTCAAGGTTTGCCGGCAATAAACCTGTTTTCCCCGAACCTCAGCCCCTATTGAGCGAAGCTCCCGTTATTCTTGGTCTGGACGGTTCCCAGAAGATGAGCAAGAGCAGGAACAATGCAATAATGTTAAGCGCCAGCGAGGATGAAACAGCACAGCTGATTAAAAAGGCAAAGACCGACCCCGACAGGAGGATCACATATGATCCTGTCAACAGGCCCGAGGTATCGAACCTGCTGTTAATCGCTTCCCTTGCAACAGGAAAGAAGCCGGAAGAAATTGCAGAGGAAATCGGAGACGGCGGTTCCGGCCAATTGAAAAAGATCCTTACCGAATCGCTCAACGAGTACCTCCGTCCCTTAAGAGCCCGCAGGAAGCAACTGGAGCAGAACCTGGACTATGTCCGCGGGGTGCTCCGCTCAGGCATAGCAGCGGCAAGGGAAGAAGCAATAAGAACGCTTGAGGAAGTAAGGGAAGTTATGAATATGAAAATATAGGCGCAGCATGGATATGATGAAGGTTTAAACTGCTGGAGGGAAAAATGAAGGTTATCGTTACAGATCTTGACGGCACGCTTTTAAGGCAGGACAAGAGCATATCGGATCGGACCCTGAAGGCAATGAATGAGGTTGTAAACAGGGGGTTCAGGATTATCGTGGCTACAGCCCGGCCCAAAAGGGCTGTCCGGGGTATTATTCCTTCAAAGTTTCTTGATTATTACCTTATCTGCTATAACGGAGCGGAGATATATCACGGAGAACAACTCATACACAGCAATTACCTGAAAGCCGATGCAGTTAAGGACACTGTCCGGTGGTTTATGGAAAATTATCCGGGGATCAGGATATCCATCGAGATAATGGACCGGCTCTATGCCAACTTTGATGTCAGATTAATGACCGGCTGGCTCCCTGAATATACATATGTCGACTTCAACGATTTCGATTTCAAGCCTACAGCAAAGATACTGGTGGATCTTTGCGGAATTGATGATTTGAGCAGGATATACGGTATTCTGCCCGATGATTTCAAAATGGTTGTCACCGATAGCGGGACGCTTGGCCAGATTGCCCATAAAGACGTTTCAAAAATGAATGCCATCAGGGCTCTTTCAGAAATACTGGGCTTCAAATGTACCGATGTAATAGCGTTCGGCGACGATTACAACGATTTGGACATGATCAGGGAATGCGGCATGGGAATAGCGATGGGGAATGCCCCGGAGGAAGTGAAGAAGGCTGCTAAGAGGGTTACCGATACCAATGATAACGACGGTGTAGCCATGGAACTTGAAAATATAACAAGGCAGATGAAAGAATAGTGGACCCCAATGAAAAGAACGAGGTATTGGGTGCAGGCATGACCCAGTGGATAACAAAATAACAAGCTGAAGAGGAATTGTAATGAACAGGTTAAAGCTCATTTTGCCGATGCCGGAGCATAAGGACCAGATTATGGACTATAAGAGGGAGTTCATTGAGAATGGCGACAGCATGGATGGAACTGCCGGCCTGAACCGTTTTGACACTTTCGAGGAATGGTACGGCGCCGTATGTGACAATTCAAGGGAAGAAACGGTGAGGGAGGGTTTGGTTCCTGCAACCACATTATTGGCAGTCTCGGTTCACGATAACCGCCTGATCGGCATGATCGATATAAGGCATCGCCTGAACGGCTATTTGTACAATGTCGGCGGGCATATCGGGTACAGCGTGAGAAAATCGGAAAGGCGGAAGGGATACGCGACCGAAATGCTTGCTTTGGGCCTGAAGGAATGCGTAAAGCTTAATATCAAAAGGGTGCTGATCACCTGTGACAAGGACAATATAGCATCGGCAAAGACAATACTGAACAACGGCGGAGTGCCGGAAAACGAAATACAGCGTGGAGACCATACCATTCAAAGGTACTGGATTACGCTGGAATAGACATATTTTTATATATGTATGTGAGGTTGATGGATGGATCCATATCAGGTACTTGATCTGGCAATCAGACGATGCAAATCCATACTTAAGGAAAATCTCGTCGGGATATACCTGCATGGGTCATTGGCCATGGGATGCTTTTCCAGGCAAAGCGGTATCGACTTCCTGATTGTTGTGAATGATCTTCCGGATTTCAAGACGAAGCGGCTTCTTGTTGATGAGCTTCTGCAGATAACCTGTGCCGCGTTTTATGTTATTTAAACACAACAGGATTCTGTCAAAACTTGAGGCAGGCAGCTGGGGGATTGAACATTCAAGAATTCAGCCACTTGCTGAAAAAGGCTGTTGGCGCGTACCAGGATCAGCCTGGTATTGAAGACTGGAACCATGAAGAGCTTATCAGTATCGTACGCGACAGCCTTGAAAACAACGGGCTGTTCCTGGTAAACCTGCTTTCAACAAAATCGGGCAGTCACAGAAAAGGCGTTGAAATAGAACCAGGAACCTTCATAGATGACAGCGGGACCGAGGCAGGCGTACCCCACCACTACTTTGATGAAGAGGGCATAAGAGACCTTTTTAAAAGCTGGAAGTTTCTGATATTATCAGAGCAGGTGAATACATATATAGAGACCGAGGATGAGTTTTACAAGACCAACCCGTTCCCCTATACGAAGTGGAACATTATTGTACAGAAGGTTTAGCAATATAAGGATGAGTATACGCAAAAGCATAGTTAGGAGGAAAGTCAATGAAGGATACAGTACTTTTGGTCGTAGATGTTCAGACAGCAATGGTTAAGCAGAATCCGTATCAAATAGAGCGGGTAGTGAGCAACATCAAGCGTTTGATCGCTTTTTGCAGGGATCAGGGAATTGAGGTCATTTATGTCCGCCACGACGATGGACCTGGAAGCGATTTGGAGAGGAATACCGAGGGATGGCAGATCTATAGTGAAATCAGTCCCCAGGGAGAAAAAATCTTTGACAAACAGCATAACAGTGCGTTTTTGCATACAGGGCTGAAAGAGTATCTTGATGAAAGAAATATCAGGAACATTATTCTTGTAGGGCTGCAAACCGAGTATTGCATTGATGCCACATGCAAAGCAGCATTTGAGTATGGCTACAACGTAATTATACCTGAGGAAACCAATACGACTTTCAGCAACAAGTATTTAAGAGCAAAGGAATTATATGAGTTTTATAATTTTGAGATCTGGAACAACCGCTTTGCGAAAGTTGTTCCGATCAATGATTTAACAGGGGCATTTAATGGCTGAAAAGGGTGTTTGAGTTAACGCACCTGCAGAAACTGTGAGGTAAGAACATGAACAGGTTAGTGGGCAAGATAGGATCCCTGGTTACAGGAGTTTCAGTGCTGTCATTTGCCGTATCCATGATTGTGGCTCTTTTTTACCCGTCTACGTTTTACAGTTGCCTTGCCAGCATATTTATTGCCATCGGTTTTGTCCCGTTTATGTGCGCGCTTTACTCATTGAATGATAAGGATGAGTGCAGGGCCGCCGGGATATCAGGGATCGCTTTTGCAGCCATCTATGCCACGATTATCCTGTTGGTGTACTATGCGGAATGCACGACGGTAAGGATGAACAATTCCCTGAGCGATGAAGCTCTATCCATCATAAGTTACGGATACCTGGGCAGCCTGTTCTTCAATTATGATTTGCTGGGTTATGCCTTTATGGCTCTTTCTACATTCCTGGTTTCATTTACTGTGCAACCACGGAGCAGCAGCGACAAGGCTCTCAGGTGGATGCTCAGGATTCATGGCATATTCTTCTTTTCGTGCCTGATCGTGCCGTTGTTCCCGGTTTTCACAAGGGGAACGGGCAATATAATCGGAACGGTGCTGCTGGAGATATGGTGCGCCTACTTCCTGCCAATATGCGTACTCGGTTACAGGTACTTCGATCGTGCGGAGGACAGAAATCAGAATAAGGCGTAGGAGGATCACATATGACAAAATGTGAAATAACGGTGGAGCAGAAAAAAGCGAATATTGACCTGTACATAATCGTAATCCTGACAGCATTGGTTTTGGCAGTATATATGGGATTCCAGGGCTGGTTTGGCTCGTTTGCGAAGAATGCAGAAATACATATCTTGCTTCGAGTTCTGGTTATGGCTTGCATGCAGTTTGGTGTCGCCGGTTTAGGAATTACTGCGGTGATGCTCATAAGGAAGGAGAGTTTCAGGAAATATGGGCTTAAGTCGAAAGGAGCAATAAAGGTCTTCGTTTTTTTATGGAATGCGTTCTGAAAGAAGGGGGATTTAAGCATGGACAGGGAAAAAGGGATTGCATACTGCGGATTGGCCTGCTGTGTATGCAGTATTAACGAAACCTGTGTGGGATGCAGGAATCAGGGCTGCAGGTTAGTGGACAGGTGCAGGAACTTCAACTGCTGCACGGAAAAGGGACTGGCGGGATGCTGGGAATGCGATGAATTTCCGTGTTCGGACAGTATGTTGGATTCAGTAAGAATAAGAGCCTTCGCAAGATTTGCAGGAGAATACGGGGAAGAGATGCTGATGGACTGCCTTGAGAGAAATGAGCGGGCAGGGATTATTTATCATTATGAAGGCGAACTTACAGGAGATTATGATAAGCTGTCAACCGAAGAGGATATAATGGCCCTGATCCTGAACGGCAAGGTGGAATAGCCTGAAAGGTATTTATAAGCATTGAAAAAAGATGTATAATTCTCCATAATGCGGATGGTGTGCATAACCGTTTATTCAAGGAGGATGAAAGTTATGAAAAAGCCTGGTATCGTGTTGCTGGTTGTCGTTATTATGCTGGCGCTGCTGGCAGGATGCAGTCTGAGCCGTCAAAGTATCAAATTTTCAAATGGCATGTTTTTAAAGCTTACCTATTCTCCGGCGGGCGAGCTTCCGGTTTATGAACTGTTCCGCACCCATGCGGAGTTTTCATCTGACGGGACGGTAAGAGTCTATTGTGATGGTTTCGGCCAGGAATTCACTGATGAATATCCCGAGGAAACCGTACAGTTGGCAGAAGAGGATATAAAGGAGATAAAAGACGCTATCCTGAAAAATGATATCCTGTCATTACGTAATGACATAAGCTCCAAGTCTCTGGATGGAGACTATTACTACCTTACGGTGTATACTGATGATGGCGAGCACAGTACGGGCGGACTGAATGTTACGAATAAAAGTTTTTTGGCGGTTAAAGATCTCGCCTGGGACTTGGTGGAAAATGAAATATCAATGGTACGCGCATTAACAGCAGATATTCAGGAACAGGGCTATATAGAATTGTACAATCTGGACTGACGCAGAAAGCAGTGGGATTATATGTTTAGTGTTGACTGGCACTGAATGACTCATTGAAACTGGAGAAAATGTGCGGCAGAATGTGAAAGGCGGTTTTTAATGGTTTTCCCAATAATGGGAACCCTTATACGGTAAAATACAAGGGCCTTAGTCCAGATTGCAGGCACTTGCATATACACGAGTGGAAACAGCTGATAGAGGTATTGGAAGAAGTAAAAAGCGGACGTGCGTATTCCTGCCAGGAACCCAAAATGAATGACAAAAGGCTGAGTAAAGGAAGGGAAAAGCCCTGTAGTAACAAAGTTATGTTACGTTATGGCTTGTAAAGCAGCTTTTCGGCGATAGTATCCGGCTGAGGGGGTATTGGGCTATGAAATGGAATGACCTGGATATACCGTGGCAGGTATGTTTTGACCTGGAATGGGAGTCATTCAAAAAGGGTTCGGTCCCCATAGGTGCGGTTATTACCGACGAAAGGGGCTATATAATATCAAAGGGTCGCAACATGATCTTTGAAGACGGTGGAAGTCCCGGAGATGTTGCCCGCCATAAGATTGCCCATGCAGAACTGAACGCAATCATGAGGGTCAGCGAGTTTGATTATCCCGATATAAGAAAGTTCACCATATATTCAACATTCGAACCCTGCCCGATGTGTTTCGGAGCCATCGTTATGGCAAATATAAGAAATATCAGGTTTGCGGCGCGGGACAGGCTTGCCGGCGGAACAATACTGAACGGCGCGACTGATTATATCAGAAGCAAGAACATCAGTATAACAGGTCCTTTTGAAAAGATGGAAGAGGTGCAGATAGCCCTTCATACGGCTTTTGAGGTAATGAGAAACCCGAATTATGAAAGGCCGCTAAACGCCTGGAAACTGGACTGCCCGGCCGGAGTGGAAACGGGAATGAGACTGGCGCAGGATGGAGTTATAAAAGACATGATAGATGGGGATAAGACAGCATCCGATGTCTTTGACCTTGTAAGTGATTACCTGGGCGGGTAATTGAGTGTTTGCAAACAGAAACAAACGAAAATACCGGGCGAAAATATGAAAACAGCAGGACCTTTGCCCTGCTGTTTCGATGACTTGCTACTGTTGCTGGTTCTGCTGTGCTACGTCAACCTGTGGATACTGGTTGCCTGTGTAAGACTGAAATACTTTCTTAACTATATTACCGCCGATCGTGCCTGCCTGGCGTGCGGTAATGTCTCCGTTATAGCCCTGTTTCAGGTTAATTCCGAGTTGGTTGGCAATCTCATACTTCATGTTTGAAAACTGGGTTCTGCTTCTGCTGTTGTTGTTAGCCATTGTTTCACCTCCTCATCACTTATTATTGATGGTATCGCCGAATCTATAAGTAGAACCTTCTGGATAATTGCCAGATTATATGAACAGGTTGTTCGCAAACATGCGGTTGAAACGGTGACAGCAGATTTTTCAAGTTTTCATGCGTGTTATTATATATCTGACATCAAAATTGGGTTGACCTATATCATGTCCAAAATCCAAATGATATAATTTTATGAATGATGTGATATATGAGGTGTATTTGATGCTTTACCGCAAGCTTGGCAGGACTGGTGTCGATGTCGGTGTAATAGGAATGGGACTGGAACACATATGGCATGAAAGCCGCGAATATGTTGACAGGATAATGAATGAGGCCATTTCATGCGGAATAAACTATTTCGACCTGTTCATGCCAACCCCTGAGATCCGGGACAAAATTGGGATGGCTATCCGTGGAAAACGAGACAAGGTCATGTTCCAGGGGCATATTGGCTGTGCTGCGAAGGAAGGGGAGGAATACTACAGGACACGTGATCTTTCCATTTGCGAGGATTTTGTGAACCAGCTGCTTAAAAGGCTGCGGACCGACTATATTGATGTCCTTATACTTCATTTCGTGGATGATGATGAGGATTTCAAGCGGGTTTTTGAGTCCGGAGGCATGTTGGATCTTGCCCTGAGGTTTAAAAAGGAGGGCAAGGCCAGGTTTATAGGAATCAGCAGCCATCGGGTTTCTTCATCCTTAAAAGCGGTTGAAAGCGGTGTTATTGACGTGCTGATGTTCCCTGTCAATCCGGCTTTTGATATGTTGGAGGGCGATGCCGAAATTGAGTCGGCATGGAACGAAGAACCCTATAAAGAGCTGGAAGGGAAGAACTTTAAACCTTCTTCAGCAAGAAAAGAGCTATACATGGCCTGTGAAAGGAATGGAGTTGCCATCACTGCCATGAAGCCATACGCCTGCGGCTGGCTGTTCGATCCGAATAACCCAAGCTCCATGGTGTTAACCCCTCATCAATGTCTCAGCTATGCCCTTTCACAGCCCGGAGTATGCACGGTTCTTCCGGGATGCAAGACGGTTGAGCATATCAGGGAAGCTGTTTCATTCCTCGAAGCCAGCGAAGAGGATAAGGATTACAGCAGCGTGATAAGCAAAACCCGCTGGGATTTCAGGGGGGTCTGCATGTATTGCAGGCATTGTATGCCATGCCCGTCCGGAATAGACATCGCCGCTGTGACAAGGCTGGCTGACAGCGCAATAAACGGTCTTTCGGAAGATATGAAGGCGAAGTATGACACACTTCAAAGCAAGGCATCCGACTGCATCCAGTGCGGGATCTGCATGGAAAGATGCCCGTTCCAGGTCGATGTTATCAGGAATATGGAACGGGCCGTGAAGATATACGGCAAATAGACCGGTCATCATTTAGCGAAATGTACGAAGAACAGAACAATAAAAAGAAAGCCGGGAAGTGCGCAACCACCTGCGGGATGCGCATTTCTTTTTTGCAGGCATTAATATATGTCTTTTGAGAGATATTAAAAAGAGGATGGCATACTGGAAGTAAGAGGTGGGATGTTAGATGTCAGACGTGAGAAAAGCAAGCACGGCTTCGCAGCCATTATTATTCTCCAACCTCCAACTTCCTGCATCCAACATCTGAATTGGAAAGGTGGATCGGATGAAGAATAAAAAGATGCGCCATTACAAGTACCTGCTTGACCATCACAGGGAAGACCGGGAAGAATTGATCGACGATATGGAAGGGATTCGGATGGGGGAGTATGACAACTTCTACCTGGACGAACTGTCTGGCTACGACAACCATCCGGCCGAAATAGCGTCCGAACTTTATGATATGGAACATTACATGGCTTTGAAGAAGCTTCAGATGGATGAAGTAAAAAGCATCAAGAGGGCTGAAAAAAAGATGGAAGAAGGAACCTACGGCATATGCGAGCATTGCGGCAACGAGATTGACAGCAAGCGTCTTGAACTGCTCCCACAGGCCAGGCTGTGCATTGACTGCGCAAGGAAAGAGGAAAGGGAAACCATAAGCTCCAAGGAACAGACCATGAAAAAAAGGCCTTCAGAGGAGCAGGTGATCGAAGCCTGGGAACTGAACCGGGACGGTGTTCAAAACGAGGCGCTGGATGACCTGATGCATTATGGGTCGTCTTCGGACATCGAATAATCCCGGGTCAGCCGGAACAGGAAGGCGGAATACGGATAACAGATGGCGAATTATGAATAACAGATACCGGATGGTTTGCCATGTCTGCCTGGTTTCTCCTGCCTTGAACCGCGGCACGAACTGAAGTAATCTATAAATAAGTATTATGAAAAAGGCAGGAGGAAAAGAGTATGAAATTCAGGATCGCTCACGCCAATATCAATGTCACCGATATCAAAAGGTCGGTTGAGTTCTACGAAAAAGCGCTGGGACTCCACGAAGTAAAGCGGAAGGAAGCTTCTGACGGCAGCTTTATCCTTGTCTTTCTGGCGGATTATACCGACACATTCCAGATTGAGCTCACATGGCTCAGGGATAAGGAAGGCCCATATGATTTAGGCGACAACGAATCCCACATCGCCTTTGTCACAGACGATTTTGAGAAGGCCCATGCGCTGCATAAGGAGATGGGGTGCATCTGCTTTGAGAACGAGGCCATGGGGATATACTTTATTGAAGATCCCGACGGATACTGGCTCGAGATCATACCCCAGCGCTGATGCCCGAACCCTGAATCTAGCAGTATAAGAATCATTGCGCTCATCTGTTTACATTTTTCCGGGTTTCATGTATAATTATCACCAAGTAATAATATCATATCATATAAGCATGGTGCTAATTATAATTCGGTAAAGGCTGGTGAGCGCAATGAAAGATTTTGTTGTTGAATACAACCAGAATGGCAGACGGATTGTAAAAGGCCTGGGATACTATGAGAAAAAGACTGTCCAAGACCTGAAGCAACTGGTTAAAAACTGCGCAAGAGAATACGGCAACAAGACAGGGTTCAAGTTCAAGACCAGCGATGGGACCATCGTGGAGAAAACCTACATACAGCTTGATAACGAGATTGACTGCCTGGGTACGGCACTGATCGCCAGGGGATTCAAGGGAAAACGCATATCCATCATCAGCGAGAACCGTTATGAATGGGGGCTTTGCTTCTTTGCCATCATTAACGGTACGGGGATTGGCGTTCCGCTGGACAAATACCTGCCAAGAGAAGAGATCGAGAACCTTGCCAGGAGAGGGCAGGTGGAGGCCATCTTCTACAGCGCGGGATACCATGACATGATGCGTGAGATCGCAAAGACAAACAGCAATCTGAAGCTGTATATCTGCATGGATGAGATTGATCCCGAAAAAACCGATTCCCGCTTCACAACCCTGTCGAGTCTCATTGAGGAAGGGAAGCGGCTTTTGGCGGAAGGCGACAGGTCCTTCACAGACGCCAAGATTGACAGGAACTCGCTGTCCATATTGCTGTTCACATCCGGAACCACAAGCACCTCCAAGGGCGTTATGCTCTCCCATGCCAACATCGCGGCAAATGTGACCTCCATATCGGGAGTGCTCGACCTGCGCCCGGACGATGTGCACCTGTCCCTGCTCCCGCTGCATCACACATTTGAAAACACCGTCGGCCTCATGTTCATGATGCATATGGGGGTCTGCATCGCATATTGCCAGGGCATCAAGCATATCGCGGATAATCTGAAGGAGTTCAATGTGTCCATCATGGTTGCCGTTCCTGCCATATATGAAGCCATATATGCCAAAGTGCAGGAAGGCATCAGGAAGTCGGGCAAGGAAGGGCTTGTAAAAGCGATGACGAAGGTATCACGCGCCCTGAGGAAGATTGGAATTGACGTAAGACGAGTCCTTTTCAAATCCATCCTTGAAAAGCTGGGACCGAAGCTTCGCCTGGTTGTTTCCGGCGCGGCGCCGATGCCCGCCGATATAATAAGGGGCTATGAGGATCTTGGCATCACATTCCTGCAGGGTTATGGGCTGACAGAAACTTCCCCGGTTGTCTCAACCTCCAACGAATTTGTCAATATTCCGGGGACCATCGGCTTTCCCATAGCCGATGTGGAGGTAAGCATCGATTCACCGGACGAGAACGGCATGGGAGAAATCCTTGTCCGGGGCGGCAATGTCATGCTGGGTTATTACGAGGATAGTGAGGAAACCGAAAACGCCTTCACCCGGGACGGCTGGTTCAGGACGGGCGACCTTGGCTTCATTGACAATAGGGGTATCATCACTATCACCGGCCGCGCAAAGTCCATGATCGTTTTCACAAACGGCAAAAAGGCGTTTCCCGAAGAATACGAGATGCTGCTCAATAACATACCTGGCGTCAAGGACTCCTTTGCCTGGGGATACAAGGCCAACGACGGCGATATCCAGGTTTGTGCCAAGCTGGTTCTGGATACCGAATATTTCAGAAGTAACGGCAACCCCTCCCCGGAAGAGATAGGGAATATGCTGGATGAAGAGATAAAGAAGATTAACGCTGCCCTCCCCAAATACAAAATCATCAGGTACTTTGTGATGACCATGCAGGATCTGATCAAGACGACCACCCTCAAGATAAGAAGAGCCCATGAACAGGAAAGGATTCAGAAGGTACTCGACGCAAAAGGCCTTGAGATGAGAAAGATGCACAAGCAACTGATAGACTGAGAAAATAAGCTTCATAACGCGTTCAATACTTTTAAAGCCGCATTTGTTGCATTTTTGCAATATGATATCAAAAGTATGCTATGATAAATGCCAGGAGGATATGCATATTCAGAGGTGCAACAGTATTGACGGAGAAAGTTATGAAGCGTAAGGCAAAATGGCATTTGATTCTATGCGCACTGTTTATATCGCTTTTAAGTTGCTTTGTATTTGAGAAGAAGGTTGTCGAAAGCTTCTTTACGGGTTTTGGGTGGCCATTCAGGTTTCTATATTTCATGAGCCACACAATTCCTGCAAATGCTTTTGATGCCCTGGGAAACATCACTGTTATCCCGTTCAACTTCCGTATTGAGCTTTATCTTCTCAATGCGCTGATATATTATGGTGTTGTATTATTACTTTACAAGCTGATTGGCAATGCTTCAGACCTGATAAAAAAGCATAATCTTCGTAATACAAACTGAAGAGTCACCTAAAAAAAGTCGCCGGGACCGAAGCGGTCCCGGCGATATTTTATATGTAAAGAAATTTTTATTAATACTTGAAAATAATAACATCCAGTGATAGAATATTTCCAAACAAATGTTCTGTATCGGGGGTATCCTTCATGTTCAGCCGGGTTGCAACCTGTGGGCTTACCGGTCTTGAGGGCCATCTCATAGAAGTGGAAATCGACATATCAAATGGCATTCCCGGATTCGACGTGGTTGGCCTGGCTGAAACATCGGTGAAGGAAGCCAGGGAACGGGTGAAGGCCGCCATAAAGAACTCGGGTTTCAGGTTCCCTGGCCAGAGGATAACCCTGAATCTCGCGCCTGCAGATATCCGGAAAGACGGAACGGATTATGACCTTCCCATCGCTATCGGAATACTTGTGGCAGCGGGGGTTATACCCGAAGAATCTGTGAAAGGCTATTTCATCTCGGGTGAGCTTGCACTTGACGGAAGCGTGAGGCCCGTTCCCGGGATGCTCTGCAAGGCTATCACGGCAAAGGAGCTTCAATATGGCAGGATGATGATTCCTGCTCAGAATCTGCCCGAGGTATCCGTGGTCCGGGGCATCGAGTATTACCCGGTAAATAACCTGAATGAGGCTGTGGCCCATTTTACCGGGGAAGCAACGATAAAGCCCGCCGAACGGATCGAGACGGGCGAAAAAACGAAGGCGGCAACAGGCCTGGATTTCTCGGATGTCCGGGGCCAGAACCATGCCAAAAGGGCTTTGGAGGTGGCAGCCAGCGGGGGGCATAACGTCATCATGATCGGTAGCCCGGGATCGGGCAAGACCATGCTGGCAAGAAGGCTGCCCACCATCCTGCCCGACCTTTCCTTTGAGGAATCCATGGAGGTTACAAAAATATACAGTGTAGCGGGTATGCTTCCTCCGCATACATCCCTGATTACGGAGCGACCGTTCAGGGCTCCTCACCATACCATGAGCGCCGCAAGCCTGGTGGGAGGAGGAAGGATACCAAAACCCGGTGAAGTAAGCCTTTCCCATTATGGCGTACTGTTCCTTGACGAGCTTCCCGAGTTCGGCCGGACAACCCTGGATATCCTGCGCCAGCCGATGGAAGACGGGTTTGTATGTATTGCAAGGATCAATTCCACCATTACATATCCAAGCCGGTTCATGCTGGTGGCTGCCGCAAATCCATGCAAATGCGGCTATTACGGCGATCCTGTAAAACCGTGCACCTGTTCTCCAAGGGAAGCCGAACACTACCTGGGAAGGCTCAGCGGGCCCCTTATGGATCGGATCGATATACAGGTTCAGGTTCCGACCATAAGATACAGCGACCTTGAATCCAGGTCGGGGGAGGAAAGCTCGGAAGCAATAAAAAAGCGGGTCTGCAAGGCCAGGGCTATTCAGAAGGAGCGATACAGGGGCCTTAATATATTCTGCAACGCAGGTCTCACCAGCGCCATGGTCCGTGAGTTCTGCAAGGTTGACGATGACGGGAAGAGGATGCTGAGGTCGGCATTCGACAGGCTGAAACTCAGTGCCCGCGCCCATGACCGGATCCTGAAGGTGGCCCGCACCATCGCTGACCTTGAGGAAAGCCCGGTTATTCAGGCGGTGCATATCGCCGAGGCCATACAATACAGGTCGCTGGACAGGACGATTTTATCCTGAAACCGCCATTATGCGGCAAGTTGGGGGTGAAGGGATTGAAGAGCCATTTGCTGGCCTGGATACGGCTGAATATCGCCGAGGGAATAGGAGTCGCCCGTAAGCTTGAGTTCCTGCGCATGTTCAAAACCCCCGAGGCTTTATTCGAAATGGGCAGGAATGAACTGACCAGGCTGGGTCTGAAACCCCACCAGGCCAATTCACTGCTGAGCAGGGAATACCATGATGAGAGCGATAAGATTCTGAAGCTGGCCGAGAAAAAGAACGTAAGGGTTATCTCAATTGAAGACCATGAATATCCCGAGTTTCTGAGGTATATAAATGACCCGCCACTGGTGCTGTATGTGAAAGGCGTGATTCCGAAAGGCCTGTGTTTCGGGGTTGTTGGCTCGAGAAAAGCGACCGGGTATGGCATGGACACCGCTTTCCGCCTGGCTGCGGATCTTGCTAAGGAAGGCTGCGTGATTGTAAGCGGTATGGCGCGCGGGATCGATACGGCAGCCCATACCGGGGCCCTTCAGGCGGGCGGGAAGACCATCGCGGTTTTAGGCTGCGGTCCCGACCAGGCCTATCCCCCGGAAAACAGAGGATTGATGGACCGGATATCAAAGAATGGCGCAGTCATATCAGAGTACCCTCCGGGCACGAAACCCCAGACCTATCATTTCCCGGTGAGAAACCGCATCATCAGCGGAATCTGCATAGGTGTACTGGTGGTGGAGGCAGGGCAGAGAAGCGGATCGCTTATAACCGCCCAGGCCGCGCTGGAACAGGGCCGGGAAGTTTTTGCGGTGCCAGGAAATATCAACCACCATAACAGCCAGGGTACCAACAGGCTGATCAGGGAAGGCGCCAAGCTGGTACTCTCGGCGGAGGACATCCTGGAAGAGATCCCCTGGAGCCTGGCCGCACTGCCCAGGAATAACAGAAACCCGGGTCCCAATGTGGATCAGCTTACCAGCGAAGAAAGCATGATACTCCAGGCCCTTGGCGCCGAGGATCTTTATCATGACCAGATTGCTGATAAAACAGGATTTCCGGCGCATATTCTCTTCAACTCGCTGCTTCAGCTTGAGCTTAAAGGGCTTGTCCGGAAGGACCTTACAGGCAGGTATGCCATTGTTCCCGACCGGTGAATAAACAGGGGAATCAAATAATAGAATGCAGTAGAATACGTTTGGCGGCGGGTTTTAATGAGGGTCATAATTATAAACAGAACCAACCTTACTGCCGTTGCTGTGATCGTCGCGGCCCTGTTCTTTATTGTTCTGAACGCATTTCTTACCCGGGAATACCTGGCACAGGCTTCTGGTTCATACAAGGATGATATCCCCATATACTCGGTGGAGACGGATGAAAAGAAATGCGCAATAACCTTTGACTGCGCGTGGGGAGCCAGCGATATCCCCGATATCCTGGACATCCTCGACAGGTATAAAGCAAAGGCCACCTTCTTCATCGTGGGGGTGTGGGCAGAAAAATACCCGGACATGGTAAGGATGATGGCCGAAAGGGGACATGAGACAGCCTCCCACGGGTACAGCCACCTCCACATGGCTTCCATTCCCGAGGATAAGATCGCTGAAGAGATCTCCCGCTGCGCTGATGTGTTGGAGAAGCTGACAAACCGAAAGGTCGGACTGTTTCGCCCGCCCTACGGCGAATACAACGCCAGGGTGGTCAAAACAGCCGAAAGACTCGGATACCATACAATCCAGTGGGACGTTGATTCCCTGGACTGGAAAAAGGAGATGACCAGGGAGAATATCTTCAACAGGGTGGTTAACAGGACCGGTAAGGGCTCCATAATACTGTTCCACAATGACACGATTCATACGCGGGACGTCCTGCCCGATATCCTTGAAGCCCTGACAGAGAGCGGGTTCGATTTTGTAACGGTTTCGGATCTACTCATAAAGGAACCTTTCAGAATCCGTTATGACGGCAGGCAAATTCCTGCCGGACAGGAATAAAAACCAAATATTTGCATCAGAATAGCCATTGAACGTCGGGTTTCCATTGGCGCCGGAATCAAAATCTTGTTTAAGGAATCTAATATCTGGTGAAATATATGATAAAGGATTCAAAACACCCTGCGGATTCTGTATAATAGTATTGATTGCAGATTCTAAACGGACGGGTTATGGAATAGCATTATAGCAGCAGCATGTTCGATAAATACCAAAGACTTTGAGAGGGGTAGGGGTATCAAATGACGCCGAATACGGCACTGGATAACAACATGGTGAGTATTTCAGGAAAAGTGATTTCAAACCCGGAGTTTAGTCATGAAGTATATGGAGAAGGTTTCTACATAACCTATCTGAGGGTTCCCAGGCTGAGCGAGACATACGATGAGCTGCCTGTCATCTTTTCCGAACGCCTGGTCAGCCCCGAGGAAATTATTATTGATTCGTATGTTTCTGTGGAAGGTCAGTTCAGGTCCTATAACAATTACAATAATAAAATAGGACGTAAACTGATGCTCCTGGTGTTTGCCAGGGAGATTGAATTCCATGATGAGGAGGTGACACATAAAAACCCGAATCAGATCTTTCTGAACGGTTACGTCTGCAGAAAGCCACAGTATCGCACAACGCCATTCGGAAGGGAGATCGCCGATATCCTTCTTGCTGTGAACAGGGCGTATAACAAGTCTGATTACATACCCTGCATCGCCTGGGGAAGAAACGCCAGATATGCCAGCACCTTCGAGGTGGGGGACAATATCAAGATTTGGGGCAGAGTGCAGAGCCGTGTATATCAGAAGAAGCTGTCCGATGACCAGGTTGAGGAAAGGGTAGCCTACGAGATTTCCGTTTCCAAGATGGAGGTTGTAAAGGAAAACAACAATAAAAAGGAAGAAAAGGGGGATTGATACCCATGATAAAGGTTGTTTGCGGTAGCAAGGGCATCGGCAAGACCAAATACCTGGTGTCCGGTGCCAACAGTATGGTTGAAGACTGCTCCGGGGAAATCGTATTCATCAATCACGACAATTCTTTAATTCACAGTCTTAAACATCCTATCAGGTATGTAAACAGTTCTGAATTTCCAATCAAGGGAATCAATGAAATAGGCGCCTTCATATGTGGAATTATCGCTGAGAACTATGACGTGAAAGCAATTTTCATGGATGGCCTTGACAGGCACATTAAGGATCAGGAAGAAATCACCAGGTTTTTTGATAAAATAAAAATCCTTTCGGAAAGGTTCGGAATCAGATTTATATTCAGTATAAGCGGAGATATCAGCGGAACTCCTGATTATGTCAGCAAGGAGTATACCTGTTAGCCGATAGATGGGATTTACTTTAACGGTAAATCCCTTTATAATTTAACTTGCAAAGCAGAGGCATAATTACACGGTGATAATAAAAGAGGTTATTCATATAACTTCTTTTATTATATGAACAGGTTTTCCTGTAACCGGACCCATCCATGCCGCCGGGTGTGTGCAAAGCCGCTCGGATTATTAGCTTGTTGCAATCGGAGGGAGCATATGCTTAACATCGCGTCGGTCGCGCTTTCGGAAGGACAGAGAAGCTTTGACAAGCTATATGACTATATAGTTCCGGATAACCTGTCCGTTTCTCCGGGGATGCGGGCGCTGGTTCCCTTTGGCGTAAAAAACAAGCTCCATTCGGCCTGGATTGTCCATATACGCCAGGAAGAACAGGGAGAAACCTTAAGAAAGCTTAAATCTATCCACAGCCTCGTCGACGGATATCCACTTCTGAACCAGGAAATGCTCAAGCTGAGTGAATGGATGAAAAGCAGGTACCTGTGCACATGGGGCGATGCCATACGATGCATGATACCTGCCGGGGCAAGCCTTTCAAGGCAGAGGATTGCAAGGGCTGTACATAATGAACCCGCTGAAGACATGACACCGCTGCTGCGCAGGATCTGCGGGGCAGGTAGCAAGGGTGTTCCTGTCCAGGACCTGGAAAAGGAATTTCCCGATGAACTGGAAGCTTCGCTGAAGGAACTGGAGTCCGGCGGACTTATCGAGATCCATGAGTCATTCCGTCAGCGGGTGGGCCAAAAGACACAGCGGGCTGTATATCCTGTCATCGATGAGAGCGAGTTCAGGGCGCTGTATGCCGAGGGTCAGGTAAAAAGCGTTTACCAGGCGAGGGTGATGGATTTCCTCTATGAGGAGGGCATGTGTTTTTTGCAGGATCTGCTGCTGATTCCCGGGGTATCCCACGCCGCCATCCGTGCCATGCAGAAAAAGGGATGGCTGGATTATGAGGATGTGGAGGTAGAAAGGGATCCCTTCGATGTATCGGAGATTGATACGGACGATAAGCCCCCTGTTCCGACCCCTGAACAGCAGCGCGTGCTGGACGGACTGATCCCGCTCCTTTCTGAGCGAAAGCTCAACGAGGTCCTGCTCTTTGGCGTAACCGGCAGCGGGAAGACCGAGGTATACCTGAGGCTCATCGAAGAGGTCCTCCGCCTTGGCAGGACCGCCATCGTGCTGGTCCCGGAGATTTCCCTCACACCCCAGATGGTTTCAAGGTTTACGGGACGGTTCGGCAAACGCGTGGCCATTCAGCACAGCAGGCTTTCCCTCGGGGAGCGCTATGACCAGTGGCAGAAGATACGCAGGGGTGAAGTGGATGTCGTCATAGGCGCACGCTCTGCGGTATTCGCCCCTCTTAGCAACCTGGGGATCATCATAGTGGATGAAGAGCATGAGCTGACCTACAAATCCGAGAATACGCCGAAATACGACGCCCGCTATGTGGCCAGGGCAAGATGCAATATCAACGGGGCATTGCTGCTCCTTGGCTCTGCCACACCGTCGGTTGAGACATATGCCCGTGCCGGGACCGGCAGAATACTCCTGCAAGAACTCCCGACACGGGCCAACACGAAACCGCTGCCCCAGGTACATACCGTGGACATGCGCCTTGAACTGGGCCAGGGAAACAGGGGTATGATCAGCAGAGCCCTTGAGGAGGAACTCATCCGGGTCAGGGAAAACGGAGAACAGGCAATACTCTTCATCAACAAGCGCGGTTATGCATCTTTTCTCCTTTGCAGGGACTGCGGCTTTGTGCCGAGATGCCCCAACTGCAGCGTATCCATGACATATCATATGAATGACAGGCACCTGATCTGCCATTACTGCGGGTATTCTGCTCCCGTTCCAAGGGGATGCCCGAAATGCAGCGGCGGGAATATATATCCCATGGGCACGGGAACCCAGAGGATCGAAGAAGAGCTTTCAAGGCATGAGGCGGGATTTCGCATTCTCAGGATGGACCTGGACACCACGGGAACCAAGTATGGGCATAAGCGTATCCTTGACGCGTTCCGCAGGGGCGAGGCCGACATCCTGATCGGGACGCAGATGGTAGCCAAGGGGCATGACTTTCCCAACGTGACCCTGGTGGGGATACTGGCTGCCGATGCCATGCTCTTTTCGGAAGATTACAGGTCGGCGGAACGGACCTTCCAGCTTGTCACCCAGGCATCGGGTCGTGCCGGCAGGGGCGACAAGGCGGGGAAGGTTATCCTTCAAGTATACAATATTGACAACTATGCCATCCAGGCAGCGATAAAGCAGGATTTCAAGGCCTTTTTCAGCGAGGAGATCCCAATAAGGAAGCAGCTTTTCCAGCCGCCCTTTTCCCATATAGGCATGGTAATGGTGTCCAGTACTGACAACAACAGGGGCTGGGAACTGATCAACAGGCTGCATGGGATGCTGGCGGATAAATACGGGCATCATGAGCTTATGATGATATCGAAGCCTCTCCGGGCGCCCATCTTTGTCATCCGCGGCATGATGAGATGGCGGATTATTATCAAGCACCCTTCCACCAGCCTGATGCTGCAGGTTTTGAAGGATGTGACCGATATGACCGACAGGATGAGGCTGAAGGAAACCCAGGTGAGTGTGGATATAGACCCTGTTAACATGTTATAATCTTAATATATTCCCAAACTATAATTATTGGAGGATGGTCATGGGTATCAGGAACATCGTAACAGAAGGCGATGAGGTTCTAAGGAAAAGGAGCAAGGAAGTCAGTGAGATAAACGACAGGATTCGAGAACTGTTTGAAGATATGAAGGAAACGCTGTATAAAACCGGGAACGGCATAGGCCTTGCGGCTCCACAGGTGGGCATACTAAAGAGGATGATCGTGATCGACCTGGGGGATGGCAATGGTCCGATGGAGATAATCAACCCGGTCATACTTGAACAGCAGGGTGAGCAGGTAGAGGTCGAGGGCTGCCTCAGCGTTCCTGGCGTTTTCGGCGAGGTAAAGCGCCCCGCCCGTATGGTTGTTGAATATACAAACCTGAAAGGTAAAAAAGTGAAGGTGGATGCGACAGATCTCCTGGCCCGGTGCCTGAGCCATGAAATCGACCATCTGGACGGTATACTCTTCACCGATAAGGTCATAAGATATGTCGAACTGAGTGAGGAAAAGGAATAGCGATATGAGAATCATCTTCATGGGGACCCCGGACTTTGCGGTCCCCAGTTTAAAGGCGCTTATTGAAAATAACTACGAGGTTGTATGTGTTGTTACCCAAAAGGACAGGCCAAAGGGCAGGGGATACAGGGTTGTTCCTCCACCTGTCAAGGAATACGCCCTGTCCCAGGGTATAATGGTCATACAGCCGGAAAGGCTCTCACGGGAGCCGGAGACAATAGAGAGGATCAGGGAACTAAACCCTGATCTCATTGTTACATGTGCCTTCGGGCAGATCCTGCCCGACAGCCTGCTGGCCATACCCAGGTTTGGCACCATCAATGTACACGGCTCGCTTCTCCCGAAGTACCGCGGCGCCGCTCCCATACAGTGGGCCATAATCAACGGCGAAACCAGGACGGGAATTACCACGATGCTGACCAATTCCGGCCTTGATACGGGTGATATACTGCTGACATCCGAAATCGATATTCCTATTGATATGACAGCAGGAGAACTTCACGACAGGATGTCATTACTTGGTGCGGAAACCCTGATCAGGACGATCAGGAAGCTGGGGGAAGGCGCCTTAAAGCCCATTCCGCAGGACCACAGCAAGGCTACCATGGCTCCGAGGATTACCAGGGACATGGGCAGGATAGACTGGTCAGCCGGCGCCCATGATATCCATAACCTGATACGTGGATTGACTCCCTGGCCGGGCGCATATACATTCCTTGAGGAAACCAGGATAAGGATATGGCGGTCGGGTATTGACAACTCTGCCGTGGAGACGCCGGAAAAGGCCCCTCCGGGAATCATAACCGGCCTGGACCAGGAGTCCATGAGGGTCAGCACCGGGGAAGGGATAATTGAGATACTTGAAATCCAGGCGGAATCCGGGAAGCGCATGCCCCCTTACCAATACAGCCTGGGCCACGATTTGAAGACTGGGATGATGCTGAAATAGAATGAAAAGAAAAGATAACAGGAAGATCACGATTCCTTTGACGATTCTCATTATTGCTGCGCTCTTGCTGACTTCATGCGGTCCGGACAAACGCCCCGCCGATGATTCCGGAACACTGCCTGCACCGACAGGCAGCAACGATTCCCAGGATGACGATGATGGGAACGATGAGGGTCAGAAACCGTCTGAAAGCACTGATCCTGCCGGTCCCGCGAACCCCTTGGATCCCGCGGATCAAAGGATCCATGATTTAATGGATTCCATGACCCTGGAGGAAAAGATCGGCCAGATGCTTTTCCTGGCATACAGATGGGACGAGGATGGCGAAAATGTCCTTGAAATGGACGACGAATTGAAGGAGTACATTTCGAGGTTTACACCGGGCGGGTTTGTCCTGTTTGCAGAAAACCTGCAGGGGATTGACCAGACAGTTTCCCTGATTAACGATCTGCAGGCGTATTCCAGGATTCCACTGTTTATTTCGGTGGATGAGGAAGGCGGAATCGTTTCACGCCTGAACAAGGCGCCCGGGCTTCATTCCACGGTCATGCCCGAGGCCTGGACCATCGGGCTTACAGGACGGCCGGAGTATGCCTATAAGGCCGCCAGGGCCATTGCCAGTGAGGTTTCAAGCCTGGGCTTTAATATGAACTTCGCTCCCGTGGCCGACATCTTTTCAAACCCGGAGAATAAGGTAATAGGAAAGCGGGCATACGGTACAGAGCCGGAGATTGTATCCAGGATGGTCTGTCAGGCGGTCAAGGGCTTTGCGGACGAGAAGGTAATCCCTGTACTGAAGCATTTTCCCGGCCATGGAGACACATCCGAGGATACCCATACCGGCGCTGCACAGGTGGACCATGATCAGAAAAGGCTGGAGAGCTTCGAGCTCATACCCTTCAGGGAAGGGATTGAGGCTGGGGCGGATGCGGTAATGATAGCGCATATCCTTCTGCCCAGGCTGATGGACGAGCCTGTTCCCGCCACTATTTCAAAAGAGGTGGTCACAGGTCTTTTACGTGAAAAACTTGGGTTTGGCGGCGTGATCATAACCGACGCCATGGAGATGAGCGCGCTTTCATCTTTTTATGATGATGAAGAAGCCGCGGTCATGGCAGTTTTGGCCGGGATCGACATGCTGCTGATGCCCCGGTCTGCCGAAAAGGCTTTTGGAGCCATTCTGTCCTCGGTTAAAACCGGCGTTATTCCGGAAGAAAGGATTAATGAATCGGTATACCGGATCCTGAGACTGAAAGACAAATACGGAATACTTGACAACAGCGCCCATGGTCCCGATCCTGAACTTACACTGGGATGTCCCGAACACCGGGCGCTTGCAGAGGAGATAAAAAACGCGGCGGAACAGCACTGAGCGTACAAAGCCTGGATTTGGACTTCTGGAACAGTAAGCAGAGGATTGCCAGGGAAAAGGCAAATCCGGGACCTGATTTATGGAAAGGTGATTGCATGAAAATGCTGCTTCATATATGCTGCGCGCCATGCGCGGTGGCCATAGTTGAAAAATTCCTGCAGGAGCAGGGGATGGAGCTTGGGGGACTGTTCTTCAATCCCAATATCCATCCGAAGGAAGAATTCGATAAAAGGAAAGATGCGGTCCTTGCCATGTCGCAGGAATATGGAGTGCCCGTTTCAGTCAATGAGCTGAACATGCTGGATTATTGGCGCAGCAGTCTTCCGGCGGACAAGCGCGGACGCTGCTCATGGTGCTATTCCGTAAGGCTTGAGGAGGCAGCCCGATATGCAGCAGAAAATGGACATGATGTCTTTACGACAAGTCTACTTATCAGCCCATACCAGGACCATGAACTGATAGCCAGTATAGGCGAGAAGGCGGCATCACGTCATGGTATAAGGTTCCATTACGAGGATTTCAGGCCTTTGTACCGCGCAGGAAGGGAACGCGCAAGGGGAAAGCAGTGGTATATGCAGAAATATTGCGGCTGTTATTACTCTTATGCTGAATCCGACCACCCCAAAAAGCCGATATATTTTATGGAAAATGATCTGTAACAAAGATGTATTATTATTGACTAATTCAAACAGCAAAATAGGTGGTAAACTATATTTGTGCAAAAGAAAAGGCTCAAGGGGTGCAAATGATGAGGAAAACGCGTTCAGCATGTCTGTTTGTCGCTCTTTTTATCATATTTACTGCATGTTTGATATTGAATGCCCATGCTGCTTCTGAAATGGAGAAAGCCTTGTCGGGCACTGTCACCAAGCTTGTATACAGCCAGTCCGGCGATACAGAGGAAATAAGGATTTACACATCAAAGACTACAATCCTCAGAAAGTTTGTCATTGAGCCCAACCAGGATTGCAAAAATTACAGGATAGGCATTGAAATATCCGATGCCGTTATTCACAATAACGGCGCTTTTGATATTAACAAGGGCACTGTTTACCAGATCCGCTATGCCAATAAAACAAACCCCCAGGCAGCAAGCATAGTCATCGAAACCACAAGGAAACCCGATTATACCGTAACGCCTTCATCTGACGGCAAGTACCTGTCCGTGAAGCTCAAGGGCAGCCTTGCAGGCCAGTCTTCCGCAAGTCCTTCGCCCTCACCTTCACCAACACCGGCACCGTCGCCTTCGCCATCGCCGGCGCCTTCCCAGACGACCGCGCCTGTTTCGGGCGGATCAGGATCGGGAAGCTCCCAGCCCCAGGGCACGGCAGGCATCGGACCCATTTCCGTGGGCATGCAGGGGGACACCTGTATTGTAAGGTTTGAAGGAATCAACCTTAATACGACATATGGTTCAACCGGCAGGAAGCCAAAGGTGGAATTGAGGCAGAAGGAGAAGATCCTCCAGGTTACGCTTCCCGGACAGGACAGCAGGATCAGGGACGGCATTATTCCGGGAAACAGCGTCGTATACGGTGTCCTGGTAAACTATAATTACAGTAGTAACAGTACGATAATACGGATTGTATATACCGGTGAGATTTCCTATACCCAGGAACTTTCCGGGGGAAGCACGGTTATATCGATAAAACGCGCAGGTTCGGGAAGCACCGGCAGCACGGGAAACAGCGGAAGCACGGGCACAACTTCACCCTCGCCCAGCCCGACTCCTGCTCCATTACCATCTCCATCTCCGTCGCCATCTCCGTCGCCATCTCCGTCGCCTTCGCCTTCCACAGGCAGCGATCCAAGCAGGGGAGACAGCAGCAGGAGCACGGTAAGTGTAAGCTATTCCAACAGCTCCGTTTCCATCACGGCGCCCAGCACCCAGGGTTACCGGGTATATACCGCGTCAAACCCGTCAAGAATAGTCATTGATATCCCCGGAAAGGTTACGACGGGCGAAAAGACCATGTCATCAGGCGCCCTGTACCAGAAGGCGGTCCTTTCACAGCCTAATGATACGACAGCCAGGATCGAACTGTATACTTCCGATTTGATCCAATGGACTGTGGACCAGGGTTCAACCAGCCTTAAGATCAGCCTGAGCCAAAGCGGAGCGTCCAATATCCAGCCCGGAGACGGTGAGGATGTAGTGCTCAAGCTCATAGGAGCCAATATAGTAGGGAAGTACAGGCAGTATGCCGATAAGATAATTTCCGAAGATGACGCTGCACGAAACGCATATGCCTTCATGTTCCCCATTGAACTCATCGATCTGGGGAAGGGCGATATCAATATAAACAGTGCGCTGGTAAGCAAGGTTACCACGTTGACCACCCCGTCAAATTCATTTCTCCAACTGCACAAGAAGGATGCTTCCAAGGGGTTCAGCATAGTTGAAGGCTCTTCCGCCAACGAACTACTTATAGTGGCCAGGGATGCATCCAAGGACCAGGGAATACCCTCAGGCGGGTCCATAACCACCCCCTCGAGCAGCGCAAAGAAGAAGCTCGTTGTCCTTGACGCAGGCCACGGCGGAAGCGATCCAGGGGCGGAGTTCAGCGGCTTTTTGGAAAAGACCTTCAATCTTGATATCACCCTGAGAACGGAGGCCATACTTAAGCAGAAGGGTATCAATGTGAAACTAACCCGGAGCAGCGACGTGTTCGTCGGCCTGGATGAAAGGGCAGAGATGGCCAACAAATGGGGAGCCGACCTGTTCATCAGCATACATAACAATTCAATGCCCGCGGGGATAAAGGGATCCATGTCCTTCTACTATCCCACGAGTTACAAGGGCAAGACCTATGCGAAGATCATCCTTGACAACCTGTACAACAGGCTGAACATGGGTGCTATGGGCAGCAACGGGCTCAAGGGCGCGGATTACGCGGTTCTGAGGAAAACGAAAATGCCCGCGGTTCTTGTTGAGGTTGCCTGCATGTCCCATAACGATGACCTGAACCTTTTGAGGAACGAAACATTCAGGCAGAGGGTTGCCGAAACACTGGCGGACAGCATAATCCAGATACTGAACCAGATGTGACGGGTTGCATGAGGGCTTGCAGCCCATAAGCCCATAAACGGCGCGACATCCGCCGGGTGTACGCAGGAACTGTGTCCGATATGTATATTCTTATAAAAAATGGTTTCCATACCGGTGTACGACCGAATATGCCGGTATGGAATCTTTTTATGTTTTCCGGCTTTTATGGACTTTGTCCGAACTTTCGGAACCGTCTGACGATTATGCTGGATAAGCCGACTTACATATGATAACATTAATGAATAGAAAAATGATGAGGATGTTAGTATATGGAAAACGGCAGGTATGACGGGCGAAAAAACGATGAATTGAGGAAGGTGACCATAACCCGCGATTATACGAAATACGCGGAGGGTTCGGTACTGATAGAGATGGGTGACACCAAGGTACTCTGCACCGCTTCCGTGGATGACAAGGTCCCACCCTTCAGGAAGGGAACGGGGGAAGGATGGGTTACAGCCGAATATGATATGCTGCCGCGCTCAACGGCCAGCAGGAATACAAGGGACAGGACAAACCTCAAGATAAACGGCCGGGCAAACGAGATTCAAAGACTGATCGGAAGGGCCTTAAGGTCGGTGGTTGATTTCAGGGCCCTGGGAGAAAGGACAATTATAATAGACTGCGATGTTATCCAGGCGGACGGAGGCACAAGAACGGCCGCCATCACAGGCGGTTTTGTGGCGCTCATGGACGCGTGCAGCTACCTGGTCAACACCAATGTCATCCAGGAGATACCCATCAGGGATTTTGTGGCTGCAGTAAGCGTGGGTTACGTTGACAACATGGAGCTTCTGGATCTCTGCTACTACGAGGATTCCCGCGCCACTGTGGATATGAATGTGGTGATGACATCCACCGGTCGGCTGATAGAAGTGCAGGCCACCGGTGAGGAATCGCCATTTGACCGCAAGGTCCTTGAAAACATGCTTGACCTGGCGGAAAAGGGGATTAACGAACTGGTTTCCATTCAAAGGCAGGTTTTGTTATCCAGGTTATGACGGGTGGTCGAAATGATCAGAGTGATTATAGCAACCAGGAACAAGGGGAAGATGCAGGAGATAAGGAAGCTCCTTGAGGGAACAGACTGCGAGATCCTTTCCATGGACGAGGCAGGGATTCATAAGGATATCGAAGAGAACGGGCTGACTTTTGATGAGAATGCCATAATTAAAGCGAAAGTCATCCGGAGGATCACCGGCGGCATAGTGCTCGCCGACGACAGCGGCCTTGAGGTTGATTTCCTGAACCGTGCTCCAGGCGTCTATACCGCCCGTTTCCTGGGAGATGACGCCCGGGATTGCGACCGCTGCCAGGGACTCCTCAGGCTGATGGAAGGTGTGCCCGACGAGTACCGCGGCGCAAGGTTTGTCTGTTCGGCAGCCATCGCAACCGATGATGGGGAGATGACCGTGAAGGGTGTCCTGGAAGGCAGGATCGCCCGGCATGCTGCCGGCAGCAACGGATTCGGATATGATCCGGTTTTCTGGGTTCCACAGTATGGAAAGACGCTGGCCCAACTGGATTCTGATATAAAGAACATGATCAGCCACAGGGGAAAGGCCTTCAGGGCTGTTGCGGAGCGAATAAGGGAACTGATCCGGTGATTAGAGGCTTTGCAGGTTGGAGCATTACAAAAACAATCGGTGCAGGCAGATGAAGCTGTTTTTGGTCATAAGCGATTCCCATGGGGATATGGGCTGCCTGAAAAGGATCATCAGCCAGTATCCCTCCATAGGTTCCGTGATTCATCTTGGTGATTATTACAGGGATGCAGTGCGGCTGCAGAATTTGTACCCGGACAAGGAATACTATATGGTGCCGGGGAACTGTGATTTTTCGGTTTACGGGATACCATCCGAGATGGTCCTAAAAGTTGAAGGCCTGCGGGTTCTGATAACCCATGGCCACGGGTACGGTGTAAAAAGCGGTCCCGGAAGGATCATATCCCGGGGATTGCATGATAAAATGGATGTTGTCCTGTTCGGACACACCCATATGCCTATGGTCCATAAATCGGGCGGACTTTTGCTGGTTAATCCGGGAAGCGCCGGACATCCCCGCAGCAGTTTTACATCGACCTATGCCCTCCTTGAGATAGGGAACGGCATGGCGGAAGCGCGAATTATGGAGGTATTATGATATACTTTGACAACAGTGCGACAACAAGGCCATACAAAGAAGTGGTTGACCTGGTGGCCAAACTTTCCTGGGAGGAGTTTGGAAATCCCGCCTCGCTGCATTCATTCGGCATACGGGCCGAAAGAATACTGGAACAATCGAGGAAGCAGCTTGCCGATACAATAAAGGCCGATCCTGAAGAGATTATATTCACTTCAGGGGGGACTGAAGCCATCAATTTTGCCATCAAGGGATCCGCGGAGGCCTTGAAACGCTCCGGAAAACATATCCTTTCCACTCCTATCGAGCATCCGGCGGCCCTGGAATCGCTGAAGGTCCTTGAAAACATGGGTTATGAAGTGGAAATGCTCAGCGTTGACGGAAAGGGATTTATCGATACCGGCGAGCTTAAGAAGAAACTGCGTAAGGATACCATCCTTGTCAACATCATGATGGTGAACAATGAAACGGGCGTGATACAGCCCGTTGAGGAGGCCGGGCACATAATAAAGGCCGGAAATCCGGGCACGGTATTTCATGTTGATGCGGTCCAGGCATACGGAAAGCTTCCCATTGATATGAGAAGGCTGAAGGCCGACATCATGTCCTTCAGCGCCCATAAGATTCATGGGCCGAGGGGAGTGGGCATGATGTACCTGAGGAACGGGACAAAAATACGGCCCATAATGTCGGGAGGCGGCCAGGAAAAGCAGTACCGCTCAGGTACTGTCAATGTGCCGGGCATAGCCGGGTTTGCGTGTGCGGCTGTCAAAAAGGTCGGACAGATGGACCAGGATAACCGGAACATCATAATGGTAAGGGAAAGGCTTATTTCCGAGCTCAAGAAAAGGATGCCCGACAGGATCAGGATCAATTCGCCCGAGGATGGGCTGCCGGGGATACTGAGCGTTTCATTCTCATCGGTGAAATCCGAGGTAATACTCCACGCCCTGGAGCTAAGCGAGATCTATGTATCCAGCGGATCGGCCTGCAGCGCGAAAAAGAACAGCATCAGCCATGTGATAAAGGCCATGAACATCCCTGCTCCCTGGTCTGATGGAACCATAAGGTTCAGCTTCTGCGGGGAGAACACGGAAGATGAAGCTGAAACATGCGCCAAGGTCCTTGAGGATATCATGAATACGTTTACCCTGTAAAGCTGATTTGTATATTATTGTAATAATAAAGGGAAGGTACCGGATATGTCGGAGAAAGTGATTCTTGTACGGTATGAAGAGATATTCCTGAAAAGATCCAACAGGAATATGTTTGAAAACAGGCTCATCAGGAATATCAGGCAGCGCCTGGACAACCTGGGCGATGTCCGGGTAACCTGTTCCCAGAGCAGGATCTACGTCGAGTGCCGCGATGAGGATTTCGACCTGACAGAAGCGGTGGAAAGACTCAAAAAGGTGTTCGGTATTGCATCGGTGAGCATTGTCAGCAGGGTTCCCACCGATTACGAAACCATCAAGGCATCAGCGGTGGGAGTTGTCGCCGACTTGATATCCAGGTATGAATATAAGTCTTTCAAGGTGGAAACCAAGAGGGCCGACAAATCGTTTCCAATGAACTCCCCCCAGATCTCCGCCGATGTGGGCGCCCATATCCTCAAGAATTTCCCGAGCCTGAAGGTGGATGTGAAGAATCCTGATTTCATCCTGTACATTGAAGTCCGGGAATCCACTTATCTTTATTCGGAGATAATACCCGCGGCAAAGGGCCTGCCCACGGGCACCGGGGGACGGGCGACGCTTCTGCTTTCAGGCGGTATCGACAGCCCTGTTGCCGGGTGGATGATAGCCAAACGAGGGGTGGAGGTGGACGCGGTTTACTTCCATAGCCCGCCATATACCAGCGAACGGGCCAGGGAAAAGGTTATAAGGCTGTGCGAGATACTGTCGGAATGGACCATGGGCATGAGGCTCTATGTGGTTCCCTTTACCGAAATCCAGATGGCCATCCATCAGAAATGTCCCCAGGAATACCTGACCATTATCATGAGGCGTTACATGATGAAGATAGCCGAGCAGATCGCCCAGAATGACGGGTCATTGGCCCTCATTACGGGAGAGGCCATCGGACAGGTGGCCAGCCAGACCATGGAAAGCATGCTGGTGACCAATTCGGCTGTCACCCTGCCTGTTTACAGGCCGCTTATAGGCATGGACAAGAACGAGGTGGTAAACATCGCCAAGCATATAGGCACCTATGACACATCCATTCTGCCCTATGAAGACTGCTGCACGCTGTTTGTCGCAAGGCATCCGGCAACGCGTCCATCGCTGGAGAAAACCCTGGATTTCGAGTCTGTGCTTGATGAGGAGCAGATGATAGCCAAAGCAATGGAGCAGGCTGAAACAATCATAATCTAACCGCCATGAGAATGATTAATCCGTTATGCCGCTTCCCGGTGTGGTAAATATGAAAAAGCGGCACCTGAACGCAGCTTCTGCCGCAGGGACCGAAAATCAGCTTATGGAGATGAAGCACTTGAATAAACCGGAACCTGTATACCAGTCAGAAGTAAAATGTCCTGCATGTGAAAAAGACTTTGAAATAACAAAAGTAAGAAGCCGCTCGATCCGGGCATTAAAATACGATACAGATTTCTGCCCCTACTATGAAGGGGAAAATCCCCTCTTTTACGAAGCCGTTGTGTGTCCCCACTGCGGTTTTGCTTCGCACATAACAGACTTGGGTGATCTGAACCGTATTGAAAAGCAGAAAATCCGCGAGTTCATATCAAAAAGATGGAAGCCGCGGAGCTTCAGCGGGCGGAGGACCTGGGACAACGCCCTGGAGGCTTTCAAGCTGGTGCTTTTGAACCTGAATGTGAGGGAGGCTCCCCAGTCCGAGATAGCAAAGATCTGCATCAGGATAGCATGGCTGTACCGCTATGCCGGTGACAGCGAACTGGAACAGTGCTACCTGAACCATGCCCTCAACAGCTACAGACGTGCGTATGAAGAAGAGGACCTCAACGATTCAAGGCTGGACCCGTTCACCATGCTGTTCATCATCGGAGAGCTGTACGCCAGGACCGGCAGGAACGATGAAGCTCTCCAGTGGTTCAGCCGGCTGATCAGAGAGTATTCCGATCCTAAAAACAGGGGGAAAATACCTGTCAGACTGATTGAAACCACACGGGACAGGGTTCAGGAGCTCAGACAGAACGAGAAGATGAAATCGGAGGTCAACTAGACCATGCTGAAGATCGGCAAGCTGTCCAATGACCAACTTGAAAAAATACTGACCAGTTTCTCTGGAAAACAAAGGGATGAGGTACTAACCAGGCCTGTAATCGGTGAAGACTGCGCTGTATTAAACTTTGGCAGGGATTTATGCGTGGTGACAACCGATCCCATCACTGGAGCAGAAAGCGACATAGGAACTCTTGCTGTCCACATTGCCTGCAATGATCTGGCATCCAGTGGAGCCGAGCCTGTAGGCCTGATGGTAACCCTGCTGGTTCCACCATGGACTGAGTTTGAGGAAATAGCCGAAGTGATGAGCCAGCTAAAAAAAGAGGCTGATCTGGTCAAGGCCGATATCATCGGCGGCCATACAGAGGTAACCGATGCCGTAACCCGGATTGTGGTGAGCATTACAGCCCTTGGGAAGGCAAGGGAAAACGCTGTTGTGACAACCTCCGGCGCCCGGCCCGGCGACCATATCATAATTACGAAGTATGCGGCAACTGAAGGCACGGCCATCCTGGCAAACCTGATGGAGGATTTCCTTGAGGATAGAATCGGCAAAGAGGTTATTGATAAAGCCCGTCAACTAATCGGATCCATCAGTGTGCTTAAAGAAGGGCTCATCGCTTCCGAATATGGCGCTACAAGCATGCATGATATAACAGAAGGGGGTGTGCTTGGAGCAGTATGGGAACTGTGCCATGCCTCTGGATGCGGTGCTGTTGTTTACAAAGACAGAATACCCTTATTGGATGAGACAAGAGTTATTTGTGAATGCCTTGGTCTTGACCCGCTAAAGCTCATATCCAGCGGAAGCATGCTGATAACCTGCGAGGATGGGGATGGGCTGGTGAAAAGACTTCAGGAATCGGGCATCCAATCCTGTATTATAGGTAAAATTACGCAGGATAGCGAGTGTTTACTGATTGAGGGGGATATTGCTCTTAAGATCGATGCTCCCGAATCCGATGAATTATATAAGGCCAGGAAACTGCTCAAGGGGGATTGAGTGATGGGTATGTCATTAGCAACCGAACTTCAGGTGTTTGCGGGCATATGCATCTTTATTCTGGGGCTGTGTGTGGGCTCATTCTTGAATGTCTGCATCTACCGCATTCCCCTGGAAAAATCGGTAGTGTCCCCGCCCTCAAGCTGTCCGGAGTGCAATACACGCCTTACCGCAAGAGATTTGATCCCAGTTCTAAGCTACATATCACTCAAGGGCAGGTGCCGGTACTGTAAGGCAGGAATTTCTGCCCGTTATCCTCTCATAGAGCTATTGACAGGCCTTGTTTATTTGGCTGTATATTTAAAATATAGCTTGTCAGTTGAAACGCTGGCACTTTTATATTTATTCTCCATATTGCTGGCGGTGATGTTCATCGATCTCAAACATATGATTATTCCAAATGGCCTGGTTCTGCTGGGTATGGCAGGGGGGGCATTGATAATCGTATATAATTTATTTACACCCTTTTCCCTCTACCAGCCATCCAGATGGTATACACCGCTGATCGGTATGGTTTCGGCATCGGGTATACTGTTCGCGATAGCCCTTGTGGGTTTATTGATCTATGGAAATGACGGTGCCATGGGAATGGGGGATGTAAAGCTTTTTATTCCCATAGGAATGTTCCTGGGCTGGAAGCTGGCCCTGTTATCGCTTTTTATCGCTGTGATGCTGGGCGGCATCACAAGTATTCTGCTTCTCGTCCTTAAGATTGTTAAAAGAAAATCGGCTATTCCGTTTGGTCCATTCATCGTTGTCGGTACTTTTATTGCCGCATTGGCAGGATATGATATTCTTTCATGGTATTTTCTCTAAAAATTGCGTTTAACGGGAAAAAGATGGTAGTATACTAGTATAACGGAAGAATGCACTGGTATTTTGAGTATATTTATGTATAATGAACATGCATACTTCATTTTTACCTGAATAAACAGGAAAATTTTGTATAAAAGGGGATTGGGGATATGGCTGTAAAACAATCAGGCAAAGATTCTGCTTTCAGGCAATTTCTGAGCAAAAACAAGTCCTTGGTTTTCATGCTGCCCTTGTTGCTCGTGCTGGTGGTGGTATTAGTCATAATCTATACGGGCGGAGGCGGCAAAAAGCCTGCCGCTTCAACTTCGACTCCTCAGCCTGCGGGCAGCACCGCGTCCTCCGGTGGCTCCGTGCCTTCATCCATTGAAGGCCAGGCGCAGGTAGAGGTTCTGCCGATTCTTGAGAGAATCTCTTCCGGAGAGGACGACAGCGTGGTTGCATCTCAGGATCCCTTCCAAAAGCCCATGAAACTGACGGGTATTTTTATGTACGCCGATGATGATCGCAGCATGGCCATCATTGAGTATGGCGGTGTTTCCTATATCGTCAGAAAAAACGATGTGATAGGGGAATCCCCCTGGTCTGTTGCCGAAATCTATGAAAACAGCGTCATGTTGGCTTCTGAAGATAAGAATATACTCTTGGAACTTAATTAAGAATCTGCTGGTTCATGAGGGAGGATCAGAAATGAACAAGGTTACAAGATTATCATGTGTCCTTATACTCTCCATCATTCTGCTTGCCGGATCTGTTTTCGCCATTCCCGTCAATGCCGAAACCGTGAATCCTGAGACCGACACTGTAACCATATCGATATCGAATGCGGACATCAGGGATATAATATCGGCCATTGCCTTCGATTCCGGGTATAACATAATTTTTATCGGTGAACCGGTAGTTGTCAGGGAATTCAAGGTAAGCAACATGAATTCTGAAGAAGCGCTGTCAATGCTGCTGCGTATGGCCGGTATGGAGTATATAAAGGATGGCAATACCTTGATAGTTGGCGATAAAGCAGTACTGGCCGAATCATTCTTCGACAGCATGGTGCTGACAAAGTTCTCTTTAAAGTATATTGATGCGAAAACCATATCTTCCCAGATAGATGCTCTTGGCATACCGGTGCAGAAAATCACACTGGATTCCAACCCTTATGCCATATGGATCCAGGGTCTGCCCCGTGAGCTTGGGAAATGCAGGGAACTCATAACCATGCTGGACAGGGTTGAGAACATATCACAGGAAGGCGGCATTTCACCAGCCAGGCTCGTTGCCATTAACCTTACATATATCACTGCCAATCAGATGAATACCATCCTGAGAGGCGTTGGCCTTCCCACCGGCCTGGTGCTTGACTCCAACCCGAAAACACTGTATGTATTTGCAACTGAAAGCCAGATTGCACAGATCCAGGAGTTGAAATCCAAGCTGGATATTTCCGCGAACCAGCAGGGATCAGGTTTCGTCGTCTCCATGAAAAAGCTTACATATGTAAGGGCCAATGAGATTGTTCCAATCATTTACCAGTTCGGACTTGGGGTAGACGTTATCACCTTCGACAGGAGTGCCATGGCTGTCTGGCTGAAGGGTGACGAAGAAGCGGTCAAACAGGTATCTGCCCTTATCGATCAGATCGACATCAAGCAGAATATCGACAATGGCCGTTTCATCATCAAGAAATTAAAGAATATCACAGCCCTTGAGGCCGATTACAGGTTGAGCCTTTTAGGGATACCCGAGATCCAGACCTATACATTCAGCTATCCCCAGTTTTCAAAGAGCATACTGGTGGTATGTCCCGAGGATTACAAGATCTATGTCACCGATCATTTAAACCAGATGGATGTTATGGCGGACAAGATCAAGGTTCCCATAGACTTTGCTACCGGTCCTTCCGGGACATACAGGCTGGAACAGCGGCGTGAACTGCTGTCGGAACTTACCGGAATCGCCAAGGAAAGCTTTACTATATCCAAGAATGTAGCGCGAGACGATGATCAGTATTATCTTCTGATTCTTGAAGAAACACCCGAGAAGATAAAGATGGCTGAAGACATGATCAAAAAGATTGACAGTCCTCTCAGCAATAATTATGAGCCGGGATACTAAGCGTGAAGCAATCAAAACATGAACGTTGGGCTGTGGTGAGAAAATGATGAGATTTACAGAAGTATCTTCCTCCTATGAACTTACCATTGATGATTTGCTTAAGATGACCGTGGATCGCAAGGGATCGGACCTGCACCTGGCAGTGGGTATGGCTCCGTGCATCCGTATAAATGGCGACCTGGTGCCGGTGGATGCACCTCCCCTGAAGGCGCCGGACGTGGAGTACATGATTTTGTCCATCATACAGGATTACCAGAAAGAGAAGCTGGAAAATGATATGGAACTGGATTTTTCCTATGCAGTTCCCGGATACGCGCGATTCAGAGGGAATGTGATGTTTCAGCGGGGAACCCTGGCCGCGGTATTCAGGGCAGTTCCCTTTGTCATACCGGATTTTGAAAAGCTCGGGCTGCCACAGGATATCAAAAGGCTCTGTGACCTGCCAAGGGGACTGATACTTGTAACCGGCCCAACGGGAAGCGGAAAGTCCACAACCCTGGCCGCCATGATCGATATGATCAACAGTACCAGGCCAAACAACATTGTCACGATTGAGGATCCGATTGAATTCCTGCACAAGCACAAGAAGTCCTCAGTAAGGCAGCGGGAAGTGGGTACCGACACACATTCGTTTGCCACGGCCCTCCGCCATGTTCTGAGGCATGACCCGGATATCATAATGATCGGAGAGATGAGGGACCGGGAAAGCATCAGTATTGCACTGACTGCCGCTGAAACAGGTCATCTGGTGCTGTCAACCCTTCATACCCAGACAGCTCCGCTGACCATTACCCGCATAATCGATTCATTCAGTGAGGACACCCGGCTGCAGATAAGACAGCAGCTGGCCAATACCCTGCGAGCGGTCATATCACAGCAGCTGGTTCCTACCATTGATGGTAAGGGAAGAGTGGTTGCCGTTGAATACATGGTGGATACTCCTGCTGTCAGGAGCATGATACGCGAGGGCAAGGAGCATCAGATCTATTCTGCCATACAGACCGGGCAGAAAGACGGCATGCAGACCATGGACCAGGCCCTGATCAAGCTGTATAAGGCAGGAAAGATATCGAGGGAATCTGTTCTTGAATTCTGCGTGGACCAGACCGAAGTCGAGAGACTTATGAAGAATACTTTTTTTGATGGCTGACGCTATCGGGAGGATGTAAAATGCCTACATTCAACTATGAATGCATGAACAAGCAGGGACAGGTAGTAAGAGGGGCTATAAGCTCGGATACACTGTCGGCGGCCGTTGATAAGCTCAGGTCATCGGGCCTGGCGGTGCTTGACATAAAGGAGCAAAGGGAGAAAGCGAAAAGCAGTTTTCTGTCCAATGAAAAGAATGTCAAGCTGGCGGATATCACTCTCTTCAGCAGGCAGCTTGCCTCCATGCTGGGCGCAGGCATTCCTGTCACCAGGGCTATAAGTACCCTGAGCAGGCAGAGTGAGAACCCTACTTTGAAAAACGCCCTTGAAGACATCGCGCGCAATATCGAGGGTGGTATGAGCCTTACCGATGCATTCAGCGCATATCCCAAGATTTTTCCCAAGATATATGTATCGATGCTGAGGGCCGGTGAGGTTGGAGGCAAACTGGAGAATACACTCCTTCGCCTCTCAGACCAGCTTCAGAAGGAGAAACAACTGAAGGACAACATTAAATCGGCAACGTCGTACCCCAAGATGATCGGTATTTTTACTGTTGTCGTTTTTGTCGCCATGCTGGTTTTCATGGTTCCGGTATTCAAGGGGTTTATACCGGCAACGGCAACCATACCGGGGATAACCAAGGTCATTTTCTCAATATCCGAATCGATCAGGAGCAAATGGTATATCTGGCTTGGGGTAACAGCCATTATAGCAGCCGGCATAGTCATGTTTTTCAAGAGCAAGGCAGGACATGACTTATGGGAAAGGGTCAAGCTCAGAATACCTGTTTTTGGTCCCATAATACTCAAATCGGTTGTAGCCAAGTTTACAAGAACCCTCGCCACACTGCTTGATGGCGGCATACCGGTTGTTCAGGCCCTTGAAAGTGCCGGTCCCACGTCGGGAAGCGATGTATTGGCTGAAATCGTACATCTGGCCACAGAAAGGATTGAAGAGGGAAAAACCATTGCGTCCACCCTGGCAGAGAGTGATATATTCCCGCCCATGGTAACCCAAATGATCGCAGTAGGAGAAGAATCGGGTACTCTGCCGGCACTGTTGGACAAGGTTGCAGAGTTCTATGAAGAAGAGGTGGATGTCAGCACAAAAGGCCTGCAGGCCATGATACAGCCCATATTGCTCATCTTTATAGGTATTGTTGTCGGCGGCATGCTCATTGCGCTGTATTTGCCGATGTTTACGGCTGTAACCAGCAGCGGAGGATGATAAATGGAAGCTCGTAATTATATAGACTACACGATGATTGAGACGGAAGTAAAAGCTTACATAAGTAAACCCACTGAGGAGTCAATGGCACGGATCCTTCATTATTCGACGCCCCTTATCAGGTATTTCGCATCCCGATTATCGGGCGGAAACTATAGCGAGGATCTGGTTCAGTGCGGATATGAAGGGGTTATCAAGGCATTAAGCAGCTTTGACCCGGACAGGAATGTCAATTTCGCGACCTATGCGGGCCATTGGATCCTTGGGGAGATCAGGCATTATATCAGGAGGGAGGCCCGCTATTACAGGCCGCGGTTCATCGAGGAACTGCGGCAGAAGGCTGAAAAACTGATAGAGGATTATTATATGGAGAAGGGCGAAATACCTTCACAGGATCAGCTTTCGGAAGCGCTGAACATAAGTAAAAATGGACTTTCAGAGGTTATGCGCGCGGGCCTTGTTTCCATGGATCAACTGGATTTAGGCAAGATCAGCAGTACGCACTATGAAAGCTTCAAGCTTCCAATTGAAGATCGGATTCTGCTGTATTCGGCCATCAAGAGTCTTTCAGATATAAAGCAGAAGGTGATCTATTACCTATTCTACAGGGACTACACACAGCAGCAAACGGCAGAATGCCTCGGCTTGAATCAAAGAATGGTTTCAAGATTATTGAAAAGCAGCATCAGCGATCTGAAAGCAATCATGGCTGCTGAATAAACTGATTGGGGTTGAGACTATGGGATTGTTGTCAAAAAGCATTGTGGGTCTGGAGATGGACTCCTGCGAAATACGGGCGGTGGAACTTAAGGGTACAGTTAAAAAACCTGAAATTATTGCATGGGGAAAAATTCCCCTGCCGGCTGGATGTGTAAAGGATGGACGAGCAGCCAACCCGATCCAGCTCGCCGACTATCTTAAAAGGCTTTGGGAAAGCTCACGCTTCAAATCGAAGGATGTCATACTGGGAATAAACAACCAGGATGTCATAATCCGTTTTGCTTCCTTCCCAAAGGTCCCTGAAGACAAGGTGCGCAATATGATCATGTTCCAGGCGCAGGATTTCATTCCGGTTCCCCTGGAAGATCTGCAGGTTGACTTTGTTGTTGTTGGTGAAAAAAAGACCGAAGAGGGCGAATTCCTCAATGTTATCCTTGTAGGCGCCAGGAAAAGGATGCTTCAGGATTATGTCGAAGCATTAACAAGTGCCAGGCTGACTGTCCAGGAGATAGATTCGGGCATGATGGCTGTAGGACGTTCAGCGTTGGTATCAGTCAATAGAAATGCTTATGCTGTGGTAGGATATAACCATGACATTGCCAATATCATGATATTCAACAAGGGCACTCTTGCCATGGCCCGTTCGATTCCGTTTTCCCAGTCTTCCCTTTGGAACGGCAGGAGGAGTGATCCGGACAATATGCAAAATGGGGCTGTCATAGCCGAGATCCTCATTGGGGAACTGAGATCATCCATCGGTTATTATCGAATGCAAGGCCAGGATGATATTGAAGGCATTTACCTGATTGGAATACCTCATATAAAAGATATTATTGACAGGTTCAGGGAAGCGGGTTATGAAGTCAGTATTCTTCAGCCTTACTCCGACATTCCCGTAAAAGGCAAGGAAAGTACTCCCCTGTCGTTTAAGGCCGCAGATTATGCAGCCGCCATTAGCCTCGGGCTTAGAGGATTGGAGGGATAAAATGTATAGAATAAACCTTCTGCCAGTGGAATACAGGAACTACCAGCTCGCGATAAAACGCAGCAACAGGATACTTTTTGTCCTGCTCATCGTTGTGTCGGCATTGGCGGTGGTTCTGGCCACTTCGATTGCCATATCGTCAATCTATGCCAGGCAACTGGATACGATTAAAGAAAGCAACGAAAGCATTAAGAAACAGATTAACGAACTTAACACAATTAAGGAACTGCAATCGCAGGTTACCCGGATGGTTGCCGACATCAATCAGGCAGCAGGTCTGAGTCCTGATTGGGGGAACCTGATAGCGGATATATGCAATGCCATTCCGCCTACTGTCGAGTTGGAATCCATAGCAGCGGGCTATACAGGCGAAAAGGATTCCATAACAATCAAGGGGAACGCCGACGTGCTGAAGGACTTCACCGCAATGCTTGAGTACATATCCAAGATTGACGGGCTTGGAGAAGTTCATTTCAAGTATAGCGGCGATCAGGCGAAACCTGGTTCATTATCCTTCCAGGTTGACATTCAGAAGCTGCCTGCCGAACCCTATGGACTGAATCTGGGAGGTGCGAAATAAATGAAAATGGGCAATAAGATCGTCCCTTTTCTGATTCTTGCCGCTGTTATCGCTTTACTGCTGCTGGTATTCTCAGTTACCACAATTATGGGTATAAGCAGCATGAATCTTGCCATAAAGCAGGAGGAAGAGGCTTACCAGGCCAACACAAAGACTTTGAATGAACTGCGGCAGCTTGCCGAATATGAGGATGAGTTCAGGCATTCCATAACTGTTATGGAGCGATTGATTCCTGAACAGGTTAAGGATTCCGATGTCCTCAACCAGATTAATTCCTTATGCAAAACCATCGGTGTGGATCTCATCGAAGTTGGTTTTGGTGACAGGGCAGTAATCAGCAGTGTAAATGTTTTGCCGCTTAAGCTGAAAATGAGATGCAGCTTTTTCCCATGCATGGAATTGATTGAAGCGATGACCTCAGGGGAACAGCTTATGAGGATTGATGAGATGAATATCACAAGGAACAGCGAGACAAGCGGTTACCTGAGTGTAGATATGTCGGTAAGGATGTTTTACAAATAAGAAACACTGACAGTATTCATACATGAGTTGCATGAAAAGGATGAAAGAGAATGGTTATGGGTACGGAAGTGGGTTATCTCGGCGAACAACTGATAAGGATGGGTATTGTCACTGAGGATCAGGTTAAAAAAGCTCTTGATCTCCAGGCGAAAAACAGGGCGAAGGGCATAAAGATCTTGCTTGGACAGGCATTGACCCAGCTTGGATTTTGCCGTGAAGACGACATCGCCAGGGCAATGGCAAAAAAATGGAGCCTGGATTTCCTGTCCATCAATAATGAGGGCATCGATATGTCGGCTGCCAACCTGATCACGCCTGAGGTGGCCATGAAATACAAGCTGCTGCCCATCAGGTTCAAGGACGGAAAACTGCAGGTTGCCATGAGCAACCCCAACGACATCATAGCTATTGATGATATTGAACTCATGACAGGCTACGAAGTTCAGCCGGTAGTTGTGGTGGACAGGGAGCTCAATGCCGCGCTGCAGCAGTTCTACAACATGAGCAAGGGCATAGTGCAGCAGGACGACTTTGAGGAAGAGGAAGGAGAGATAAATACCCTTGAAGACGATGAAATAGATGAAAAACCGGCTGTTCAGTTGGTCAACCAGGTATTGAACCAGGCTGTAAGAACGAATGCGAGCGACGTTCACATAGATCCGCAGGAAAAATATACGAGGGTGCGTTTCAGAATCGATGGTGTGCTCCACGAAATAACCCAGCAGCCACTGAAAATGCATCCCACAATAGCTTCCCGCATTAAGGTAATGGGAGGCATGGATATCGCCGAGCGCAGAATCCCGCAGGATGGGAGGATTACCGTAAGGATTGAGGATAAAACCGTTGACATACGTGTCGCCACACTGCCATCTGCCCATGGCGAGAAGATCACGCTGAGGCTCCTGGACAGGAGCAGCAAGATACTGACCATGGAGCAGCTCGGATTTCCCGAGGGTCATCTGAAGTATTACGAGCAGGCTATCAGGCTCCCATACGGATTCATCCTGATTACCGGGCCGACAGGAAGCGGTAAGAGTACAACCCTTTATGCCACCCTGGCCAGCATAAATTCCCCTGAAAAGAACATCATCACCCTGGAAGACCCCATTGAGCGGCGTATGGAAGGCATAAACCAGATCCAGATGAATGTCCGCGCCGGAATGACCTTTGCCTCCGGCCTGAGGTCGATACTGAGAAGCGATCCCGACATCATCATGGTGGGAGAAATCCGCGATATGGAAACCGCGAAGATTGCAGTGGAGTCTGCATTAACCGGGCACCTGGTTTTCTCGACGCTGCATACCAATGATGCGCCCGGCGCCGTCACCAGGCTGGGAGAGATGGGGGTAGAGCCATTCCTTACGGCTTCATCACTCGTGGGAGTGGTTGCCCAAAGGCTGTGCCGAGTGCTTTGCCCTGTATGCAAGAAGGCGTATACCCTTACGCGGCAGGAACTGATAAGCTCTGTACCCGATTTTCCGCTGGATCCCTCGGAAGAAGAGATAACGCTCTACAAGCCTGTAGGCTGCATGTCCTGCAACAGAACGGGCTTCAAGGGAAGAATAGGGGTCTACGAGTTTTTAAGAGTCACCGATACCATCCAGAAGCTCATATTACAAAGGGCTTCGACCAACGAGATCAGGAATGCGGCTTTGGCTGAAGGGATGAATACGCTGAGACAGGACGGGCTTATAAAGGTTAAAAAGGGCATAACATCCATGGAAGAGCTATTGAGAGTGGTAGTATAAACAGGGAACCTTAACGGTGGTGCTGGTATATGAAGAGATTTGTCACGAGCAGAAAAGGTCTGGCCATGCCATTGGCCGTCATGTTGATATTTGTTGTTGCCCTTCTGGGAACAGCTCTCTATGCTTATGCAACCACTGACTTTCTGCATTTTACATATAACAGGGACAAAAAAAAGGCCGAGTACCTGGCCAGAACCGGTGTGGAAGTAACCATAAAGGCCTGGGAAGCGGTTACCTTCAATACCAATGTTCCTCGAGAAACCCTGCCGGTTTATATGATGAAGGACGGGACCTTTGTGACGCCTGATGAAGGTGAAGACCCACCGGATGACTATGCGGGCTACTATACGGTGACGGTAAACCCCAATGATACAAAGGACTACCAGGGCAAGGAAATCAGAGTTGTAACTTTTGATGCAACAGCTGTGGTGGGAAAGGCAACCGCAACGGCAAGCGCATATACGGTTTTGTCCCTGGATGCCTATGCGCAGGGCTGGTACACCAGCGGAGGTACGCCTGTTGAAACCGGGATGACGGAAATGGATTCCAAGGTTGTTCACAGCAGCTATTGGTGGAGCACTGAATCTCCGATCAAGGGTCATGCTTTCCCGGGAAGTATAAGGTTTGTGCAGCCCAATCCTTCAAACCCTGTAACCTTTACCCTGAATCCCAACCAAAAGATTGCCTATGCAGGCAAATCGATTTATTTTGACATGCCGATATCCCTCAGGAACGGAACAAGAACCAAAAATGTTCTTGTACTGAGCGGTGGTGACATCGTTATAAACGGGGATGTTGAGCTATATGCCTACTATGGGCTTTTGGGCTCGGGTGTGGGCACTCTGGTATTATCGGTCCTTGAGGATTATGAACACGATGACCCCTCAACCACTCTCGATAACCAGGATGGTATTCAATGCGGAAAGGTCTATTTTAATGGTGATGTATATATTACCGTGACGAACTTTTTCTCGTCCAGCCGTACAAAGATTTTCTCCAGGGGCGATGTTTATTACTTTATGAACGCAAGCAACGTCGACAATGGCGTGGACCTGGTTAAATACTACATCGATAACAATGGTACAGGCAGCTTTATATCCAATATTATATCAAGCCTGTATCCGCAGGCACAGGGGAAATACGATAAAAGCTGCATGCGCAGGATTGATCCGGTTCTTAATAATAAAGATCTGCCTGAGCACCTGATTCCTCCTCATCCGGATGAGGAGGGCACGGTAATATGGCAATAGACAGGGGGGAGTTGGCTATGAAAAACCAAAAGGGCTTTACATTGGCTGAGATACTGGTTGCTCTCGTCATCATTGCCATTCTAATTTTTTCCTTTACCCCGCTGACGGTATTCAGTTTCAAGCAGATCTATGAAACCGGCCGTGCCCAAAGTGCCCTGTATGAGCAAAAAGGCAAGGTGGAAGAAACCCTGGCCTCAAGGAACGCAAACACCGGCTTGCCCCAGGTTACCATTGAAACGGTTTTCAGGGAGACCACCCACAATGGTCATACCATCCCGGAGGTCGGGCCTGTTCCGGTTGTCGGTTCGTGGGTCAGTGATTCGGGCAGCCAGAGCAATTTCCAGGTAGCTACAGTATATACGGCTATTGGCGCTGGTGACAACCATGCCAGAATCAGGCTGGCTCCCGATTCAGTCAGTGAAGATGATAATCTTTCGGGGAAAATCATAAACGTCTACTCGGAGTTCCTGATATTTGATTCCTCGACCCAGTTCAAGCTAAAGGACAATACCGGCGCAATAGTATCCAGTGTGACGTTTACCTATAAAGACAGCACGACCTTCGAACTAAAACTGAGTAGTGGCATTACCGCCCAAAAATCACCCTATATCGTGGAGATGGACGGCACAGGATATTCGGCCAAGCTGTATGTAGCTCCGCCCAACATCATAGCGGTATGCTCCGATGGATGGTATTACACTTCGAAGGGTTTCGAGTTCGACGAGGATGGGAACCCGCGTGTAGTATTTAAAAAATCAGCCAGCAAAATAGCAAATAATATAAACGATATCATGTGGCACGAACAGACAGGAAAGTATATCGCAGTCGGGAACAGCGGTGTATACCGTACACTGTCCGGAGGAACGTCATGGAACAGCCTTGATATTGGCGAAAAAGCTTTTATTGATGAGTATTTACTTGTCTATGCGGTTAAGAGTGGTGTTCCCAATATCGCTGCCATTGGTACTGATTTTAGCGGCTTGCCGGTCATCGGTGGATTATTCGATTATATGGAAAGAATACTGATTGGCTGGTCAAGGACGCCCAACGGTTTTTTAGCCCTGCGGGATAACAATAGTTACTCCTATCTCAAGTATGATAAGGAATATACTGCGGTTAACGATATCCAGACTGTCCAGGACAACAATGGCCTCATAACCCTGGCCGTAGGGAAAGTCTCGACCAACCAGGGCTTTGTGATGGCCAGGAAGGCAGGGGTGAGCAATAACAATTGGTTTGAAACCACATCAAGCACATTAAACGCTGAAATAACCTCTGTTGCCGGAGGCGTTGATGTGGACGGCAAGGGGACGTCTGATACCGCTGACGATACCGCGAGCCCCATTTTTGTCATTACAACACGCAATGGCAAGGTTTATTACACAAATACAATAACCAGCAGCACTAACTGGCAGCAGATGACATTGCCATCAGGCAGTCCCTCAGCTCTGACATCGGTAGTCTGTGGTGGTGACAGGTTTGTAGCCGTGGGAAATTCCAATTATGCCCTTGTCAGGAGAAACGGTCCCAACGCGAACAAATCATGGACAAGGCATACCATATGTTCCGGAAACCCCACTTTCAACGAGGTGATTTACATCAATGACAGGTTCTATGCTGTTGGTTCCAGTGGCATTTACTATTCAACCGATGGCGAAAGCTGGACTCAAGCCGTATTGGACGGAGGACAACCAACATCGGCATTTACAGCGATCGCCGGGAGGAATTAAGCATGGTGCGGAGAATTCGGCAAATAGCGAATAAAGGTTTCACAGCCGTGGAATTGATCATAGCCCTGGCATTGTTGGGTATTATACTAACCTTGGGATATAACCTTTTTTATCAGGTTGATAAATCGTTCCGTGAAGGAGAAAAGCAATGGATTGCACAGAAAGAAGCACAGAAGATCGCCGATTGGCTGGACAACAGCATGAAAAACGCCTATACGGTTCTGATATATAGCAATTCAGCATATTATGCGGACACTTCGTTTTCGGAAGACGACGAGTATGTTTACATATATGAGACTGACGACCACAGGATCTATTTCAGAAACAGCGGAGAAGAACAGGCGCAGCTGCTTGCCGACATACCTGCCGCACTGGAGTTCAGGATTGAAACGGCTGATCCTTCAACGCCGAAGAAGCAGCTTGAGTACGATGTTACAATACTGGATGATGATGGCAGCACCAGTCTTTACAATATGTCTTCAAACATCCATTTTGCAAACATGCTGCGATCAGCGGGCGTCAATCTGTTGGGAGACGGAAAGGCGGATGGTACCACAACCAGGGGCAATATGATAAAAATGCTGAATAACACCGGGGACTTAAACAGCATAGTGGTCAATACCAGTTCATTCTGCTTCATAGCCACGGCAGCCTATGGCGCTCCTGACAGCACGCCTGTGAGCATACTCAGGCAGTTCAGGGATAAGTGCCTGCTTACCAACAAGGCCGGGCAGGCGTTTGTAGAGTTCTATTATACCCATTCGCCCGCCATAGCATCCTTCATCCAGGACAAGCCGGTGCTGAGGGTGGCCGTATGCATCCTGCTCATGCCTCTGGTTCTGGCAGCATATTTGCTTATCGTGCCTGGAGCGGTATGGCTGATGCTTTATGGCGTGGCAATCGCTTTCATCCTATATCTTTATAAACGATACATGGTTGGAAAAGGCCTTTCTCCATTGGTTCAGCACAGGCTGCCGCAGGACACAGGGAGGTCATGAAGAAAGCTGCTTTCTGATGAAGTCGGGGTCTACCGCATAGGAAACGGCATCCTCTACGGAGATGTCTCCTTTCTTGGCGAGTTCCAGCAATGAGGAATCCATGGATTTCATGTGCTGCTTTCCGCTGGTCTGTATGGCATTGGCGATCTGATGGATTTTGTTCTCCCTGATCATATTGCTGATAGCCGGGGTAGTGATCATTACCTCCGTTGCTGCCACACGACCTGATCCATCCGCCTTTTGGATCAACTGTTGGGAGATAACCCCTCGCAGGACCAAAGAAAGCTGGGTCCTGATCTGGTGTTGCTGATACGGAGGAAAGACATCGATAATCCGGTCAATGGTTTTGGAAGCTCCTATGGTATGAAGGGTGGACAATACCAGGTGCCCGGTTTCGGCAGCGGTCAGGGCGATGGAGATGCTGTCCAGATCACGCATTTCACCAATAAGGATCACATCGGGATCCTGCCTTAGAACAGCCCTCAGGGCGCTTGAATAGCTTTCGGCATCCTTACCGATCTCTCTTTGATTTACGATGCTCTTTTTATGCTGGTGAACGTATTCGATGGGGTCCTCCAGGGTGACGATATGGCAGTCACGATTTGAGTTGATCCAATCCACCATGGCAGCCAGGGTGGTTGTTTTGCCTGTACCCGTGGGACCTGTTACCAGGATCAGACCACGATGAAGCATGCACAAATCTTTCAGCACGGAAGGGAGCCCCAGTTCTTCGAAACTTTGTATGTTGGTACTCAGCAATCTGAAGGCCAGGCAATAGCAGTTCCTTTGCCTGAAGACATTGAGGCGGCATCGATGGAAATCATGGTGTGAAAAGGCGATGTCGATATCACCGGTTTTTTTGAGATATTCCATTTGCGTATCATTGAGCAGTTCACGGACAAGGGCCTCGGTGTCCTCAGGTGTTACGGCATCATATTTAAGGGGAACAAGATGCCCGTTAACCCTGCAGATCGGCGGAAGCCCGACAGAAATATGGAGATCTGAGCCGTTCCTTTCAACTGTATCTTCAATGATCCGGCATATTGTTTTTCTATTCAGTTTCATACCTGATTTCCTTTGCTGATTAGTGTTTAGCGTGTTCTATTATAGCAGATTTATGTAATAAATGATATTTGTTTATTATAGACACAACTTCTTAATAATAGAAATTTAAAAAATATGGCCGCTTTTTCGAAAAAAAATCATATTTAGTGTCTAAACTTTGAAATTGGTGGTATAAACATGGTAGAAAACAACAGGAAGTATCAGGTTCGGATCCTGTTGGGCTAATGTTGATTTATTACAGGAGGGTCAGTTTATGTTGAAAATGTTCATGAAGAACAACAAAGGCTTCACCCTGGTCGAGCTCATGGTAGTTGTGGTCATCCTGGGTATCCTGGTAGCAATTGCGGTACCGGTGTATAATTCTGTTACTGGTACTGCAGAAGCAAATGCCTGCAAGGCCAATCAAAGGACCATTGAAAGCGCAATAATGCAATGGTATGCTGATGGAAGTAACTCCGGTGATCCAGATATGAGTGCTCTTGTAGGTAAATATCTGGTTGAAGAACCCAAGTGTAGGGGCAAATCCTATGATATTAATGGAACTAATCCAGTGACATGTCCCAATGATGATCCTGACCATTCAAGAAACAGCAGTGGATCTACAGAAGAATAATTTATTGGATAGTTGAGTATACAGGCCAGCTTAAGCTGGCTTGTTTCCTATCAGGACAAGTTATGGAATGCATATGCATTCACTATGATAATTCTGGTGTATGGAGAGAATGATGAAAGGAAGAAACCGTAAGCAGATCAACCAGGGCTTCACCTTAGTCGAACTCATGATTGCGGTTTTGATATTGGGGATTCTTATTGGAATAGCGGTTCCCCTGTTCAATAAGTCTAACGATTTCACCAGTGAAACAGCATGCTTTGCAAATCAGAAGACAATCAACCAGGCCTCTTTGAGGTGGAGAATGGAAAATGGTACTTCAGATCAGGCTTATCCGCCTGATGTCCGGCAGTTGGCTGAAGATGGGTATATTTTGGAGGTTCCTTCATGCGGGGGGTATGCCTTTACAGAAATAGATCCCGTTACCGGACTGACCTCATGCCCCGATGGCGGAAAGCATGTGTTGAGCAGATGAAAAAGACTTTATGAAAAGACAGGCCAGCCTGTCTTTTTTAATGCGTTTACCCGGTGGTGGCTGGAAGCAATGGCTTGCGGCATAAAAACCAGGTTTACAAAATAAACTATCAATGATACCATAACAAATGTTAAAAAGTCTTTAAGATACGGTGTTGGAGGGTATGGATGTCCAAATATCTCGTCATTGTGGAGTCGCCAGCCAAGGCAAAAACCATAAAAAAATATCTGGGTAACGATTATAAGGTTACCGCTTCCATGGGACATATCAGGGATCTGCCTCAGAGTCATCTGGGGGTGGATGTGAAGAACGATTTTGAGCCCATGTACATTGTCATGACCGGAAAGAGCAAGCTCATCAAGAGCCTGAAAGAGGACGCATCCAAGGCCGAGCGGATATATCTTGCCACTGACCCTGATCGTGAAGGGGAGGCCATTTCCTGGCATCTTGCCCATATCCTCAAGGTGGACGGATCCACTCCATGCCGCATCACTTTCAACGAGATAACAAAAAACGCCATCGCCAATGCCGTCAAGGAACCGAAGCCCCTGAACATGAACCTGGTGGATGCCCAGCAGGCAAGAAGGGTTCTGGACAGGATTGTGGGCTATGAGATAAGCCCCGTGCTGTGGAAGAAGGTTAAGAAAGGGCTTAGCGCGGGCCGTGTCCAGTCAGTTGCCATGCGCATCATATGTGACCGGGAACAGGAGATCGAGGATTTCGTACCCGAGGAGTACTGGAGCATAGAAGCCCGGTTTGCCCGTGATGACGGTACCCGGTTCTCCGCACGCTTCTACGGCACAAACGGGAAGAAGCTTGAGATAAAGTCGAAGGAAGAATCCGATGCCATAACGTCGCTGATGAAGACAGCGTCCTGGCATGTATCCGGAGTTAAGAAAGGTACAAAGAGGAGGTCTCCTGCGCCGCCTTTCATCACCAGCACCATGCAGCAGGAGGCATCCAGAAAGCTGGGATTCAGCGCCCATAAGACCATGACCGTAGCACAGCAGCTCTACGAAGGCGTTGAACTGGGCAGCGAGGGATCAGTCGGTTTGATTACATACATGAGAACCGACTCAGTCAGGCTGTCTGATGACGCCATAAAACAGGCGCGAGCCTATATACAGGAAAGGTTCGGGAAAGACTATCTTCCCGGAAAGCCCAGGGTCTACAAAACAAAGTCCGCAGCCCAGGACGCCCATGAGGCCATACGCCCCACATATGCGGAAAAGGATCCGGAATCATTGAAGGGCATGCTGACAACCGACCAGTACAGGCTCTACAAGCTTATATGGGACAGGTTTATAGCCTGCCAGATGGAGAATGCCGTCTTTGATACCATTTCGGTCGAGATTGATGGGATCAAGGGGGATCCTTTGAGATACGGGAATAATCACGATGTATTAAACTTCAGGGCCAGCGGTTCAAGGCTCATATTCCCCGGTTTCATAGCACTCTACGTGGAAGGCAGGGACGATGAGGAAGAGGAAGAATCCCAGCAGTTGCCGTCACTTGAGGAGGGCGAGGCGTTAAGCCTTGAAGAGGTTAAGCCGGAGCAGCACTTCACAGAGCCTCCGCCGAGATATACCGAAGCCACGCTGGTCAAGACCCTTGAAGAGAAGGGGATAGGACGTCCCAGCACATATGCGCCCACCATCAGCACCATAGTAAGCCGCGGCTACGTGGAGAGGAACAAGAAACAGCTTGTGCCCACCGAGCTTGGCAAAATGGTTAACAGGATAATGGTGGAGAACTTCCCTGATATAGTCAACGTGAACTTTACCGCCGATATGGAAAGCAGGCTGGACAGCGTGGAAGAAGGCAGGGTTTCCTGGAAGGAGATCCTGAGGGAATTCTATCCGGGCTTCATGGAAACCATCAAAAAGGCCGAACAGGTCATTGAAAAGGTGGAGATGCCCGTAGAAAAGTCCGATGTGATCTGCGAGAAATGCGGCAGGACAATGGTTATCAGGACCGGAAGGTTCGGGAAATTCCTGGCCTGCCCGGGGTATCCTGCCTGCAGGAACGCCAAGCCGCTTTATGAGGAAGCCGGCGTCAAGTGTCCGAAATGCGGCGGAAAAGCCATAGTCCTCAGGACAAAGACGGGAAGGAAATACCTGGGATGCGAGAACTATCCCAAGTGCGATTTCCTGTCCTGGGACATGCCTTCGGACAAAACCTGCCCCAAGTGCGGCAGTTTCATGACGCAAAAGACCAGCGGGAATACGCAGGTCCTCAAATGCGCCAACCCTGAGTGCGGCCATACGGAGGAACATGCGAAGGAAAGAAAAAAGAAAAGCACCTGACAACTCATTATTGTCATTGCAGGTGCTTTGTCACTTCTTTATTCGTAATGACACTATAGATCCTTATTATGGTTCTTCATGCCGGTAGTCCTTTACCAGGCTCATGGTCCTGTCATAGGACTGGTAGGCTTCGCTAAGAACATCATCACTGTATTCATTGTCCTGGTAGAAGTCCTTGTAGGGAACAGGAATGATCCTGAACCTGTAAATACCGTTCTCGTTATAGCGCCAAAGCCATGTCGGGATATGGGTTACTTCCTTTATGATCGTTTTTCCGGTCTCCGAGTTCTTTTCAAAAACTACCTTGACCAGCATGCTGTCCTCGGCGCGTTCCTTGTTGGTGAGCGGATAGCCCGAAGCGCCGCGTCTCTGGTTGGATACAAAATTACCCATGGAGTAGATGACATATTTCTGCTCGCCGTTGTGCTCGATCATCTCGCTGGGTTCCACCACATGGGGATGGGAGCCCAGGATCACATCGGCGCCCCAGCTTATCATATCCCTTGCCAGCTGCTTCTGCTCCTCGGTGGGCTGCTGCCGGTATTCCACACCCCAGTGCATGCAAACCACCGAGACGTCCACATTTTCCTCCATATCGGCCAGTTCTTTCTGAATCCTTTCCCGGTCGATAAGGGCAAGATGCTTATATCGCTGCTCCTCGGTCAGGGCCAGTTCGTTCATATTGCAACTGTAGGTATAGGCCATGATGCCGATTCTTATACCATTGACCTCTTTTACCAGGTACCGCTGTTCTTCCCCGTCATATACGCCCAGGACATCGAGCCCCCTGCTTTTTATGTTGTCGCGGGTTTCAAACATGCCTGTAAGCTTCCTGTCAAGCTGGTGGTTATTGGAGTTGTTGACTATGTCAAAGCCTACGGCCTTAAATGTATCAAATATCTCGGGCGGGCAGTTGAACAGGGGATATCCTGTATAATCCTTCCGGTTGTTGGTGGCAGCACTTTCAAAGCTGATGATGGATACGTCGCTTTCGGCCAGGTACTTTTCAATGGGTGAGAATATGCTGTAAAAGTCATAACGGCCCTCCTCAGGGATATAGGCCGAGTCCTGGAAGAGCTTGTGCAGCACACAGTCTCCCGCTGACATCAGTACGGCCGTTTTCGGCGGTTCAGGCGTGGGTTCGGGTGTTGGCACAGGAGTTGTTTCGGGAGATGGTAAAGGCATGATCTCCGGTGCGATCTGGCCCGATACGGGAGTACCCTCGGGCAGATCAGACCCGGTATTGGACGTCTGCTGTCCGTTCTGGGCGCATGAAGACATAAACAGCATGCAAATCAGGGCAATAATAACAATGTTATGTTTCATTCGGGCGTCCTCCTGGCCTTTTTGCGTGAAGAACAGGTTCCGCAGCCTGTTAATGGCTGATCAGGTGAGTTATATTATAACATAATCATATGGTTCTGTAACTCGAAGAATAACAATTGCGCAGGGTTTTCGGCCGAATGGACGGAAGCATGAACGAAAAGACATGATAATTATGGTATGATGTAGGATAGCAGGAAAGAATAAATTGGCAGTTATTTGAGGTGCGAAGAATGAACGATGGAACAATAAACGTCATAGGCGCCGGGCTTGCCGGGTGTGAGGCTGCCTGGCAGATTGCACGGCAGGGGATCAGGGTCAGGCTTTATGAGATGAAACCGAATAAGAAGACTCCGGCCCATCACTGCGACAGTTTTGCCGAACTGGTTTGCAGCAATTCCCTGAGGTCGGACAGGCTGGAAAACGCAGCAGGTCTTCTGAAAGAGGAGATGAGGCTGCTTGGCTCCCTGATCATCGGCTGTGCAGACAAGACGAGGGTACCGGCCGGCGGGGCCCTGGCCGTGGACAGGCATGGTTTCTCCAAAATGGTCACCGAAGCCATCATTCAGCACCCCTTAATAGAAGTAATAAATGAAGAAGTTACATCATTAAGTCATGACAACATAACAATAATAGCCACAGGCCCGCTGACATCGGATGCGCTGGCGAAGGCCATCTCCGAAATGCTGGGACTTGACAGCCTGTATTTCTTTGACGCCGCAGCGCCGATTATAAGGGCCGAATCCATCAATTACGATATCGTGTTCAGGGCATCCCGTTATGGCAGAGGTGATGACGACTATATCAACTGTCCCATGATCCGGGAGGAGTACCTGGCCTTCTATGAAGCCCTTGTCAATGCCGAAACCGCAGAACTCAAGGATTTCGAGGACAACAGGATCTTTGAGGGCTGCATGCCCATAGAGAGCATGGCTAAAAGAGGTCTTGACACAATGAGGTTCGGACCGTTAAAACCCGTTGGACTCATCGATCCCAGGACCGGGCAGGAACCATGGGCGGTTGTTCAGCTAAGGCAGGATAACGCCGCGGGATCCCTCTACAACATGGTGGGTTTCCAGACACGGCTTAAGTGGGGGGAGCAGAAACGCGTCTTCAGGATGATTCCGGGGCTTGAGAACGCTGAATTCGAACGCTTCGGCGTAATGCACCGCAACACATTCATCAACTCGCCAAAGCTCCTGGATGCCGCGTACCGGCTCAGGGCCAGGAAAAACATCTTCTTTGCCGGCCAGATAACCGGGGTAGAAGGTTATGTGGAATCTGCCTCTTCAGGGCTGGTGGCCGGCATCAACGCCGCAAGGCAGTTTTTGGGCATGGATGATATAATCTTCCCGGCAAGAACCGCCATAGGAGCCCTTGCACGGTATGTATCCAACCCGGCTGGCGCAAACTTTCAGCCCATGAATGCAAATTTCGGCATTATGGAGCCATTGGAAACCCGCATACGGAATAAAAAGGAGAAGTACGGGAAAATGGCCGAACGGGCTCTTGGGGTTATCAGGGAAACGGCCAGGCTTCTGAATTCCGAATGACTTTACGCAAACGCTTTCAGACAATTTCAGGCGGCTTTATGTATAATTAGATGGCAGTAATCGTTTCTCAGCGTAATTATGTCCACCTGTCAAGCATCAATATCAATGAATATACAGTAAGATCCAAACAGAAAGGAGAATAGCATGAAAAAGCTTGGGCTTAAGTTATTCATTCCTGCGCTGCTTCTTATCATAGGCATCTGGTGCCTGACCGGTTTATACACCTTAAGGTCCGACGGCGGCGAGCAGGCTGTCATAATGCGTTTTGGCAGGCATGTCCGCACCGAGGATGAAGCAGGACTCAAATGGCATTTTCCGTATCCCATTGAAACAGTGGAGATCGTAAAGTGCGATGTGGTCAGGAGCCTTGAATTGGGTTACAGAACGCAGCAGACTGGCGGAATAGACCAGCAGCCGGTTTATTCGGCGGTTCCCGAGGAATCCCTGATGATCACGGGAGATGAAAACCTGGTACATACTGAAACAGTTATCCAGTACCGTATTAAGGATGTAGCCGATTACCTGTTCAATGTCCGCCAGGCTCCCGAAGCCCTTAAGATAGCGGCAGAAGCCTCTGTAAGGCGCGTAGTGGCCAACCATGACCTGGACCATGTGCTGACCGACCAGAAGGATGCCATCCAAAACGAGATACTCAGCGACCTGCAGACCATCTGCGATGAGTATGGCCTGGGAATAGAGATAATCAAGGTTGCCCTGCAGGATGTCTATGCCCCTGAAGAGGTGGCCGATGCCTTCACAGATGTCATAAAGGCCCGTGAGGATATGAACCGCTTTATCAATGAAGCCCAGAAGAAGGCCAACGAGATCGTACCGGCCGCAGAAGCCAAGCAGCAGGAGATTCTCAACGAGGCAAACGCGTACAAGGAGAAAAGGATAGCCGAGGCCAAGGGTGATGTGGAAAACTTCAGGCAGGTGCTGGCTAAATACTCACTCGGTCCCGAGGTCACCCGGACGCGCATGTACCTGGAAACCATGCGTGAGGTTCTCCCCAAGGCAAAGATATACATCATGAAGGACGGGGGAGAAACGCTGAGACTGTTGTCACTGGGCGGCGATGCAGATATCTCGTCCAAATCCGGCCAATACAGCGGCGCCACGGTCCAGGTGAACGGGAATACCGACCAGGAGTAAAGGGGGTAGCAGCATGAATCCTTTCCATGAATTCAAGCAGGCATATAATGAGCAGAAGAAGCAAAAACAACAGGTTCCCGGGAAGCTTATCGGTTTTCTCAAATCGCTGGGTGTTATCGCAGGCGCTGTAATAGTCCTGATTATTATACTGAGTTCCTTCATGTTCACGGTCGGCGAGAGGGAGCAGGTTGTTATAACCCAGTTTGAGGAAATCGTAAGGGTAATCGTCGACGAGGATTCATATGAAGCGATAAGCGCCGAGCTTAAAGGCAATCCCAGGTTTGCTAATGTGAAGATACAGAAGGGCAGGGGTCTGTTCTTCAAGATACCGCTGATCCAGCAGGTCAAGCGCTTTCCGAACCAGCTTCTGACCTACGACACCAAGACCGAGGAAGTGTTCACGCTGGACAAGAAGACCATCATGCTGGACAACTATGCCCAGTGGCGCATCAGCAATCCTGCCCTTTTCATGGTGAGCATCGGAAACATATCCCAGGCCAACCAGAGGATAGACGAATTCATCTACTCAAAGATGAGGGAAGAGATAGGCAAGATAGACGCCTTTACCCTCGTGGCCGATAAGGATTACGTATACAATATGCTCCAGAATGTGGAGGGGTATATTAACAGCCAGATGGAAGCCATGGGTATCAGGATCATGGATATAAGGATAAAGAGGACCGAATACCCGGATGCAACAAAGCCCAGCATATACGAGCAGATGAGGTCTGAAAGACAGGCTGTGGCCACACAGTACCGGGCGGACGGCCAGAAACGGGCGAGGACCATTACGGCCGAAGCCCAGAGGAAGGCAACAGTCATAGAGGCCCAGGCCTATGAGGAAGCCCAGAAGATAAGAGGCGAGGGGGATGCCGAAGCACTGAGGATTTACGCAGAGGCATACAACATCGATCCCGAGTTCTACAGCTTCTGGGAAACATTAAAGGCCTACAGCAGCGTCATTGACGAGGATACCACCATAATCATAGATTCCGGCTCGCCATTCGCCAGGTACCTGTTCGGGGAGTAGTACATAAGCCTTCAGCCCACAACGAACTTGCCCTCGGGATAAACCGTATGGTCGGGATGCTTTATTCCCAGTGTCAGCGCAAGGGCGAATGAAATGGGGCCAATGCGTCCCGTAAGCATGCACAGGATCACCAGGATCCTGCCAAAGCCCGGGAGGTTACTGATGACACCTGTGGAAAGACCTACAGTTCCAAGGGCCGAAACCGAATCGAAGAAGGCGTTTATGAGGGTTGCGCCGGGCTGTATGATATGGACCAGGAAGGTCACCAGGAAGATAAGGATCAGAGCCATAAAAGCGATGGAGAATGCCCTTAATACCGTACGGTTGGGTATTCTCCTTTTAAATACTATGGTTTCGTCCTTACCCCTGATAACGCAGATAATTGCGGCCAGCATGATGCCGAGTGTGTTGACCTTTATGCCTCCTGCCGTCGAACCGGACACGCCGCCGATGAACATCATAAGGGAGACAAAAGCCTTAGAAAGGCCATGCAGTGAGTCCATGTCAATGGTTGAAAAGCCTGAGGACCGGGCGTTAATTGATAAAAACAGGGATGCGTTGATTTTCTGCCCCAGGGTCATGCCTGCAAGTGCATTGTCGCCTTCCGTAAGGAATATGAAAATGGCAGTCGTAATTAGCAGGACGGCTGAAAGTATGAGCACCATCCTGGTATGGGCGGACAACTTTTTTTCTTTCCGGTAATCCAACAGGTCCTTCCAGACCATGAAACCCAGGCCCCCGATTATGACCAGGAGGGAGATTGTATATAGGACCAGCGGGCTTTCTGAAAAACCTGACAAACTGGAGAACTCTCCTCCCATAAGATCAAACCCCGCGTTGCAGAAAGCGGAAACAGAATGGAAAACACCGTAATAAAAACCGACCGGGCCAAAGCGGGGCACAAAATCAACAGATAAAACAAAGGCCCCAGCCAGTTCGATGATGAATATCATGACCAGCATCTGCCTGATCAGTGGGATTATATCATGGATACTTATGGTATTCAGGGATTCCTGTGCAAGCTTCATGTTCTTCAGGCTGGCTCTCCTGCCTGCAATGGATAGAAAAAAGGTGGCAAATGTGATGAAGCCGAGGCCGCCCAACTGCATAAGGATAAGTATCACGATTTCCCCGAATGTTGACCAGTAAGGAGCAGTGTCATACAGGACGAACCCGGTAATACATGTTGCCGATACTGAGGTAAACAGGCTGTCCAGAAATGGCGTGGGGTTTCCGGATTCGGTTGCCGCCGGAAGCATAAGCAGGATGCTGCCTAAAAGGCTTGCGGCAAGGTATGTGATGGCTATTATGGTGGGCGGGCTGTGATGAATCCCAGTGTGCACAGCCTTTCTGATTGCGTCGGTTATTGTGCGCATTCTGTTCTTTACCATAAAAAACCAGCCATATACAGGCTTTTCACCTGCCCAACCCAGAGTATTTGAAGAAGTTCCGTTTCAAAGATTATAACATTATGGATTATAGATAACAAATAGGTAAAGAAAAAATCGGGACTAAATTATTAATCGCACATGGTCAGGGCTTCAGGTTGACACCGGATTACCGTTCAGGATAGAATAACTTAGCCGGAATGACAGGCTTTATTCCAATCATCATAAAGGCTGCCGCCCATGTTTTTTGACTGATAAAAGGGGAAATGTTATAATGAATCATGCTTTTTATGTGCTCACAAACATGTTATGGGCGAGACCAGTACCGAACAGAGAGCCAAGGTGAAGAACAGTGCAGACAAACAGAACCGTCCGCAAGTCCATTGAACCCGACGCAAGACCGGTTATAAGGAAAAAGAAGAAACCCAGGAAAAAGAGATATATTCTGTTGAAGACACTCCTTTTCGTCCTGGTTTGCATGATCATATTCATGATGAGCGCTCTCTACGGTTACCGCTATATAATGGAGGGTTTCCAGCAGGCTGAGGCGCCCATATCCGAAGATGAAGGCATTGTATTCAAAGTGGCTTACGGTTCAAGCACGACGGATATTGCCAATGCCCTCAAGGAACAGGGATTTATCGACAATACATGGATTTTCAGGGTTATCTCGAAGTTCATGGGCTTTGACAGTGTCTACAAGGCAGGCAGGTACGTCCTCACAAAGGACATGAACTATTATGCCCTGATGCTGGCGCTCACCGGGGAACCCTTGAAGAATCCTACACAGGATATTATGATCCCCGAAGGCAAGACCATACTGGAAACTGCCGAAATCCTTGCTGCGCAGGGGTATATCGACAAGGACCATTTCCTGGCGCTCTGCGAGCAATTGCCGACCCAATACCTGTTCCTCAACGAACTGGCGGTATCGCCCGACCGCAAGTATCCGCTGGAAGGCTACCTCTATCCCGATACCTACAAGATGGACGAGGGATGGACCGAACAGGATCTCATCGATCGGATGCTGCGGCAGTTTGACAGGGTATTTACCTATGAATACTATCAGCGGGCTGAGGAACTGGGCATGACCATAGATGAGGTTGTGACGCTGGCATCCCTTATAGAGATGGAGGCCAAGTACCCGGCCGACTACAAGAAGATCTCCAGCGTGTTCCATAACAGGCTTAAAAAGGATCCTCCCATGATGCTGCAGTGTGACGCCACCATACAGTATGCCAGGATCTATCAAGGTCTTGGAAGGACAACTGCAGTACTCAACAAGGACCTGGAGATAGATAGCCCATACAACACCTACAAGCATTTGGGGCTTCCGCCGGGACCCATTTGCTCGCCCAGGGCCGATGCCATAGAAGCGGCGCTGTATCCGGAGGAAACAAAATACCTGTACTTCTTCGCCACGCCCGATGGCATAAATATATACAACGAAACATTCGAAGGGCATCTGAGAGACCAGAACAAGTACGGCGTAAGCGGATATAACTGAGATTGAGGCGGCAATAAAAGCCGCCTTAAGTTACTGCATATCTTTTTGGCTTCTTTTCCGCGGAAAGGTGAAAGGGCTTGGAGGACAGGATAAGATACCCGGAGATCGATGAATTCATAAGGAATACCATTGCCCGGGAAGAGGGACTTTTAAGGGAGATGGAGGAATATGCACGCCTGAACCATATTCCAGTCATCGCACCCGAAACAGCTGCCCTGTTGAAAATACTTGTAAAGGTGCAAAGGCCACAAAGGATACTGGAAGTGGGCACGGCCATCGGGTATTCAGCCCTGGTCATGGCTTGCGCATCCGGAGGAAAGGCGCATATCGACACGATCGAGATAAGTGAAGAGATGGCGGGCATGGCTGAAAGCAATATGAAGAAATCAGGCTTTGGCAGTTGCGTCCGTGTATTGAGGGGAGATGCCCTTGAGATACTGCAGTGCCTGACAACGGCTTATGACATGGTATTCCTTGATGCCTCGAAAGGCCAGTATCCGGAGTTCCTGCCCGAGTGCCTGAGGCTGACCAGGGAAGGCGGGATCATCCTTTCGGACAATGTTCTGTACAGGGGTCTTGTGGCAAGGAATGGTCAGGTGGAGCACAAGCACAGGACCATCGCGGTAAGGCTGAAGGAATACCTTGAAAGCCTGTGCAGCAATCCTTTGCTGGATACGGCCATAATACCAATCGGGGATGGACTCGCGTTAAGTTATAAGAAGTGAGAGGTGTGAGGTTAGAGGTCGGAATGAAAGAATGGCTTCTCTCACCTCTATTTTTCGAGATTGCCACGCCCGGCTTTGCCGGGCTCGCAATGACAAAAAGGATGTCATTGCGAGGAGCTTTTCGGTGTCATTGCGAGGAGCGCAGCGACGAAGCAAACTAAATTCTCTTGGAGGTTATATCTTGGACAAAAGAGTGGAGCTTCTTGCCCCGGCAGGCGACCTGGAAAAACTTAAAATGGCGGTTTTGTACGGGGCCGACGCTGTATACCTTGCCGGGAAACAGTTCGGGCTTCGCACCGCTTCCGACAATTTCAGCATTGAAGAAATGAAGGAAGGCGTATCCTTTGCCCATGAACATGGGAAGAAGGCTTATCTGACCATGAATATCATCGCGCATAACGACAGTATGGACCAGGTTGCGCCCTTCCTGGAGGAAGCCTGCGATACCGGGATCGACGGGATTATCGTGTCCGATCCGGGCATATTCCAGGTCGTAAGGGAACTCAGGCCCGGTATCCCAATCCATATCAGCACACAGACCAGCACGACCAACTACAGGACCGTGGAGTTCTGGCACAGGCTGGGAGCGAAGCGTATAATCCTGGCCCGGGAACTTTCCCTTGAAGAGATCCGGGAGATAAGGCGGAAGGTGCCCGATGCCGAACTGGAGATCTTTGTCCACGGGGCCATGTGCATATCCTACTCGGGAAGGTGCCTCCTCAGCAATTACATGGCCGGCCGTGACGCAAACCAGGGTGATTGCGCCCATCCCTGCAGATGGCGTTATTACCTGATGGAGGAGAAGCGCCCAGGGCAATATTTCCCGATCGAGGAAGATGCCGCGGGAACCTTTGTTTTCAATTCCAGGGATCTCTGCCTGCTGCCGTACCTGCCGGAGATTATCAGCAGCGGTGTGACCAGCCTGAAGATCGAGGGAAGGGTTAAAAGCTCATTCTATGTGGCAACAGTGGTCAAAGCATACAGGGAGGCAATCGACGCCTTTTATGAAGGCAATTTCGGCGATACCGGGCCCTGGATGGATGAGGTGGGCAAGGTCAGCAACAGGGCTTTTACAACCGGTTTTCTCTTTGGAAAACCGGGTCCCGAGGCCCATAATTACGAAACCAGCTCGTATATACGCCGATATGATTTCGCAGGCCTTGTCACAGGTTATGACGAGGCGTCAGGAAGGCTGATTGTGGAGCAGAGGAATAATTTCAAGGCCGGTGACACCGTGGAGATACTCCCGCCCAAAGGCCCGTTTACGGAATTGACGCTGCGGGAATTATATGACGAAGAAGGGAACAGAATAGATTCGGCGCCCCATCCGCAGATGAAAGTGCTGCTGGCGGGTGTTCCGCTATTTCCCGCAAACAGCATAATAAGGAGGAAGTCTGCGAAAGAGGACGGATAATCTATTGCTAAGCGTGATATAATCCAAACATTAGAAATTTTTAATGTTATCATGAAATATCCTGTGGTATGATAGTAATGTAAATAAAGCTGTTGCGGCAGCAGGATCATAAAATGAATAACAAACCCATAAGGAGGTCTGTAGTATGTCATTCTTTGACGATGTCAAAAAGTTTGGAAAGAACCTGACGGATAAGGGTAAGGACATGGTTGAGGTTGCCAAGCTCAATTCCCAGATCAACGCTGAAAAGGAGAACATCAAGGAATTGTACCGCAAGATCGGCGAGCAGGTTTACGAGGATTACAAGAACAGCGGCGAAGGCCCGTATGCCGAATTCTGCGGCCAGATAGCCGAGATTGAAGCGAAGATCAAGGAACTCAACGACAAGGTTCTTGAGCTGAAGAATGCTTCAAAATGCCCAAACTGCGGAACAGAGGTAAACAAGGAAAGTGCATTCTGTCCGAAGTGCGGGACAAAGATTGGCGAATAACGGTTGGGAAAACTTGTACTGCGGCCTTTGGCCGCTTTATTTTTTACGGTGACCGAAGGCAGTGTATTAAAGCATACCCGGGTGAACTGTAATGCTGGACCAAAAAAAAGAGATACGCGAGGCATTGCTTAACCGAAGAAAAAACCTGGACCCTGATTCGGTCCTGGAGCTTTCCGGGATTATCCAGCGCAGGATAATTGAAAGCCGGATTTTCATGGAAAGCTCTGTCATTATGGCCTATATTCCCATTAAGAACGAGGTCCGCACCGAGCTCATCATGAATACAGGCCTGTCTTCCGGAAAAACCGTACTCCTTCCGCGGGTGATCGATGCGGAAAGAATGGAAGCCGTTCCTGTAAAGAATCCCGACTCTGACCTCAGAAAGGGATCCATGGGCATCATGGAACCCCATCCATCCATACCCGCCTTTGATCCTCTATCCATTGATCTTGTCATCCTGCCGGGAGTCGCGTTTGACAGAAAGGGGCGCCGTCTTGGCTTCGGAGCCGGCTACTATGACCGGTTCATAACGAGGCTCAGGAAGGATTGCGTCCTGCTGGCCCCGGCATACGGTTTCCAGGTGCTGGACCATATCCCTGCCGACGATTATGACAAACCGGCGGACCTGATTGTAACCGAGATGGAAACCATTCATGTTTCTCCAAAATGCCGGTTCATATGGTAAAATAGAATAAAGCCATTATAAGGGGTATGGGTATTGAAGGATTTTGTCCATCTGCATCTCCACAGCGAATACAGCCTGTTGGACGGCGCGTGCAGGATCCCCCAGCTTGTTGAACGTGCCGTTGAACTGGGGATGAAAAGCCTTGCCATCACCGACCACGGTGTAATGTATGGCGTGATAGACTTTTACAAAGCATGCAAAAAAGCGGGCATCAAGCCCGTGCTTGGCTGCGAGATTTATACGGCGAAAAGGTCCCACAGCGACAGAGACCCGCGCCTTGACGCGGACCAGGGACATTTGATCCTGCTTGCCGAAAACAATACAGGTTACAGGAATCTCATAAAATTAGTTTCTTTAGGCTTTACCGACGGTTTTTACTATAAGCCGCGCATCGATTATGACCAGCTGGCGGAGCACTCTGAGGGACTCATCGCCTTAAGCTCGTGCCTTGCCGGCGATATTCCCCAGCTTATACTTGATCACCAGTATGAAAAGGCAAAAGAGCTCGCCCTGCGCCTGGAATCCATCATGGGAAAGGGCAGTTTCTACCTGGAGATTCAGCAAAACGGCCTTCGGGAGCAGCAGATCGTCAATGCCCAGTTAATAAGGATGGCGCAGGAGACGGGCATTCCCCTCGTAGCAACCAATGACGTGCATTATATCAGGAAGGAAGACGCGAAGACCCAGGAGATCCTGATGTGCATCCAGACGGGAAAGACCATAGAGGATCCTGACCGCATGAGGTTTGAAACCGATGCCTTTTATCTCAAGTCAGCCGACGAGATGTGGGAGCATTTCCAGGGTTATCCCGAAGCCCTTGAAAACACCGTCCGCATAGCTGAGCGCTGCAATGTGGAGATTACCTTCGGGGAGCTGCATTTCCCAAGCTTTAACGTGCCCGGGGGATCCACGGCCTTCGAGTATCTCAAGCTCCAGTGCGACCTTGGCTACAGGCGCCGCTACGGCGACAACGACGAACATTATAAAAGGCTGGAGTACGAGTTGTCGGTCATCAGCCAGATGGGTTACGTGGACTATTTCCTCATCGTCTGGGATTTTATAAAATACGCTAGGGACAACGGCATCATGGTGGGACCCGGAAGGGGATCGGCGGCAGGAAGCCTTGTGGCCTACTGCCTGGGTATCACCAATGTTGACCCAATTAAATACGACCTTATCTTTGAGCGCTTCCTCAACCCTGAGCGCATCAGCATGCCCGATATAGATATCGACTTCTGCTACGAAAGACGGCAGGAGGTCATCGATTACGTGGTAAGGAAGTACGGCGAGGACCGGGTTGCCCAGATCATCACCTTTGGTACCATGGCTGCCCGGGCTGCCGTGCGGGATGTGGGCCGGGCCCTGGCCATACCCTACAACGAAGTGGACAAGGTGGCCAAGATGATACCAATGGTTCCCGGCAGGCATATAACCATTGAAAACGCCATCGAAACCAACCCCGAATTGAGGAACCTTTACAACCAGGACAACGCCATAAAGGAAATGCTGGACATGGCCATGAGCCTTGAGGGCATGCCGAGGCACGCTTCCACCCATGCGGCGGGCGTGGTTATTTCAAGCCGGCCGATCACGGATATTGTTCCCCTTTACCGCAACGAGGACCTTATATCCACCCAGTTCCCCATGAACACACTGGAGGAACTGGGGCTTGTGAAGATGGACTTCCTTGGCCTTCGTACCATAACGGTAATCAGGGATACCCTTGATCTGATAAGGACCCACAGGGGAACGGAAATAGATATCGATAACATTGATTATGAGGATCAGGCTGTTTACGAGATGATAAGCAGGGGAGAAACCGCCGGGGTCTTCCAGCTTGAAAGCCAGGGCATGACCCAGTTCTTCCGGGATCTCCAGCCGACCTCCATGGAGGATATTATCGCAGGTATTTCACTTTACAGACCGGGTCCCATGGACCAGATCCCCAGGTATATCAGGAACAAAAGGAATCCCGAACTGGTTTCATATCCCACGGAAAAGCTGAAACCCATCCTTGATGTCACATACGGATGCATGATCTACCAGGAACAGGTCATGCGCGTCTGCCGCGATCTGGCGGGATATTCCCTCGGGCGTTCGGATCTTGTAAGAAGGGCCATGTCCAAAAAGAAAAAGGACGTGATGGACGCCGAAAGGATGAATTTCGTATACGGCAGTACGGACCAGGATGGGAACATCCTTATTCCGGGAGCTGTACGCAATGGTGTGGATGAAAAAACAGCCCACATGATCTTCGACGAAATGATGGATTTTGCCAGCTATGCCTTCAATAAATCCCATGCCGCCGCCTATGCCTATGTGGGATACCAGACAGCATGGCTGAAGTGCCACTATCCCGTGGAATTCATGGCAGCCCTGCTGAACAGCTTTGTCGGGAACCTGGGCAAGGTTTCCCAATATGTCCGGGAATGCAAAAGGATGGGGATAGAGGTCCTGGCGCCTGATATCAATGAAAGCATGGGCGGGTTCTCGGTCTCAAAGGGCAAGATACGCTTTGGCCTCACCGCAGTCAAGCATGTAGGCGAAAGCCTGGTGAGAAACGTTATTGATGAAAGGGGCAGGAACGGGCCGTTCAAGAACTTTATAGATTTCTGTGAAAGAATGGAGGGCAGGGACCTGAACAAGCGGGCTATCGAGAGCCTGATCAAGTGCGGAGCCTTCGACAGCTTCGGCATCTTCCGGTCGCGGCTGATGGCTTCCTACGATAAAATCCTCGAGCGGGTGTCCATAAAGCGGAAAAACATGATGGCAGGCCAGTTCTCCCTGTTCGATGTCATACCGGAAGAAGACAGGGCAGCCGAAATAGAGTGGCCCCAGATGGAGGAGTACGATAAAAGGCTCTTGCTTGCCATGGAGAAAGATATGCTGGGGCTGTACCTGACCGGCCATCCCCTGGACATGTTCGAGGACCAGATAAGGGAGCATGTGACGCATTTCTCCTATGAATTTGAGGTTTCGGAGGAAGGGCAGCCAACCGAGAATAAGCTTTCCGACAACCAGTTCGTGCGCATAGCCGGTATCGTGGCTGATATAAAAACCATAAGCACCAGGAACAACAGGCTCATGGCCTTTGTAACCGTTGAAGACCTGTACGGCCAGGTGGAGGTCGTGGTGTTCCCCAATGTTTACGAGGAATGTTCAAGGTTCCTTGAGAATGACTCCCAGGTATGGGTGGAAGGCCGCATAAACCTGAAGGAGGACGAACAGGCCAAGATCCTGGCCAACCAGATAAAGCCCATGGTCCCCGGACAGAGTTCCGGGAATGGCAATGGAGGCCAGGCCGTAAGGGAAGAGGACACGACGTACCAGGCCGATTGCCAGGATAATATTCCCGCTGTTAACGAAACGGTAAGCGGCAGAACAATAAAGATAATGATCACCGAAGATGTGCCCGAGATAAAGCGAAGGGCGGTCCTTTCCCTTCTGAAGTATTTTGAAGGCCCCGATAAGGCCCTTATCTACATCCGGGACGCCTCAAAGCCTGCAATGAAAATGAACACCCGGGCAAACCCGGAGGTTCTCTCCGAACTTGCCGGGATACTGGGAAATAACCTTGTGAAACTTTGTTAGGACTATTGCCGGGGAATTGTTCTACTTGCACTTTTACCTAAAATAATATATATTATTCTGGGGTGATTGGTTGGAAAAGTTTGAATATGAAAAGTCTCATTCCGATTATATAGCCATTGCCGCCGAAGAGAACGGAGTTAATGTTATTGGGCTTACAAGGGGTAAGGATACCAGGCTTCACCATACAGAGATATTGGATAAGGGTGAGGTCCTGATTGCCCAGTTTACCGAGAATACGTCGGCTATCAAGGTCAGAGGCAAGGCTAAGATCTATTGCAGTCATGGTGTAATAGAGTCCGGAAGCAGACAGGGAGGGCATCCATAATTATGTGGACGGTCGTTTACATGGCACAAAACAAGGATATGGCTGAAAAGCTGAAGTCCATCCTTGAAGAGAGTGGTATACTGGTCAGGATAAACCCCATCAGCCGTAATAAAGAAAAGGCAGACGATTATTTTGAGGTTTCCGTTCCTGAAGCCGAGGTGGAAGAGGCCCACGGTATTATTATCGAAAAGGGATTCTGATGCCTTAACCGGCACGTTTTCCTTCTTTGGCACGAATTTATGCCATAATCACGGACAAGCCCGGCAGAATCCGGAAACTGCCGTGGTTAATCACAATAAGAACAAAACGATTTAAAAACAGAAGTCGGCCCGTGTTCCAAACACGGGCTTTTGCAAAATTTGATGTGGGATCTAAGAGGTTGGAGGTTGGAATGAAAGAAAGCAGTATGTGCACCATCGGCGTCCTCACAAGCGGAGGGGATGCCCCGGGCATGAATGCCGCGATAAGGGCTGTCACAAGGGCCGGGATATACCACGGATTCAGGGTGTATGGCATACATAAGGGATATGAAGGGCTGCTCAACGGGAACATGAAGGAGCTCACGCTTCGTTCGGTAGGAGATATCATCCAGCGGGGCGGAACGGTGCTTCAGACGGCGCGTTCGGCCGAATTCTCCACTGAAGAAGGCGTAAAAAAAGGCATATCCATGGCAAAGGTCTTCGGGATTGACGTCCTGGTTGTTATCGGCGGGGACGGTTCCTTCCGCGGCGCGAGGGACCTGGCCCGGCAGGGGATGAAGGTCATATGCATACCAGGCACCATCGATAATGATATCGCCTGCACCGATTACACCATTGGATACGATACGGCCATGAACACGGTAATGGATGCAATAGACAAGATCCGTGACACGGCTTATTCCCATGAGCGTTGCAGCGTTATGGAGGTAATGGGCCGGAATGCCGGATGGATTGCTGTTAATTGCGGCATTGCGGGCGGCGCCGAGGCCGTTATCATACCCGAGCACGAATTCGATATCGACAAGGATATAATACTGCCCATCATCGAGGGAAGAAACCGCGGCAAGAAGAACTACCTGGTTATAATAGCCGAGGGGATTGGCCGAGCCGCGGAAATAGCCCGGTATATTGAAGAGAAAACCGATATTTCCACCAGGGAAACAATCCTGGGGCACATACAAAGGGGAGGATCGCCCACCATGACCGACAGGGTCATGGCCAGCAGGATGGGCGTATATGCGGTTGAACTCATAAAGAACGGGAAGTACAACCGCGTTGTTGCCTCCCAGGGCGGAAAGATCGTTGATTACGATATTGAAGAAGCTCTCAGTATGACCAAGACCATTGATGAGGAACTTATAAAAATAGGCAAAATACTGGCGTTGTAAGGTGTGTTTTATGGCTACAGAAACCAGGTTTCCCGTAAGGTATGCCGAAACCGACCAGATGGGAATAGTGCACCATTCGGTCTATCCGGTATGGTTTGAGTGCGGAAGAACCGAGCATATCAAATCCTACGGGCTCCCCTACCATGAACTTGAGAAGTCAGGGATCATGCTCCCTCTCATAAGGATGGAAGTGGAGTATAGGAAACCTGTCCATTACGGGGACATGGTGGTGATACGAACAAGGGTTTCCAAAGCCACGAAGGTCAGACTTTTAATTTCCTATGAAGTATATGTTGAAGGAGACCCGCAGCTCTGCGCAAAGGGTTTTACCGAGCATGCCTGGACTTCTTCGGACCTGAAACCTGTTAACCTTTCAAAATATAAACCCGATATTTATGAACGATTAAGGCCGATGTTCAACGAAGCAACAGGAGTTTGACCCGAAGTATGAAAGCGATATTAAAACATGTACCCAACTTCCTTACAATACTGAGGCTCGCAGCGGTCCCGGTTTTCTGTGTGCTTATGATGAACGACAAAAGAACCGCTGCGGTATGGATATTCCTTCTGGCAGAGTTTACCGATGTGCTTGACGGAATAATCGCAAGGAAGTTCAACCTAATAACGCCCTTCGGCAAGATAGCCGATCCTGTAGCCGACAAGATGATGCAGCTCACTGCCCTGTTTGTTTTAGGCAAAAAGAATATGATCCCATGCATCATCCCTTACCTGGTCCTGTTTAAGGAATTGTTCCTGATGATCTCCGGGCTGTTCCTGATAAATAAGAATATAGATATGTCATCCAAATGGTTTGGAAAGCTGACATCGGTACTGTTCTTCATCGCCATAATGATGACGTTTCTTGGAGTGCCCAGGGATATTACCGATGTGATGCTGTGGATATGCGTGGGCATGGCCGTATTCGCGTCCATCATGTATATCAGGAACTATCTGAACCAGGTTGAGAAAAAGACCGAATCATAATGACATAAAGGGGTAATATTGCTCATTAAAAAAGCGGGATTTCATCCCGCTTCTGGCTATTTAATTGCAGCATCCGCCGCCAAACAGACCCCTGTCCCAGAACAGACAAAGGAATATAAGAATAAAGAACAACACGGTGCAATCGCTTCCAAAACCGGTCCTTGCTCCCAATACATTATCCATAACGGCACCTCCTTCCGGGAAAAGTCATGCTACCTGCCTGTTCAGCAGTTAGGTACGTTGGAGCAGCCGCCCCTGTCCCAGAAAAGCAGCAGGAAAAGGATGATGAACATAAGAACTTCGCAATTGTCACCCAAGCCTTTGAAGAATCCCATATAATTACCTCCCATGCCTTTTTGAACTCAATACATACTATTCCAATCCATACAAATGGGTTACAAGACAGGCCGCGTGATTCTGACCAAGCATTGCCGAATTTCCTGAACAACCCTGCGCTTTATGTTCTATGTTCGGGCGATTATGAATAGGATAAGACTGTGGATCGGACATAATGGGGGAATTGTTTGTGAAAGACGGATCATACAGTTCTGGCAGCAGCGCGAGGCAGTTCCTGAAAAACCTGCTTAAATGCGTTGCCGTTTCATTAATCCTCACCTTTGTGATCCTCGTAATTGCGGCTATTCTTCTTTGCTTTACCGATTTTCCCGAAAAATACACACTGCCCTCGGCAATTGCGGCAACCGTGCTGGGTGTCCTGGCAGGAAGCTACAAGTTTGCCGGGTGGAATCCCGACAAGCGTATCATATCAGCATTGATACTGGCATTGATCTATGCGGTTCTTGCCTATATAGTCGGATGCCTTGTACAGGGAAAGGTTATGATCAGCGGAAATACCGCGCTTTTTACTGCTATTGTGCTGGCAACCGGAGCGATCGGGGGAATACTGGCAGGCAGGCCGGCGAAACCCGCCGGAAAATACAAGGGCGGATCGGGCATACTTCCCAACCGGTTTAAAAAAAGCAGCTACAAGCTGGGAAAAACCGGCTGAACCATATACAGGACACAGGAAGATTATGTAATTGAATATAGCCATGCGATAAGCTATAATATAGATGACAGGGGATTTTTGTCTCTTGTCGTTTTATATATGTAAAAAACATGATTCGCATTTTAGGCAGGCGATTTCCGGGTAAGTTATGGAAAGCAGACAGGGTTTTTTACATCTGTATATCGGTGAAGGCAAAGGGAAGACCACGTCTGCTGTCGGAATGGCCATAAGGGCCGCCGGCCGGGACTGGTCGGTACTGTTCTGCCAATTCCTGAAGTCTGCTGACACCGGGGAACTGAAGGTCTTAAGCGGTCTGAAGGACAGGATTACCCTGTTCCGTCCCTCCATGAGGCATAAAGGCTTTTTCTGGGACCAGACTCCAGGACAGCGCGAGGAAACCGGGGCTGACCTGCGGCAGGGATGGAGCCGGATCGAAGAGATGGTTGGAAGCCAGTCCTTCGACATGGTCGTACTGGATGAAATACTGGATGCAGTTTACCTGGGACTCATTCCCGAAAGCCAGGTAATAAACCTGATCCGGAAGTATCCATGCGAGTGGGTCCTGACCGGCAGAACAGCTTCAGAAGTCCTGGTGAACCAGGCCGATTATATCACACGGATGGAACCTGTCAGGCATCCCTACCAAAAAGGAATCAGGGCAAGACGAGGGATTGAGTACTGACAACCGTATCTGAAATCAATTTGCATGAAAGGAAATACTGCGATGAACAAAAGATACAGGGCCGCTTTGGCCATATTGGCAATCTGCCTGATGATTTCCGGCATTATGCTGACAGCATGCAATAAAGCGCCGGGAAGCGAAATACCCGGGAATACCAATACACCTGGTAATACACCTGATCCTGTGACTGCTGCGCCCACACCCGAGGCATCGCCCACGATACCCGCACCTGCGCCGACACCTGAGGAAACGCCTGATGTGGCCGAACCGACAGTGCCGGATCCGAGGCCGGGGCATTTGATACGGACAGATTATGAGAACTTCCTGCCCAATGAATCAGGTGAAATACCCATTATCATGTTCCACCGTTTTGTGGAAGTTTTTGAGCCCGGCATGGACAAGGAATTCACCACTACCTTCAGCGAATTCGAAGCCATGCTGGAGAAACTGTATGAACAGGGTTTCCGCCTGATCAGCATGAAGGATTTCATCGAATGCAACATAGACGTACCGGCAGGCACCATGCCCATAGTGTTTACCTTTGATGACGGTACAGAAGGGCAGTTCAATCTTATAGAAGAGAATGGCGTCCTTAAGGTTAACCCCAGGTCAGCAGTGGGCATCATGATGGCTTTCAACGAAAAGCATCCGGATTTTGGACTGAAGGGTATCTTCTATGTCAATATGGATCATGGCAACAATACCTTCAAGGGCGCCGGCGACCTGGAAGACAGGTTCCGGTTCCTGCTGGACAACGGGCTGGAGCTTGGCACACATACATGGGGGCATATAAACTTCACAACGGGGGCAAAAACAGCGGACCAGATTACTGAAAGCATCGGCAGGAACCAGGAGGCGGCATATTCGGTCATCCCCAACCTTGAATTCTATTCCATGGCTCTGCCATATGGCAGCCTTCCAAAAGACAAAGACTTGAGGGCTTTTTTAAGGGAGGGGACATATAAGGATATCCGCTATGAGCACAAAAGCATACTGGCAGTAGGTGCAAACCCGACAAAACCGCCAGTATCCCCGGATTACAACCCGGAATATATTCCGAGGATAAGGATGCAGGGGATAGAGCCAGTTGCCCAGGACCTGACCTGGTGGCTTCCTAAAATGACTGCTGACAGGATGTTTGTCAGCGACGGTGATCCGAACACCATAGTGGTTCCCGAAAGCAGGAAGGACCGGGTCGACGAATCCAGGCTGAACGGCAAGATCCTTATAACGTACTGATCCTGCGGCTACTGGGAAACATTGATTATTTTTTACAAATGATATACAATATGATATATGGATGGTATTTGATTTTCCCAGTGCCTCTGTCGTTTTTTATGTTCAGAGTTCCTTTATCATGCTTGTTTGAAGGAGGTCTTTTTAATGTCACTCAACGATTCAAAAAACCTTGAGAAACAAATGGAAGACAACGAAGTAAAAAAGAAAGCTATCAAGCTTGTCATCGCGCATCTGAAGAGAAAGGTTTCAAAGGAATACATGGGAATCGAATACCTTGCAGCATGGCTTGAGGAGATGGATGAACTGCTCAATGCGGAGGAGTTCGATATCAGGGAATACCATCGCATGAGAAGGCAACTGAACAGCGTTATAGAGAGCACTCTGGACGAAGAGATGCGCACCAAGCTCAGAAACTCATGGTACAGTTTCGGAAGAGCCCTTGAGAAGAAAGCAGGGCCTTATTAAAAACCCCGATTGTTTCAATCGGGGTTTTTAATAAGTCTTCGACGCATCGAGTCCGATGCAGTCGTGGAGGGAGAAGCAAATCAGTATTGGTTTGAAGATCACTCCATCTGCTTATCAAGAAAGGCCTTTCCGTTCTTAATCGAGGCCAGCACGCTTTCGGGGGCGGGCCCGCCGGGAACCATCCTTCCGCTTACGCAGGATTCAAGGCTGATCGCATCATATACATCACCGGAGATATGGCCGGAAAAACTACGCATCTCCTCCAGGGTCATATCTTCCAGGGCAATTCCTTTATCGATGCAAAATGCTACCATTTTGCCGACGATCTCATGACTGTCGCGGAAAGGAACACCTTGCCTGACCAGGTAATCTGCCAGGTCGGTGGCGTTGGTGAAGCCTCCCCTGGCGGCGCTTTGCATATTATACTTGTTTATTTTCATGGTATCCAGCATCCTGCTGAAAACCGCAAGGCAAATCTTTACGGTATCCAGCGCATCGAACAGGGCTTCCTTGTCCTCCTGCATATCCTTGTTGTAGGCAAGGGGCAGTCCCTTCATTACGGTGAGAAGCGTCATAAGGCTTCCAAAAACGCGTCCGCTCTTGCCACGGACCAGTTCGGCCGCATCGGGGTTCTTTTTCTGTGGCATGATGCTGGAACCGGTGCTGTAGGCATCATCCAGTTCAATGAAGCCGAATTCGGCAGTGCTCCAGAGTATGATCTCCTCGCTGAACCGGCTGAGGTGAACCATGATGATTGACAGGCAGGAGGCAAACTCTATGGCAAAATCACGGTCGCTTACCCCGTCCAGGCTGTTTTCGGTGATACCGTCAAAGCCGAGTTCCTCGGCCACCATCATACGATCGATGGGATAGGTGGTTGAGGCAAGGGCGCCTGAACCAAGGGGCATGATGTTCACTCTCTTATAGCAGTCATCAAGCCTTTCAATGTCTCGCCTGAACATCTGGAAGTAGGCCATAAGATGATGGGCAAAGGTGATGGGCTGGGCCCTCTGCAGGTGGGTATAGCCCGGCATTATGGTGTTAAGGTTGTTTTCGGACAGTTTAATCAGCACATTTTCCAGGTCAAGGAGCAATGCTTTTATGGCCTTGATTTCATCACGCAGGTACATGCGGAAATCGAGAGCCACCTGGTCATTGCGGCTTCTGCCGGTGTGCAGCATTTTTCCCACCTGGCCGATCCTGTCGATCAGGATGCTTTCAATATTCATATGTATATCCTCGGCCGACACATCAAACTCGACTTTGCCCTGCTCAATATCTTCAAGGATCTCAAACAGGGTTTCCCTGATGAGCCGGGCATCGGCGCGAGGTATGATACCGCATTCCCCAAGCATTCTCACATGGGCGGCGCTGCCAAGTATATCCTGGCGGTACATCCTGCTGTCAAAGCTTATGGATGCGTTGAAATCATCCATCAGGAAGTCGGTATCCTTTTTGAACCTGCCGGCCCAAAGTTTCATTTGCATTCTCTCCCATTGTATTCAAAGCTCTGATGCACGCCATGCCGCTGCCGGAAGACAATCGGATGGAAGGGGGGGGGAGTTCATCCGTGATTGCTTCCGGCAACTCAGGCGAGTACAGGGTTAATCCATAATATTGTTGGCCTTCTTCATGTTTGCCTGGACTTTCATGGGAAGTCCGAAAAGGTTTATAAAGCCTTCGGCGTCTTTCTGGTTGTATACCTGGTCCTCACCGAAGGTGCAGAGTTCTTCGCTGAAAAGGGAATAGGGAGACTCAATACCCGCGGGGATGATGTTGCCCTTATACAGCTTCAGGCGGACCTTGCCGGTGACATACCTCTGGGTGACGTCCACAAAGGCCGAAAGAGCTTCCCGCAGCGGTGAGAACCACTGCCCATAGTAAACAAGCTCTGCGAACCTCTGGGCAACCAGGTCCTTATAGTGCAGGGTGTCACGGTCAATGCATATGCTCTCCAGTTCCCTGTGGGCAGCATAGAGAATGGTTCCTCCCGGTGTTTCATAGACACCGCGGGACTTCATGCCCACCAGGCGGTTTTCCACGATATCAATGATGCCGATGCCATTCTTTCCGCCAAGGCTGTTGAGTTCCTGCATCAGCTTTACAGGACTCAGCTTTTCGCCGTTAAGGCTGACTGGAATGCCCTGCTCAAAGCCCAACTCTATATAGGTTGGCTCGTCGGGCGCCTTCTCAGGGGTTACCGACAACTGCAGCAGCCTGTCATACAAAGGTTCGTTGGCAGGGTTTTCAAGCTCCGAGCCTTCGTGGCTCAGGTGCCAGATGTTCCTGTCGCGGCTGTAGTTATACTCCTTTGTAACGGGAACGGGTATATTCCTCGCAGCCGCATATTCTATGGCATCCTCCCGAGAGCGGATATTCCAGAGCCTCCAGGGAGCGATAATCTTGAGTTCGGGAGCCAGGGCCTTTACGGTCAGCTCAAAGCGAACCTGGTCGTTGCCTTTTCCGGTGGCGCCATGAGCGACAGCGACCGCCCCTTCCTTCTTTGCGATCTCCACAAGGCGTTTGGCAATAATGGGGCGCGCGAAGGAGGTTCCGAGAAGGTATTTGCCCTCGTATACGGCGCCTGCCTTAAGGGTGGGGAAGATATAATCGGTTATGAACTCCTCGGTCAGATCTTCTATGTAGATCTTGGATGCGCCGCTTTTAACAGCTTTCTCGCGCAAGGGTTCCAGTTCCTCGCCCTGTCCCACATCGGCCGCCATGGCTATAACATCGTAATCGTAGTTTTCCTTCAGCCATGGGATGATGATGGATGTATCCAGACCACCTGAATAGGCCAGTACAACTTTTTCTCTGCTGCTCATGAAAAACTCTCCAATCTGTGCTAATATTAATGAAAAAGGATTGCTGTTATGTCGGTTGTACCAATATAATGGCGTACAGCCATCAGGATATTATAATTATACATCTATATGAATAATTATGCAACAATTAATTCTGTTTTCCTGGCGGGGCAGAAGGATTAAGGAGCAGGCAGATGATCATTTTCGGAGTTGATCCGGGATTTGCAATCACCGGGTATGGCGTAATAGAATACAAGGGAAACAGGTTCAGGACCATCGATTACGGCGTTATCACAACCGATGCGAAAACCGAACTGCCCCAAAGGCTGCATATTTTGAGCGATAGGCTGCAGTCCCTGCTGGAACAGTATAAGCCTGATGCCTTGTCTGTCGAGGAACTGTTCTTCAATACCAATTTAAAGACCGCCATAGCGGTGGGGCATGGCAGGGGAGTGGTTCTCCTGACTGCAGCCAAAGCCGGGATACCCGTTTTTGAATACACACCGCTCCAGGTAAAGCAGGCTGTTGTCGGATACGGCAGGGCCAAAAAGGAGCAGGTCCAGTACATGGTCAAGGTACTGTTATCGCTGGACAGCATACCGAAGCCAGATGACGCGGCCGATGCGCTGGCCGTGGCCATATGCCATGCGCACAGCTTTACGGATGTGAGAATTAAGAAGTGAGAGGCAATGCGAGCGGAGCGCGGCAATCTCTGCTGTGTTTCTCCATTAATTGCGTTTTGCAGCCGCGCTGTTCAGTCTCTCCTTCAGTCCTCGTCGCAGGAAGTTGTACATGCTCATGCTTGACCTCGCAGGGCCGCCGGCAACGCCGCGTCCGTGCGACTGCCGGCTAAAAACAACATCCGGTTGTTTTTTCCCGTTCGGCCTGCGCATTTCGCATACAACTTAATCTGCTCCTGCGGAGTCATTCGAGACAGAAACAGCGCGTCTTATTCATGCACATGCGGGCCTTTTCTCTCATCGGTTACCTCAATGTATGGATTGCCGCGCCCAACATTGGGCTCGCAATGACAGGATAGGTATTCGTTCTGCTTGCAATGGCACAACAAAAGCCGGTCCTCTGGAAACCGGCTATAATTATGTGGCTGCGGATCAAGGATTTGAACCCTGACAAACTGATCCAGAGTCAGTCGTGCTACCATTACACCAATCCGCAATATGTTTTTGCGACCGATGATTATTATAATATGATTATGTCCCCATTTCAAGTCCAATTTGCGAAATTTGAGCTGCCAATTAGCTGTAATAAATGAAAAAGGATGGAGCAAATCATGCTCCATCCTAAAATATCAATATGCTTCAAATCATACCGGGAAAATCCATCCGAAGGGATCGGGCTTTTCGCAGTACTGTATGCCGGTAAGTTCGTCATAAAGCCTTTGCGAGATCTCGCCGATTCTTCCGCCGTTAAGTATCATGCGCTGGCCATTCCAGAAGAGTTCGCCTATGGGTGATATAACAGCGGCGGTGCCGGTGCCGAAGGCTTCCTTCAACTGGCCCTTGTCATTGGCTTCGCAGATCTCATGGATGGAAATCCTTCTTTCAGATACCTTGAGGCCCCATGACTTCAGGAGCTCAACGCAGGATTTCCTTGTGATTCCGGGAAGGATGCTGCCATTCAGTTCGGGAGTGACGATCTCGTCGCCGATAACGAAGAAGACGTTCATCGTGCCGACTTCTTCGACATACTTCCTCTCAACGCCGTCCAGCCAGAGCACCTGGGTGTATCCAAGCTCCTTGGCATCCTGCTGCGCCTTCAGGCTGGCAGCGTAGTTTCCTGCGGTTTTTGCGGCGCCGATACCACCGGCGACAGCGCGGACATATTTTGATTCAACATATATCTTGACCGGATTGAGGCCTTCCTTATAATAGGCTCCCACAGGTCCGGTTATAATCAGGAAATGGTAAGTATTGGACGGGCGGACTCCAAGGTATGGATCGGTGGCATAAATAAAAGGCCTGATATACAGCGAAGTGCCAGGAGCGTCCGGTACCCAGTCCCTGTCAACGTCGACCAGCTTCTTCATGGCCTGGAGCGTGAATTCATCGTCGACCCTTGGAATGCAGAGCCTGTCACAGGACTGGTTGAGGCGCTTTATGTTTTCGTCAGGACGGAACATGACAATCCCCTTATTCCTGGTCCTGTACGCCTTCAGACCCTCGAAAACGGTCTGTCCATAATGAACCACCATGATGGAAGGGTCGTAGCATAACGGACCATAGGGGATTATCCTCGCGTCATGCCAGCCTTTGCCTTCGGTGTATTCCATAATGAACATGTGGTCGGAAAACACCTGGCCGAATCCAAGATTTTCAGATGATGGTTTTGGTTTTGGATTTTTGGTTAGTTCAATCTTTATTTCCATAACAGGTCACTCTCCTTTGGAAAATATCTTACACCTTTAAAACAAAAAAATCCACTTTTTGAATTAAAGAATTTGAAATTTCGGGAAGCGAAGCCTTCATATCATTGCAAGGAGCCACTCTTTTTTGTCATTACGAGGAGTGCCTTTTTTATTTCATTGCGAGTAGTGAAGCGACGAAGCAATCCGATGCACATACCGTATTGCGTTGCAATAAAGAGATTGCCAAGCTTCACTTCATTCCGAACGCAATGACATGATGGGGATTACCGCAAAAGAATAAGGCAGTACAGACTGTACTGCCTTAAGTATGTATTGCATTTCAGATTTACGCAGGATTTGCTCCCGCTGCAGGTGCCTCTTTTGACTTGCCAAGCATTTCCTTGAACTTCTTGCTCATGCCCTCAAGCTTGCCATAGAGGTCATAGCTGGGCTGTGCGCCATAGGCAACTTTCAGGTATCCGCACATCATATAGGTCATGATTATGGGATCAACTATGCTCCACTTAAGAACGGTAACAAAGAGGAAGGTAAGGATATATGCGACCAATGCCATTCCGGGATCATCATAGGCTATATCGATAATCATATTGGTGAATAAGCCCTCGAAAATGAAGAAGAACAGGAGATAGAACACGATAATGAAAATCATGATCTTGGCGCCTGTCTTCAGGACGGTTTTCCAGTTCTGGACGTACAGCACTGTGCCGTCGCATGCGCTCTTCCACACATTCTGGCCTTCATGGAGGAATATGTAGGCCATAATGCACTCATCAACATAATTAAGTATGATATCAACAAACTTGTTGAGCGCATTCACAACGCCTTTGATTCCCGGAATAAAGCTCAACAGTGAACCTATTCCGCCCAGTGCCCTTTGAATCTGCCTGACAGCCGCTGACATAAGCCTGTCAAGAACGAAGAGGGCATTGGATGCAACAAAGAATTTTTTAACCTTTTGTACGCCGTACTGGTACATGCTGAAGCCATCGGGAACGCTGCCATTGACGGCCAGATCCGCAATTACGGCTACATGGGCAGCCTTAATCATATAAGTGATATACTCCCGTATAAACCTGTAGATTGCCCAGCCACCGCCGCTTGCACCTATGACCAGGAGGACTGCAAAGAATCCACGCGGATTAATTGCGCCAATGATCTTGACGACGATGAAGGCATAAATACACATGCCAATAAAGAATACGAGATATGCGGCAAGCCGGATCAACATGAAAGGTAGCGTTTTTAAGACTATAGCGGATGGTTTCATGAAGAGGCCTCCTTCATACTTTGTTTTGAAATAATATATCATATTATAGAAACTGGTACAATAAATAAAAAATCAAAAAAAGCAATAATATTATTCATATGCAGATGCCCTCGTGCAAATGCCTGGTTCCGCATCCGTGTTGCGTATCAGGCAGGGGCATGGTAAGCTAAAGGTGCCGGAAAACAAAATGTTATTTAACTATTTTACTATCTCGGGAGAGTTTACGAATGGGACGGTTTTTAACACCTGATGCATATATTGAATCCATTTATTCCATAAGTCCCGAAGGCCTTAAAAAACATGGAATCAAGGGACTTATCCTCGATATTGACAATACCCTCGTTCCTACCTATACGAAGGATGCGGATATAAAGGTAAAGGCATTCTTGGACGATATGAAGAAAAGCGGCATCAAAACAGCTATTGTTTCAAACGCGAGGCAGGACAGGGTTGAGCAGTTCTGCCGACATCTCGATGTCGAATACTTTTACAAGGCATTGAAACCATTTAAAAAAGGATATTTAAAAGCTGTAGAAAGCATGGGCCTGAGGCCGTGCGAAGCGGCCATTGCCGGGGACCAGCTTTTTACCGATATCCTTGGCGGAAACCTCGTGGGGATGAAAACTCTCCTGATCAAACCCATTGACTTCAACGAACCTTTTCCGGTCAGGATAAAGCGTTTGCTTGAAAAACCCTTCCTCAGGGGGAAGCAATATCTTGACAAATTTTAATGATTTATAGCGTCGAATATGCTATAATCCTGTTAATAAGCAGTGTGGAGGGAAGCCCGATGCTATCGATAAAGAATTACATGGAAGTCATTGTTATGAATACAATGGACGATATCCTGAAGGATATAAATATGTGCAAATGCGAAAAATGCAGGCTTGATATCGCTGCCAAGGCCCTTAATGATTTGCCGCCCCAGTATGTCGTATCCGAGAAGGGTGAGGTCTATTCCAAGATAAAGAGCCTGAAAACCCAGTTTGAAGTGGATGTAATAGCGGCCATAACCAAGGCAGCCATACTGGTTAAAAGAAACCCGATGCATGATGACCAGGTAAGCCAGTAGACCGAAATTCAAAAAACCATTATTATTGCGCAAATAGTCCTGAATATATTTTTTGTTGTCACGGCATAAACCCTGTGTTATAATATTTCAGGTGTTTTTATCACACACGTTGTCCGATTTGCAGTTTGTGCTTGCTGCAAGTGTACTGCAAAGACGAAGACAACGGAGGAATAACAAAAAGGAGGATATAGCATGTCAGTTATTTCAATGAAGCAGCTGCTTGAAGCAGGTGTGCATTTTGGTCACCAGACCAGAAGATGGAACCCCAAGATGGCGGAGTACATCTTCACCGAGAGAAACGGTATCTACATCATCGATCTTCAGAAAACCGTCAAGAAAATTGAAGAGGCCTACTATTTCATCCGTGATGTGGTCATGGAAGGCGGCAGCATTCTGTTTGTGGGCACGAAAAAACAAGCCCAGGACGCTATCAAGGAAGAGGCCGAGCGCTGCGGACAGTTCTATGTCAACAACAGGTGGCTCGGCGGTATGCTGACCAACTTTAAAACCATCAGGAAGAGCATTGACCGCCTTAACGAACTGAAGAAGTTCGAAGAGGAAGGCGTTTTCGAAGTGCTTCCCAAGAAAGAGGTCACCAAGCTCAGGCTGGAAATGGAGAAGCTTGAGAAGAACCTGGGCGGCATAGTCGAAATGAAAAGACTGCCTTCAGCCCTGTTCATAGTAGACCCCAAGAAGGAAAGGAACGCCATCCTTGAATCAAGGAAACTGGGTATTCCCATTGTTGCCATAGTAGATACCAACTGCGATCCCGATGAAGTTGACTATGTAATTCCCGGAAACGATGACGCCATCAGGGCAGTCAAGCTGATTTCCTCAAAGATCGCCGACGCCGTTATCGAGGCGAAGCAGGGCGAGATGGGCTCAGCCGCTATCGAAACAACCGCCGGTGAGGAAGATGCTCCCGAAGAGGAAACTTTTGAGGAAGCCCCTGCCGTTGAGGCTGCGGACGAAGCTCCTGCTTCTGAAGAAGCATCCGGGGATAATGTTGATGAAAATGAAAATACTGCAGAAGATACAGTAGAAGAAGAAGCATAATCCGTAAAAAAGAACCAGTTCAGGAGGATGATCAAATGGAAATCAGTGCAGCAATGGTAAAGGATTTGCGCGACCGTACAGGGGCAGGCATGATGGATTGCAAAAAGGCCCTTATTGATGCGCAGGGCGATGCCGAGAAGGCTGTTGAGCTGTTGAGGGAAAGAGGACTCTCCAAGGCCGCCAAGAAGGCCGGAAGGCTTGCTTCTGAGGGTATCGTGGATGCCTATATACATGGTGGCGGACGTATCGGAGTTCTGGTAGAGGTCAATATTGAGACCGATTTTGCTGCCAAGAACGAAGAATTCAGGTCCTTTGTTAAGGATATAGCCATGCAGATCGCAGCGATGAACCCTCTCTATGTAAAGAGGGAGGATGTCCCTGCCGAAGTGATCGAAAGGGAGAAGGAGATCCTTAAGGCTCAGGCCATAAACGAAGGGAAGCCCGAGCATATAGCTGAAAAGATGGTGGCTGGCAGAATCGAGAAGTACTTCAACGAGGTTTGCCTCCTGGAGCAGCCCTTCATTAAGGACAACGACAAGACCGTTGAGGACGTGCTCAAGGAAAAGATCGCCCTGATCGGCGAGAACATCAGCATTCGCAGATTTGCCCGCTTTGAGATGGGCGAGGGCCTGGAAAAGAGGAACGAAAACTTCGCCGAAGAGGTTGCCAAGCAGATCAAATAAGTGGCTTAAAGGGTATTTTGATTTTTCAAAATACCCTTTTTGATAATATTTAATAATCCGGGAGGCAACTATGGCTCTGAAGTACAGGCGTATCATGCTTAAGATCAGCGGAGAAGCCCTTGCCGGAGAGAAGGGTTTCGGGATTGATCAGGACATTCTCAACAAGATCAGCTCCTACATCAAGGAAGCCCATGATATGGGCGTCGATATCGGCATAGTGGTTGGGGGAGGCAACTTCTGGCGAGGAAGGAGCAGTACGGGAATGGACCGTACAACCGCCGACCACATGGGAATGCTGGCAACCGTTATAAACGCGCTGGCCCTGCAGGATTCCCTGGAAGGAAAGGGAGTGCCCACGAGGGTCCAGACAGCCCTTGAAATGCCCAGGGTGGCAGAAACCTATATCAGGCGAAGAGCCATACGCCATATTGAGAAAAAGCGGGTCGTCATATTTGCCTGCGGTACGGGAAATCCCTATTTCTCAACAGATACGGCGGCTGTTTTGAGGGCGGCGGAGATCGAGGCAGAGGTAATACTCCTGGCCAAGAATGTAGACGCTGTTTACGACAGCGATCCGAAACAGAATCCCAATGCCCGGAAATATGACAGGATCAGCTTCATGGACGTACTTAACCAGCGACTGGGGGTCATGGACTCAACCGCTACATCACTGTGTATGGACAACAACATTCCCTTAGTGGTATTCAGCATAAGGGAGCCTGAGAACATCATAAAGGTTTTGAATGGCGATAATGTTGGTACATTTGTAGCAAGGGAGGTCTAAGCTATGACAAAGGACAGTTATAAGGATTATGTAAACAAAATGGAAAAGAGCCTGCAGGTATTGAGAGATGAGCTTGCAGGCATCCGTGCGGGGAGAGCGAATCCGCGCCTGCTCGACAAGATAACTGTGAACTACTACGGAACACCGACGCCCATCACCCAACTGGCCAATATCGCTGTGCCCGAAGCCCGGCAGATCACCATCCAGCCATGGGATGAGAAGATCGTCAATGATGTCATCAAGGCCATACAGATGTCGGACCTTGGCCTGAACCCCAACAACGACGGCAAAGTAATACGCCTGATATTCCCTCCCCTTACAGAGGAGAGAAGGCGTGATCTGACTAAGGAAGTAAAGAAGATAGGGGAGAAGGACAAGGTGGCTATCCGCCAGATCAGGCGTGACGCCATGGAAGATTTCAAGAAGATGGAGAAAAACAAGGAGATCACCGAGGATGACCTGAAAACCGCTGAAAAGGACATCCAGAAGATAACCGACGAGTATATTGAGAAAGTGGACCAGATTGTTGACGCCAAGATAAAGGAGATCATGGAAGTCTGACAATTTGTTAACCTGAATAGCGTTTTACAGATGACTAAGTGAAGCATGAAACGCTCACTTAGTCATTTTAATATAAAGGATTCAGGCAAAATAATATATAAAATGGGCAAAAAGAACAATGTTATGTTACAAAACGATACTGAAAATCCTTTTTTCAGGCTAAGATGCCCATTTTTAAAGGCGATGAGGGATTGCCGAGTTTCACTATGATCTTAGTGCGATGGCATGCTTGAATATGAATATATAAATGCGGGTGATAGGGGATGTGCGGAAGGTTTTATGTGGCAGAAAAAGACCTGGATGATTTCGCGGCGCTGGTTAACCAGGTGGAAAAGCATTTGCTGAAGAAGGCAGGAGAGATCTATCCCGGGGATTACGCTCCGGCAATCACTCCCGGAAGCATTGAAAAAGGTTCGGAGCCAGGGGAAAGGAAGGACCAGGTTCACGCCTTGAGATGGGGATTTCCCACAAGCAAGGGAAAGCTCATAATCAACGCCCGTTCTGAAACAATTGCAGAAAGGCCCATGTTCCGGGCGCCCTTTGCGACCCGCAGATGCCTGATACCGGCAAGGGGTTTCTACGAGTGGAAGGACGAAGAAACCGGCAGGAAGCGCGTCAAGTTCTATATCGCGCCGCCCGACTCAAGCCTGATATACCTTGCCGGCATTTACTGGTTCTTTACCGACAAGGAAGGGAATATGATACCCTGCTTCACGATTGTTACAACGAAGGCCAATGAGGACATAAGCCCGCTGCATGACAGGATGCCTGTGGTTATTGAAAGGGAGAACAAGGGAATATGGCTCTATGAAGACCACAGGTCCGATGCTGTCAGGAAACTGATGCTGCCGGCCAAATCAGGACTTCTGCTGCCTGTTCGTGCAGAATAAACGCATGATATTCTGCCATTGCATCAGGTTAATGATAGGCTGTTATTACATCGACTCAGGATATATGCAGATGAGATTGCCACGCCCAGGGAAGCCGGGCTCGCAGTGAAATGATTGGTATTGCTGCGATTCACTGCGTTCCGTTCGCAATGACATTTCCCGTGTTATTGCGATGAGGCATAGCCGACGAAGCAATCCCGGATAATTGAGATTGAATGCAAGAGTTAAGAGGTTGGAGTTTAAGAAAGATATTTATTATGGATTCGTTCAGAAAACAGGTATATAACACGGCAGCGCTTATACCGAGTGGCAAGGTGGCCACATATGGACAGATAGCAGCCTTATGCGGAAAACCCCTGGCGGCCCGGGCCGTAGGCTGGGCCATGCGCAATGCACCCGAGTTCCTGGATCTTCCTTGCCACAGGGTAGTGAACAAAAGCGGAAGGCTTGCACCGGATTATGCTTTCGGCGGAGAACACATCCAGCGTGAGATGCTGATCAGTGAAGGCATCGTTTTCAATGAAGACGGTACTATCGATATGAAAAGCTGTTTATGGATTCCCAAATTTTCCGATGTAATAAAAGAGTAGGGGGTGTATGGTCACTGAAAAAAATAAACCCGTCGAAAAATAACTTCACATTATACAAAATAAAAATTTTGTTTAATAAGGAAGGGTATGTGGTATAATATAGGTATAATACAAGCGACAAACCGGTTTTGCACGGGTCCCATGCCCGATCTTTTACTGAAAGGATGTTTTTATGCCGGCAGTTACATATGATGATCTTCCCGATATAGCCGTTGAATTTTTAAACTACATGCTTACCATCCGGAACAAATCCTTAAAAACTGTCCAGGAATACTATTATGATCTTCGTACCTTCTTCCGCTTTATTAAGCTTACAAAACATCCCGGTTTCAAGGACGCGGATTTTGATACGATGGATGTCCGTGATATTACCCTGGATGACATTAAAAAAATCGATCTGGCCGACCTGTACAGCTTTATGTCATATACCAGCCGCATGCGCGACAACACGGCCGTAACCCGAGCCAGGAAGGTCGCTTCCCTGAGATCCTTCTATAAATACCTGTTTTCCAAGGCAAAGCTGATAGATTACAATCCTGCCGCCGAACTTGATTCTCCAAAGGTTGTGCACCGGCTGCCCAAGTACCTTAATATAGATGAAAGTATCCAATTATTGGAAAGCGTGGAAGGGGACAATAGGGAAAGGGATTATGCCATCCTCGTCCTCTTCCTCAACTGCGGCCTCAGGTTATCTGAACTGGTGGGAATAAACCTGTCGGATATACGAGGCGATACCCTTACAGTAATCGGAAAGGGCAATAAAGAGCGCACCATATACCTTAACCAGGCCTGCCTAAATGCCATAGATGCATACAGGCGCGTAAGGCCTGTAGAAGGCGTCAAGGATAAGAACGCGCTGTTTCTTAGCGAAAGAAAGCAGAGAATAAGCCCCAAAACGGTCCAGTACCTGGTTAAGAAATACATAGCGGCAGCCGGACTTGATACGAGGAAGTACTCTACCCACAAGCTCAGGCACACGGCAGCCACCCTCATGTACAAGCACGGTAATGTGGATATCCGGGCCCTGCAGTCAATCCTGGGCCACGCGAGCATAGCCACCACCGAAATCTACACCCATGTGGATGATGAGCAGCTCCGCAGGGCTGTTGAGAACAATCCTCTCTCCCGTATCTCCGGACCTTCCCGGAAGAAGGCCGGAATACCCAGGGCTGATGAAGGCAAAGAATAATTTGGAGAGTAAAGCCAGGGGACTGTCCCCCTGGCTTGCGTAATGGCTTTTTATTCCGGTTTAGTGGCCTGTTCCAGCATGCTCAGGTATCTCCATGCATGTTCGTTGCTGTCGCCGCACATCTCGAGACTAGGCTTCAGTGAAACACAGACAGCAGGCCTTTCGGGCTTTCCGAAAAGTTTACAGAGGTTGTCCTCCGTAAGGTTGACACATCTTTCCCCTGCCCTCTTCCCATCCGGCATCCCGGGGATGGGCGACGATATGGAGATTACTACGCAGCATGCGCCGCATCCGGGCCTGCATTCCATCTGTTTGCTCCTTCTTTCAGCATATGGGTATTGTTTTTCAAGTTTTATGATATAAAAACAGAAGCCTTCCCGCAATTTGCTGCTTTTGCAGGAAGGCTTTCTTAAAAACATTTATTTCAGAAATACATGATATCCTCTGTATGCCGCGTATACGTCCACCTTGCTGACCACTTCGTAGGGCGCATGCATCGATAATACCGGAACGCCGACGTCAATTACATCCACGCCCAGGTTGGCGATCATCATGGCTATCGTGCCGCCTCCGCCTTTATCTACGGCGCCCAGTTCTGTGGTATGCCAGGGTATCTGGTTTTCATTGAACAGCCGGCGAATCTCTCCCACAAACTCCGCATGGGCGTCGCTGGCTCCCGATTTGCCCCTTGATCCGCTGAACTTCAGGATGGCAAGGCCTTTTCCGAGATATGCGGCGTTCAGTTTATCGTGTGTTCCCTCGAAATTGGGATCAACAGCCGCGTTTACGTCTGCCGACAGCATCTTTGATTTGGCCAGGCAGGAACGCAGCAGGCGGTCGCTGTATTCACCCTTGGTTGTGAGTGCGCAGAGATCTGCAAGGAAGTTTTCCAGGGCACGTGATTGAGCTCCTGTATTGCCCACGCTTCCGATTTCCTCTTTGTCGGTAAGGACGCAGACTGCCGTGTATTCAGGTTTACCGGTGTCGAGAATTGCCATCAGGGCCGGGTAAGCGCATACCCTGTCATCATGGCCGTAGGCGCCGATCATGCTCCTGTCGAACCCGAGATCCTGGGTCTTGAAGGCGGGCACCATCTCAAGCTCTGAGGATACGAAATCCTCTTCGGTGATGCCATATTTCTGGTTGAGGATCTTCAGGATATTGAGTTTGAACCTGTCCTTGGCTTCCTTGTCGGGATCGGGACGTGATCCCACCAGCACGTTCATGTCCTCGCCCTTGAAGGCTTCACCCAGTTTCTTCTCAAACTGATCCTTTGCAAGATGCGGCAGAAGGTCGGTAATGACAAATACGGGATCGTCCGGGTCTTCACCGATGCTTACGTCTATGACAGAGCCATCGGCCTTCATGATGGTGCCATGGAGCGCGAGGGGAATCGCAAGCCACTGGTATTTCTTTATTCCGCCATAATAATGGGTTTTCATGAATACCATATCTGTTGATTCATAAAGGGGATTCTGCTTGATGTCAACCCTCGGCGAGTCGATATGGGCGCCGACCATCCTGGTGCCGTCCTCACATGGCTTTTCTCCTATGACAGCCAGCATCATCAGTTTCTTCTTTATAATGCGATAAACCTTGTCTCCGGGATTCAGCGGTGTTTTTTCACTCAAAACCTTGTCCAAATCGACAAAACCATTGCGAATGGCCAATTCTTCCGCCTCACGGACAAACTCCCTTTCGGTCTTGGCTTTGTCCAGAAATGCCTTATAGCCTTTACTGAACTTCTCTATCCTGTTTTCGACCATGGATTTAATATCCCAGGCATTTTCGGTTTTATAAACGAGGTTTTTCGCAGCGTCTGCCGCCCCCTGAGCCTTATTCTTGGGTGGTCTTCCTCTTCTTTTTGCCTGTTTTACAGGGGTATCCGCAACGGTCTCCGGATTTTTTCTTGGTCTTCCGCGTTTTCTTTTTGTTTCAGCCATACTCTGGGGCCTCCTTTCTGCAGTCCTGAATTCGTTTTTTCCCATGATAATGGCATTGTCGGTTGCTGAAAATTACATTTTCTATTATACCATTTTATTCCCAATGATAATATTTCCAATTCAAATTAAAGCAAATAAAGAAGCGGTCACAGCCATTGAACTGTGACACGCCCGGAATCAGAAATGCGAAAGGCCTTATCCTTGGTATTCGTTCAGAGTATTATGCATATCAATCCACCGCTGCCATCATTGATGATCTTCTGAAGGGTTTCCTGGAGCTTAAGCTGGGCATCTTCAGGCATCCTGAAAAGCTTGTTTTGGAGGCCTTCTGAAATCAGCTCATGGAGGGACTTGCCGAATATGTTGGATTCCCAGAGCTTCTCAGGAGCTCCCTCAAACTCCTTCAGGAGATAATTCACCAGTTCCTCCGATTGCTTTTCCGAACCAACCAGCGGAGCGATCTCGGTTTCGATATCCGCCCGTATCATATGGATGGAAGGCGCGCTTCCCCTGAGCTTGATACCGAACCGGCTTCCCTGCCTGATGATCTCCGGCGGTTCCAGGGTAAGTTCGTCAATACTGGGCGTTACAACACCGTAACCCTTGGTCCTTACTTCGGAAAGGGCGTTTGCTATCTTGGAATACTCTGCCTTTATAGCCGACAGCTCTTTCAGGACCGAGAACAGGCGCTGCTCACCATCGATCTCAAGACCGGTTTCCTCTTTTACCACCTTGTAGAAGAGCCCATCCGACGGCTTCATCTCAAGGCTTACTTCGCCCGTACCCATCCTCACGTCCTGGATGGATGTCTTGCTCAAAAAATCATATATACTGAATTTTTCCGCAGCATCATATACGTTCTGCACTGTCGACCTGTCCTGGAACGAATCCTTTATGGCATTGATCAGCTCTTTCCTGAGCCAGTGATCATTATCCAGGGAAAGGATCCAGCCGGGAAGGTTAAAGCTGATTTCACGTACCGGGAAGTCCAGTAGTATGCCGTTCATAATCCTGTTGATGGATTGTATGCCAAGGTTGAGGCAATCAACGGGAATGACCGGTTTGCTGTATTTCCTGCCCAGTTCTTCGGCCATTGCCCTGACTTCTGCGCTTTCGGGAGACATTGAGTTAAGCAGTATAACAAAGGGCTTCCCTGCAGCTTTGAGTTCGTTGATTACCTGTTCTTCGGCTTCTTCGTACTCATCCCTGGGGATATTGGTAAAAGATCCGTCGGCTGTTACCAGTACGCCAATGGTGGAGTGGTCGTTGATGACCTTTCTTGTGCCGATGGCAGCCGCCTCCTCAAAGGGTATGTCATAATCATACCAAGGCGTCTTTACCATTCTGGGCATTTCGTCCTCCATATGTCCGATGGCGCTCTTGACCATGTAGCCAACGCAGTCCACGAGCCTGACCCGCATGCTCACATTTTCGTCCATGGTCACGGTGACTGCCTCATTGGGGACGAATTTGGGCTCTGTGGTCATGATCATACGCCCTGATGCGCTCTGTGGTGTCTCATCTACCGCTCTTTCCCGATCATATGGATTCTTGATATTGGGCAAGACCAGGGAGTCCATAAAACGCTTTATAAATGTTGATTTACCGGTCCGGACCGGACCTACCACTCCTATGTATATATCGCCCTTTGTCCTTTCTGCAATATCGCTGTATATGCTGTACAAAGCTTCCACGGCCAATCCCCCTCTGTTAAAGCCTGAGGCACATGCAACAAAAGCATGGCCCATGGGTCAGTATAAGTATATTGGCTGTGGGTGTGAGATATGAAAAAATTATTTTTGAGTTTATCAAACCACAGGAACCGTCCCCATGGTCAGAAGAGGAACCGTCCCCATGGTCAGAAAAAAAGCCACGGGGACTGTCCCCATGGCTTTACTTTTTATTTATGATTTTCGAAAGACAGCAGGCATTTGTCGGCCCTGTACTTGGTGATGATATACTCAACGGGCTGGCCGTTCTTGGAAAAGAGTATGTTGTTCACCCTGATCAGCGGCTGCCCGGGCTGGACCTTCAGGTAGGCCGCATCCCTCTGATCGGTATAGATAACTTCCAGCATGCTCTTGGAAGTGTTGGGAATCAGCGGATATTTTCCCCTCAAAATGTCGTGGGAAGGCTTTTTCAGCTTGATATCCTCGCATATTTCGGGGAAATGGTACAGGGGTATGTACGAGGTATTCAGCGAGATAACTTCTTCACCATGATTATTTATGTAGGTAATAGCCGCAAACTCGGCTGGCATATCAGGTTTCAGCCCGAACAGTTCGGACAGGTTCTTGTCCTGTTCGCTTGATATGACTTCCATGGATACTATGTTTTTCTCAGACGGATTTGCGCTGTCCAGTATGGAATCGGTGAAACCCGTATAGTCCTTTATGTTGATATGGGTCTTCCGTGTGGATACGAAGGTTCCTTTACCTTTCTGTTTATATAAATGGCCGCTGGCAGTAAGCTCATTAATTGCCTGACGCACCGTTGGCCTGCTTATATCGTACATTTCGCAAAATTCCTGTTCTGAAGGGATTTTGGAGTTTTCTTTGAATTCACCTTTTTCAATTTTGTCAAGGATGAGATTCTTGAGCTGGTAATATAACGGAACGTTGCTATACTTATTAATGTCTACCATACCAAAACCCTCCACATTACATTATGACGTAAAGACAATATAACATTTATTTTGGTTAGATTCAATAGTAGATAGTAATTTTTATAAAGACTTTTGTATATTTTTTCATGAATTGAGATCCACATGGACATCCCTGACCTGGTTGGCTTCCAGCAAGGGATAGACATATTCTTCAAGGAACTCGTCCACCTGCTGCGGGCAGCGCCCTATGAAGTTCTCCGGCTTAAGAACTCCCCTGATGTCTTCAAGTGAAAGACCGAAGGCCGGATCATTTGCGATGCGCTCGATAAGATCATTGGGCAGCCCGTCATTCTTTACCCTGCCGGCTGAGGCCATGGAATGCTGTCTGATTCTTTCGTGAAGTTCCTGCCGGTCTCCCCCTCTTTTTACAGCCTCCATCAGGATGTTCTCCGTGGCCATAAAGGGGAGCTCTTCCATGACATGCTTTTCAATGACCCTGGGGTATACCACGATACCATCGGCTATGTTCATGTATATGTTCAGAATGGAATCAACGGCGAGAAACGCTTCAGGAATGCTGATGCGACGGTTGGCCGAATCATCCAGGGTCCTCTCGAGCCATTGTGTGGACGCGGTTATGGCAGGATTCAGCGAGTTTACGATCACGTATCTTGCCAGCGCGGAAATCCTCTCGCTGCGCATGGGGTTTCTCTTGTACGCCATGGCCGAAGAACCGATCTGGTTCTTTTCAAATGGTTCTTCAAGTTCTTTCAGGTTCGCCAGGAGACGCATATCATTGCTGAACTTGTACGCGCTCTGGGCAATCGCACTGAGGGCATTGAGTATCCTTGAATCCTGCTTTCTTGAGTAGGTTTGGCCGGAAACCGGTATTATCTCAGGGTAACCTACCTTTTCAGCAATAAGTTTTTCCAGCTTCTTTACCTTGTCGTGATCCCCGTCAAAAAGGGCCAGAAAACTTGCCTGGGTACCTGTTGTTCCCTTGCTGCCCAAAAGGCGCAAATGGGATATTACGAAGTCCAGTTCCTCAACATCCAGCATCAGATCCTGAATCCAGAGGCAAGCCCTCTTGCCGACCGTCACAAGTTGGGCCGGCTGGAAATGGGTATAACCCAGTGTGGGCATATTCTTATATGCCTTTGCGAAACGGCTGAGCTTCAAAATTACGGAAAGGACCTTTTCCCTGATGAGTTTCAGGGCCATGTGGAAGATGATTATATCGGTATTGTCACATACGTAACATGAAGTGGCGCCCAGGTGAATAATTCCTTTCGCCTTTTCGCATTGGGCGCCGTATGCACGAATATGGGACATTACGTCATGACGGGTTTCTTTTTCTATCTTTTCAGCCAACTCATAGTTTATATCATCACGAAAGGCTTTCAGTTCATCGATCTGTTCCTGGGTTATATCGAGGCCAAGTTCCTTCTGGGCTTCGGCAAGGGCAATCCAGAGAGTGCGCCAGGTCCTGAACTTGGTATCGGGCGAAAAGAGTTCAAGCATCTCTTTACTGGCATATCTTGAACTGAACGGGCTTTCGTAAGAGTTCCTGGACAAAGCGGTACCTCCGGAAAAAACAAAAATAAAAATACATCAGCATGACATCAGTACGTCGCTACGTCTATACATAAATATATATTAATGTGATTGCTGTGGTAGTAATTATATCTCTATTCAAAAGAAAAATCCAGTAAAAAAAGAGTGAATTTTTAAGTTTATTCACTCTGTACAAAAAAGAATGGATTATTAAGTGAAGGATGTATTTATTGCAGCCGTTCAAGGGCGGCCAGTTCTACGCAGACACACAGTATTTCAATAGCCTTCTCCAGTTCTTCAAGAGGCGGATATGTTGGAGCAAGCCGTATGTTGGCATCATAGGGGTCCTTCCCGTATGGGAATGTGGCCCCAGCAGGCGTAAGGGTCACCCCTGCCTCTTTCGCAAGTTCCACAACCCGGCGGGCGCATCCCTTCATCACGTTGAGGCTGATAAAGTATCCCCCGCGCGGCTTATGCCAGGAGGCAATTCCCTTACCCTCCAGGTTCTTTTCCAGTATTCTGATTACGGTTTCAAATTTCGGCCTGAGAAACTCGGCATGCTTTCTCATGTGCTTTTTCAGGTTTTCAGGATCCTTCAGAAATCGGACATGGAGAAGCTGATTTATCTTGTCAAAGCCTATGGTCTGGATGGCGATCTGCTTTTTAAGAGCGGCAATATTTTCCGGGCTCGATGCCACCATGGCTATGCCCGCCCCCGGGAATGTTACCTTCGAAGTGGATGAGAACATATATGTCCTGTGGGGGTGTCCTGCTTTCTTGCATTCCCCGATCAGGTCCAGGAGCGTATCCTCGGTGTCATAAAGATGATGGAAAGGATACGCGTTGTCCCACATGATTATAAAGTCGTCGGCGGCGGTTTCCATGGCCGCCAGGCGTCTTACCGCACGGTCCGAGAAGGTTATGCCCGTGGGATTGCTGTACATGGGTATGCTCCACATTCCCTTAATGGAAGGATCCCTGGATACCAGTTCTTCAACCATGTCCATATCCGGACCTTCCTGTGTCATGGGAATGGTTATCATCTCAAAGCCGAATTGCTGGGTAATGGCAAAATGGCGGTCATATCCCGGGCTGGGGCATAAAAACTTCAGTTTGCCCTGTTTGCCCCATGGCTGCGAAAAACCGTTGAGACCAAGGAGTAATGCTTTGCTGATAAGATCATACATAAGGTTCAGGCTTGAATTGCCGCCCACTATGATCTGGTCCTCAGAGAGGTTGAAAACAGATGCGAAGAACCTTTTCGCTTCAATGATTCCGTCCATGGCTCCGTAATTGCGGCAATCTATTCCACTTTCGGAAATCAGGTTTTCCGCGTTTTTAAAGAGATCCATGGAAAGATTAAGCTGGTCGCTGCCCGGCTTTCCCCTGGACATGTCCAGCTTAAGGCCCTGTTTCTTGTATTCCTCGTATTGTCTTAACAGGTACTCTTTTCTTTCAGGCAGGCTCCAAGGAGCGATCTTTTGTTCATATGCCCTCCGGACATCTATATCCGGCTGCCCGCCTGACGGCATTTCAATTACTTCTTCCATTGCTATTCCTCCTGGGTGCATTCAGTATAAGCTTATGTTATATTCTATAAGAATGACCCACGATTTGCAAGTTTATTTTTCTAATATTGCAAATTTCTTTTTAAATGTTTCGCGTGAACAGCATGTATAATCTTACATTCAGCCTTAATTGGGGTTGCTGAATGTTATTGACTGCTTGATTCAGCCTGTTTTGAAATTTTGCATGTTGTTTGGCTGCACGATTCATTACCTGGGGTTTTGACGCCACCTGTTTTATGGCAGTATTCGTGAAGGATGACAGCAGGTTAAGGTTTATTGAAGGATATGTACCCAGGTGTCAATAACCTGGCTGAGGTAATCGGCAAAAACCTTCATTTCTGCGCTTTCCATGGCTATCAGCGGGCTTTCTGCGATTATCCCGCTGCCCTTGTAGACAGATACTGTTCCAAGTATTGTTCCCTTTCGCACAGGAGCCTGCAGTTCAGCTATCAGTGAGACCTTTGTTGAGAGCATGTCTTCCTCCTGTATCTTAATTATGGCCTTCACATCGGAAGCTACACCAGCAGGTATGGTTTCCGCTTCGCGGGCACGCTTCACCGGAACCTGCCCCATTATGCTTCCCTTGCTGAGAAGCTTCACATACCTGTAGTTATTAAAGGCGTAATCCAGGATCTTCATGCTGCTTTGCGACCTAAGGTTCTTCGAGTCGCAGAACAGGACAATTGATATGAGGCGAAGGTTATTCCTTGTGGCAGAGGTGACCAGGCATCTTCCGGCCAGCCCGGTATATCCTGTTTTAACGCCGTCGGCGCCCTCATAAAGCTCAAGCATTTCATTGGTATTTGTAAGGGTTCTGCCCTCGAAATAGTACTCCCTGGTCTTTACGATCCTGTTGAAAACCGGGTTTTGCAAGGCATAGCGGGTTATTTTCGCCAGGTCGTAAGCCGTGGTATAGTGCCCTTCGGCATCCAGGCCGTGCGGATTGGAAAAACTGGTTTCATAAGCGCCTATCTCCCTGGCTTTCTCGTTCATCATCCTTACGAACTCCTGGACGCTGCCGGCACAATACTCGGCTATGGCGACAGCGGCATCGTTTCCCGAACACAGCATGAGCCCATATAAAAGGTCTTCCATGCGGATGTTTGAGCCTGCCCTGAGGCCCATCGTGGAGCCTCCCATACTGGCTGCCATGCCGCTAATGGGAACACGGGCATCCAGGGGACAGTTTTCGATGGCTATAATCGCTGTCATGATCTTGGTGGTGCTGGCCATGGGCCTTTTTACATAAGCGTTTTTTTCATAGAGGACGGTTCCTGTGTTAAAATCCATAACGCAGGCGGACCTGGCGTTGATTGCCGGAGCCGATACGGCCAGGACCTGCTCATTGTAAGGCGTATTAAGATATAGCGGATTTGTATATGTGATCATGTCCCCGGAAATATCCGATCCCGCGGGTACGGAAACCGTATCTTCCGGCACGGACCGGTGAGGCGGACTGAAAAGATATACAAAAGCCAGATTAAGCATGAGTATGAATGCCAGCAGGTATAACAGGTCCCTTGCTTTCAAGACGGTATCTCCGGATATTGTTCTGCCTGTGTCATTTATATGTTTTTCAGGGCCTTATTACACCATCATTCTTCAATAATTCAATTATGGTCAGGACAGTGTTTGATATGTCGTTATCGGAAACCACATGGTAATCGCAGCATGCCTTGTAGATGGGCAAACGCTTTTCCATGAGTTCATGGAGGGCTTCAGGGCCGTTCTTAAGCAGAGGCCTGCATGAGCAGTCAATATTTTCCGCTATGAAATGGACAGGTCTGTCAATAAAGACGAGGACGCCATTATTCCTCAGGGCTTTAACATTTTCATCCCTCAGCACTGCTCCTCCGCCGGTGGATATTATAGCACCCTCAAGGGAGGAAACCCGGGATATGATTTTGCTTTCCGCGTCGCGAAAACACTCCTCTCCCATTTCAAACAGCTTCGGGATAGGGCCGTATTCTTCTTCTATGAGTGTATCAGTGTCTATGAAGGGCATATTGAGTTCCTGGCTCAAACGCTTTCCAACAGACGTTTTGCCGCTTCCCATCATGCCGATTAGAACAATGTTTTGTTTCATGTACCCCTCCTGATTCTTTCTATAGCCTTATGGATAAGGGCTTTATCGAGTTTCCTGCCCTGCCAGATCTCTTCTGAGCGCAAGGCCTGGGCTGCAAGCATATACAGCCCGTTGGCACATGGGATATTCAACTCTTCCGCATAACGTAGCAGGACGGTTTCTGCAGGGTTATATACAAGATCCATTATAAACCCCGCGCCTTCTATCTGCTCTTTTCCAAGAGGGCTCCTGGATACATCGGGGTGCATGCCCACTGGTGTGGTGTTGACCAATATATCATAGCCATGGGCCCGGAAGCCTGAAATATCCGCGCAGGATAGCCCGGGAAACTTCATCATGGCGCTGTCCGGGTCACGGGATACTATGGTTATGCCGGATGCCCCATGGTCTTCCAGGTATGCCACGACCGCCCGCGCGGCGCCTCCGCTGCCCAGTACGGCGCATATTGAACCTTCCGTTTTGACATCATACTCTTCGAAGGCCATGCCAAACCCGTCGTAATCTGTGTTGTAGCCCCTGTACCCGTCCGCGAAACATATGGTGTTGACAGCGCCTATATGGAGAGCTTCATCCGACAGGGAATCCAGGTACCCTATTATCTCCTTTTTATAAGGAATGGTTACGTTTACCCCAAGGTAACCATGGGACTTGAGGATTTCCAGAAGCTCAGGAAGATCCTCCGGTTTAACCTCAATCAGGTCGTATTCCGCATCGATCCCAAGCTCTTTGAAAAACAGCGAATGAATCGCGGGTGACAGGCTGTGGGAGAGTTTTTCTCCAACAAGGCCGTATTTTGCCCGGCCAGATTCCGGAGCGCGGGGTATACGCTTTGACTGAAATTCCCGTGAAGCCTTCAGGATCTCGGTATAGACAGCCTTAATTGACTCCCTGTATTCCGGATTCTTGACCTGTGACAGGATCCGGTCCAGTACCTGCTGCTCCCTTGAGGAGTCCAGTATGGCCATACCGGTCCTCCTCTTGTACTCCGCCACGTCCCGGACATGGTCCATCCGCTTCTCAAGGAGCCGGGTTATGGCTTCGTCGACCTCGTCTATTCCTTTTCTTATATCATTCAGGTTTTCTTTCGGAGGCATATTGTGAAATCCCTCCCCGTTTATGCGTCAATTAGGGTCGTGACTTATAGGCCGACCCGCGATGGGACAGGCGCAATGCGCCGGAGTTGTCACAATTCGTTTTACGGGCGCTGGTATCCAAACTGCGCAAGATACAGGTCGCACAGGGCTATGGCGCAGGCAGCTTCAACAACGGGCACCGCCCTGGGGACGATGCAGGTGTCATGCCTGCCCCTGATTTCAAGCACGGCATTCTCCATCTTCTTTATATCAACGGTGTCCTGTGCTTTTGCTATGGACGAAGTGGGCTTTATGGCTACACGAAAAACAACAGGCATACCATTGGTGATCCCGCCGTTGATGCCGCCGTTGTTGTTGGTCCTGGTGCGTACCTGTCCGCCATCCACACAGAAACTGTCATTGGCTTCGCTTCCCCACATTTTTGTTATGGAAAAGCCTGCGCCGAATTCCACACCCTTGACCGCAGGAATGGAAAACATGATGGAAGAAAGCTTCCCTTCCACATTGCTGAAATATGGCGTGCCAATACCGGCGGGAATACCAATTACGGCGGTTTCAATTATGCCTCCCACTGAATCCAGGTCCCTTCGGGCCTCATCTATCAGCTGAAGGTACTCCTCAGCGCAGGAAGCGTCATTTACGGGAAGCTCCATTTTTCTGAGATTATCAAGCTGCTCCCTGGTGATGCCGGTCATATCAAAGGCCACGTCGTTTACATCGCCTATGCTGAAAATATGGCTTCCTATATATATCCCCTTTTCTTCAAGGAACTGGCGGGCAAGGGCGCCTGCGAAAACCAGCGGCGCAGTAAGCCTGGCGGAGAAATGCCCGCCTCCCCTGTAATCGTTGTATCCCCCAAAACGGACATATCCTGTATAATCAGCATGACCGGGTCTTGCCAGGCGGCTTATTTCTTCATAATCCCGGGACCTGGTGTCGGTGTTGCGGATCAGTCCGCATATGGGCGCGCCCGTGGTCCTGCCCTCGTACATGCCGCTCAGGATTTCCACCTCATCGGATTCCTTCCTTTTCGTTGAGTATGCCGCAGACTTCGGCATTCTTCTTTCCATCTCGGAGTTTATTTTCTCAAAATCCACAGCCATTCCTGGCGGAAAGCCGTCCACAACCACACCGACAGCGGGACCGTGGGATTCGCCGAAAAGCGATATTTTTAATCTTTCACCCCATATGCTGCTCATAGATTCTACCTCCCAGCAGCCTGAAATCTTGCCAGAACTCCGGATAGGACTTGGACACGGCCTCAAACCCGCTGATTTCCACGGGACCTGTGGAGCGGGATGATGCTATGGCAAGGGCCATGACTATCCTGTGGTCGTTCCATCCATCCACACCGGCGCCAGTAAAGTGTTCCACACCATGTATAACGAGGCCGTCCCGGTTTTCTTCCACTCTTGCTCCCAGCTTGTTAAGCTCGCTGCACACCGCCGAAAGCCTGTCCGATTCCTTGAGCCTCAGCCGCTGTGCATTTTTGATGACGGATTCTCCCGGGCAAAGCGCCGCGGCCACGGCGACGGCCGGGACAAGGTCGGGACACTGGGACGCGTCCACACAGATACTGTTAAGGGTGCCTGGACTTATCTCGAGAGTGCCATTGTTCCATACTGTTCTGGCGCCCATGCTTCTTACAATATCGAGTATAATCCTGTCACCCTGCAATGAATCCCTGTTTAAGCCATCTATGGAGACCTCGCCGCTTATGGCGCCCAAAACGCAGAAGAATGCAGCCTGGGACCAGTCTCCCTCCACGGCCAGCGAACAGGCCGCGGCCTTCTGTCTTCCACTTATCCTGAACATGCTGCAGTCTTCTGAATGCTCAATGGTTATGCCGAACCTTTTCAGGGTGTCAATTGTCATTTTTACATATGGACGGGACTCCAGGGGACCGGTTATCCTGATCCGGGAGTCTTCGTCAAGAAAAGGCAGGGCCATCAGAAGCCCGGATATGAACTGGGAGCTTACATCGCCCCTTATATCATAATCGCCAGGCATAAGCCTGCCTTCCAGCCCTATGGGCATCTTGCCGCCTTCATCGGTGTAATTCACCCCTTTTCCGGGAAGGAGGCTTTTATATATGTCAAAGGGACGCGTCACGAGCCTGCCCCTGCCCGTAAGGGTCACAGGATCAGCGCAAAGCCTGCTCACGGGTATGATGAACCGGGCTGTGGTGCCTGATTCAAAGCAGTCTATCACGGGTTTGACAACCCGGATCTGACCCTTTGATGTAATAATAACCCGCTTTCTGCCGGAAAAAACCGTGCTGTCTTCAATCCTCACACTGGCTCCCAGTGATTCGCAGGCGCCAAGGGTGGCCTTTATATCGTCAGAAAGAACGATATTGTCAATCTCGCTGGCGCCTTCAGCCAGAAGGGCGCAAAGCACCAGGCGATGGGCCATGCTTTTTGAAGGCTGGATAAATATCCTGCCCGAAAGCTTTCCAGGTTCAATTCTCAAGCTGGGCAAACAGATGCTCCTCCAATTCCTCAAAACTCCATCCGATCAAATCGCACTCGCCTATTTCGCGCAGATATGCAACGGTTATAAAACCGGAGCGTGATTTCTTGTCTATCCTTATGGCTTGGGCAAGTTCTGTCCTGTCCACGGGAGGCATTGTCACCGGAAGGTCGAAAGACTTGAGGATTCCTTCAAGCCTCTGCAAAGTACCGGGCCTGGTCAATCCAAGTCTTTCGGTGATGCGCGTAATAAATATCATGCCAACCGAAACAGCCTCGCCATGGGTCAGTCCCTGGTAGTTCTGCACCTTTTCAATGGCGTGACCTATGGTATGTCCAAAATTCAGGATCTGCCTGAGGCCCGTATCCCGTTCATCCTGTTCAACAATGGCTGCCTTGAGCCTGCAGCTTTCTCCTATGATTTCATCAAGCTGACCGGTTAATCCTGAACGGTTTTCCGAGGTTTCAATAAAGTAGAATAAGTCCTTGTCACGGATTACGCTTTGTTTGATCAGTTCCGCCATGCCATCCGAAAAACAACGGTTATCAAGGGTGGTCAGAAGGCCCGGGTCCGTATAAACCGCATCGGGCTGGTAAAAAGCGCCGATCAGGTTTTTGCCCTGATCCATGTCGACGGCTACCTTGCCTCCTATACTGCTGTCAACCATGGCCAGAAGGGTTGTAGGTATCAGTATGAAGCCCATCCCACGCAGGAAAGTGGCGGCTGCAAGCCCGGCCATATCTCCTGTTACGCCGCCACCCAGGGCGATCACATAATCGCTGCGGGTAAAAGAGGCATCGGCAAGTGCATTGTATATCCTTTCAAGGGTCCTGAGATTCTTTTGCCTTTCGGGAAAAGTTACGGCAATCGCATCAAACCCCTGCTCCCGGAGCTTCCTGAAAAACTTTTCACCGTACAGGGCGAAAACCCTGTCATCGCTGATCAGGGCCATGCGTCTTCCCTGGTATCGGCTCCTGAACAACTGGGGAAGTTTTTTGAACAGGCCTGTTTCTATCTCGATATCGTAAGCCTTGGAGGAGGTATTAACCCTGACACGAAACATGATATCCCTCCCGCTGTGATTATAGTTTTTGAGATCAGAATTCGATAATACGTCTTTCTGTTTCGGCAAGCTTCCTTAGATCCGGAACAAGGCTGGCGTATTCTGCGGGAGTCAGTGACTGTTCCCCGTCGCTGAGAGCATTCCTTGGGTTGTTATGGACTTCAACGATCAGACCGTCTGCGCCTGAAACAACGGCTGCCTTGGACATGGGCGGCACCATCCAGGATTTCCCGGTACCATGGCTGGGATCGACAATGATTGGCAGATGGCTGTGCCGCTTAATTGCCGGCACAGCGCTTAAGTCAAGGGTGTTTCTCGTATAGGTTTCAAAGGTACGGATACCGCGTTCGCAGAGTATTACATTCTCATTGCCTTCGCTCATAATGTATTCGGCGGACATAAGCCATTCCTCCAGGGTGGCCGAAAGACCTCGCTTGAGCAGTATGGGCTTTTTTGTCCTGCCAAGTTCACGAAGCATGACGAAATTCTGCATATTCCTGGCGCCAACCTGGATGATGTCGACGTCCTCGACAAACCGGTCCAGGACCTCGGTGGACATCAGTTCCGATACTATGGGAAGCCCGGTTTCCCTGCCGGCTGTTTTGAGAAGTTCCAGCCCTTCAAGCCCAAGACCCTGGAAGCTGTAGGGCGAAGTGCGCGGTTTATATGCGCCGCCTCTCAGGAATGAAGCGCCCGCTTTCTTCAATTCATGGGCGATATTTACGATCTGCTCCTCGCTCTCCACTGAGCAGGGGCCGGAAATCAGCACGAAATAACCTGCCCCGATCTTTCTTCCCCGCACCTCGATGACCGTATCCTCTGGCTTGAACATGCGGTTGGCCTTTTTGAAGGGCTCGCTGACCCTCATGGTGTTGGCCACTATCTCGTGGGAAGAAAGGGCGTAGGCGTTTATTTTCGAAACATCGCCTATAAGGCCGATGATGGTGGTTTCCTCACCGACTGAAACATGCACCTTCAGTCCAAGTTTCTCAATCTCGCTGATAAGCTCTCTTCTCTGCTCTTCCGTTGATCCGGGCTTAAGCACCAGAATCATGGTCTCATCTCCTCTCGGGCGATATTGCTGCCGCAGGTGTTTTTACGGGTGCATCACAGTTTATGCCGTGTTCCTGCGGCTGATTCAATCATATTTATTTGAAAAACTCGTCGTAAATCGCGATGATCGCCTTGTCCACATCGTCCTCTTTTACTCCGAACATGATGCTGACCTCGGAAGAACCCTGGTTGATCATCCTTATATTGATGCCGCTTCTGGCCAGGGCTTTTGTAACCCTCGCGGCGATGCCAACGGTATGCATCATGCCCTCGCCAACTACCATAACAAGTCCCAGGTCGTATTCTATGTCCACGCTGTCAACCCGGAGCTCCCTGGCGATCCTTTCCATGATGCGGCTTTTCATCTCGTCGTCCATGTACTGCCTTCTTATGATGATGGAGATATCGTCAATACCGGAAGGCATATGCTCAAAGGGAACAAACTCTTCCTCCAGGACCTGCAGCACTTTGCGTCCGAATCCTACCTCCCGGTTCATCATATACTTGTGGATGTTTATGCTGCAAAAGCCCTTTCCGCCGGCTATACCGGCAACGGGGGATTCGGAAATCTCCCTTGTTGGAGTGATAAGTGTTCCCGGAGCCTCGGGATTATTGGTATTCCTTATATGAACCGGTATCCTCTTCTGGTATACGGGCTCCAGTGTTTCCTCGTGAAGCACAGTGAACCCTGCGTAGGCGAGTTCCCGCATCTCCCTGTATGTAAGAATCGAGATGGGTTTCGGGTTCTCGATGAGTTTCGGGCTTGCGGCAAATACCGAGTTGACGTCGGTGAAGTTTTCATAGACATCCACTTCAAGCGCCGCGGCCAGTATGGAGCCTGTTATGTCCGAGCCTCCCCTTGGGAATGTGACCACATCCCCCGACAGGGAGTATCCGAAAAAGCCCGGGAATATAATAATGCCCGGCATGGACTTTATCTTCTGCAGGTTCTTGAATGACTGGGGAAGCACCCGTGCGTTGCCATACTCGTCACTGAGGAACAGGCCGGCGTCCTTCGGGTTCAGGTACTGGGCCTGGTACCCTGTTGACTTTAAATATGAAGCCACGAGCCTTGCCGCGTTATCTTCACCTGCTGCCTTCATCCTGTCCATCAGTTTCTCATCCGAGTCATAATCCATTGAAAGCCTTGTTCTCAGGTTGTTTTCTATATCGACTGCGATCTGGTTACCAAGGCCAAGGTTCTCCGCGATCTCCCTGTACCGGGATACTATGTTCTGCAGGACCTCTTCATAATCCCCGCCCGATAAAAACCTTTCGGTGCATTGGATCAGCAGATCGGTTACCTTGGTATCGGAATCATAACGCTTGCCCGGAGCCGAAACCACGACCACACGCCTCTCCGGGTCGGATGTTACTATGGAACAAACCTTCCTGATCTGTTCAGCATTTGCCATGGATGTTCCGCCAAATTTGCATACCTTCATGTACGATAACTGACCTTTCATTTCGGATTATCATACTGCCGGCCCATTTATATAGGCAGTTGGAATGGACCTTGCGGCGGAGTAAAACCCCATATTACAAAAATACGACGACATGCTCTTTTATGGCCGTCGCACACAGAGATCCTGCTGCTCCGCATATAAAAAGATAAAGGGTTTCCCCTTTATCCCTATATTTTAATATCAAGCATATGCTTTGTCAATCATTATCTCCCGGCTGCAGGCCAATCAGGCTTTTCCGATAAGGCGTATGGTTTCCTTGGCAATAGCCAGTTCCTCGTTGGTGGGAATTATCAGCGTGCGGACCTTTGCGTCGTCGGTGCTGATATCTATCTCGATGCCCCTGCTCCTGTTCTTTTCAGGGTCTATCCTGATGCCTAGAAATTCCATGTTTGAGCAGACACGCTGGCGTATATCGGGATTGTTCTCGCCGATTCCGGCGGTGAATACCACTGCGTCAAGGCCGCCCATGGCGCAAGCATAGGCGCCTATAAACTTCTTTACCTGGTATGCAAAGATCTGCAGGGCCAGTTCCGCGCGCTCATTACCCTCTTCCACGGCCTTCTCCAGGTCCCTGAAATCGCTGGAAACGCCTGATATTCCATAAACTCCCGACTTTTTGTTCATTATGTCGTCCATTTCTTCGGTGGATATTTTCTCCTTGTTCATCAGGAAGGTTACCGCCGCAGGGTCTATTGTACCGCATCGGGTTCCCATCGCCAGCCCGTCAAGGGGCGTGAATCCCATGGAGGTTTCCACGCTCTTGCCGCAATCCACGGCTGCTATGCTTGAACCGTTTCCAAGATGGCATGTTACGATTTTCAGTTGGTCGTAAGGCTTGTTCAGAAGAACAGCCGCACGCTCGGAGACATATTTGTGTGATGTGCCATGGAAGCCGTATTTGCGCAGCTTGTACTTCTCATAATACTCGTAGGGCAGCGCATATATGTAGGCCTTTTTCGGCATTGTCTGGTGGAATGCGGTATCAAAGACAGCGACCTGGGGCACTCCTTCAAGGATCTTGCTGCAGGCCTTTATTCCTGTCACATTCGGCGGGTTGTGAAGGGGAGCCAGTTCCTCGCATTCCTCTATGGTCCTCAGAACCTCATCATCTATGATTACCGAACTGAAGAACTTCTCTCCTCCGTGGACAACGCGGTGGCCCACCGCATCGATTTCGTCAAGGGATTTGATAACGCCTGCCTCTTCGTCTGTCAGCACGGCTATCAGTTGTTTAATGGCATCCAGATGGCTGTCCATGACTATTTCCTTGGTGACAGACCTGCCATCATGGGCCTTGTGCTTAATTAAAGAGCCGGGAAGTCCTATCCTGTCGCACAATCCCTTGGCCAGGACAATTTCCCCTTCGACATTTATAAGCTGATATTTCAATGATGAGCTTCCCGCGTTGATAACAAGTATATTCATGATCTCTATCCCCTTTGATTACTCTATGTATCCCCTTTATTATTCCATGCTGTTTTTACTTCCCGGTTGCCTGTGCCTGGACTGCCGTTATGGCAACAACCCCAGCGATATCTTCTGCCGAACAGCCCCTGGACAGGTCGTTGACTGGCTTTGCGATACCCTGGGTAACAGGTCCGTAAGCCTCGGCCTTTGCCAGCCTTTGTGAAAGCTTGTACGCTATATTGCCTGCATTCAGGTCAGGGAATATGAGGACATTGGCCTGGCCCTTCAGCGGGCTTCCGGGAGCCTTTGACTTTGCGATCTCCGGAATGATAGCCGCGTCAACCTGGAGCTCACCGTCAATCAGGTATTCGGGAGCCCTTTCCTTGGCAATCCTGGTGGCTTCGATAACTTTTTCGGTCAGTTCGCTCCTGGCGCTGCCATAGCTGGAATATGAAAGCATGGCGACCTTGGGTTCTGCTTCTACCAGGTTTTTGAAGGTAGCCGCGGAAGTAATGGCGATTTCGGCCAGTTCCTCAGCGTTGGGATTCTCCACAAGTCCGCTGTCAGCGTACAGGAATGTGCCTTTATGTCCGTATTCACAATCCGGAACGCAGATTATGAAGAATGCGGAAACGAGTTTTACTCCGGGAGCGGTTTTAAGAATCTGAAGTGCGGGTCTCAATGTGTCGGATGTGGAATGGGCGGCTCCTGCCACCATACCGTCGGCCTCATCCTTTTTAACCATCATGACACCCCAGTAAAGCGGGTTTTTCATGGTTTCACGGGCTTTTTCAATGGTCATGCCCTTGTGCTTTCTCATTTCGTAGAACGTATTGCTGTAGTCTTCAAACTTCTCTGATTTTTCAGGATTTACAATAACTGCTCCTGAGATATCGATTCCCTGAGCAAGGGATTTGATCTTTTCTTCGTCTCCTACGAGAACTATATTGGCAAATCCCTGTTTCAGTATAATTTCTGTGGCCTTAAGGACACGGATATCGTTGCTTTCGGGCAGGACGATGGTTTTCTTGTCGAGTCCTGCACGTTCAGTGATTCTTCTGAGAAACTCCCCCATAATGTATATACTCCTTTCATGCGTGTATACACTATACACGATATATTATACCCTGTTTGCCCACAAAAATTATAATACAGTTGTTTTTTGTATACAAGGAAAAAACGGCAAAGAAATAATAATTAATATGTGGTAATATATTCAGTACACATGATCAGGACATAATTTCAGTCATATCCTGTATACTATCCGCCGTATGGGTACCCAGCGCCTGATGCCGAAATACCTGAGCAGCGTTTTCTTCATCTGCCTGGCTATGGTAAGTACAACTTTAAGATCCTCCTCAAAAATATCCTTGTCACCGTACCTGACCCTGCAGAAGATCTCCGAGGCTTCGGCAAATGCATATGGCTTCAGAACGAATTTCCTGTCGATGCGCTGCCCGAACTCCAGGACGGTCTCACCGGGACGGATCTCATAACCTGTATGTTTCAGCCAGATCAGCATTGTCCGGAATACCCTGATGACTTTCCTCTTGTTGTTCTTCCCCATAAGAAGGAGTTTGTCAACGAAGATGGCAATGAGGTTAACTGAAACCAATGCAAGGATCAGGCCTGCAATGAGATGCGGGATGTATTTCAGATACGGAGTCAGATCCATTGCAACCGGCCCTCCCGCCGTGGCGTCAGGAAGATCGCCCGGGAATTTGCCGTACATCTCAGCGTAACGCTTCATCAGGTCCTCAAGGTTCTGGGTATTCTCGCCTACCCTCCGGACATTATCCTCTGAAGGCAGGTATTGCATAACATCGGCATAAATGGGCGTGGGCTCGAATATAAGCCATCCGAATCCCTGGAAATAAACCTCGACCCATGCGTGGGCATGCCGGCTGGTAATTGTATAAAGTGTCTCCTGGTTGTTTTCGGGCATAACAAAACCTTCCACATACCTGGCCGGGATGCCCAGGGTTCTGAGCATAACAGTCATGGACGTAGCATAATAGGTGCAGTATCCCCTTCTGTCCTCGAACAGGAACCATTCCACAAAGTCCTGGTCATCGGGAACGCGGCTCGGGCTAAGGGTATACTGGTAGTTGTTCCTCAGGTAATCCTGGATGGCAATGACTCTCTCATAATCGTTTTTGCAGTCATGGGTAATATTCCGCGCGAGCTTTTTTACGCTTTCAGGCGTATTCTCGCTGATCCAGGTATATTCTTCCTCAATCTCTTCCGAACGTCTCAGAAGCGACTCCAGCACCTCAATATTGCTTTCAAGCTGTTGAAGATACGTATTGCTTTGAGAATCGCTTTTTTCCATCAGTTCGTCCCGCTGTCTCTTAAGTTCATCCAGCGCATCCTTATACAGGTTGTCGTAGCAGAAGGACAGCGCTCTCTTAAGAACGGGCGCTGCATACATGGGCTGTGAATAATAAACGGTATACTGGGATCCCATGGGCAGCTTGTTCTCTGAATAGGTTACGCCGTGGATATCCTGTTCCACATCCAGGTTTCCCCCTTCTCTGCTGGTTATGGGCATAATTGTCAGAAGCGGCGTGAACACCGTTTTCGTGGTCAGGTTCCGGTACCTGATCTCCAGCGAGAATGTTGGAAACAGGAAAGAATTGGATCTTCCGGATGCAAGGTTTTCCAGGATCTCCCTGTCGTTGCCCTCAACATCGGGGAACAGTTTATCCACCGGTATGTAAAGCCATCCCACCCTGTTTTCCAGCAGCGCGTTTTCAACTTCCTTGACGTTTTCGCGTTCCTCGGGGTTTTGGATCCACATGTTATTCTCATACCGTGAAAAGGCTGCGCCGCGAAGATACGTTCTTTTGTCGCCCCTTACGTCCATCATGACCGTATGGCTTGGTCTTATCGGCCCGCCCAGCCTGTTTGACGATCCTTTGAATCCGGTCGCAGCCAGGCTGAAGAACTCCACGTCGGTGTGTCCGAATCTTTGTTCCAGGTATTTAAAGACCTGGAATACCTGCCGGTCAAGCCACGGAATAGTAATGGGGTAATCACTCTTGGGGATTGACATGATAATCAGAACGGGAATGATTACCGCAGGCAGGGTAAAAAGCATAAGGCTGCCGGGTGAGGTTTTTCCGGTGATCAAACCTTGCCTTGCCTTCCTTTCGTAGACATGCCTGAAGTAGGAAATGGCGGTCAGAATGCAGGTAAATGCCAGCAGCGTTTTGTTATCGTTTCCGTTGAGAGACCAGATCCCAATATGCATTGCGATAAGGACACCGGTGAGCAGGAACAGGTTGAAATACCGGTTGAATAGGAAATACACCACTAAGGTCAGAAGGATGGCAGCAACGACAACGAGTAGTATCGCGGCAGCCGCCAGTTGTTCGGTAACGATAGTTTGCTGGTAATACGCGATTCTTTCAATAATCGCAACCATATTGTTCAACTGGTCCGAAACGATGCCTCCGGTTCCGGTAAGGTACAGGACAACCGAAGCGACAGCCGCGCCGCCCAGGGCAAGGAATGCAATAATACGGCTGACCCTGAAGGCAAGCAGCAGGCTGATGACCGGATATACCACGACTGAAACCAGGAAAATCGTGGAGAAAGGCATCTGCTCCTTGAATACTGTTGAAGCCAGGGAAAGCATGACTAGCATGTACAGGTAGCCTATGAAATATATGAAGAATTTATCAAACCTGCGTTTCATATGCTTTCACCCCTTTCCTGGACTTCGCTCCAGGACCCGGCACGGCATCTGCCGGTTCTCCTGAAAAATCGGTTTCAGCCCCCTCTTCCGCGATCTCCACGATCCTTGGCGTCAGAAGGTACCCTTTTATGTTGTTCTTCATAAGAATATCCGCAAGATCGTTTTTTGCCTGCACATCATCCTGGTCGATGCCGGCAATGTCCACATAGTTGAGTTCAATATCAAAGCCCCTGTTTTTAATCTTCAGGGAAGTGTCAACCAGCCTGCCGTCAAGGTTGACGGTATAGACATATATCAGTTTGCTGTTCTTTTCGGTATCGGTGAAATGGTGGTAGATGTTTTCAAAATCGTCTTCTTCGGTGAACTTGATCTCGGACAGGATCTGGTACAGGACTTCAAATTCATTGAGGGACGAGGCGCGGAAGGTATACGGCTTTTCCCTGAAAAAGCAGAGTTTTACGGGTATGCTTCTCATCAGCAGGTAATACAGGGTCGATACCATTTCCTCTATGACGCAGTCTTCCTTTATAAGGGTTTCTTCGTTCATGGGCCCCGATTTGTTCAGGTTCAGGATCATCATTACATCATTGTCAAGCTCGTTCATTGTATCCTTGACCATGGTTTTGGCGAGCTTCGATGTAAGCTTCCAGTGGATCTTCCTTAAGCTGTCGCCGTATACATATTCCCTTATATCCTTTATCTCGTCGTTGCCGGTTTCAAGGTAGCCCGATGAGGCTTCGCCCTCGGAAAGGCGTGCCTCCGATATGTCCTTATTGCTTAGTTCAATGATCCTGGGCTTAACCAGGATGCTCTTTTTCTCAAACGGGTTCAGCCTGATGCCCACCAGGCCAAGAAGGTCCTGGATTTCGATATAGTTCACGCCGATATCATAGCGTCCCCTGAAATAAAGGGGCATGCGGTATTTAAACTCGCGGCGGCTGAAGGGAGCCAGGGACATGTGCACTTTTCCGAGGCTTTTTAAAATGAACCTGCCCTCCATCTGCATATGTATGGTGATGTAAGGCATGTAAAGGAACGAAGTGTTCTGAAGGATAAGCTCATAGGTGGCGCATTCACCCTTGACGAAGGTACGCTCGCCTATACGCTCGCTCATCCTGAAAAAGATGCATACTATGGCCATGTGCAATGCCGAGATTACAGGCAGGGCCAGCATAAAATAAAACAGTGTATATGGCAGAATGCCCCCGTTGAAATAGGCATATACAAAACTGATGAACAGAAGCAGAAAATATCGTACGATGTTGCGCTTCCGGTTCTTTGATTCCATGCTCCGGGAATCCGGACCAGTATTTTTTCCCATGGCATGCCGTCCTCCGTTTCAAAATAACAGTGGGATCGGGTTCATACTGTTATTTCTGGCTCGTGCTACTTGATGCCCACAGGTATTTTCTGGCGCTCTACGATATCAAGGATTATGCTTTCATTGGTTATGCGTTTTATTTTGGCTTCCTGCTTCAGCACAAGCCTGTGGCTGAGGACGGGCACTGCCAGATCCCTTATGTCTTCGGGAAGAACATAATCCCTTCCGTCATACAGGGCGGCAGCCTGCGATGCCCTGAACAGGCTCAGGGATGCCCTCGGGCTGCAGCCCAGCATTACATGTTCATGCCTCCTTGTGGCGGTTGTAAGATCCACTATGTATCCTGCAAGGCTTTGGTCCACCCTCACCTGTCTTACCTGCTGCTGCAGTTCCAGCAATTCCTCCCTTGTAACCACAGGTTCCAGGTTGTTAAGTGGATTGGATTCCTGGAACCTGTACAGGATATCGACTTCCTCGGTATGTGATGGATAACCGACCGAGATTCTCATCATGAACCTGTCCATCTGCGCTTCGGGCAACGGGTATGTACCCATGTATTCAACAGGGTTCTGGGTTGCTATAACCATGAAAGGATTGGGAACGCTGTAGGTTTTACCGTCCACCGTAACCTGCCTTTCCTCCATGACTTCAAGCATGCTGGCCTGGGTTTTGGGCGAGGTTCGGTTGATCTCATCAGCCAGGATTACATTGCTCATGACATTCCCGCTTCTGTATTCAAACTCGCCTGTTTTTTGGTTGAATATTGTGAATCCCGTGATATCCGAAGGCAGGATATCTGGTGTAAACTGTATCCTGTTGAAGGACAGGCCGACCGACTTGGCCATGGAGTTAGCCATGGTTGTCTTCCCGATGCCGGGAACATCCTCGATTAGTATATGTCCCGAGGAAGCAAGGGCCATGACCATAAGTTTCGCCGGCCCTTCCTTGCCAATAATGACACGGGACATGTTTTCAACTATTCTTCTCATGATGGAATTTTTCTCTTTCATCAAGACACCCTCTCTTTGTTTATTTTGGGCGAAAAGAAGATATCTGTTTATTCCTCCCTACAATATACTACCAGACTGTAACTTATGAGCAAAGGGTTTATTGCTGTATTTTCCCAAAATCTAGCACCATTAACATGGCTGTTTACATTTTGTGGGCTTTGGATGGCATCAAAAACGGGCCTTTTGTAAAAGCCCGTACTTCATGCGGCACAAAGTTATTCATATCTCAGGGCCTCGATGGGATCAAGATTCGCGGCTTTCCTGGCGGGATAAATGCCGAAGAATATTCCAACGGCCGATGAGAAGAGAATCGCGATAATGACCGTACCGGGAGAAACATGGGGAGAGATTCCCGCGATCCGTCCAAGACCGTAGGCTCCGGCAACACCGAAAATCAGGCCAAGTATGCCGCCAATGCAGGAAATGATCACCGATTCGGTGAGAAACTGGATCATGATATGGCCGGTTCTGGCTCCGATGGCCTTTCTGATGCCGATCTCACGGGTTCGTTCGGTAACTGAAACCAGCATTATGTTCATGACGCCGACGCCGCCTACTACCAGGGAGATTGCAGCCACAGCGGCAACGAAGGTTGTGAAGATACCCAGCACGGTGTTGATCTGGTCAAGCTGCTTCATCATGTTTTCCGCCTTGTAAACGTCCCTGCCACGGTTCCCATGCCTGTTTTCCAGCAGGATTTTTGCCAGGTTCCCTGCCGACTCGACATTCTCCTTGCTGTCGGCCATTACTATCACCCGTGAAGTGACTTCTTCCAGCGAAAAGATATAACTGACAGTGGTCGCGGGCATGTATACGACAGCCGGGATATAGTCATCGCTGGCCATATCTGCGAACATATCGTATTCACTTTTGACAACGCCTACAATGGTGACGCTTTTCTGTGCGGTCTTTGGCCCCACGTCCAGGGTCATGCCTGTAACGTCTTCCATCCTGAAAAGCCTTTTCGCCGTTGAACTGTCTATTACGGCGACAGCCTTGCCTTCCTCGTATTCAATTTCATTGAAGTACCGGCCGTACAGGAGATCGCTGTTCTCGATCTGATAGAGATCAGCTGACCCTCCGAAAACCAAAGCCGCCTTTGTTTTCGTGCCTGTGCTGGCCCAGCCCGATATCTGGATGACGGGAGTGGCGTAGCGTATATACTCGATCTTTTCCTTAAGTTGGTTTACGTCTTCAAAGGTTATATAATCGCTGCTCTCGGCATTGTTTGAGTCCACATTTATGATGACAGAGTTTGCCCCGATTTTTTCAAATTCGCCGGTAATGGTATTCTGTCCGCCCTGTCCCAGGGAAACCACGGCAATAACCGAACTGATCCCGATGATTATGCCCAGCATGGTGAGGAATGAACGCATCTTGTTGGCCCAGATGCTTGCCAGTGCCATTTTGACGTTTTCTATAAGATTCATATCCTCACCCCCCTACAGGATTGCGTTGTGTTAATCTATTTTAAATATCAATAGATTCAAATGTTTTATTTGTAAGG